>Ga0187865_1000850_pt1 | contig 39796 bp, 49 predicted proteins | sample June2016WEW_11_1_2_FD_132989 | JGI IMG/M metagenome (GOLD analysis project Ga0187865, IMG submission 132989) | Peatland microbial communities from SPRUCE experiment site at the Marcell Experimental Forest, Minnesota, USA - June2016WEW_11_100 | ecosystem: Environmental > Terrestrial > Soil >...
GGGCGATCTCCTCTATGATGGCTATCTTTTCTGCAATGGTCTTCATTGCAGCTACTGTTTCCACCACAGCCTTACCGCCTTCTCGGGCATCTTCAGCTGATTTAATAGCGATTTTCTCGGTCTGCTGGGCATTGTCCGCGTTCTGGCGTATGTTGGATGCCATCTGCTCCATGGATGAGGATGCCTCTTCCGCAGCAGCAGCCTGTTCACTTGCGCCCTGGGACATCTCCTCCGACGTGGAGCTCATCTGCTCGCTGCCCGCAGCCACATTGTCCGCTGCGCTGTGGACATCCGCCACGATAGTCCTGAGCTTGGTCATCATGTTTCGTAAGGCATCCGCCAGCTGGCCGATCTCGTCCTTCTGCTGGATGTCGATGTTTGCGGTGAGATCCCCCTCCGCCACATGGACCGCCAGGTCGACGCCCTTACGGATACCATTGGTGATGATCCGGGAAAAAAAGTAAAACACCACGAGCGCTGTTATAAAGAATATCACACCCACCATAAGAACTGTGTTGCGGACCTGATTTGCCTGGGCAAGGAACTCTCCATTAGGCAGTGAGAGACCGATACTCCACCCTGTCAGAGCCACCGGCGCAAAACCTCCTGTCTTCGCAACCCCCTTGAAGACATAGCGTTCCACACCTGACTGGCCTGATAACATCTTTTTTGCAATTGCTTCCATACCATCCAGGCTTGAGACATTAAGCTTCAACACGTTCGCCTTATCAGGATGGGCGATGAAACGGCCCTCCTTGTCTATCATCCAGGCATACCCTGTCTTGCCGACCTTTGTGTTGGAGATCAGATCACCAAGCACACCGATGGAGAGGATATTTGCAATTGCTCCTACAATCTTCCCATCCGGAGAATGGATAGGGGTGGCAATGGGGACAAACAACTCTCCGGTAACCTTGTTGACGTCGGCTTTGCCGACATTCACATTACCGGCAAGCGCATCCCTGATATACTGTCTTTCTGAAAAGGAGACGCCGATGTACTTTTCAACCGAAGCTGCAATTGCCTTACCCTCGAGGCCTGTAACATAAACGACTTGAGAGTTGTCCTTCAGCCCGTCGGTCTGGGCGAAATGGCCAAGCCTCTGGTTGAGTGCAGCAATGTCACCCTGTGCCCCCTGAGATCCTGCATTGGTTGAGATGGCGGCACGTATTGTCTCGGGGCTTATCGAGAGATCCTTCACGACCATCATCTCACCTTCCAGGGCATTGTTGACTGCCTGTGCAAGGGATTTTGTGACACCTGTGAGCTGCTCGTCCTCGATCTCGGAGAGACCTTTGCTCGCCTGCTTCACCGCGAGATAACCCACGACTGATATCGGGACCAATAGCAGGATCGATCCCACCAAAATGAGCTTTGTACCAAGTTTCAGATTCTTAAACATCTTACCCCCCTTGATAAATGTTGTTATGATATGAATGATGGTGGTCTCGTTCACCTATAGGATCTGGACACATCATCATCCTTTCTCTTAAGTTCTTATTGGTTTTTGGTTTTGAGATTATTTCGGCTTGTCCTGGGACAAAGGTTCTCCGGCACTCGACTTCAACAAAAATGCATGGAGCCGTACTGAAGTTTTTACATCTGTGGCCTAATCTTTCATTGTGGACTCTTATCGTTACACGTGGCATCATTTCTCTTCTCCTGCTCACGGTTTCAATTAAATCTAAAATTCCGAATCCAACACTCAGTAATGGTAACAAGCTCAAAACCTTGTGTCTGAAATTGTCCCCATTACTTCCACAATCGTTTTCGGAATATCGAAAGATAATAATTAATAATAGTGTAATGTATTAATAATAGTATATTTATTATCATTACTTGTTTATTTTCTAAAAGAATCCTTCATATTGCAGAGGGATGAGGAGCAGATCCCGAACAGCTTGCAGTGTTGGAGAGTATGCATGAAAGAAACATCCATGAGTTATCCGAGAAATTTATGAACAGTACACCTTATCCATACATACTGCTTAATTCGGTTCTTTTGCCCTGTATGCAGTCCTTGTTGCTTTGTTCACTGCACCGGCCATCGAGGCAGTGAAGGGTTTGGTGAGCTAAGGAGAAGGAGATTATATAAAGACCTGCTGACCCACCATCGAGATCGGGGGTGGGAATAGCCGGAAAGGAGGAGAGGCCATGAAAAAGACAAGAAGGAACAGGCTACAGACCAAGACGCTGAATCAGATCATCCTGCTGAGTGCATGGAGCTTCACCCTGGTCATCTCCTCGTTCCTGTTCCTGTTCGCGGGCAGGTGGATCGATGTAAACTTCAATACAGAACCAACCTTCATGCTGGGACTGTTCGTGCTGGGCATCGCTCTGTGCATAGCCCGGATGTACAGGGACTACATAAAGGCAAGGGATGGGTTGAACAACCAAAGGGTCAGGTATCAGTCCTAGTCGATAGTCAAGAGAGCCGGGAAACCATCCGGCACCTACATCACGAAAGCGGGCCGCCTTCAAGGCGGCTCGTTGCTTTTAGCGGGAGAATCAGTTGAATAAAAAACCACGATCCTTTTGAGATCGTAGTGTGTGATATGGATCGTCCCTGGGGAGGAAGTACGCCATAGAGGAGGCGTATCCTGGTTGATTACCGGTTATGCACTATCCTGGGAGCGTGCTCTGCGCGTTTCAAGAACCTTGCAGTCAGGACCAGGAATGCTGTGAAGCCTATAGCGACAAAGATGATTGTCATGACTAAGCCCTCTTTACCTTTCTCTCGATCACGACTTCATGGATGAACCCCTTGAAGCCCAGCGCGATGCCGACCACCAGGCCCAACATCGTGAAGTTGGGTGCCATGCCGAGAGCCTTGTCGAGTTCCATGCCGCCGTAGAGCCCGAGGAAGGTCATGGTCACGAGCACCAGGCTGTAGCCGCTGATCCGAGCCAGCCTGTTGGTAACTTCGCGGGGTAGTTTGTCTTTCTTCGTGCGTTTCATGACCTTTCTCCTTTCAGGAGTCCCTATCCTTCCTAGAACAGATTCATGAGTATGTCGCGTGCCGGGCCGGTGTTGATGCCCACCAGGGTCACGACCAGGACGAATACTGCAGTTGCTTCTGCCGGGGTGAGTCCCAATACCTTGTAGGTGAACCTGATGCCTATTCCGGTTGTGAACAGTGCGCCGAGTACGAACCATAATGTCATCATTGTCTTTCCCTCCCTGGGGTTTGTTTTTTTCTTTCTATCTTACATAAGGCAAGCGGCGTGCCAGGTTTTGACAATTTATAACTCATTGATAACAGGCAACAATAACCAACCTGCTTTTCCTGATATTGCCATTTTGGCAAAAAGCCTCTTGCCAGGGCAAGAACAGGTACAAAATATGACAAAATGCCTAAAGGGCACCATTAAAATTGTCAGAATGGCAAAGACGGGGGTTACACTCATGCTCCATACACGAAAGGGTTTTATAATGGGGGTTGCATTAAGGAGTTACTAGCACCTATTATGAGAATATGGAGATGAGACTATTCAGGACAAAGGTTTGGTCTGTGCTTGATATCGGTTTGTTGAAATGGAGTTGCATCCTGATCGGTATGATTGTCGGGTCCTATCTGGCAGCCTTCACGAAACGGCATGTATGGATCTTCTTTATCGCGGCCATCTTGTTGGCAATAAAACCGGCAACATTTTACTTCCGGGGTAATGAGGAATAGATAAATATCAAATCGGTGTAACTACTATCTCATCTCCATACTTGGGCCAGCTAAATATAACCCACTCTTCTCCTCTAACATCAGCACAGGACATCCATCTCCTGCAGACAGCTCCATGTCCATGATCATCTGTGGCTGAAATACAACAACTACATCTATCATCTATCTGATATTACAAGCTATATATCTGGCATATGTTATGCAAAATTTGAGAAATAGGACAGTCTGAAGCTCAGCAAAAGAGAGAAGGAGGATATCATGATCAAGAAAATGCTATGCTTACTGGTGATATTGTCTTTTCTCGGTTTTTCAACAGTGTATGCCTACGATCAAGGAGATGATCATCATGGGAATGATCAAGGAGTAGCTATTGCACTCATCGTAGCCCTTACAGTTGTTACAGTTGTCTGGCTGATTGTTGCCCTTGACGGGCACGGAGGACATTGGCGTTATCCACGATATTTGTCTTTGAACTTCCCAACTGATCAAGGGATGAAACCATATGGAACTAATCAAATCCATTACCCACAGGTGCTAGAAGAGTCCAACTGAGGCCTTCTTCTTCAGGGTCAGGGAACATCCATGATCGATGCCCGGATTTATCCTGGAGATATGTTGATCGTGGACAAATCCATTGACCCGTTACCCAACAACATCGTGATCGCCGTGGTTGGTGGAGAATTCCTGGTGAAGAGGCTCATCACTGAATGTGGTGTGAAGTATTTGATGGTGGACGGGTGGCCAAGATAAAAGAAATCACCGGGTGGCATGGGCCAAGGCCGAAGGCCTTGCCCGTGTGATGTGATTACCAAGGCAAGATCCATCCTGATTTAACACTCACATTTCTCATATCATAATGTACTTGACTACTTCCAGCCAATGACCTGATAGTACTTTTCTCACAGGATTCTGAATGAGATAATCGATAAAACATACAATATGAGTGAAGATTGTGTGCTGGTAATGATTTCTCCTGTCCCACGGGCAAGCCTTTCAGGCTTTGCCCGTGCCACCCGAGTAGGTCTACGTTCTATCCCTGCCACCCGCCCGCCGAGTGAAATGTACTTATAGATCTCTGTATTCTGGACATCATAATCTCTTGCTGAGATCTCAAGTTGATATATTCAATGCAAGCTGACCTTAGATAACCTCACGGTATGTGCACTTTCTGAGTGACCACTTTTTTTAAAGAGACCACGTCAAATCTATATTACTAATGGGTAACCCCTCACTTCTCCCTGATATTGATACAACCGAAAGGATTCGTCTCAAAATCCTATATTAAGGCGACAGGTGAATTAGGATTGCACTACAGAACTATTATTCATGAATTTCTGAGGCTGGCTGTGATGAATCAGGGTCGAACATTTCTGCATGCCAGTATGCATGAAATGCGAATGAGGCCACAATGAAAGATGAAAGGAAGATGCAATGGACCTGATGGAACAGCTTGATAAAAAGGGGATCCGCGAATTCTTCTCAAAAGGTTGGATGACTCACGATGCCATGTGGTTCTACCATTGCCTGCAGGAATTGGGCGCCGAACAGGCTAACCGAATAAACAAGGCGGCGGTGAAGTCAATGACCGCCATAGAGATACAAAGAATCATGAAGTTGATGGGCAGGGGCAGTGGGCCTGTTCAAACCTTTGAAGAGCTGAAGGAAATAATCGACTCGACGTATAAACTCATACAACCAGAGTTCATGAAGCTGTACTACGACTTCCCTGAAAAGAACGTGTTCCGGGGCGGTTTCCATGAATGTTTTGCATATGAAGGTGTTAAGAAGTTCGGAATGATAGACATCTATCAGTGCGGGATCGTCACAAGGGTCCAGGGCTGGCTCGATGGAATAGGAGTGCCTTACAAGATGATCCCGGAGTTTAACGGGTGCCTTATGCACAGTACCGGTAAATGTGAGATTGAGTTCGGTTTCTCATTGAAATGATGAGGAGGTTTTATGAGACCTGCGTCGAAGACTGCATATTTCTGTTGCGGAGCACGAATGGAGGATGCGCAGAGCAAACACCCGGTGTGTAACGATACCTATGCAAAGGTATTCATGAAAAATGAAGGCCATGAAATATTCGAGAGGTTCAAACCCTTCAAGGACGCTAAGATAAGCAATGCAACCAGACACCGCATCATTGACGACCTGATCAGGGAAGAATTAAAGAGAGATCCGGAATCTCTGGTTATCATAATCGGAGCAGGATTTGATACCCGGGCTTACCGGTTTAATGGCGGCATTTGGATAGAGCTCGATGATCCGGGGCTGATTGAATACAAAAATGAATGCCTCCCGGTATCTGAATGCACAAACCCGTTGCACAGGATCCCGCATGATATGACCGGGGATTCACTGTCTGAGCGCCTGTCGCAATTCAGTACCGGCAAGCCGCCGGTCATTATCATCGAAGGGGTATTCATCTATTTAACCGAGGAGGCCATGTCAAAACTGATCAAGGTTTTGAGAGAACTCTTCCCGGAACACCTCCTGTTCTGCGATCTCCAGACACTCAGGTGCTTCAGGCAATTCAATTTAAAATTTCAGGAGGTGCTCAAGGGGTTTGGTGCGGCATTATGCATTACATCCGATTCGCCGGAAAATGTATTCCTGTCGCATGGATACAGGATGCGAGAGAAGATCTCAATCCTTGTCAAAACCACCCGGTATGCAAGGCTCTCCGCGCGCCAGCTGCTGATCAAACTGGCATTGAATACATTTTTAAGGGGTGTCAGGGACGGATATTCTATTTATTGTTTCGAATATGGATCATTCAAGGGTGAAAGAAAATGGAAGAGTGGGTAACAACAGAATCAAATACGGTGGATCCTACTCTATCAAAGGAGCGTAGATTTTGTGCCAAACTGTGGTGTTTGAAATAAGATGCCCTATGTGTTGATTTCGTGCCATCAGGTCTGCTTTGAACCGAAGTGAATATTCTGGAGATCTGTTCACAAGATCATCAGTTATTCTGAGTTGCGAGGCCCTACCATAACCACGCAACTATTAATGTACGACCAAATGGATTATGAAATGCACTTATTGTGATCAGTGATAATCACAGAAATTTTCAAACAATCACAATATAATCACAAATTCAAGCATAAAAAGGTTTTATCGAATGTAACTTATTGAATTAACTATGCGCCCAGCAGGATTCGAACCTGCGACCTTTGGATTCGTAGTTTAAATGCCTATGTATTATCGTGTTACGATATGTATTTAACTTACTGATATTACAAAGATCACTTATTGATGTCTTGTGTTGAGTATTGACATATTTCGCACGATCTGTTACCCATATGTTACCCACGAAGGAGAGAGGTCAAATATATGGCTAATATCCGGCTCATCAAATCGGTCATAGACAAGTTGCCCACACCCCAGGGGAACAAGAGAGTTGAATACTTCGATGAGGATTTGCCCGGGTTCGGCATACGGGTAACAGAAAGTAGCATAATCTATTTTGTTCTATGCAGAGTGAACGGGCAATTAATCCGGTATACCATCGGAAAGCATGGCGTTAAAACTCCTGATGAGGCACGAAAAGAGGCCCGGGAAAAGCTTGTCATGATGGCTAACGGTATCAATCCAAACAGAGAGAAGGCCCTAGCCCGGATAAGGGGTATCACCTTGAAAAAGGCCATGGAAGAGTATTTCACCTCAAAACCTTTACTCAGAGAGGGCACTAAGAGGACTTACAATTGTCTTCTTCATCTGTGGCTTTCTGATTGGATGAACAGGCCTCTTGATGAGATCGGCAAGAATGACATATCAAAGAGGCACCTCAAGATAGCGTCAGAACGTAGTCCGGTTGCAGCAAATAATGTTATGAGGACTTTCAGGGCAATCTACAATCATGCTCAGGAAATCTCTGATGGAACCCTGCCCGAGAATCCCACCAAGAGGCTTACACAAAGTAGGCAATGGTTTCAGGTAAACAGAAGGCAGACCCTTATCAAAGAACATGAACTGAGGGTGTGGCACGATGCTGTAAAAAAGTATTCGAACCCCATAGCCAGTGACGCCCTACTCCTCCTTCTCTTCTCAGGATGCAGAGAGCAAGAGATACTTACCCTGCAATGGGAGGATGTGGACATGAAGGATAAGACCTTCACCATACGCGCTGAGATCGCCAAGAATCACAAGGAGCACACCCTGCCCATGTCCAACACTCTCTTTGACATATTCAACCGAAGGCTTGCATTAAGAGAGAATGAATGGGTCTTCCCGGGACAAGGATCAAAGAAAAACCTAACTGAGCTTAAACGCAAGGAACACCTCATAGAGCTTAAACGCGCAGTTGAGGCAGTGATTGAAATGTCCAAGGTAGATTTCTGCCTCCATGACCTGAGAAGGACTTTCACCAGCATTGCAGAACAGGAAGTCAGCTATGCCGTCTTGAAGCGTCTCTTGAATCACTACACCGGCAATGATGTAACCGCCGGTTATCTTATCATTTCGACTGAACAGCTTAGAGCGCCCATGCAGAGGGTTACAGACAGGATCATGAAGGCTTGCCTAATCAAAGAGACAAGGGGCAAGGTTATCCCGATCAGGGCATAGAATATCACATATCCATGGCCTAGGTTGACGAACCGAAAAGGCAATATCCCCATTGCCCTGGCCATGGTTCTTAGTAAGGGGAAGCAAGAGGGGAATTGCTTATGGGTAAACCACCTAATGACTTTACTGATGACATCACCGATGACCTTGATGCCTGGACAGAGCCTGACTGGATGGGCCTGGGAATCGAAGGCTGGGAGAAGCAAGTCAGAGACATACTCTTAACTCTCTTGCCTATAGAGATATACAATCAATTATTCAAGATGTTGGATGGAACTGAAGACATAAAAGCTACATGTAATCAGATTATCAAGAAGCTGAACGAGACTGAAGTACATAAAACCTGGCGGCCAGGTGATTTGTGTCCTATGTGGACCTCAGGAAAATCTGAGACAACAGTTATCAATGAATTGTTTCCCATCAAGGAAGATGTAGATCAAGAAGGCAGAAACACAGGTATTATCTATCGTGCCTTAAAACATGGCGTCCTAGCCATATATTGGCTGAATGAGGCATCTAACTATTATAAAAAGAATGGGGATATATATCATAAGACATATGCTGATCTGGAAACACCTAATACACCCCAAGAACAAGAAATTATCAAGAGTTACATGCTTAATATCAAAGAGCTTGAATTGACCAAAGAAAGTCTTAGGGAGCATAACGCCGGCAGTAGCAAAAATAAACAACGCGCAGTAAAGGGAGCTGTTATTTTCAGGGCAATCGAGGAAGTAGATAAAGGAAGATCATTAAGTGCTCAAGCCTTGTGGGATCGTTTCAAGAAAAAGTATTCAGTACCAGGTAAATATAATATTACTTTTGAATCAGATACGGAAGGTGAGTATCTTCATGTGGAAGATGGAGACATAGATTTCTATATAAAATTTCGAACCTTCAGGACATACGTTAAAGAGTACAAAGAAACAATAAATTAACTCTGTTCATTTTCTTGGCACGTAGCTAGCTGTTTGCCATATCTAATCTGATATTGCTCAAGCCACAATACAAACCCACCACACAACAAAAGGAGGCTTGAGCATGGCTTTCACAAATCCTGTGTACCAGTCAAAAAAGGAATTACTCAACACCAAAGAGGCAGCCGAATTTCTCGGTATGGGCGTTTCATCGGTCGAGCAGGACCGAATCTATGGACGGCTCAAAATCCCCTTCACTCGCATAGGAAGGTCAATCAGATATAGACGATCCGACTTAGAAGCGTTCATCTTATCATTGCCCACCTTCACTAGTACCAGTGCAACGGATGCTACAAAGAGGTAGCAATGAATAGAAGGCAAGCAATCCGAGAGAAATGTCTGAATTGTTCAGCCTGGAGCACAAAGGAAGTAAATGGGTGCCTTATAAAGACCTGTCTCCTGTTCCCCTATAGAACGGGTAAGGGCAAACAGAACCCCAAGGCACGGAATAAAGCAATCCGGGCATACTGCCTATGGTGTTGTAGCAATCAACCCTCAGAGGTTCGGCAATGCCTGAACGGTACTTGCTCGTTGTATCTGTTCAGGGGAAGTAAGCAGGAACCCCCTTCATTTTGTCCAGGAACACCACCGGCAGTATATTTTTCAACCTTGGATGCTGAGGGTGGTATGAAGGTATACCCCCAGGAGGCACCCCGCAATGATTAGGCCCCCTGATAACCTCAAAACAATAAGCGAAAAGCGGGAATGGTTAGAGCGCGAGATTCCCATACCTGATGACATGAAAAGGTCCTTGGCATATCGCACTTTGACCGATGAAGCAAAGATCGTGCTGATGCTCATGATGGAAGCATCAGACGGAGGGCACCATGCAAGCTCCTGATACTGAAACTCTCACCCGCTATGGGTGGAAAGACAAAGACAAGAAAAACAATCATGACTTGGATGTTAGAATGCCTCGCAAAATGCTTCGTTCGGCGGCATTCATCAAATTAAGCCATACCTCAAAGTTTGTTTTGATGCTCTTTCTGTGCCGTAGATCTTGGCATAAAGATGGAAAACGACAGAATACCAAGCGGATATATGATAACCGCGGTCTCATTTTCACCTATAATGAAGCGGAAAATTTATGGGACATTAACAGACGGACATTCAATGACTGCATTGTGCAACTCATAGCTCATGGCTTTCTGAGAGTAGAGAAACCAGGCGGTACCCTTCAGGGTGAGCGTGTACCTACACTCTATATGCTGGTTGATGACTGGCAACATTATGGGACTCCTTACTTCGTGAAACCCGAGATACCCGCAAAGATATCTTACAACGATAGCCTGAAGAGATTTAATGAAACAAGGAAAAGCAAATTATCGAGTGAGTCCCACCTCACCCGACAAGTGAGCCCCACCTCACCCGAAACAACAAAAAGGCCAGTTTGACATGGTGCAAAACCTCACCCGAATCAGCACCCTAAATATGGTGAAAATCCTCACCATCAAAAGGTTTTCGGCAAATCAGGCAAAAATCCCTTTTCTTTTCCGTTCGAGTGAGCCCCACCTCACTATACTTATATATACCAGGTGTAGTAGGGGTATCTGTATGGGATCGTATGAATGTAATAGGTCCCTTCTCATATGGAAGGATAAACCCCCTACCCGCACATGCTTCACTGATTGCCAGAGAGGGACACAATGAATCAATCCTCATCGTCTATCACCCTGGTCGAGTCTATACCAAGGTGCTTAAGCGCAAGATCTGCGGCTTGATCGAGGTGGATATCATTATTTTGCTGGAATACATTAAGCGTAATTGCAGCCTGTGTGTGTGACGGAAGCACACCTATAGATTCAAGCATCTTCGCAGAATATTTAAGCCGCAACTCTTTGTCTTCTTTTTCAGTGCTAGAAATGATCCCCTTGATATTCTGGAACGAGGTTTCAGCGCATTCTGTGATAGCTCTTTCTCGGATAGATTCTATAAGGGCTTTGACTGTTTCATTGTTATTGACGAGTCTTGATATGGTCGGTTGCGAGATGCCGGTAGCACGCGAAATTGCAAGCTGAGACTCTCCAGAAGCAATCATTTCTGCAACTCTCACCATCTGATTCTGGTGTGTCATCTCCGATATTATATATTCACTATTATGCTATAATCAAGGATTATCATAGTTAAAAACGTCCTATATGAAACAAAAGACTACCCCCTATAAGCACAATAGGATTATAATTGTATTTCGATCATTTCACCTTTGAATTGCAGCCTTGTACTAATGAGGGGGGGGTCAATGAAGAAGGCAGTCATTCTAATTACTCTACTTTTACTGATATTTCCGAGTGTGTCTAGATGTGATGATTATGAAGATATCTTTTTTAAAACTTATCTAAATGGGGATTACCAAGCTGCAATGATTAAATTGATACCTCTTGCAGAGAAAGGAGATGGTGATGCCCAAAGTTTAATTGGGACTATGTATCATGATGGCTTGGGAGTCCCAAAAGATTATAAAAACGCTATGACCTGGTATCAGAAAGCTTCTAATGCCTCAGCTAAACATGGAGGCGATACTTTTGCCCAATATGCAATTGGTAGGATGTACTCTGCTGGAGCAGGTGTTCAAAAAAATGATCAAATAGCGGTATACTGGTATAAAAGAGCAGCCAACAAAGGAGTTGCAGATGCACAGAAGTTCCTTGGGATGTCATATGCTATAGGTAAAGGGTTACCTAAAGATTATGTTTTAGCTTATATGTGGTTAAACCTAGCCGCTTCTCAATCAGATTTACCAGGTCAAAAAGATGACAAGGAACCTAGTGCTTCCGATATAAGAACCGACCTTGAACGAGATATGACACCTGACCAAATAGCAGAAGCTCAGAAGTTAGCAAGAGAATGGAAACCCAAGAAATAATAAAATTACTATGTATAAATTATGTAAGTCTCATTTGTATTATTTTTCTTCGGCATCCATGAGATTCGATTTCTTTTTGTTGTCGTGGTAATAGTAGGTGTTCCCTATCTGCTGGCCCTGCCCTGAATATCCTTTGTTTCCCGTGGTATAATCAAATGGGCCGATGGATTGTGTCGTAGAGCTTTCACCCTGGTTGTCCTGATGATAATACATATTTCCTATCTGTTGACCAGTGGAGTTGTATGGTTTCGTAGTAGTTGGGAATAAGCTGTTGCTATTGCTATTCTTGTTTGTTGTGGTCGTCCCATTGGTATAGTCGAACGGGCCTATGGATTGTGTAGTGGTGCGGTTACCCTGGTTATCGTTATAGTAATACATGTTCCCGATTTTCTGTCCGGTCCCATGATAACCATTTGGCCCATTGACATAGTCCATGTTTCCTACAGATTGCTCAGTGTAATCATCAGCCCAGGCTAATGAGAATACAGCGACCAGTACGAACATCAGAATAGTGGCAATGGAGATTTTCATGGTATCACCTCCCCTTTAGATCAGATCATAATGAGCAAATAATATAGTATACCCTAATTAAAGATTGTCAATGGTTTATATTCTACAGAATTGAGTAAATCGAATTTGTGTTAAGGAATATCTTCATGCAGGTTGTCCTTTTTAATTCTTCGGGAAATAACATCCACTGATACTTCAAAAATTGGTGCTAATATTGTTGCAAGATGTTCTAAGGCATAGTCTAAGTAATTACTTCTGTGAATTCTTTCCCTCACTGCTTTTTTTATCAGTGGTTGAATTTCAGGTAAATTAGCATCGAAATGCTTTTGCAGATGATGTCTAGGAACCAACAATAATCCACCAAAGGCATATCCCTGAAACTCTATTGTGGATCTGTCATTCGGGCTAAGATTCGCTTGGTATCTTTTCCATTCAGATATTGAGGTAATGGGCACCTGTCCTAGGATCTCTTTATGTAGTACGTAATGGCCTAACTCATGAGCAAGTGTGAACCTATATCTATTCGGCCTGTTTGTGTAGATGGATTCGTCCACATAGATTGCTGAAAAATCACCAGTGATGAAGCCGTCAATATCGAAATTCTTAAATAAGCCAGGGATGGTAATGATATCAAGTCTTAAGTCATATTCAATAATTCTTTCGATATCTACCGGTACTTCCGTTATAGATCTCTCTTCCAGAAAATCATCGGCGGCTCTTGCTATTTGATCATAAGATAAATATTCAACCTTCAATAATGACACTAAGATCTCCGAATTAACTTAATAAGTTCATCAAGCTTATCAGGTGGCACACTCTGACCTCGAAGGGTTCTAAAAACTAATGGGAGCTTTTGAACTAATTCATTATTATCCATCATGTCTGGAGGTATTTTACCAGAACATGCTGATGCAAGATCGAAAAAAGTATACCAATCATCACTGTTTTTTTTAAGTTTGAGTAGGTCTGCATATTTTTCAAGATTTTTCTTTGAACTAGGTGGTGGTGCAAGACCACGTTCAATTTTACTAATGTTCCCTGGATCAAGATCATTTTGCATACAGAATTGACGTAGAGTTAATCCAGTCTTCATTCTCATCTTTTTAAAGAATTCTCCAAAACCCACAAAAGTATCCATAGTCCCCCCCACAACCCACAATTAAGTGGTGTTGTATATTTATTACAACACTCATCGACAAAGTCAATAGGAAGCATTATTGGTTTTATAGGCATACAGAGTTCAAGAACTTATCTGGAAATTATAAGTATAGCATAGCCCGTTTTGCACCTCTCGTGTGCAGCGGGCAGATATGGGACCCAGTACAAGCATACCTCCCCTATGGCGGTCTACCCCCGGGGGGTCACTCCCACGCGCGAACAATCCACTGATCAATCACTAGATCGATGATAAAAGGGGCAGTCAGGCTCCAATGAAAAGACTTCAGTTTTCTTTCTGGTGTTACCCATGTGTTACCCATTTGATATTTAGGCTTCCTTAGATTTAAGTAGAATGGCTCTAGGGTTGGTGCGCCCAGCAGGATTCGAACCTGCGACCTTTGGATTCGTAGTCCAACGCTCTATCCATCTGGGCTATGGGCGCACACGGTTATAAACTTTTACGCTTATAGAGGGATTCTCCCAAAGAGTCAATACGGCTTGATGCCAGGGCCCTGAGACCTTCAGCGAAGTCCCACAATTCGTCAGGATAGACGAATTGGATGTACTTCACGTTCACCCGAAGGGCGAGGGACATGGATGTCCCGAGTCACAATCCGTCAGGATAGACGAATTGGATGTACTCCACGTTCGCCCGAAGGGTGAGGGATAGGTATGTCCCCTAGTCACTTCCCCAAAGGGGCGAAAAGGACTTGAATGCCATGATAATCAAAGAGGGGCCGGACAAGGCCCCTCTTGCAGCACACAAAGCGTGATACACTCGTTACTTTGATTTCTCCCAGTTTTCCAATACCCGAAGTTTGACCTCGGCCCTAATCAGCCTGGATTCCCATCTGGTATACTCCGGGTCATCCTTGCTGAACTCGCGCAGCTTCTCGTGGGCCTGGTCTATCTCCGCCTTCGCCTCAGAGGCATCTATGTCTTCGGCCATGTCGGCCGTTTCTGCAAGGATGATCACCCTGTTGGCAATGACCTCGGCAAAACCCCCACCTACTGCGAGGTATATATCCCGGTCTTCGGTCTTGACGATGATCTGGCCGGGCTTTAGCGTGGTGAGGAACGGGGTGTGTCCGATGAGTACGCCGAATTCACCCTGGCTGCCCGGCGCGACTACCTCGGTGGCCTTGCGGCTGAGCACCGCCTTTTCAGGCGTGACCACGTCAAGCTGCATATATTCTTCAGCCATGAATATTCTCCCTTAGTCTGATGCCAGCTTCTTCGCCTTCTCTATTACCTCTTCGATGGGTCCTACCATATAGAAGGCCTGTTCGGGGAGGTCGTCCATCTCGCCGGCAACGATCATCTTGAAGCCACGGATCGTATCCTTCAACTCGACATACTTGCCCGGCATGCCGGTGAACTGCTCGGCAACGCTGAAGGACTGGGACAGGAACCTCTGGAGCTTGCGGGCCCTGGACACGATGAGCTTGTCGTCCTCCGAGAGCTCGTCCATGCCGAGGATCGCGATGATGTCCTGGAGCTCTTTGTACTTCTGGAGGATCTGCTGCACCTGGCGTGCAACGTTGTAGTGCTCCTCGCCCACGATCTTCGGGTCAAGGATTCTCGATGTGGAGTCGAGCGGGTCCACGGCCGGGTAAATACCCAGCTCCACGATCTGCCGTGAAAGAACCGTCGTGGCGTCCAAGTGGCTGAACGTGGTGGCAGGGGCCGGGTCGGTAAGGTCGTCGGCAGGCACGTAAATGGCCTGAACCGAGGTGATGGACCCCTTGGTGGTAGAGGTGATACGCTCCTGGAGCTCGCCCATGTCGGTGCCCAGGGTCGGCTGGTATCCAACGGCTGAGGGCATGCGGCCCAAGAGAGCCGATACCTCCATACCTGCCTGGGTGAACCGGAAGATGTTGTCGATGAAGAGCAGCACGTCCTGGTTCTGCTCGTCACGGAAATATTCGGCAACGGCGAGGCCGGACAGACCCACGCGGGCACGTGCCCCGGGGGGCTCGTTCATCTGGCCGTAGACAAGGGCCGTCTTATCGATAACGCCTGATTCCTTCATTTCGAGCCACAGATCGTTTCCTTCACGGGTGCGCTCACCCACGCCGGCGAACACCGAGTAGCCGCCATGCTTCGAGGCGATGTTGTGGATGAGCTCCATGATGAACACGGTCTTGCCCACGCCGGCGCCTCCGAACAGGCCGATCTTGCCGCCCCTCATGTAGGGGGTCAGAAGGTCGATGACCTTGATACCGGTCACGAATGAATCGATCGATGTGCTCTGCTCGGTGAACTTCGGGGGATCGCGGTGGATGGGATTGCGCTTGTCCGTGTTCACCGGGCCCATCTCGTCAACGGGCTTGCCCACCACGTTCAAGATACGGCCGAGCACTGCGTCTCCAACCGGGATAGAGATGGGCGCTCCGGTGTCTTTGACCGGCATTCCCCTTACCAGGCCGTCTGAAGAGTCCATGCAGATGGTGCGGACGGTCCTGTTGCCCAAGTGCTGGGCAACTTCGAGAACCAGGTTATCTTCCTCTTTGGAGATAAACGGGTTGGTCACGAACAGGGCGTTATATATGTTAGGCAGTTCTCCCTGGGGGAATTCGACGTCCACAACAGCGCCGATGACCTGTGCGATCTTTCCAATGTTCATAAATTCTTTCCTCCCGATTAGGATCCTAAGGTTGTTATCCTTTCAAGGCCTCGGCACCGCCCACCACTTCCATGAGCTCCGTGGTGATGGCGGCCTGCCTGGCCCTGTTGTACTTGATGTCCAGTTTCCCGATCACCTCGCCTGCATTGTTGGATGCGCTCTCCATGGCCGTCATGCGTGCACCGTGTTCCGATGCCGCTGACTCCAGAAGTGCACGGTACATGAATATTTTCATGCTCAAGGGCAGCAGCGTATCGAGCAGGACATCCTCGGAGGGCTCATAGAGGTATTCGACATTGGTCATGTCGTCATCCACTTCCATGGGCTCCACCGGCAGCAGCTTGTCTTCGTGCATGATCTGGGTCATGGCCGATTTGAACTCGTTGAAGATGATGATCAGCTCGTCGTATTCCGCATTGACATACCCCTTGATGAGGTCATCGCAGATCTGTGAAGCCAGATCATAATTGGGTTTGCCGATGGGGTAGCTCTGCCTCTTCTTGATGTCCTTGCGCTTGTAGTAGTCCGCCGACCTCTTCCCCACGAGCACCATGGAGATCTCTTCGTATTTATTTTTGTTCCCCTTGATGAAGGAATCGGCCCGACGGAACAGGTTCTGATTGAACGATCCGCACAATCCCCTGTCCGAAGCGATCACCACGATGACGCACCGCTTGGGCTCCCGTACGCGAAGCAGCGGGTGCATATCCGGGTTTGTCCTGGTCACCAGGGATACGAGCACCTCATTGGTCTTGATGGCGTAAGGGCGGGCAGCGATGATGTCGGTCTGAGCCCTGCGGAGCTTGGCGGCCGCCACCATGCGCATGGCCGAGGTTATCTGCTTCGTCTTTTTGACGGAGTTGATCCTCTTTCGTAAGTCCTTTAGATTCGGCATTTCCTCTCCCTATTATTCCACCACGAAGATCTTCTTGAACTCCGCAATGGCATCTTTGAGAGCCTTTTCCGTTTCGGCCTCGAGCTTACCGGTTTCACGCACCGTCTTTAAGATGTCCGCGTGCTTGCCGTCCATGAACGTTAAGAGCTGCTCCTCAAAGGCCCTGACGGCTGACGGGGGGTATTCGTCGAGATGGCCGTTGGTGCCCACGTAGATAATAACAACCTGCCTCTCAACCGACAACGGCTTGTACTGGGGCTGCTTCAGCAGCTCCATGAGGCGCTCGCCCCGGTTCAGCTGGGCCTGGGTTGCCTTGTCGAGGTCGCTCCCGAACTGGGAGAATGCCGCCAGCTCTCTGTACTGGGCGAGGTCGAGGCGCAGTGTGCCCGCAACCTTCTTCATGGCCTTGATCTGGGCGTTGCCGCCCACGCGCGAGACTGAGATACCCACGTTGATGGCAGGTCTGAACCCCGAGTAGAAGAGGTCGGTGTCCAGGAAGATCTGGCCGTCGGTAATAGAGATGACGTTCGTGGGAATATAGGCTGACACGTCACCGGCCTGGGTCTCGACAATGGGCAGGGCCGTAAGTGACCCGCCGCCCATGGCGTCGCTTAACTTGGCAGCGCGCTCAAGAAGCCTTGAGTGCAGATAGAACACGTCGCCGGGGAATGCCTCGCGTCCCGGGGGTCTCCTGAGCAGGAGTGAAAGCTGCCTGTAGGACTGGGCCTGCTTGGTGAGGTCGTCGTAGATGCACAGGGCATGGCCGCCTTTGTCGCGGTAGAACTCACCGATGGTGCAGCCGGAATAGGGTGCTATGTACTGGAGAGGTGCAGGTTCGGATGCAGTGGCTGCGACAACGACCGTATATTCCATGGCGCCGAACTGCTCCAAGGTTGCCACGACCTGGGCCACGGTAGACTGCTTCTGGCCGATGGCCACGTAGATGCATACGACGCCGTTGCCCTTCTGGTTGATGATGGTGTCGATGGCGAGCGCGGTCTTTCCGGTCTGGCGGTCGCCGATGATGAGCTCGCGCTGGCCGCGTCCGATGGGGGTCATGGCGTCGATGGATTTCAGACCGGTCTGGAGGGGCTCCTTCACCGGCTGCCTCTTGACGATGCCGGGGGCCTTGATGTCGACCGTGCGGTATTCTTCAGCCTCGATGGGGCCCTTGCCGTCAATGGGCTGACCGATGGCGTTGACCACGCGGCCGAGTATACCCTTACCCACGGGGATCTCCACGATCCTCTTGGTGCGCCTTGCCTGGTCGCCTTCCTTGATGCCCACGCTCTCACCGAAGAGCACGCAACCGACGTTGTCCTCTTCCAGGTTGAGCGCCATTCCCATGGTGCCGTGGGGGAACTCGATGAGCTCACTGGACATGACGTTTCTCAGGCCATAGACACGGGCGATACCGTCACCGACCGACAGGATGGTACCGGTCTCGGCGACATCGATCTCCTTCTCGTACCCCTTGATCTGTTCTTTGATAATCTTGCTTATCTCTTCCGCCCTGATCTGCATCTATATCTCCCCTTTTAGACTCTGTTTTAATCTCACAATCTGCGTCCTGACGCTGCCGTCGTATATCATACCCTCCAGCTCGGCGATGAGGCCGCCGATGAGCGTAGGGTCTATTGTGACGTCAAGATCCACTTCCTTCTTCACGATCTGCTTAAGCGTACCGGCGATGCGTTCGAGCTGGGTCTTATCAAGCTCCATAGCACTGGTCACGGTGGCCCTGACCCTTCCCGAGGCCTCGTCGATGGTCTGACGATAGGAATCCAGGATGGAATTCAGGCACACGAACCTGTCCTTGTCGAGGAGGATGCCGAGGAAGTTTTCCGTGTACTTGGTCAGCTTGATCTGCTTGATGAGCTCGCCCATTATCCTTCTCTTGAGGAGGATGTCGTACAGGGGGCTCTCCATGATGTCCCTGAACTCATCACTCCCCTCAAGGATGGTTACTATGGCTTCGAGATCCCCAAGGAACTTTTCCTGCAATCCCTCTTCCTTGCCCAGGTCGTACAGCGCCCTCGCATATCGTTTTGCTACGATGTCGTCTTTCAAGGTTACCTCACTACCTTATTTAAATATTCTTCAAGGATACGCTTCTGGTCATCCGGGGTCATGCTGTTTGTGATCATTCCCGAAGCCATGTCTCCAGCCATTTCCACCACGTGCTCCTTAAGATCTTTCTTGGCCTTGACCACTTCCTGGTCAGCGGTCCACTTGGCCTGCTGGATTATACGCTCCGCCGATACCTTTCCTTCCTCGATGATGCGGGCCTTTTCACTCTCCAGTTCGCCCATAATGGCGCCTTTGATATCCTTGATGTCTTTTTCAACGTTCTTGAGCTTCTGCTGGATATCTGCAAACTGGACCTCGGCATCGGTCTTGGCCTTGTCTGCCTCTTCGATCATCTGGGCGATTTCATCTTTACGGTCTATGAAATATGTTTTTATCTTGTCCGCAAGGAGTTTCCACAACAGCGCCATCAGGATAACAAAATTGACGATGCGCCATACCATTGTCCAGATTGCTTTATGGCCTTCTTCACCACCCCCCTCGGCGGCGAGTGCAAAAGAGAAGGCGACAAACACAAGGGTGATTACAAGGGGCAGAATTTTTCTGATCCGCTCTTTCATGCCACCTTCCTCCCCAAGATCTGCTGGGCTATCGTTGCAGCCATGACACTCAGCTCCGGATCGAGCTCCTTTTTCGCCTGAGTCAACTCAGAGGCCATCTCCTGCTGCATCCGAGTAATGATTTCTTCGGACTTCTTGCGGGAATCTTCGATAATACCATTGGCCTGTTCGGATGCCTCGTTCCGTGCGGCATTTTTTGTGTTCATGGCATCAATCTTGGCATCATAGAGCTTCTTATTGTAATCAGTCAAGATCACCTGGCCGTCTTCGATGATCTTCTTGGCCTGCTGCTGCTGGCCTTCGATCCTCTGCTCTCTCTCTTCCAAGATCTTCAGGATAGGCTTGTAGAGGATCTTGTTGAGGATGAATATAAGAAGAAAGAAATTGATCATCTGGATAATAAGGGTAAAATTAATTTCTATCAAAACCTGCCTCCTTAGACGTTGGTCGCTTCAGAAAGCACCCGTGCCATGAGCCGACCTTCTCCACCTTTGCCCAAGATATCTACTGCCCTTTATCTGCCAAAGCCGACCGGCAGACATACCGAAGATCACTTTTTGGCACTTTTACGATCCCAGCACCGAAGATCTCAACCGTATGGGAATATCATGAACATCAGCTACCCACCCGGCCCCCGTCAACATGCCCTGCACGGCCTTTGACTGAATGGCTGTTCACTCATTCAGATCAATTTTCCCTATCATTTCAAACTCGATGATGTCAAGGATTTTATTGAACCACCCGGACATCTCTCAAGAACCACAACCATTTTGAATGGCCTCAAAATGACACAGAGAAACCTGAAATCATTATACTCCTGTTGATAATCCGATTTGCACCATTTCGAAATCATCCGTTGGCGCGACTTAATATGCATGCATAGAGAAGATTAATCCCATTCTGATTCCAGAATGTATTCAATAAAGCCCTGCCACACAAGCTTTTACTTAAGATATCTTGCACTATGCTTGCAGCAGCGTATCTCTTATGGTATCAAAAAAAATCATGGAGGATTTCCAGGCAGTCTCCCTCAAGGTCGACCAGAAGGACATCTTTTATGTGAACTATGTCGTCCAGGGCTACGACGGCCTGGGTATTGTAAGCACCAAGGACCCTGTTCAGGGTCTTCTCACCATAACTTACTCCGCAGGCGGCAGGGAGGTGATGTTCGATCTCATCCAGGCACTTAAAACAGAAGGGGTTGTGAAGGAGGTTATAGAGCTATGAAAAAAAAGGGGCATCTTTTCCGTGTAGTATTTTTTCTGATGCTGGGTGTCTTTCTCATGGGGATGGGCAGTGCAGGGAATCCCGGCCAAGGTCCTGTCGAGTCCCCCTTTAATGCGAAGATCAAGGACACATCAAACAATGAGGTGAGCATCGCATCGGTAACATTCGACGGCAAGACCACATTCAATGTATACATGGGAAAAGGCCGGGTTGAGATACCTTTTGATACAATCTCCCGCATAGAGATGAAGGAAGGCTCTATCTGCGTATCTCTGAAGGGGTCAGGCAGCATGTGCAATCTCAAGACAAACGGCATCTTGAAGGTATATGGCAAGTTGCCTTACGGGATGTACCAGATATCCATGAAAGATGTGGTGTGGATCGAATTAATAAAGGCCAAACAGTGAACGCACTCGATATCTTCACGATCACCGTCATAATAGCCTTCACCGGACTGGGCGTCTACCACGGCCTGATAAAAGGTGTCTCATCCCTCATATCCATCATCGGGGGGCTCTACCTCGCAAAGAAATTCTCACCGAATATTACTCATTTCTTATCAATTCTGCACGTGGAAGATGTTCGAGGTGTCCTGGGCTTCATTGTGGTCTTTTTTTTCTTCTTTATTATTATAAAGATCTTCATGCATATACTTCAGAAGATCCTGAATGCTTCTGTATTGGCTGCGGTTGACACAGCCATGGGTGGAGCACTTGGTTTTGTGAAGGGGTTTCTCATTGCTCTTTTAGTCATGACCATACTGCAAGTGATATTGCCCCAAAATTCCGCTATCCTCGTGAATTCGAAAGTCCTGCCCTATACGAAAAAGACAGCGGGTCTCATCAAAGGGTTCATTCCTGAACAGATGCAGCCATATATCCAGAAAACCGCACAAAAGGTGACAAAAGAGCTGCAGAAGCAGGAAAAGACAGGGGGTTGACCCTATTCGATATCCGATTCAAGATTCGATAGTATCAAAAAAAGGGCGGGGTAACAACGAATCCCCTCTGTTTCTGATCTGATTATTTCGTATCCGAAGTTTCCTCCAGGACGATGTCCTCCATATCGAGAACATACTCTTCCACGTTTTCATCTGTTTCCACAGGGATTTCGTTCTCTTCCGGCAACGCCCTGATTTCGGTCTTCACCTTGGCCAGCGAACGCTTCCTCTTTCGCTTAAGCATACGCTTTGTCTCTTCATTATTCTGATCTTCACTGCAGGAGGGGCATATGGGCTGAGGCTTGCCCAAGTCATAAAATTTCGTACCGCACTTATAGCATTTATACCGTGTCCCAAGTTCGGCCACTGGTTTCTCCTTTGATTTACTTTTTTGGAAACCTATACTCAGTGGATGCCGGAGAAGTTGTCAAGCAAAATATGTTGCCTGCAGCACTTGATGAAAATTAAGCTTCCATCTCATTGACTTGGCGGAAGGTCTTCATATAGTATTCGCTCGTGTGATGAAAAGACGATTCCTAAGAACCTTACTCATCCTGGCTGTTGCTTACACTATACTTTCCGGCTACCCAGTAGCCCTGAGAGCATCAATGAACAACGACATTGGATCTGCCACAAGAAATACCGTGGGGTTGGTCCTCCCCTTGAGCGGAAAATGGGAATCCGTCAGCCAGAGAATCCTCAGGGCAATCGAGATGGCAGGGGGTGTCTTCACTCCGGGCCCTACGCCGAATGTAGAGTATATAATCAGAGATTACGGGAACAATGAGGACTCCATACCATCCATAATCAAAGACCTTGACGAAAACTACAAGGTAACAGCCATCATCGGCCTGGTAGGGGTTGGAGAACGCACGAGTGAGATCGCTTGCAAGGAACTGCAGACACGGCATATTCCCGCCTTCATCTTTCCCCAGGCCGAGCTCCCCCCCCAAGATGGAACCTACTGTTTCAGAAACTTCATCACCATAGACATTCAGGTAAAGTCGCTCCTGAATGCAGCGCGGTCCATGGGCATCACCAAGTTTGCGGTCATGAGCCCGAATGATCGTTTCGGAAAGACATTCTCCGAAAAGTTTCAGCGTCTGGCCCCTGCATATGGCGTTAATGTCGTGAGAACAACCGTATATTCTCCTCAGAACGTGGACTTCAAACAGCAGGTGGGCTCCCTGTTTTCAGGCACAGGGAAAAAGACCTCTTCCACGGTCAAATCAATTGATTTCGAAGCACTCCTCATCCCCGATACCTCGGCGAACGCCGCCATGGTCGCCTCATATATCAGCTTAATGAAGATCAAGGATATCCGTCTCTTCGGACCCATCTTATGGGACACCCCTGATTTTCTCAAAGCAGGAGGCAGGTATGTGGAGAATGCGATATATTTAAGCGGATACTATCAGGGCAGCATCCTTTCGACTGTACAAGAATTCAACCACACCTTTTCTCATACATTCAAGTATCCCCCTTCGGTATGGGAGGCGAGCGCCTATGATTCTGCCACTATCCTCCAGAAATTTTTTCAGTCGAAGCAGCCATCCCGCGAGGCCTTGCAAGAATACCTCGCAAATCTGAAAAATTACCACGGGGTAAGCGGCATCACGTCCTTCTCCTCAGATGGAACATTAGAGAAATCAATCTATCTCCTCACTATTAAGGATGGCGCCATCTATGAAATCCATCCTTGATTCCATGTGCGATTTGTCTTAAGGTGCTTCAGCGCATGAAAAAGGTACCCTTCATCATTGTATCCATGGTGATCATAGCTATCATCAGCAGTTGTGCCCACGAGGCTGAAAAAAAAATCAAGCCCGCTCAAGAACTCTACGATGAAGCCGCTGCTCTCGCCAAGAAGGGAAAGGTGGAGAAGGCTGCAGATGCCTTTATGCAAGTTCGGACTTATTACCCGGGCCATGAGCTTGCACGAAAATCGATTTTAGAGACCGGAAACCTCTACTATGATCATGAGGACTATGAATTGGCCCTGAAGAACTACGAGGAGTTCAGGCTTCTTTACCCTACGGATTTAGATGCAGGTTATTGCCTCTTTAGGATCGGAATGTGTCATTATAAACAGATGAGCACCTTTGACCGGGATCAGACGGAGACCACGAAGGCCATACAGAGTTTTGAGGGATTCATGAAGAGCTATCCGGATTCCCCCTATGGAAAAGATGCAACTAACGGTCTGAAAGAGGCAAGGACAGTTCTTGCCAAGCACTACCTGTACATCGGCAAATTCTATCTGAAAAAAGGCAACAAAAAGGCGGCATGCAACCGTTTTCAGTCCGTGAAGCAGCAATATGCCGATACAGATCTTGGTGAAGACATCGACATCCTGATATCAAAGGCATGCACCTCCTCGGTGCCCGCCCCGAAGTGATACCTCTCGGCATGATCTGTATTCCTTTGATAATACATAAGCATCTTCAATCTCTTCTTCCCGTGCATAAACAACGACGCTCGTAACCCTGGAGATATACCGTCAATTTTTTGATTATTCCCAAAGGGGCCTTGGCCTGGAATAGGTATAATGGCTTAAATAGGCTCCTGGAGTACAATTGATGGTAATAAACGGTTGTGATGGAGACACAGAGCGTGTCATAAAAACCATCATTTTTTTACTCTTCCGGATTAAATCCCATCCCCATCTTGTATAACTTATTGAAAGATTATGTTATTTATTTCCATGGCATGATTTAAGCAGTAAATATTTCATGCAAAATGAAAATAAAGATCAACATATAAATAAAAGGGAACTCATCAAAACCCTTATTCTGAGCCCGCTCTACTGGAAGCTCAAACTCAAAGACAGGGCCAAACTGATCCGCAAGATGATACCGCGAAAGCCCAATTGATCATGACGGCCTGGCAGCTGCAAGCTTGCGGACATCACCGACGCGCAAGGTAAAACGGATACGGTCGAGATACTCAAGATAGGGAATGGCATACTTTCTTGATGCGCCTATGACGGTCTTCATATCTACAGGAGCCATTGACTGGTTCTTGATGATGAATTCCTTTACGCGCTCTTTGAGCATCTCCTCATTCCGTATGGAAAGGTAAATATCGTCTTTGATCCTGGTTACCTTGCCGTCATGGCTGAGAAAGCCGAGGATTTCAATGACATCTTTGATAGGGATGCGGAGCATTTCGGCAAGCTCGGAGACCTTCGGCGGTTCAAACCCTTGGCGATCGAGGATCTCGGCTATCCTCTCGCCAAGGACCGTACGATCGGCCGCCATGGTCGCACTGAAACCCGGGGCCGTGATGTTGGGCCCCGACTCAACAATTTCGCCTTTCTTAACAAGATCCTGAAGAACTTTATGGAACAGCTTCTGTTCCACGCCCCCCTGCACAGACATCCTTAAATGCTCACGGGATATACCGGGTGATGAAGGATTCGCCATATGATATTCCTGAACGCGGGAAACAATGATCCCTCTGAGCTTGTCATGATATACAGTATGCACAAAAAGTTCATTTACCGTATCGAATTTAATAAGGTCTCCCGATGAAAGAAGGCCTACGATAAGCCTATCCAACCTTAAGGCCGCCTGTGGGAACACCGCCTCAATGACCCTTCGTGAAATGCCGTGCATCCCGGCGTCCTTGGCGATACCGATGATGCGCGTGGCAGGGTCAGGGCCCAGGAGATCGCGGATCACCTCTTCGGAAAACCTGCGGGCAGGATGGGGGTTGAGGACCATACCGCCGCCGATGGTAGCCGAAGGGGAGACGGACCGTATGATAAACCTGTCGCCATAAGAAGCAACAACGCCCTTTTTTACCCTTATCCTTCCAATATCCTGCCCGTCAACTTTATGCAGGCTCACATCCCCCATGACCTCTGCAGTCCCGATATAGAGCCTGATTCCCCCCCTGCCCGGCTTTCGTAATAAGTTGAGCCTTGCATCAAGCAGCTTCGTCGTATCAAAAACCCCTGCCGGAACCACCCATTCACCCCGGGCTATCTCTTCTGTGCCCACACCGTGGAGATTGATTGCCGTGCGCATGCCGGCTAACGCCGCATCAACGTCTTCATCATGGACCTGAATAGTGCGGATCTTGGCAGCCTTGCCGCTCGGTAGGACCTCAACCTCCTGGTCAGGAGAAAAAGTGCCGCGGACAAGGGTTCCCGTCACAACCGTGCCGAATCCTTTGATGGTGAAGACACGGTCCACGGGCAGCACCGGTATCCCGGTCGCCTGCCTCTCTTGCACCAGCTTAACCTGTATAACGAGCTCCGAGGTGAGCGCATCAAGCCCATCGCCCGTAGTGGAGCTCACCGGGATAATGCGGGCATCCTTAAGAAAGGTCCCCTGGATAAAGTCCCGCACATCAGAGGCGGCCAGCTCCAGCAGGTCGCTATCCACGAGATCCTTCTTGGTCAGCGCCACAACTCCCCGCTCGATACCGAGCAATTCACAGATCTGTACGTGCTCCCTTGTCTGGGGCATCACCCCCTCATCGGCGGCAATCACCAGCAGCACCAGATCAATGCCCGAAGCGCCTGAAAGCATGTGCCTGATGAATCGTACATGCCCCGGTACGTCCACCACACCTATACGTTCCCCTGACGGCAAAATCAGCGAGGCAAACCCAAGCTCAATGGTGAGCCCCCGCTCCTTTTCTTCCTTGAGCCGGTCGCAGTCTATGCCCGTGAGCGCCTTGATGAGCGATGTCTTGCCATGGTCCACATGCCCTGCCGTGCCGATGACCACCCTCTTCATGACAGCCAGTATAGCCGCACTTGTTCGGGCTCGTCAATTCGACAAGTAAGGATGGACCCCTCACCCTAACCCTCTCCCCATAGACAGCATGGGGAGAGGGGATAAAAAGCTCATGATTCCTCTCCATTTCGCTTATGATGCTTTTCATTGTGCCCCATAAGCCCCCTCTCCTGCGGGGAGTGACTCGGGACATCCATGTCCCTCACCCTTCGGATGAACGTGAAGTACATCCAATTCGTCTATCCTGACGAATTGTGGGACTTCGGTGAGGGTGTAGTTAGTGCCTTGCCATTGGTTTGCGACAGAGCTTCATTACTATATAAGGATTGCATCAACACATATCCTTCTCAATGAGGCTTCGACGTGCAGACCCTCTCCTCATGGTGTGCGAACTCTCTGCCACGACACTTGTGCCTTTTTTCCATACCCTATATATAAATATCCATGGACAGGAGGCTTTCAGTCATCATTGCAATTTGTCTCATAGAGGCGGGATTCAGGCTATTGTCGGCCTACCTGTCAATAGACGGTCTCCTCTACACCCTTGCAGCACGACTCTTTGAGACGGCCTTTATCTTTATCTTCGCATTCAGACTCTGCGGCATTCTTACCGCGTCCCTAAAAAAAGAACTTGCCATCGGGCTTGTTTCTGCTGCTGTTTTCGGCGCGGTCGTACTGGCCATTGATCTGGCATCAAGATTTTTCATGGGAAAAGGGCTCGTGGGCATTCTCCTTACGAAACAGCACATCGATCAATGGTTTGAATTTTTCATCACGGGTTGCCTTATAGGTCCCTTTGTGGAGGAGCTCTTTTTTAGGGGGATGATCTACACATGGCTCAGACAGCGCCTCTCTGCAGCACTCTGTATTATTCTGACATCCCTGCTCTTTGCCTCCATGCACGGACATATCTCCATGATCCAGCTCACAGGAGGCATCATCTTCGCCTCGATCTACGAGTGGAGAAAGACAATCTGGGCCCCATTTATCGTGCATGCGCTCGCGAACATAGGCATCTGGGTTATTCCGCACATTTACCTGTTTATGTGAAGCTCTATTTTTTGTAGGATTTTTTCATCATCGACCGATGATGTCGGCTATCCGCCTCAGCCACAGCCTCCGCCGCCGCCTCCGCTCCCCGACCCGCCGTGGCCGCCTGATGCGCTCGTGTGATCATAACCGTTCTTTGCAAGCTCGTCGAGGGTATTTCCAAGGTGATCCTGCGCTTCCTCCACACTGCAGAGGGTGCGTTCTCCCATCCCGACCAGGTTAAAATGAAGGTTTACCGTGTTTATCACCTCAAGTACTTCAGCATCTTGAGCAAATACGGCAGGATCCTGGTCGAAATTGATGGAGGCTCCTACAAGAGCTTCCCTCACCTCGGGGCTTATTGTTATGCCGTTCCCAATAATATTATCTTCATCAAGGGTGATGAGGAGCCGGGTGATGTTGGTCACTGTCGGGTCCGTCTCATTCTGCGCCCCTGCTACAAGATCCACCGGGGTCATGGCGGACTTCGCAGTGGCAGTCCCTAAAACGATGCCTCCGATGGAGAAGGTTACCTTTTCTCCCTGCCTGTAGGAAAAAACACCCTGAGAATCCGTCTCGCCGCTCATGGTCTCTGTCTTGAAGGTGAGACCTTCAACGGTACAATCCATGAAGGTCCCGTGCCATATACCTGAACCGCCCGAACCACAACCAATCAATGTAAGTGATACGAAAAAGAGACCGAAACCGATACGGCGCACCTTCCTCAAAGCATCTTTCACATCCTGATGCCGCATGCAGGCAACCTCCCGACAATTGTTTATCCCGTAGTCGTTCCATGGAGCGCATACACCGCAACCATAGAACCCACAATCACATAACCCCCTATATCAGATTTCCTGATAGCTGGCTATGTCCTGATGAAGAAATCGGCTTTAAGCCGCACGCAGACGCTAAGAATGCCATCTTATCCTTAAGGCGTATCCTTAAGCATAAGGATGCAACCAGGCATAAGAGTACTGGCTTGACAATTCCTGCGTCCCAAACTATATCTTCTTTCCGAAATCCCCAGGGTATCCATGGGTCATGCTTCTGATACATGGCTGAGTATAAAGTAATTCATATGGAATCCTGGGGAAAATCTTGTGTAACACGTGTCTATAGAGGAGGAATGAAAATGAAGACAAATCGAGGCATCATTTATATCTTTATCTTCGCGATAGTTCTGGTACTGCTTACGGCATGCACATCATCCAGGACAGGCGGGGCCATACAGGACAAGGGGAAACAAATCGAGATTACAACAAAAGACCATTCCGTAAAGGCCCTCAAAATGGCATCTTTGGAAGACACCTTCGTTCTCTTTACCGCCAATCCGGTCTTCTACCCTGATTCTTTAAAATACCTCGATGGCCGCATCATCGTCATGCCGAAGAAAGACGCCGATCAGCTGAAGGCACAATATGGCAATTTCGTAGATGCACAGAATAAAGGTCATAACATTGCAAAAAAGAGCATCCGGTATTACAGCCTCATTGCCGTAGATGGAACTGCGCAAAAACAGATCAAGAAGCTTATTGATTTGAACTCTCATAGACAATTCCCCCTGATAAAGCTTTCCATGACCGAACTCCAGGTAACAGAACTCCTTTACCAGAAATCGAAGGTGTTTCTCACCGGGGATATTGGAAAAAATTACCTTGTAAGCAAGGTCGAGATACTCGAAGATAATTATCCCCTGTAGGGATCTTAAGTCTTTGCGGTTCTTTTTTTGGTTCATCACCGTAAAGCATACTCGGATCACTGAGGAGCACGAGAGAGGAATATTTCACCACGAAGAGTACGAGGGACACGAAGGATGAAATTCTTTTGAACTCTCGACCGGGGTCATTGGCTGTGCCATCGAGGTACATCGAAACAGGGTGGTTTCGATCTCATGGTACCAGATATATATAATACGTTGCTCGCTGGGTTGTTATTGTATCTGCAAGCCGCCCCTTGAAAACCTTCGGGTCGATCCACTTTGTCGTTATCAGTGCATATGGGTCGATTTTTCCTCTTTTGGTCAGGCTATTATAGAAAAAATTGGGCAGCAGCTGAATTTTTTTGTTTATGGCCCATCTTATGTCATAGGCGATGGTATTATCTCGACGATCTTTCAGAGTCGTACAAAATTCCCTTGACATGAGTTCAGGGTTTTCCCGTACGTGCATGAACAACCGGGCATCATCCGGTCCCATGCGCTGTAATATCATCGGGAGTAGGAATACGATGGAAAGACAAACCCCGGCAATGGCCATGATGTGGGCGTTCTTTGTCTTTCTCGTCACCGATTCATAGAGAAGCGCCACACCGACAATTGCGAGAGGGATCGCCCCCAGGATTGCAGGAACCCTGTGCGCTGAAAAATAGACAAGGGATGCTGCCGCACCGACCAACAGAACGCCCGCTATGGTATAGGAAACGCCATATATGAGCCTCCATGGCCATCCGCTGGCTTCCCGGAGTCGGTATATCACGATCGTCGAGACGATAGAGCCCGGAACAACCGCAGGCAGGATGTATCGCATTCTTTTCTCAGGAAACACGGAAAGAGAGACGAGAATGAGGATGAACCAGTAGACAAACAGTTTCTCCTCGGGTTTCCAATCCTTTTCAATAAAAGGTGCAACCAGTCCGCAGAGAAGCAAGGGCAGCCATATGCCCATTATCTTGTACATATGAGTGACATAAAACCATATAGGTTGGATGTTCCTTGTAAACCAAGCATCAGACTCTCTCAAGGCCACAGCCTTTGCCACATGGGGGGTGTTCAGGTAGACATATGCAGGCCACAATGTACAGAGGAGCACACAGAGTATGAAACCCCATAAGAGGCCCCATTTGTTCTCACGAAGATCCTTTGTCCCGCAGGCAATAACATAGCTTATCATAAAGGTTAAGAGCATGCCCCAGTAGGCCACCGGGCCCTTGCTGTAAAAGGATATAACCATGAAGAGCGAAAAAAGCAGGAAGAAGAGGTTCTTCCCCTCTTTGCGCATGAAGGCCTCAAGCAAGGCCCATATCGCCCCGGCCATGGATGCATGGGCGTAGATGTCCCATTCGTTTTGTCGTGCCGTTACCATGAACAGATAACTCGTGGCGAGTACGAGCAGCGTTGTCGCGGCAACCCCCCTGTCCCGTGAAACCCGCAGGGCGATAAGATAGGTGAAAAGGGCAAGCAGGAGGGCGCATATCCCTGCAGGAATCCTGTTGACGATGAGGTTGGCATCGGTTCCCTCCCACTTCATGGCGAGGGCCGTGATCCATGTGGGCAGCGGCGGCTTCGCTATCCTGAGATTCCCCTCCAAGGTCGGGAGAAGCCAAGAGCCGTTCATCAGGATTTCCCTTGCGGTTATGAAGTTTCTCGACTCCATTTGATCGACGGGCAAACGGTCGCAGTAAAGGAAAACACTTATGAAAAGGACGATCGGAATGAATAATACTTCCATTTTCAGAAAATGCATAAGCTGCCCTTTTTCGAAGGAGGTGTGGTCAAAGCAGATAAATCGTTCTTCCTCCATGCGGAAAAATCAAACTCTTTATCATCCGATTTCTGTCGTTGGGGGCTTCTCTTAACCATAGAATACTATGCAATCATTATTGAGTCTATCAATGGCTTACCTCATACAGCATCACAAATCCAGGATTTTCTTACAACCTGTCCGAACCCGTACTCGAATATCCGCCATGGGTCTGCCATCGTGTCCATTCATCCTTATCAATATGCACTTTTCACATACTGAGATTGAATATCCGGATGTACTTTCAAATTGAAAAAGCGGGAACACATTGTTATTGTTTGAAACATATCGTAGAGTATGTTTCGTTTTTCATGCGGGATCCAACGGGGGACGGCCACACAGGCACCGGATTTTTAAAATAGCTATCGGAGAAAAAATCTTGATGGAAGTACATCACATAACCTTGAGCATCGTCATTCCTTTTTATAATGAAGAGGAGTCCATCCGGGGGGTGTGTGATGAAGTCCGGCAAGCCCTTTCGGGCATACATGACCTCACATGGGAGCTTGTCATGGTGGATGACGGGTCCACAGACCTCACACCGCAGATCATGGACGAACTCGCAGGAAAATTCGTAAATTTCCGCTCCCTGCACCTTTCACCCAACAGCGGGCAATCGGCGGCACTGGAGGCTGGGTTCGGGTCAGCCAAAGGAGAATTCATCGCCACGCTGGACGGCGATGGGCAAAATGATCCCCATGATATCCCGGGCCTGCTCAAGGAAATGAAAAAAAACGGTCTAGACATGCTCTGCGGAATCAGGCAGAGACGGGCCGATAATCTGATCCGTCGCGTGTCCAGCCGCATTGCGAACCGCATACGTTCTGCCGTGCTGAAGGATAACGTTACGGATATAGGGTGTTCGATGCGGATTTTCCGGCGTGCCTGCACAAAACGTATCAGGTTCTTCAGGAACGCCCACCGTTTCTTCCCTGCCCTCTTCATCATGGCCGGATACACTGTGGCAGAAATTCCGGTTAACCACCGCCCGAGAGAGCATGGGACAAGCAAATACGGTGGTGGGATCAACAGCAGGCTTTTGCCGGGCATTATAGATCTGGCCGGCGTCTATTGGCTCAGAAAGCGCTCCCTCAGGTATACCATCATGGAAAAGACATGAGCAGTAGATTTGATAAGAACATGATCGGTGACATCGCACGCCTTTTTTTCGTAATGGCCTTTTTCTCAGCCATGGCCCTCCTCCTGAAGAGTGATGACCTGCGACACCTCCTTTTCGATATAAATACCATAAGGGCCTCCCTGCAAGGAGGGCGGCAATCATCCGGGCATCTTCTTTCCGCGCTCGTCTTCACCCTTGCTGGCGGCGGACTCATTGCACTTGGGCTCCCCCGGCTCTGGGCAAGCACAGTGGCAGGGGTCATCTACGGGGCATTCGTGGGCACGTTTCTTTCCCTGCTTGCCTCGTTACTCGGCGCTTCGGTCCTGTACCTTGCAGGAAGATCCCTCCTCGCTTCAGTGGTGGAACGGCGCCTTGGGGATAAACTGAAGGTGTGGCAAGGACGCTTTCAAGAGAATGCCTTCTGGTGGGTGATTTATGGAAGGCTCTTCCCCTTTTCCAACTCCACTTTGATGAGCCTGCTCTGCGGGAGCTGCCGGGTGCCTTTCTCCCCTTTCATGATCGGGTCGCTCATCGGCTTCGTGCCGCTTGCCGTAGTCTTTGCCACCTATGGAAGCGGCGGGGTAAAGGGCAACGTGTGGCAGATCGCGTTTGCCACGGCACTGCTGCTTCTCTCTATCCTGTCCCGGCGCCTCATGAACAAATGGTTTCCTTCACATGCCGTGGCCGGAACCGAACGGATGAATGCGCACGCCATGAGGCGTGTTGACCATGATCGGTAGAACGATTCAGAATCGGTTGTCACTGAAGATCTTGCGTGGGAGACCGGATAAACCTTCGGACGATCTCTAGAGAAACTTTGGTGCCGGAGGGGGACTCGAACCCCCACAAGCGCAAGGCCCTTCGGATTTTGAGACCTCTATCTGGTTAATTTACATACCTGGAAAGGCGTAGCAGTAAAGAATTTCAAAGAGTTATCCAAAGCGGTCAGTTGGCAGAAGTTGGGTGGAATTGGAACAGGTTTAGACGTCGCGGGCACAAAATAAGCACACTCCTTTCTCCATAACTCTGACTTTGTTAGCGACATAAACAGAGTAAAGAGAACCATTGCTTGTTAATGGGCTGATGTGATAATACCGATTAATCATATCAGTTAGTGAAGTGATTATAAGATGAAATCACATCAGTACATATGGCAAAGGCCAAACTGGACTCACTTCACATGGAGGAGCGATGAGGTTCTCGACCTCCTAGGTAAGAGCCGTTTGCTCCAGGGAAGGCTCCTCGGCAAGGTAGTCGACCAGGGTCTTACACTCGATCCACAGGCTCATGCCGAAGTCCTTGCCGAAGAAACAATGAAGACATCCGCCATTGAGGGAGAGAAACTCGATACTCGTTCTGTACGATCATCCGTAGCACGGAAGTTAGGTTTACCTTCTGCGGGCCTTCCCATAGATCGGTACGTGGATGGTCTGGTTGCCGTACTTTTGGATGCAACGCAGAATCATAATCTACCTCTTAATGTTGAGCGACTGTGTGGGTGGCAGGCTGAACTATTCCCTACTGGATATTCGGGTATGCATAAGATCCAGGTGGGTGTCTGGAGAGGGGATGAACCCATGCAGGTAGTCTCTGGACCTCTTGGTAAGGAAAAGATCCACTTTGAAGCACCACCATCCAATAAGATCGATGATGAGATTGCTCTCTTCCTCTCCTGGTGGAATACCAGCAAGAGTAAAATGGAAGGACTGATAAGAGCTTCAATAGCGCATTTCTGGTTTGTCACTATTCATCCCTTTGAGGACGGAAATGGTCGCATTGCCCGGGCTCTTACCGACATGGCTCTGGCCCAGGATGATGGACAGAAGTACCATTACTACAGCCTCTCATCTCAGATCATGGAGGATCGGAGTGCTTATTATGAAATCCTTGAAAAGTGCCAGAAGGGCGGCAGCGATATCACTGATTGGATCGTTTGGTTCCTTGGATGTTTTTCTAGGGCTATTGAACGCTCCGAAATCATCTTGTCAGGGGTTTTTACGAAGGCTGTTTTCTGGCGTACCCACGCACAGGCACCCCTGAACGAGCGGCAACGTAAGGTTATTAATAAGCTCTTCGATGTTGGCCGTGATGCATTCGAAGGTGGACTCACAACAAGAAAGTATTCAGCCATGACCGGTGTAAGCAAGATCACAGCATTTCGTGAGCTGAATAGACTTCTAGAACTTGGTTTAATAAAGCAGAATCCCGGTAAAGGTAGGAGTGTTAGTTACGATTTGATCTGGCCTCACACACCGTAAACTAAGATTCGATTCCCATTGAGACATAGAAAGCAATGTGAAGCAGTCTCCTACTCATCATTTATACTTTATCCCAATGTGTAAATTTTGTTTTGAGCCGCTCTATAGTGTGCCGCCTTTTGGGTGTAGTCGGCTGACAGACGGTATTCTGGTTTCCAAAGAGGCCCACTTCGGTTCATCCGTTCGACTCGAATGGTTAGAATCGTTATTCATCAGTTTACTTATCAGTGCTGTACCATTTGATTTCGTCTGTGGTTATAGACTCTGAAGAAGTAAAATAAATTTGTATGTATTTTATATTGGGGTCGAATTCCAGTCTAACGTAGTATTGCAAACGGTCTTTCTTTCTTGCAGCCATGCCTTATCTTGGTTATATTTTATAAATATCAATCTATATGAGGAGGGCACATGGCAAAGAATAAGGTGGCTACTGTTATTCTCGTTATTGGGCTTTTCATCGGTGGTGCTGTGATCGGCTTTGCTGCAAATGGTATGGAACAGCCGCATATGAGAGCTGCCCTTGAAAGTCTGAAAGATGCCAGGAAACAATTGGAGCAAGCAGAGCATAACAAAGGCGGTCATCGGGAAAAGGCTATTAAACTCGTAGATAAGGCTGTTGAACAAGTTATAAAGGGGATAGAAGCCGGCGAAAGAGGCGAGAAATATTAATAACAAAAAGGGCTGTATGCCGGATTTTTGTCGATGGCATACAGCCCTAATGATTTTCCTCTATTTCTATTAATTATTAAGGATAGTGTGCATGAAAATTTGTATTGTGATCCTTATCCCTGTGCTCCTATATTGCTCTACACCAGCATACGCCGATGGTATATTTCTTGAGGGTGGCCAGGGTTTCCATTACTCCACAGATTCCCAGGTCATATTTCTCAGCTATCACATAGACTCGCCTCCACTATTGGGTCTTAATAGTTACTATAATGCGGCACTCGGTTCCTGGAATGGATCGAATCACAACGATGCAATTTCTCTTACCAAAGGTTTATGGATGAACCTTTCAGGGAAATCGTATATCTCTTTTGAGCCGGGCGGTGCTTACCTTAGAAGCACCACTGAAAACCTGGGCACACGTCTTCAGTTTGCATTCCGATCTGCACTTGGCATAAGGACAGAAAAATATGACCTCTCGGTTGGTTATAGACATTTCTCTAATGGGAAAGGAATTTTTCATTGGACAGACACAGCGAATTACGGTGAAAATTTCATTACATTCCAGATAGGCTATCTTTTATGATTCAAGAGACTGAGGATTCTTTCGATTTCATCGCGGTTTTGAGAAGGCTGGAAACTGAAGATCTTGAGTGAGGGTGTCGAAAAAGGTCGGCTATTTCTTGTACGGGGTTGCATAAGGATCTTTCATTCTCCCATTTCAGAAAGGGAAGGAAGCCATGGCTAAGTACAAGCCTTACACGTATGCGCAGGACATGCTGATACCGGTATCGCTAAAGGAACAGCTTATGCCCGGGACCCTGGAATTCGCGATCCACACGCTCGTAGATGAGCGTATGGACGTGAGCATATTCGATGAGAAGTATTGCAACGACGAGACAGGACGGCGGGCATACGATCCCCATATTCTGCTGAAGGTGGTACTGCTAGGGTATTCACGGGGACTGATCTCGTCGAGGAAGATCGAGCAGGCATGCAAGGAGAACGTGGTCTTTATGGCACTTTCGTGCGGGCAGTATCCTGACCACATCACGATAGCCCCGTTTGTTGCCTCCATGAAGGATGAGATCCTACCACTGTTTCGTGATGTGCTGCTGGTCTGTGAGGAGATGAATCTGCTCGGGGGGACCTTCTTTGCATTGGACGGCTGCAAGCTTCCCGGTAATGCATCCATGAGATGGAGCGGTAAGGTCGATGATCTGAAGAGGAAGAAGGAGAAGATCGAGAGTGAGGAAGGTCGTAAGATCTACCCCCAACGTATGGCAATCGTAGAGCCGGTATTCGGCAATATCCGCACCAACAAAGGGTTGGACCGGTTTACTCTGAGGGGAAAGATCAAGGTCAATATTCAATGGCTCTTGTATTGTATGGTCCACAATATAGAGAAGATCGCAAACTATGGCTTTGCATGAAATAAAAAAAGGGGTGATTCTTCAACAAAGGTTCATTGCCATGAGTGTATGACCTGAAGAAAGCAAAAATCCAAAAAAAGGCAATGATGGTTTAAATAAATACCAGTTAGATGGAAATTATCTTCTGTCCAAAATGGTTTTTCGACTGCCTCACATGCAATCTATACTCTGGAGTATTCCCATATCAAATTCCATGGCACGATATATTTATGATTCATTCTGTTCATGTTTCATAAGCATTGGAAGAACGGGTTGCCTTATGCTCGAGAAATCCCTTTCCTGAGTGACCTTATAACAACCCGTGCACCAAATAGATCAGACCGATCAGTCCCAAAGCGCCGGCACCATACCACAGCCATTTCCTTCTGGTCAGAACGGAGATCGCCGAGAGAGCAATGGCAATCTGAAAGGCGGTGACCCCTTTGGCCAGCATGTTGTGCGCCATCAGATGCAGGGAAGAGGCCTTCTCCTTCTCGCGCGCCATTTCCTCGATCTGTTGCTGTTCCTGCTTATAGGCCGCAACCTTTTCCTGGTCTTTGGCAGATGCCTGTCTACCGAGGGCCTGCAGCGTTTCGATTCGACTTTCAAGCACCACGGATTTGACGCCCTTCGCCTGATAATACGCCCATTGATCCGAGGCCTGAATCTGCTCGATCAAGGCTTCATTGGAATGGTGGCCCGCCAGGAGCGAAGACACGGCGGCAAGTACGGCGAGAATGGCCGTGCTGAGAGCCACCCAAAGCACCCACTGTTCCCTCGCCTCCCGCGCTTCCTCTTGGATCGCTTCATGCAATTTTTCGGTCGGATCTTCGATCTCTTCCGGCATGACATTTCCCTCGATTCGATATTATCCCATCATGTCATAAAAAGGTGACGGACTCAATCTTCAGAACGCCTATAGCGTGAATCACACCGACGATTATTCACCCGTTAACCCATCCGGCACATGGCGATTGATGGATATGCTCCACTGATAGGTAGAACTGATTGGGCAATCCGAGAGATGCTCTGGGCCGGTAAAATTCCTTGTATCAGGGACGGGCGGCGTGTGCTCCTCGATGTAAACGACATGGATTCATGGAAGGAAAGCAATGTGCGGACCGGTTTCTTTGAGTATGATGAGTATGTAAAAGTCCGGGATGCCCTGCCATCTTCTCTCAAGCCGCTCTTGATTGCAGCATATTACACCGGCATCAGGCGAGGAGAGCTGCTTGGCCTACAATGGCATCAGGTTGATATCTGGGCTCATCGAATAGTTCTTGAGAAGGGATCGACAAAAAATGGTGAGGCCCGGTTGGTTTATATGTATGGCGAGCTCTTCGATGCTATCCTTGCTCAGAAGAAGATTCGTGATACTAACTTTTCTGAATGCCAAAATGTATTTTTCGATCATCACACGGGAATGCCTATGAGTAAAGACTTCCGGCCTACCTGGGAGAAAGCCCTTGCATCGGTAAATCTAGCTGGTCGGTTGTTCCATGATCTGAGACGGACAGCAGTGAGGAATATGGTCCGGTCCGGAGTGTCTGAAGTTGTTGCAATGCGTGTATCAGGGCATAAAACAAGAAATGTATCTGGTGCCGGAGGGGGGACTCGAACCCCCACAGGCGCAAGGCCCTTCGGATTTTGAGTCCGACGCGTCTACCAGTTCCACCACTCCGGCACTTGTTTCGGTGTATTATCAAAGCTCTCCACGCTTTGCAAGTAAAGAACCCTTCCCCGGAACCGTGAGCCCCGTATTTGTGTGTGCATGCCCAGCTCTGCAGCACATGCATTGACCACATGCCTTTGCTGGGGCAGACCACAGACTATTCTCTCTCACGCAGGTACAGAATTCAGTATCACCTTAAATATTATGTTATGAAACATATGATACAGTAATAGATAAATCAGCCCGGATGCACCGTCCGCACATCATCAATTTATTCTTGCTATATTCCTTCGAGGTAGTGTATTTTTTGATAATGAATCGTGCAATGATGGAACATTGTCTATGCATCACTGCAACAAGAAGATGTATGGCATTGCCATGCCGTGTGTGTGTTCATCGTAAGACCGTTGTGGTATAAATTCAACAAAGCTCACGATGTGCATGGTATAATATATTGTTATTATTAGCTCTTTGGATGGCATATATATTGCTAAACTTCACACTGTTTATAGCGGGGAGCGTTTTGTACAGGCACATGATATCCGGATCTCGACAAAGTAAAATAGGCGCTTTCGGGTTTTTCTCTGTGCACCCATGGATAAAGGCCATAAAAATCATTGTTTTCTTTGTTGACAAAAGAGACAAGGCCCCTATAATAGTGGCTGTGGCTTGGTGATGTTTTGTAAGTGAAAGGGTTTTACGAGTCCCAAAAAAATAAAAAAGATTAAGTAGAGGAGGAAGATATGGCTAAGAGGTTTCTAGTATTAATCGCATTGCTTATGCTTGGTTTCTTTATAGCCGGCTGTGCGGAGGGAGACAAGAGCTCATCGGTGACAAACCCCAACCCGAACGTTTTCTCACCAACGGGCTCTATCTCAGGGACGGTTTATGATTTCTGTGCAAGCCTGCCCGTTAAGGGCGCAACAGTGTCTGTCGCATACAGCGGCGGTGTCCACAAGGTAGTAACCGGTGCGGATGGATCGTTCTCTTTTAGTGGTGTCCCTGCCAACGGAGAAGACTACTCCATGGATAGCTCGTCGGGCTATAATGTAACCTGCGACCTCACCACGGTTACCGGCAACCCCTACGGTTATGCCACCGTCATGCCCGCTTACGTCTACTACAGCGACCTCGGAGACGGCTACAACGGAACCGACGAAGACTCTAAATTCACCGAGAGCGGCAGCGGTGCAAGCACGCCGGTCAATAACCTTGCAAGCTCCATTGTCTTTGACGTTGCAAAGCCGACCGCCACGATCGACGTGACCGTGACCGACA
>Ga0187865_1000853_pt1 | contig 39738 bp, 29 predicted proteins | sample June2016WEW_11_1_2_FD_132989 | JGI IMG/M metagenome (GOLD analysis project Ga0187865, IMG submission 132989) | Peatland microbial communities from SPRUCE experiment site at the Marcell Experimental Forest, Minnesota, USA - June2016WEW_11_100 | ecosystem: Environmental > Terrestrial > Soil >...
ACCTTCACCCTGTATAGCAACAACACCTGCACGTCGACCGTCCCCAACATGAGCGGCAGCGGCTCCATCAGCAGCAGCGGGACCGCCAGCTGGTCCACCACCAGTTGGACGCCAACCGCTGCTGGTACGTACTACTGGATCGCTAGTTATGCCGGAGATACGAACAACATGGGGTTCACGACCGCCTGCGGCGCCACCACCGAGCAGATCGTGGTCGGCCAAGCCAGCCAGACCATCTCAACAACTGCCAGCCCGACCACCGCCACCGTGGGCACGCCCGTTACGACCGGCGACACTGCCACTCTGGATAGCGCCTACAACCCCTCCGGGTCGGTAACCTTCACCCTCTACAGCGATTCGGCCTGCACGGTGCCCGTCTCCGGCATGAGCGGCAACGGCACCATCTCCAGCGGCTCGGCCAGCTGGTCTAAGAGTTGGACCCCAGCAGCGCTGGGAACATATTACTGGCAAGCCAGCTATCCGGGCGATGCCAATAACAACGCGTACACCACAACCTGCGGTGCAACCAGCGAACAGATCATGGTCGTGGCACCGCCGATGATCAGCAAGGCCTTCAGTCCGACGACAATCATCCAAAGCAATACGTCTAGCCTGGGCTTCACGATCATCAATCCGAACACGGCGACCGCTTTGACGGGCGTTGCCTTCACGGACATCTTGCCCTCCGGCCTCTCGGTCGCCACTTCCTCCACTACCGCCTGCAGCAGCGGTACGCTTGCCACCACTGCGCCTGACACGATCGCCCTCTCTGGCGGATCGATCGCGGGTGGAGGCAACTGCAGCTTTAATGTGACCGTAACCGGCACGAAAGCCGGTCTGCAGACCAACACGACCGGCAATGTCACCTCCACGAATGGTGGGACGGGCAATACGGCCTCCGCTACGCTGACGGTTGCGCATCTGTTCGACCCCCCGATCGGTGTGAAGACGGTCGATTCGTCCGGCGAACCGCTCCTGAAGTGGAGCCTGGTTTGGATCAACGATTCGAACATCGTCGGGGTCAAGGGTGTTTCGCACGATCCGATCCCGACAGGCTCGACCTTCACTCCGAATACTTTGGACAGCGGCTATCCAGTGCCAGTCGGGGCTCCACCCTTCTCGACCTCCCTGGGCGTCGCCTGCACCGCGGGTACCTCTGTACTTACGGTCACCACCTTGTGCTACTATGAAGGACCGACCCCCGCCAACCCGCGCGGCCAGATCATCTGGGCCGGCACTCTCGGACCTGATTCCGGGGTCACGAATCCTTCGCTTGCGGTCAACGCGATCCACATCACGTTCAGCGTGACCGCAGCGGACGGCGTGAGGAGCGTCCAGAACCAAGCGATGATCGACTGGGACCGGAACGGCAACGGCGTGATCGACCCTGGCGAGCACGATGTGGCCTCTGTGTCCGCCAGCTGGACGGCTGCGGCTCCGGCCCTGCCGCGCACCGGTTTCGCCCCGGGCACCATCACCTCCCTGGGAGCCGAGCCGGATCAACTCTACAGTGCAAGTACCGACCTGACGATCGAGATCCCCGCCCTGGGCGTAAAAACCACAATCGTCGGCATACCGGAATCTGGCGGCACCTGGGATGTCAGCTGGTTGGGAGATCAGGTGGGTTATCTGGAAGGAACCGCCTTCCCCACCTGGTCCGGTAACAGCGTGCTCACCGGTCACGTGTACGGGGCGGATGGACTGCCCGGCCCCTTTGTCAATCTAAGAACCCTGAAATGGGGCGACCAAGTGATCATTCACTTCCAGGGTCAGCGATATATCTTTGAGGTGCGCACGAATGAGGTCATTTCCCCGACGGACACTTCGATCTTCGGCCACAAAGACTACCCATGGCTGACGCTCCTGACCTGCAAGGACTACAACGCGCAGACCAATTCCTATGCCCACCGGGTGGCTGTCGGAGCGGTGCTCATCAAAATAGAATCGGAGCCGCCTCCCGGACCGTAATCGACAGCTCCTTCGGCATGAGCCAGGCCCGAGGTTGCGACAGCATCGTTCTTCCGCACAACGTCCAAAGGGCACCCTTGCCTGCATCTCTTTTTGCCGCTGGTGTGGGTCCAAGTATTGTGCAAGCAACGCGACCGCGAATACCTCCCACCGTGCCATGGCATGTGCCACCCCAGCGACCCTGTGCTGCCGGACTTCATTAGACCGCTCTAGCGAAGGCGTCGCATCCTGCGTGAACCAGTCTGTTGCAACACCCCAATCCCTATAAAGACGTCCACGAGAATCTGGCTGGCCTAATGGAGCGTCCTCGATTGAGTTGACCGGGAGGCCTGACGCTCAGTCTCCACGTAAGCGAACCGGATCGGACACCTTGATCATCTCGGAAGCCGAGCAATGGGTACGGGACTTGAGCATCTTCGACCATTGAGAGGGGCCCACTCGAACCGAGCTCAGCCGTTGGTGGAAGGGACACGATGACTGCCGTAAGAGGGGGGCTGAGCTTGCCCTGCGGGAGATTGCAGATATGATCCGCTCGCCGGACTCCATAGGTCCGCTCGAAGCTCTTCGGTGGCCCCCGAAACCCAGACGGAAGTAGTTTGTGATCGGACTCGGGTTGTGTGCCTCCACGTTCATCCTGTCCTTGCTTTTCATTCCGCTGCCGATCGCCGCATCCATCTTCCTAGCAGCCGGCGACACTTCCTCGGGACTCCTCCTCTCTTTCGCCTTTGCCACGAATCTGCTCCTCCTTGTGTTTATCTGCAAGAGGAACAGCTCATTGGCTCTCTCATTCTGGGATAGCTTGAAGGTCACCTGCGGCTCCGCGATCTCAGGGTCCGCAAATAACACAGTCATTCACCTCTGCCGCTCCTTTCCGGGGTGTACCTCATATCGTGCGTCGAGGCGTTCCAGTCGCTGAAACTGGGCCCCGACTACTCGGGGCGTCTCTGGAATGATCTTGTCATCGGTTTCGCCAAGAGGCGACATCCGCAACTCTATGGGACAAGTGCCAGCCCGTTCGGACAGCGCGTCAGTTGCCCCGCCTCGATGCAGACCCCTCCGGAGTTCCCTGTCGGACCGAAGAAGTGTCCGTATTGTGTCGAACTCATCAAGGCCAGGGCAATAGTCTGCTGATACTGCCACAGGGGTTTGGGCGCCTGAAGTACCCAGGCCGAGCCGGTTGGCTCGGCCCCTTCACTTGTGCACCCGCACATATGCGGCTGTGAACTCCCTCTCTGAAAGAGGTTCCTCCATCAGGTCGCTGGCTTATCACCCCCCCGAATGCGCACTGCCCTCAGTTCGCTGTGCTAGTCTGCCCGCTCCGAGCAACGCACAAGCATGCCTCACGAACGCGAATCTGACCACGAGGGGAAGCCTCCAGACTTCTCCTCGCGCGCAATAGCATGACCCATTGCAATGGCTGCATGCGCTCTGTGGACTCTTCCACAGGCCGACCAATGCAGTTTCCTTGCACTCGGTACAAAGACATGCATTTTGCATTGCGAGTCCCTACAATTGGAATGGTTCCCTAAGGTAGGGCCCAGCGGCCGTCAAGATCCTTATGTGGGGAAGGACCGCCGGGTGAGAGGGGGCCGGAGCAGATGTTTGCTGCTTGGGAAACACGGCGGGTATTGTGAGGTTTCGCCCGTTCGCTCCACGCACTCCCTTGTCCACTCCCACCGTCACCTAGGGGGAGGACTCATGAAGAAATGCCCATATGGCGCCGAAGAGGTCCAGGACGAGGCAACATTTCGCCTCCACTGCGGGCGCGACACGCGAGTCCCACCGCCGTCGCCTCAGCAGGTGACCCAGGGTCAGCAGCCTGCATCTCCGACCCACGCAAATACTGCGGAGCCGAGGATCGGTGCGGGCCGGACTTTGGTCGTGTTGCTCAGCCTTTTGGGGATCATGTGGGTCAGCAGCCTTGGGCTCGTTGCCACGATCGGATCCTCCCTGAGAGTGGAGGACGCCACGGCTCACGCAGCAATCCTTCAACTGATCGTCAGGGTCCTCGTTGGAACCTGGGCGGTCAAGGATCGTTCCCATGGTCGTTCGCTTTCAGCATGGAAGAAGGCAGGGTTCTTCAGTCTTGCCTTTGTTCCGATTGGGGCGTTGTTTGCTCTGTGGTATGCCTCAAGGACTCTTGCGAGGACACACTTCTTCGGCGCATTCGCCGCTGTTGACGTAGCCGTCACCGCAATTGGGGCTCTTCTGGTAGCGCCGCCCCTTATCTCAAACCTCCCACAGACGACTTCCAATCAGACCTATTCCGTGCCGACTCAACCTGAAGTCCAGTACGTGGCACCAACAGCCCGGGTCGGTACGGCAAAGCCGGCGCCGGTCAATTCTCAACAAGCCCTGCCGACAGCAGCTCAAATCTACGCTCCATCCTGCCTGGCAACCGGAGAGGTTTCGGGTCTGCACAAGGGAAGGACACTGAAAACCCACGGGAAGATCCTAGACGAAGGGACCAGGGATTGCCCATCGTGCCAATACGGCAAGTGCTCGTACCCTAGCCTTGGGGGAGGATTCGATATCATCTCCCATGATTGGATCTTCAAGCCTGGCTGGGTTGCCGGCTATGCAAGGTATCAGACACCGTCGAGCTGATGGCAGGGCGATCAGTCTTTCTTTATGGAGCCGGAGAAGGATACCCAGGGAGCAAGTGCATTATCGAGGCGGATGGGAAGGGAACCTGCAACTCGGGGGACTACTTTCAATCATACAACGGGTGCGGAAGAAGGGAACAACCGAACGTCCTGACATCATTTCCTCTTGCTCAGGATTGGCACCGACTTGTGACCCAAAGCTTTCCGCACAATGAATCACAGACGGATTTGAGATTTCTGTACCGCCGGCAAGGGCTTGCCCGCAGTACTTTCTGGGGAATCATCATGACAAATTCGCAACTTTTCTTCGTCAGGGATAGTGCTATTGTGTAGTTATCAATTAAGTAGTGTTGGCTGGTCCTGCCGACCTCCTTTTCCCAATTAGGGGCACCTTCCTGTGCAGTCGGCAGAAGGTGCCGACTGTTTAACGGCCTTTTGAGGATCGATTCGCAACCTGAGCGATCATTGAGTTAGAAAGCTCGAGGTGCTCATGAAAAGCAGCGATAGAGCTCAGCCCGATCAAAAAATAGGGAAAAAGAAGCCGCACCTTCGTGCCGCCGTGGTGAAGCCAGGCGGGCGAGCGTCCATACCAAGAACCTCCGCCAGCGGTTTGGGAAAAGCAGCCTTGCTAAACTCCAAAGAACAATTCCAGGGGCTATTCGAAACCGCGCAAGACGGCATCATTCTGCTAGAGGCTCGGACGGGGGAAATCACCGATACGAACCCCTACATCGAGAAATTGCTTGGTTACTCTCACCGCGAGCTGATCGGCAAGAAACTCTGGGAAATTGGTCCATTCAAGAACGTCTTGACCAGCCAGGATGCCCTTCGTGAAATACAGAGGAAAGGGCATATCCGCTTCGAGGATTTGCCGCTCGAAACCAAGGATGGTAATCGCTGCGATGTGGAATTCGTCAGCAACGTCTACCGGGTGGGAAACCAGAAGGTCATCCAATGTAATGTCCGCGATATTACTGAGCGAATGCGTATCGGGCATGCGCTTCAGGAGAGCGAGGCGCGCTATCATTCATTGTTCGAGAACATGCTGGCTGGATTTGTTCATTGCCAGATACTTTATCAGCGAGGACAGCCCCAAGATTTCCTTTGCCTGGCTGTCAATCCCGCATTTGAGAAATTGACGGGGCTGAAGAACGTTGTCGGCAAGAAAGTGACCGAAGTTATCCCCGGGATAAGAGAATCTGATCCGGCGCTATTCGAGACCTGTGACAGGGTGGCTCTAACTGGCCGGCCGGAACAATTCGAGATGTATCTAGAGTCTTTGCGTATTTGGTTCTCTATTTCTGTATACAGTACCCAAAAAGGGTACTTCAAAGCCGTATTCGAGAATACCACCGAGCGCAAACGAGCAGAGGAGTCCCTGCGCCAGAGTGAGGAGCGCTATCGCAGCCTATTTGAAGACTCGCCTATTTCACTCTGGGAGGGAGACTTTTCAGCGGTGAAGCTGAGTATTGAAGACCTGCGCAAGCAAGGTGTCACGGATTTCCGGGCCTATTTCGAAACTTATCCGACGGTGGTTTTGGCTTGTATTAGACAGGTCAAGATCGTCGAGGTGAACAAGGCCACCCTCAAACTGTTCGGGGCTAAGAACAGGAAAGAAATCTTCAATAATCTGAGTTTGATCCTGGGTGAATCCCATGAGGGTTTGCAGGAAGAATTAGTCAACATTGCGGAAGGCAAATCCGAATTTGAATGGCAGGGGATCAACCACACGCTGTCCGGCGACCCGCGGTTGCTCAGCCTGCACTGGTCGGCTGCCCAGGGCCATCAAGAGACTCTGGACAAGGTCATTCTCTCAATGATTGATGTCACGGAGCGCAAACGGGCCGAGGAGGCGGTGAGGGAGTCGGAAGAAAGGTATAGGGTGCTTTTTGAAGGGAGCACGCACGGCATACTGGCAACGGATATGGAAACGAAACGGGTTGTGGATGCCAATCCATCCATGTGCCGGATGCTCGGATATTCAGCGGCAGAGTTGCTGCAGTTGGGTCTTGCGGACCTTCACCCAAAGGACGCTCTGGACCATGTCATTTCAGAAATGGAGACCATGGTACTAGAAGGCAAATCGCTGGCGTCTGCGATTCCATGCCTGCGGAAAGACGGCACCGTGTTCTACGCCGACATTGGAGGCGCTACCACCATCAGTCATGGGCGGAGATGGCTCGTGGGCTTCTTCGCGGACGTGACCGATCGCAAGCGGGCCGAAGAGGAGCGCCTGCAAAGCGAGTTGCGCTTCCACGGTCTCTTCGAAGATTCGCCTATTTCCCTTTGGGAAGAGGATTTTTCCTCTGTCAAGCAGCGCATTGAAGAACTGCGCGGACAAGGGATCGTGGATTTCCGGCCCTTCTTTGAAAACCACCCGGAAGTGGCGACAGAATGTGCGGGGCGGATCAAGATCCTGAATGTGAACAAGGCCACCCTCAAGCTATTCGGGGCGAAAAGCCAAACGGATCTCATAGCGAATCTAAATGTGGTAATTGGCAGTGATTCATTGAATGATCTATCAGAAGAATTTGCAAACATCTCGGACGGCAAGACTGAGTTCGAATGGGAAGGGGTCAACCATACGCTGGACGGCAACCGATTAACTGTCAACCTGCACTGGTCGGTGGAGCCAGGTTGTGAAAAGACACTGGGCAGGGTGCTGATCTCGATGACCGACGTCACCGAACGCAGGCGCGCCGAGCAGGAAATCCTGCGTCAAAAGCAATACTTCGAAACCTTGGTCTCCAACAGCCCGGTGGCGATCCTTCTTCTGGATAATGACTCCAAGATCACATCCTGTAATTCCTCCTTTGAGAGGCTATTTGGATATAACTCTCGGGAGGTGTTGGGGGGCAATCTCGCCACCTTGATCACCAGCCCCGAAAGCTACGATGAAGCGCTTCAGCATGCCCACCAGGCGATGACAAGCCTGGTGCATGCTGTCAGCAAAAGGCGGCGCAAGGATGGTTCACTGGTTGATGTAGAGATGTTTGGCGTTCCGGTCATGGTCGAAGGTGAAAAGGTCGGAACCCTGGTCATCTACCATGACATCTCAGAGTTGGTAAATGCCCGACAGGAGGCCGAGCAGTCCAATCGGGCGAAGACCGAGTTCCTGGCCAACATGAGTCACGAGATCCGCACTCCGATGAACGGCGTGATCGGCATGCTGGAGCTGGCGTTGGATACCTCCCTGACCAGCGAACAGCGGGAATACCTAAGCAGCTCTCTACAGAGTGCCGAGGCGCTCCTCGGACTGATTAATGACATCCTGGATATCTCGAAGATTGAAGCCCGGGGGGTTGAACTGGAAAAGATTACCTTCGACTTGCGCAGCACAGTGGAGGATGTGGCCTCTACTCTCGCCAAGCGCGCTCAGGACAAGGGGCTGGAACTGGCCTGCCTGATTGATCCTGACCTGAAGGGGAAACTTCGTGGAGACCCGGCCCGCCTGCGACAGATCCTCATCAACTTGGTGGGAAATGCCATCAAGTTCACATATCAGGGTGAGATCGTGATACGCGCTGAACCGACCGCAGAAACGGAAACGCACGCCACGATCCGGTTTGCTGTGCAGGATACCGGCATTGGCATCCCCCAGGAGCGGCAGAAAGCGGTCTTTGAGCGCTTTACCCAGGCGGACAGCTCAACTACGCGGAAATACGGTGGGACGGGTTTGGGCCTGACCATTTGCAAGCAGCTGGTGGAGGCCATGGGGGGGCAGATCTGGATCGAGAGCGCTGTCGGGGTTGGTAGCACCTTCTGGTTTACTGTCACCTTTGAGAAACAGGCCGGAGACGCCCAGGCTGCCGCCCCTTTGGTGCTGGAACCGGTAGAGTTGAAGGGTTTGCGCCTTCTGGGCGTGGACGATAACGCCACGAACTGCACCCTCCTCACCCGGATGGCCGAGGGCTTCGGTTGCCGGATCGAGACCGTAGGCAGCGGCGCAAAAGCCCTGGAGACGTTGCAAGACGCCTCGCGGGCCGGCGATCCTTTCCGGGTTGTCCTGCTCGACATGGAGATGCCTGGCATGGACGGGGAACAGACAGCACGCGCCATTAGAAGCGACCCGGTGGTTCGCGAGGTCAAGATCATCATCCTGACCTCCATCGGCCGGCGCGGCGATGCGGCGCGATTGGAGGCGTTGGGTGTCGCCGGGTACTTGCTCAAGCCACTTAGACAGCAAATGCTGCGGGAGGCCTTGATCGCCGTGCTGGGCCGAAAAGAGGAAGGCCGGCCCATCCTGATCACCCGCCACGTGCTCTTCGAACAAAAGCGTCAGGGGTTGCGGCTGCTCCTTGCGGAAGACAATCCCATCAACCAGCGCCTGGCGGTCATTCTGCTGCAGAAAGCGGGCTATTCAGTCGACACGGTTGAGAACGGCGCCCAAGCACTCGAACAAGTCCAAAAGAGGCACTATAACGCTGTTCTGATGGATGTTCAGATGCCGGAGATGGATGGATTCGAGGCTACGGCGCGCATCCGCCAGCTGGAGGGAAGGGCGGGTCACATTCCGATTATTGCCATGACTGCGGATGCGCTCAAGGGCGACCGGGAGCGCTGCCTGGATTCGGGCATGGACGATTACGTCTCAAAGCCGCTTGATCCGCCCGCCCTGATGAAGATCATCGACCAATGGACCCAACCAGGACCGGAGAGTTCCGTCCGGGCTGAGGCAGCCACCAATAGCGAAGGCCAGGATTATACAGCTCGTCTTGTAACCTCTCCTTTTGTGGAAGCAGACCTAGCGACCGAGGGAGGGCTCTTTGGAGAGGAAATCCAACAGTTGGTTTCAAGCTTACCGGCCCCGGTCCAAGATGTGAAGCAGATTGTGTTGGAGACTGAGCTACCGGTCGACATCCGATCTGCCATGGTGCGCTTTGAGGGTGACCGTTCGTTTTTCCTTGAAATGGTTCACCAGTTCACCGAACACCTCGCGGACCGCCTGCTTGAGATGAAGGCTGCGCTGGAGGCCGGGGACGCTAACCGCCTCAGCCGTCATGCCCACAACCTGAAAGGGGTCGCGGCGAATTTCAGCGCTGAACCTCTGGTTCGTCTGGCAAAGGAGTTGGAAACCTGCGGCAAGCAGGAGGATCTGGCGGAGGCTCCCGCGCTCCTATCCGCCATCCAGGCCGAGAGCGAGCGTGTGCGCCAGTTCTGTGCTGATATCGAATCCAAAATCCAAGCCCTTGGCTATTGAGGAGGCGGCATGACGCATGTCCTTGTGATTGACGACGAAGACACCTACCTGAAGATGATCGCCCAAGCCCTGGAGCCAACTCACTGGCAGGTTCATACGGCCGACAATGGCTCCCATGGTCTGGCTATGGCAAGAACGCTCAAGCCCGACCTCATTGTTACCGATGTGATCATGCCCGACATGAGCGGTTATGATGTTAGCCGTAAGCTACGCCGCGATCCAGAATTTGCGCATACCCCGATTCTGGTGCTGACGTCCCAGTCGACCTTGCAGGATAAGCTCCAATCCTTCGAAGCCGGTGCAGATGACCATCTAACCAAGCCTTTCGAACCGGCGGAGCTGGTCGCCCGTCTCACTGTTCTTCTTCGCCACGCTGAAGCGGCCCGTTCGGCCGGGCCTGCCCCGATAGTCAAGGAGGTACGCACTATTGCGGTTCATAGCTTACGCGGCGGGACCGGCAGTTCAAGTCTGGCGGTCAACCTGGCAGTCGGTTTTGCATCATTGTGGCAGACCCGGACTCTCCTGATCGACCTGAGCATGGTGGCCGGCCAGGTAGCGCTGATGCTGAATGCCTCATTGAAGCGCACTTGGGCGGACCTGGCCGGTTTTGGACCCGGCGAATTAGAGCCAGAGTTAATTGATTCGATTATCTACAATCATGAAAGCGGTTTGTCCTTTATCGCCGCGCCGACTTTTCCGAGCGAAGCGGAAACAATCAAGAGCGAAACTTTCGCAGTTGCCCTTCAACTTCTAGGGCGGAAATTCGATTACATTGTGGCTGACCTATCACACGATTTCAGCGCGATCACCGTACAGGCGCTAGATGCTGCCGATTTGGTCTTGATGGTTGCCTCGCCGGACATGTCCTCCGTCCGCGCCGCTGCGGCGGCGATGGACACTTACAGCAAGCTCAACTACCCACCTGACAAGATTAGATTGGTGCTCAATGCCACCTTCCCCCGCTCAGGTTTGACGAAAGAAAGGATCGAAGCCGCGTTGAAAACCCGAGTCACCGCAACGATACCTTATGCGCAAGAGCTATTCGTTGAGGCGATTAATCTTGGCCGGCCTTTGATCTTCGCAAAGCCGGACGAGTCTGTTTCTGGTCTACTAGAGGACCTGGCTTTCCATCTTAGCAAGGAGGCCGACAAGAAGTCCAAGCCGGAGAACCCCAGCAAGGCATGGACGCGGGTCTATCAACGCTATACCAAGAAGCGGAAGTAGTCATACAAAAAACCACACTTTCTGTGGGGCCGCGAGCAAGCGAAGTGACGTATGGAAGCTCTGCCTGAGAATAGTCCTCGAGATATTGAGAAGACAATCCCGATGGAAAGGCCTCGGTTTCGTGCGGTCCCCATCGGAGGGCCAAAGAGCCGTGCAATCTAGAGACACGCTGGGCTTGCGTCTTGTAAATGCCCTGAATATCTCTATTGGCGCATCCCCGAGCTAGGTTGGTAAACTGATCCGACGTTGTGGCGCTCCGCTCTGGCCGTGTCGCTTTGAACACTCAGTTTCTTCGCACAGCGCGCAAGAATGACACGCCCAGAGCCCCAGGAAGAGGGGTATGAGCCCCCGTCGTAGTTGTCCTGTTTCCTTGCGAGACGAAACACTATTGGATCAGGATCCTTCAGGGCCAAGCGGAGCGAGCGGTTATGTCTCACGGAAGGAATCGGATGCAGAGTAACTTCGGAGAGGAAAAGGCCATGGACAAATCGCTGTTCCACCTCATCACGATCAACCTGGAGCAACTGGAGGCATTCCTGGCATTGGACGAGGTCGAGAATGAGGTTCTCGAATACAAGGGGGCCCTTAATGATGAGGTGATTGAAACCATTGCGGCAATGGCCAACACCTCGGGGGGGTTGATACTTCTTGGCGTTGCAGCAGAAACGAGAAAAGATGGCGAAAGGGAGCGCAGCCACCCGGGGAAGCCGGTTGGCGTTCCAAGAGGTGATGCGCTTCGCCTCACGAACAAGTGCCACACCCTGCTTGATCCCCCATTCGTTCCCGAAATCTTGCCAGTTCCACTTCGAGACTCCGAGAAAGTTGTTCTGATCTTGCGCGTCCGCCCTGATAAGGCGCCCGTTCGCCCAATCATCTCAAGAAAAGACAGGGTGGGCAAGACATACATCCGACTTGGAGAGACCACCGTGGAAGCCGACCCGTACCGGCTTCGGCAATTGTTTGCCGAACCGGTATCGCAAGGACGCGAGGACCGCCCAACCGTGAGCCTTCTTCCATCGAACACCGGCTATGGGGATCGACAAGACTTTTCACTTGTACTCCGAGTTGGGTATCGTGCCAGGGGAGGGACTGAATCAACTTGGACATCTGGAGAAAGGGAGGCGATTTCCAAAGCACTCAAGAACTCGCCATTGTGTAGATGGATGGAGGCGCAGTTCCAACTGGCGGATGAGCAGTTCTCCTGGCAAATCACCAGCTCGCAGGAGCACAGCATTTCGCTATCCTACAACCCAAAAATGCCCCCAATGGAGGCGCCTATATCGGCAAAGGCCTTTCTGGATACTTCTGGGACTACTTACTTGGATGTAGTGATTGGAACAAAAGAAGTCTTCCACCAGTTCATGAGATATCCTCGACCTAGTTCTGCATTGGCTGCTGCGGAAACCCGTTTCGACGGTTCCGAGAGGTTGAATTGGGATGAGGCGTATCAACTTACTCTTGCTGGCCTGGCCACCCTTGCAAATCGCAGATTCCTTGAGATGTTGCCCGGCCCCAACTGGGACCGTCGTCTTTCCATATATTTGCTGGCGGACCCCGGGGCCAGCCTTGAACAGCGCATCAGCAGTAGTTCTTCCTGGAAGCACACGAAAGGCAATCAGGGCCGAGACGACCTTTTGGAGAACATTCCGTGGGAGAGTAACAGCCTCGATGCACTGAACGAAGTCGCTCGGCAATTCTGGAAAGGACACTTTTACAAAATGGGCTTTTTGGGTTTCGAGGACGATCTAGGGAAACAGCCTCCCGACACTGTGCTGCAGGAACTCCAGAAAGATTACCAATCGCAATGGGATTCGGTGTGAACAGAACCGGGCTGCCAGAAAAAGGCCGGATGCAGGGTGATCTGGAGAAGGCGTCAAGCCACTGAAACCAACCGTCTCTATTTGGCTGGACCTGGGGAAAAGTCACTTTGATGTGCACAAGACGGCCGAGAAACCCATAATGTGGCCTATGAGCGCTGTGGGCCTTCAGGCCATGAGGCCAACACTGAAAGAGAAACGCAGGCTGTCGGCCGATGTACATCGTGAGACCAAATGGGACAGGTGGCGCGATTTGCTAAGACACACTTCTCGACCCTAGCATAGCGAAACGCGAGGCAGAATGGCTGAGAAGAAGGAGAGCATAGAATCCGCCGTCCGGACAATCCGCCGTGTTACGCGGATAAAGCAATCGGCGGAGGAGAAGGTCCGGATCATCCTAGCGGCTGCGGGCTCGAGGGGCTATGGGGCGAAACCAGCCTCGCCGCCTTGTCGCGCCGGGAGGCGATCCCCTCTCCACGATCGTCCGCGGGAAAGCGGCCTGGTCAACAAAGGGGATCGTTCCGATCTTGTCGTTCCACTTTGCACTTCTTGGAAGACCTTGGATCGCCGAGGCTTCGCGTCCGGGTGAAGCCTGGAGCCCACTACTAGATCCGGACTCACATAGTGACCGTTTTCCTGACTGGTTGAGGGGTGACAGATTCGAATAGCGATTGCAACCGCCCCAGACCAACCTTGACCTGGAGCTATCCCATGTTCTCACTTCGTATGGGAGTTCGCCCCCCGGGGGACCCTGCACCTGAGGACTTCCCCGTTCGATCCGGTCTCTCAAGATTGAGCATGCAAGTCGGAAGCCTTGTTCCTATCGTGTCCCCGACCGCGCGCGATTGGTGGCAAGAACATTTGCCCCTCCCCCTCCAAACACCTCGGGAGGCAGCCTGATGCCGGCAGCGATCAGACGCTGATCGAACATCGGGCGTATTCCTGTCGGCTGAAACTCGCCTAGGATTGCGCCGTTCTCCCTCACTCCGATCTCCACGAACTTGAAGAGCTCGCTGAGAACCACAATGTCTCCTTCCATCCCAATCACTTCTGTAATGGAGGTGACCTTGCGGCAGCCGTCGCGCAGTCGCGCGATCTGGACGATCAAGTCGATCGAGGAGGCGATCTGCTCGCGCACAACGCGCACTGGCAGGTTCAGACCAGAGAGCAGCACCAGGGTCTCTAGCCGTGAGATCGCGTTGCGGGGACCATTGGCATGCAACGTCGTGAGTGAGCCGTCATGGCCGGTGTTCATCGCCTGCAGCATGTCCAGGGCCTCGCCGCCGCGCACCTCGCCGACCACAATCCGATCAGGGCGCATGCGCAGCGCATTCCGCACGAGATGGCGGATGGTGACCTCCCCCTTGCCTTCCGTGTCCGGGGGCTTGGCCTCCAGGCGAAAGACATGCTCCTGCTGAAGTTGCAGTTCCGCCGTATCCTCGATTGTGATGATCCGCTCCTGCTCGGGGATGAACTCGGAGAGCACATTGAGAAGGGTGGTCTTGCCCGAGCCGGTGCCTCCCGCTACGAGGATGTTGAGGCGCCCCAGGACACAGGCCCTCAGGAATTCGGCCATGTACGGGGTCAGCGTGTCAAGTTGAATCAGGTCCTCGACCGAGAGCTTCTTTCGTGAAAACTTACGGATCGTAACGCCCGGGCCGTCGATTGCGACTGGAGGGATCACCGCGTTGACCCGGGAGCCATCCGGCATGCGCGCGTCAACGGTCGGGCTGTCAGCATCAATCCGTCGCCCCAGCGGCAGGATGATCCGGTCGATCAAGCGAAGCACCGCCGCTTGGTCAGGAAAGACGATCCCGGTCCGCGTGATTCTGCCTTCGCGCTCAACGTAGACCGCCTTCGCGCCATTGACCATGATCTCCGACACGGTTGGGTCATCCAGAAGGGGCTGGATCAACCCGTAGCCCATGACCCCGTCGAGCACCTCGCGCAGGAGTGCATCACGCTGAATGACTGGAAGCAGGGCCTGCGAACGCGTGTAGGCATCTTCTAGCAGGCGGCGCACGGCCGGCTCGTCGGCCGCTAGCTGGCGGGAGGTCTCCAGCGATTGCATTACCTGCTCAAACAGCCACTGGCGCAGGCGCACGATCATTTCGGCCGGAACCAGCACCTGGCCAATTCTATCGGTGCTCATGGATCTCCTCGCTCTCCTCCACAGGCATCACCCACAAGACTTGGCTCCGGGCAACAGCGAGGAATGGCACGAACCGATTGCCTTCCAGGCCCGAGACCCTCGCGCTGGTCACAGGGATAAATGGCTGCGGTTCGTTTAGCTCGTCGCTGAGGCGGCGCTCCGGATGAACATGAATCATCCCCTCGATACGCCCCCCCACGGTTTGGATCACGACCTTGGTGGGGACCTTGTGCACTACCTCGGTAAAGCGCTTACCTCGGTCGTCGAATTCAGTCGACATATCGACCTCCTTGGTCCGCATTTGCCAGTCCTCGCCACGGCAATGGGGGCGACAGACTTGTTAGCCCTGGAACCAGAGACGTACCCCGCAACGGTTTGCTCGCGCAATCGGCCGATGACCAGGTGGCCCGCATCGAATCCGGCGGCAATTTGCCTTCCGCAGAGTGAAGGCACGAAAACCCGGGATGGGGTTTTGGCTTGCATAGGTCTAAGCTCGTGGCTTGGCGCAGGTTCCACCCAGACACTGGCGACCAACCTCGAGTCGCGACCGGAACCACCCTCGGGTGTCAGCCACCAGCTGCACGGGGCCCGCTTCGGCAGGATTTTATCTCCTCTCTTGCCCTTGGAGATTACGCACGGAACACGTGCAGGCGCGGGGGATACGGACTGCCGGGCTGGCAGCCTGGAGAGCTCTGGTTCTTGTACTAGCCCTCGCTACCCTGTGGAGGCTCCGTGTGGCATCCATCCTGGAACCCCAACCAATATGTCCGGCAATTGCCAACCTCCCCGTGGTCCCTTGCGGATGTGGCAAGGACCCAGCACTTGCCTCCTCTCGGGATAGGTGAGGGGCGCTCGCAAGGAAGGCCCCCGCTCCTCGCCGAGGGTCGGTGCGCCCAGCTGGAACAACGCGTGTGCCGCTTTCCATTCTTGTGAAGTCGCTCACTCAGAAAGCCACCCTTGGGCTAGGTAGCTAGCCTCCTCCCGCTCCCCTGCTCCTCGCGCTCCCATCCCTTCGGATGCCCTAGAAGGTGGTGAGCGCACGCGAAGAGGATGATCTCAGTTCACTTCGCCGGGTTGTTCTTGTTCTCTTCAAAGAAGTCGGAGGCAAACCCAATGAGGGACCTCCCAAACAGAACAGAAGCCGGGTGATACGCACCATCAACCTCCATGCGCAGAAACAGGCACTCGCCAGTCACCTTGTCCGCCACGTCGCGTGGAGCGAGAGTCAGCCCCCCGGCGACTTCGTGACTCGTCTGGTACCCATTGCTGTCCACCATCCCGATGAGTTCATCAAACCTGTAGTGTCCTTCTGGCACGGCACCTCCTTACCCCTGGAGTGTATGATATGCGGCCACCCGCCACATGGAATGGGCTCCTTCTTCTCTCCGCACCGCGAATTTCCGTCCCGAAAGGCACGATCCCCCTTCTGCCCAAGATCTCGGTCAGGGATCGGACGATCTCAGGGCCGGGGCTGCCCTCGAAGAGAAGAATCTCTGCCGCCATCTCAAGGGGGCTCGTCCTGCCTCACATCATCCTGTCCCCTGTGCAATCGCTGCTTGTGCGCGTACATTTCGGCATCGGCCTGTTTCAGCAAGTCGCCGAGACTCGCCGGATTGTCCGGGTCGAAGCATGCTGCCCCAATGCTCAACGAGAGGGCGTAGGGACCTGATGGCCTGCCATTGGCCTGATCCAGGGCCTTCTTCAGCCGGGCCATTGCGTGTCGACAGCACACCAGGTCACATTCTGCGAGAAGGACGACGAACTCGTCGCCGCCGATGCGGACAAGGATATCGGATTGGCGGAAAGTCTGTCCCAAGAGCCGGGCGACATCACGGAGGGCCTGATCACCCTGTGCGTGGCCGAGGGTGTCATTAATGTGCTTGAGGGCGTCCACGTCCATGTAAAGCAACACGAATGCCTCGTGGACCCGCAGTGCCAGCCGCCAGTGCTGCGCGGCCAGGATCATGAAGCCCCGGCGGTTGTACAGCCCGGTCAACTCATCCTGCAAAGAGAGAGCCCTCAACTCGTCCTGCAGGCGCTCGCGTTCGGCGATCTCTGCCGTAAGCGCCGCCGTTTTTTCCCGCAACTGCTCTTCCGCCCGCTTGCGTTCAGTGATGTCCCCACCGTACAGATTGGCGTAGCCAGCCGCAACAATGGGTGCGACGGAGAACGAATACACTCGCGTGCCATGCACTAGGTCCAGTACTTGCAGCAATCCGCTGTCCAAAGCCTGGAAAGCGGGGGCACTGAGCAGCGGAGATGCTGCTCGCCCAATAGCCAAATGCCAGTCCGGCAACAATTCCAAGCCCGCCTCGTTGATATAGAGCAATGTGCCATCTTGAGCAATACGCAAGACCGGGTACGGGTTTTCGGATGGAAACTTGGCCAGGCTTTGCCTTTCTTCTTCCGCCCGCTTGCGCTCGGTGATGTCGTGCGCCACCCAGACAGTGCTGTCGGCGGTCATCGGCGTGATAAAAGCCGAGAACCATAAGGAGCGGTCGTTGATCAGCAATTCATATTCGATATGATCGGTCTGACCGGTCTTCAACACTTGGCGGACAGTGCCCAGGAAAGCCTCTGCCTGTTTCACCGGGAAAACATCGGCCAGTGTCTTGCCAAGCAGTTCCGCGGGCGGGCGGTAGAGCCGGGAAGGGTTGGTGGGGGCGATCTTCCGGTACACGCCATTGTTGTCAATCACCAGCACCACATCCTGCATGGAGGCGAACATCGCGCGCAGTTCGGCCTCGGAAGCGGCCAGTTTTTCCTCCACCTTCTCGCGCTCGGTGACATCATGAACCGAGCCAACCAGGTGCGTACAATGCCCCTGGTCATCGAAAACAGGCGCAATGCTTACCTCGCCGGTCAGTCGCCCGGTCGGGTAATTGGAGATCTCCTTCCAACGCACAATGGCCTTTTCCTCGATGGCCTGCTGGTACTTCCCAAGCGCCATGCTGAGAGATGGTTCGGGAATGACTTCCTCCACTCTTTTGCCAACGACTGCCTCTTCGGGCAAGCCGGTGACTCTGTAGAACGCGGGGTTGGCGGAGGCGAAGCGGTAGTGACCATCCTCCTCGACCGCCAGATTGAAAATCAGATCGGCAACGGTATCGTAGATTGAGAATAACCGGCGTTCGCTTTCGCGTAATCCCTCCTGCGCCCGCTTGCGCTCGGTGATGTCGCGGAGGAACACCACGCACTGCCCGCCCCTAGCGTCCGAATAGCTCGCGCTGGCCTCGATTTCGATGATCGCGCCGTCCTTGCGCCGATGCCGCGTCTCGAAGCGGTCATATCCCTGTTCGAGTACCCTCCTCATATGCCGGGCCGTTTCTTCCGGCTTCTCCACAGCCTCCACATCGGATATGCGCATTCGTAGCAGTTCCTCGCGGCGGTAGCCGGTCATCCGGCAGTACGCATCATTGACATCGACAAACCGGCCATCCGTGTCGTTGATCCAGAACCCGTCGAGGGAGGTCTGGAATATGGCGCGATACTGCCCCTCGCCAACCATCTTTTCCCCCTTGTCACGCGCACCGCCCGTGGCCTCCAGCTTGGCAATGCGCCCATGCAGCCGCTCGATCTCCTGCACGAGATCCGCCTTGGTCTCACGTTTCATGAGATCACCTCTTTGGGCGAACTCCTGCTCCGCTTGTCGGCCGAACCAAGGCCGCATCTCTTCGCTTCCCAAAGCATCCCCTGCCTCGATTCGCCCTCTGTGGGTGTTTCGCGCCCGCGCGCCACATCTGGTGCGCAAAATCTTCTCCGCGTACCCCCAACTTCCATCGCGACCGGCGTGATGCCCTTTCTGCCTGGGATCTCGGCCAGGGATCGGACGATGTCAGGGCCGGGGCTGTCGTGGCCGTCGCCCAAGGCATTACCGCCCCCTAGGAGAGATACCCGAACTCGGGCTTCCTTCGCCCCCAAGTCTGACATCATCCGCATCATCTCTTCTACTGCATCTCTGGCATACTTCGTTTTTGTCGAGGAATCCTGGCCGCCGGACTCCCCCGGAAGCATCACATGAGCCATGCCGCCGACCGCGGAGTCCGGGTCATACGCCGCAACCACCACGCAAGAGCCGATCGCGCTTGCCTGTAGGATCCTCCCTCCCCTGCAAGCTTTGACTTCCCCCGAGTCGAGGAAAACCTCGCCGTCTTGGCCACAAACCCCATCCGTCACGTCCTCGCTCCAGGGCCACTACGCACCGAACTCATCTTACGCAATCGTCGAGTTGGCTGTCATGAGGCCTATTGCCACGCTATCAGAACGTTCCCAAGTCATGACAAGAACCGTCTTGGCTCCGCTGGCCATTAGCACGGCGTCGTACTCGTGGGTGAACTTGTACAAGGCATGCGGGTCAATTACTGGCCGTTCGTTTTGGGCCTGCAATACCACAAAGGTCCAGTCCCCCACGCGGATGCCGCGTGGCGCCGCCCAATGGTTCCAGTGATCCTCCAGCCTGTAGCCTGGCCCCAGCGACGCTCGACATCTCGCTCGGCGGCTCGAGACCCTCCACTTCCTTGTCAATCTCGCCGTTGAAGTACGCGTAACTGTTGGCTATGAAGAGGATGCCAGATGGATGCGCCTCACCCGAGGCATCACTCTGTCTGACAGCGCGAGCGCAAGCGGCCGAGAAAACCGTCGCGCAAATCTAGGCAGAATCGTCGGAGTTGGTTGGTATCCTTCCCTTCAAGACCGTTCTTTGCTCCGCAGCACCTACGCCAGTTGCCGTGTCTTGTCGTCCCGTGCGCCAAGCCCGCCATAGTTACGCGGGCCCCCCGAACGAAGGCGGGCCAGCAAATCCGGGCCTACGTTCCCTCGCCGCTGGGCTGGCGCCTGCTTCCGCAAGCGGGCACCTACGTTTTCCCAGCGGAAAGCGGTTGTGCCTCCAGTCTGCTTGACCCGATGACCGTCGGCATGCGATACCCTGCCTCTTCAAGTCGGCCAGCAAAAACCGGTCGCTTGCCGGTGGCGCGAAGCTGTCCGGTGACCTTGCCCTGCAGATTGCGCCCTTCCTCCAAGAACTTGAAGAGCTCGTTGAGCACCACCTGTTCCCCCTCCATTCCGGCCACCTCGCAAACCGAGGTGAGCTTGCGACTCCCATCGTGCAATCGGGAGAGTTGAACGACAACGTCCAGCGCGGAGGTGATTTCCTCGCGCAAGACTTTGAGCGGCAGATCAAATCCGCCCAGTTGGGCAAAGGTCTCGAAATGGGCCAAGGCCTCGCGGGGCGAGTTCGCCTGGATGGTCATCAGACAGCCATCGTGCCCAATGTTCATGGCGTACAGGAGCACAACTGCCTCCTCACCGCAGATTTCTCCGAACACGATACGGTCCGGCCTCATCCGCAAGGCCCCACGCAGTAGGCTTACCGGGGAAATCTCTCCCTTTCCCTGCGCTCCCGCCATCCGACCCTCCAGCCGAACTACGTGGGGTAGCGGCAAATGGAGCTCGGCCGCCTCTTCCACCACGATCAGCCGTTCCGACTCGTGAACGCTCCCGGCCAGGCCATTGAGCAGTGTGGTCTTGCCGACACCCGGTCCGCCTGAGACCAGGAGATTGAGCCGGGCGCGCACGCAAGCCCGCAGGAACTCAGCCATGTTCGGCGTGAGGGTCGCCAGGGCCACTAGGTTCTCCAGAGTCAGTCGCTCCCTCATGAACTTGCGGATGCTCAAGTAGGGCCCGCTGACGGCGGCCGGGGCAATCGCAACCGTGGCCCGAGATCCATCGGGGAGCCGCGTCTCAACCAGAGGGTCCTCGCTGGTCGCGGCCAGTCCCAGGGGAAACAGGATTCGATCGATCACGCCTTGCAGCTGTTCCTCCTTCTCGAAGCCGATGGCCGCGGGGGTCACCGTTCCTTGTCGCTCGACAAAGATGCTCTTTGGGCCATTGACCATGATCTCGGTCACCGTCGGATCGTCCAGCAGGGCCTGGAGGGGCCCGAATCCGAAAAGGTCTCTCATCACTCGAGAGAAAATCTCGTTGCGCTTGGCTTCACTCAAGGTGAGACGGGTCCGGGAGTAGACCTGGGCCAGGATCTCGGAAGCCGCAAGTTCCCGGGCGAATCCCGGAGGCAGGGAGGCATCCAGGCTACCTGCCACCTGGTCCCTTAACCAGGGGAGCAGCCGCTCCAGTTCACCCGGGCCGAGCACCGACGTCGGCGTAAAGGATGGTTTTGCGCTCATCCTGCACCCTCCGCCCTGGAGCCCTCCGAGGGCGCCAGCCATACGATCTGGGTCTTATTGACGGACAAGAAGGGAACGGTGCCGACCGGTCTGCCCTGCTCGTCAAACACCTGGGCCTCTGTGACCGCCAGGAAAGTCTGAGGGCCATCGAGCTCATCCATCACCCGCTGGTCGGGATGGACATGCACTTTCCCTTGGATCATCTGGCGTGTCGTTTGAATTCTAGCCGGAATGGCACGCTTCTGAATCACCTCGGTGAAGTACTTTCCCTTTGGATCGGAAAAACCTGGCATCCCTTCCTCTTTGAAGATCGTTCCTACCCGAACATGGCATTCTGATAGCAAGCCCACGACACGGCGCTCCCGCTCCTTCGGGGCCGTGGGCTGAAGCGAATGTCACCCCCTCTCCAAGCCCAGTCCATTTGACGCGAGAGACACATGAAAAGGTAGGGCCCCTGCAACTCCCCGAGGATGCCTTCTACACCCCGGTCACCAGCGGCAGGAACTGCTCTACCACGTGCGGGTCGAAGTGCTTTCCGCTTTGCTCCCGGATATGCGCCAGCGCTTCTTCTTTCGTCCAAGCCTGACGGTACGGCCGATCACTGGTTAGTGCGTCCCACACGTCAACCACCGCAAACACGCGCGCCGCGAGCGGAATCTGCTCCCCTTTCAGCCCTTGGGGGTATCCGGTCCCATCCCACTTCTCGTGGTGGCAATGCGGGATATCGAGCGCAGGGTGGAGATAGGTGATCGAGGAGAGCATGTCATAGGCAAGCTGCGGGTGCTTGCGCATGGCTTCCCACTCCTCGTCCGTGAGTTTCCCGGGCTTGAGCAGGATTCCGTCGGGCACGCCCATCTTCCCGATGTCATGCAACAGCGCCCCGCGGCGCATGTGCATGATCTCGGTCTCGCTGATGCCCATCTGTTTCGCCAGCCGCTCGGTCATTTCAGTGACCCGCAGAGTGTGGCCTTCCGTCTCCTTGTCGCGCAAATCCATGGCCCGCGACCAGCCCTCGATCGTGGCGTCGTATGCGAGCGACAGGTCTGTGTTGGACCGCTGGAGCTCATCGAAGAGTTGAGTATTGTCCAGGGCGACGGCAGCCTGCGCGCTGAGCGTTTCCAGGAAGTCGAACCACTCGGAACCGGGTGCGCGCTCTGCATCCCATCCTGCAGGCTGGGCGCGTTGGAAGACTTCCAGCACCCCCTTCACCTGGCCTTTGGCGATCAAGGGCACTCCGACATAGGCCGAAAACTCCTCTTTCGCCCACAGGGGCGAAAAGCGACGGTCATCACGGACCATCGCGGGGCCGGTTACCTGAACAGCGGACCGCCCCTGTGCCGCTCGCCCGGCGAAGCTCTCCCCCACCCGCAGACGGGTATGCTCGATTTCGCGTGTGCGGAAGCCTCGCCCTGCGGTGTACTCGAGTACATTCATGGGTTCGCGGAGCAGAAGCACGTCGGCGGCATCCACTCGCAACTGCGAGATCACTTGCTCAAGCAGAATGCTGAGGGTCACGCGCAGGTCGAGGCTGCCCGCAATGCCCAGGTCGACAGTGTGAAGCGCCTGCAGTTTTTCCAGATGTTTCACCGTCTCCTCGTGCACGCGCATGCGCGCGACGGCGGCGCCCGCCATCTCAGCCAGGGAGACAAGCAGGTTCATCTGCCCCGAGCTGACCTCCCGCGGCAGGGGCACCGCGACAAAGAGAACGCCAAGGGTCTCGGAGCCAGTACGGATGGGAACGCATGCCCCGCCCCATCCAGGAGGGATCGCCATGCGGCCGGCCACTTGGCCGAGTGGGTCGCGCGCGAATTCGGCGGAGAAGTGCGCCTGCCCACTCGCGAAAACAGTCCCGGCGATGCCCTCCCCTGGTCTTATCGGAGCTTGATCGAGCTGGCCAAACCAGGCGCGGGTGACGGCAACCCGCAATTCGTCCCTCGCCTGATTGCAGAGCCAGATCTCGCCCCCCTCGGCATTGAGGGCGACCAGGGTCTCGTCCAGCAGGCGGGGCAGCATTTCGTCGAGCGTCTGGGCCGTGCGCATAGCAGCCGAGACCCTTTGTATCGCCACCAGCCCGGCGAGCTGCTGCCTCAATTCATCCTCCGACCGCTTGCGGATACTGATGTCACGGACGATGGCCGTGTGGAATCGGCCCTGCTCAGTCTCCCACTCTGACAAGGAAACCTCGAGCGGGAATTTCCTTCCGTCCTTGCGCACTCCTTCCCCCTCACTGGTTCTGCCGATGATGTTCGCCTCTTCAGCGCCCTGCACCCGCTCCATTCCCACAACATACCGGTTGCGGTCTTCTTCCGATACCATTTGAGCCACAGGCTGGCCGATGATCTCGGCTTCTGTGTGGCCGAACATGAGTTCCGCGCCATGGTTCCAGCCCACAATGTTGCCTGCGCTGTCGGTCGTGATAATCGCATCGTTGGCAGATTGGGTCACCGCCCGGAAGCGGGATTCACTCGCACGAAGCGCCTCCTCCGCGCGCTTCCGCTCGCTGATGTCTCGAACGATCGCCTCGAGCGCGATGGGAGCTCCTTCCTCATTGCGAAGGACGGTAATACCGGGTTCAACCCAAATGATTGACCCGTCCTTCCGGATCAATCTCATGCTGGTCAATTCTGATCTGGGCGAATTTTCCTTGAGAATCCCATCAAGAACACGCCGGTCCTCCGGAGGAACTAGCCTTTGATGGAGCTGGGGGTCAGCGTAGTACTCCTCTGGCGCGTATCCGGTAATGGCCAGCGCTGCTGGGCTTGCATATTCGAACCCAGGGCTAGCAACGAGCCGATATCGGAAGATGGCGTCCGGGGCATTCTCGGCAAGGCGCCGGAAGCGTTCCTCGCTCAGTTGCAAAGCCTCAATTGCGCGTCGGGTCTGAATCCGCAATCGCTTCTGCTCCAACGCCTGCTTCACAGCCTGCCCGAGGCGAGTCAGCCGATCCTTGAGGAGGTAGTCCGACGCGCCCCGCCGGATCGCCTCTGCCGCGAGCTCTTCCCCAAGAGTGCCGGCCACAAGAATGAAGGGGGTGTCTCGTCCCTGCCGGACAGCAATGTCGAGCGCTTTCATTCCATCAAACTGGGGCAGGCGGTAGTCTGCCAAGATGAGATCGGGGGCGCGCTCTAATCCGGCGAGATATTCATTCTCCGTCTCCGCTCTTTCCCACTCCACATCGAAGGCTGATCTCCGCAACTCCGCGATCATCATCTCGGCGTCAGCAGACCGCTCTTCAAGGACCAAGACACGAAGTGGAGTCGTCACGCCACCTCCCCTGCGACACTCGATTCCCCGATTCCGTCGCCATGGCGCCAGCCCGTGGGCTGGCCCCTCGCCGAGGAATACTGCCCCGTCGGTGGCTCGTTCGGAAGAAGCCAGTATAGGCCCAGGGTCCCCACCGCCTCGGTGAACCGGTCGAAACCCACCGGCTTCACGAGGTAGCTGTTGACCCCGAGAGCACAGCTCTTCACGATGTCCGCTCCTGGCGGGAGGAGGCGAGAATGACAATCGGAATCACGCGCGTCCGAGGATCGGCTTTCATCGCCCCCGAGAACCTTCGGCCGTCCATCTTGGGCTGCTTCAGATCGAGCAGGACCACCTTGGGCCCCTTCCCGCCCTTTCGGACGGAATGGGCTCCCTGGTCGAAGGGAAAGACCAACGCCCTAGCTCCATCCCACACGACATGGATGGTGTTGAGGAGGTTGCTTGCCTTGGGCACGTCGAAAGTGAGCTCCACGTCGTTCGGGTCGTCCTCGACCACAAGGATCTTAACAACTTTATTAGTCACCGGGCTCGTATCCGGAATCCGCTGCAGCTCACCCAGGACTTGCACTCTCCGCTAGTCTCGCCACTTGTCGATTCCTGCCACCCTCCGGATATCCCACGCCGCCGGGAGAGTCCCGTCCGAGAGGGAGGATCTGAGACACAAAGCCGTCAAGGACACGTGGCACAGCTCATTCAGGTACAAGCCTTGACCAGCATCGCGCTGCACAAGCAACAGGCCGTCTATGTGAGCGGGCGCGAGCCAGGATTCCGCCTGCGGGGAGGCAATCTCGAAGGGATCGATGCGAAGGATGAGGACGCCGCCAGGGGCCGTGCCGGTGTCCTGAGGTCCCCCCCCAAAAAAACACCAGGCATTTAGCTAAGACCTAGTATAGTCAGTCCAGGGACAAGCACAATAGGGTCGCAAAGACGAACCTATACCCGAGGATTCAAGGTGGATATACTGATGCTGCCGGAGAAAAGCAGAAAATCCGTCTCGCAACTGGAGCGGGAAAGCGGAGCCCCGCCCGGGCTCATTCTCTTGTCCTTGCCAAGAACCTCATCCGCCCAACAATGGACTCGGGTCGGACATGCAATAAACTCTCTCGACCGATTCTATCAGGCTGTCGAGGGATCAATCCGCGTGTCTTCCATTGTCAAGCCATTTGTCCGACTCATCCGCTCCATATTTCTTCTCTGGGTCAGGTTTTTCTCCACTTCACCCTGCCTTTTCGTCATTCGATTATTTTCACCACAGCGCGTGATGTCGCGCGCAGCAGCGCCCAATTCGTCGCCGAGAACGCTCTCCTGCGTCATTGGCTGATCCTCCTCCATCGCCTCGTTCAGAAACCACGGTCCACCCAATCGGATCGCCGTGGCTCGCCCTCCTTGCCGGTCATGTCCGCAATTGGAAGCAAACCTTCCTTATCCTCAACCCCAAACCGTTCCTCCACTGGCATCGCCTGGTCTTACGGCTGTTCTGGAAGTTTCAATCGCGAGACCGGGGCGGTTCGCCCACCTTGGCTGCCAAATGGCCCAAGCATACAAGAGAGGAAAACGAGGGCCCGACCAGGGATGCCCGGCATTTTGTCTGAACCTCAGAACGCCGGGCTGGTAGCCCGGAGATCTCTTGTTCTGTCCCAGCTCCCGCTGCCCTCCGCCAGCTGCTTGCTGCATCCATCCTGGAAATCCTGCGATTATGCCCTGCAAGTAGCAACAACCCGATACTCCCTTGCGGATGAGGTAGGTAGCAAGCACACGTCTCCCTTCGGGCTAGGTGAGGGGTCCTTGCAAGAAAGGTTCCCACTCCTCGGCCAGGGTCTGGATTGCGAGCTCGAACAACACGTGTTCCACTTTCCTCTATTATGGAGTCACCCACTCAGCAAGCCACCGTTGGTCAAGGGTGCAGGCCTCTGCCTCCTCGCCCCGGTCCTTGTGCTCCCATCCCTTCTTATGCCCAAGAATGTGGTGAGCGCATTCGCAGAGGATGATCTCGGTCCGCTTCGCCAGGTTTTTCTTGTTCTTCTCAAAGAAGTTGGAGGCAAGGCCAACGACGCACCTGCCGCCCAGAATCGAAGCGGGGAGAGACGCACCTCAACCTCAAAGCGCAGATACAGGCATTCGCCAGCCACCTTTCTGGCCACGCCGCGCAGGACGAGAGTCAGCCCCCCGGCGACTGGGTGACTCGTCTGGTACTCGTTGCTGTCCACCATCGCGATGGGTTCTTCAAAGCTGCAGTGCTCTTCTGGCACAGCACCTCCTTACCGTTGGAGCACAGCGCCAAACCGACTGGCCCGTTCGGGCATAGGACTACATCAAACAAGGGTCTCTACGGGAATCAGGATCTTGCGAGGTCCGCACCAACGCCCCCACCGGCCGTTCCTCTCCGATCCTGCCCTGTGCTCGAGACACGAGCTGGCGGACAAGCCTGTTCTTGTCGTCGAGAGCCCGGACAAGCGCGGGAACGGCCCCATGGGCTCTCAGCCGACCGAGCGCCTTGGCCGCGACTGAGCGCATCTCCCAGTCCTTGTCATGCCGCGCACGAAACAGCGTAAGGCAGTCCCCCCTGGCATTGTGCTTGTCCACATTTAGCTTGAGCAGCTTCATTGCAGTCCTTCGTATGGTGAAAGGGAAGATGGGAATCTCTCTTCATCTCTTCTTGGGGTGCCTACCCTCACCTCACGCCTGGTACTCGAGCGCCGGGCAGGCAGCAACGGGCGGGCTAAAGGACATTCTGGCCCCCTTTCTCACTACTGGGCTGTGCCGATGTCATAAATCCCGGAACGATCGAAAAGTCTCAATGCGTCCCTGGCTGGGCGCGGGGTGGCGGCCAACCAAATGGCACGCCTACCGCACAAATGGAGGCTGGCAGGGACAGCCGACTCTCTGCACCTTCATTTCACCCTGGGACGGCTCGAATATCGGAATCCGCTCTGGCTGGACCCACTCGCCCCCCCCTGCCGCGACCAGAGTAGGGGCTTTATTCTGGGCTCAAGATCGACCTGGTGTGTACCCAATTTGGATACCCTAGTTCTTCCCCTCCCTCAGATGTGCTTCTTGATCCACTTGCAATGCTTTTGCGCCCAAGCTGTTCCAGGAAGGGCGCCGGATTGCCAGCTTCCTCGCCGAGTTAGGCGCTCGCGCCTCTCGCGGTGGGGTAGCCGAGAGGGCTCAGTCGGCGAGGCCCAGACTCTCCCCAGGTCAGAGTGTTTTCCGGGTTACTCGTTGCGCGGCCCGCACGGATCTTCCCAGAGCCAAGCGGGGCGGACCTGACCGACCAAAAGATAAGGGCATCCCACAGGTCTACCAGGGAGAACCGCTGTGCGTCAAGAGCCGCGTTCCCAGATCAGCATGCGAGGATCCGCTTCCATCCTATTTCTCTTGCCGACAGGATGAGATGTCCCGGACCCGGTATAGATTAACGGCAGATGACGGGATTGGGAGCTTGCGGACCCATGAGCCATTCCTTCCCCTGAGCCACTTTGAATTGATATCCAGCCCCTGCAGATCATCGAGCGCGCTGATTGTGCCGTTTGCAACGAGCGGTGTATCATTTTTGGCCTCAAACCGACGGCTTGCTACGTGACACTCGACACCAAAACCGTATCGAATTGGTTCTAGATTGTCAGGCCAAGAAGGCCGTAAACTGATCATGCGTTAAGAGCCCATTCCCAGCTCAACCAACGGAGGGAATATGCTCCGGACGTGGTTCTCCAGACTGCGTGTACGTCTGATCCTGCTGGTCCTCCCCGCACTGGCCCTCATCCTTCACACCGGAATCGACCAACGGCGCCATGCCGCGCGAGATGGCTCTCCTGGGGCGCTAAGGGTTGGCAACATCGCCTCTTCTGACCAGCAGCTCCTTATCGCACAAGCGAAGGGGTTGCTCAGAACCCTCCCCCTCTTGCCACGAATCCGAGAGGCCACTCCGAGCATGTGCAACCAGCTCTGGGCCCTCCCGGAGCCCCCTTTCCTGTCCATCGCCAATCTCGGCGTCGCGGACGTTGTTGCCTACGTGCTCTCCAGCGCAATTCCTATGACCGACAAGATCAACATTGCGGATGGACAGTACTTCCAACAGACTCCGCAGATGAGGGACTTCGGCACCGGCACCTATCAAACCAACCGGGCCACGGGCGTTCCGTCGATCAACCTCGCTTACCCTATCACGGACACCTTCTTGAGTTGGCGACATAAGGCGCTGTTTGTTTAGTGGTGTTTTGGGCAAATGCTCGCGGCTTGATTCAGACGATTAGTGGGTGAGAGAACTCGAGGTGTTTATGAAAAGAATGACGAAAACCCCACCCGATCGGGGAGCGAGAAAGAAGAAGCCGAGCGTTGATATCACCAGAGTGGGGCACGGTGCAGCATCACCCAACCCAAAAACGTACGCACGCGGTTCGGTACAAGCAGCCTTGCACAGCTCCGAAGAGAAATTCCGGCGGATATTTGAAACCGCGCCAGACGGCATCATTCTGTTAGAGGCTCCGACGGGGAAAATCACCGATACGAACCCCTACATCGAAAAATTGCTTGGCTACTCTCACCGCGAGCTGATCGGTAAGAAACTCTGGAAAATTGGTCCTTTCAAGAACGTCTTCACCAGCCAGGGTGCCCTTCGTAGAATACAGAGGGAAGGGCCTATCCGCTACGAGGAGTTACCGCTCGAAACCAAGGATGGCAATCGCTGCGTTGTGGAATTCGTCAGCAACGTCTACCGGGTGGGAAATCAGAAGGTCATCCAGTGCCATGTCCGCGATATGAGTGAGCGGGCACCTGTCGAACGCGGACTTAAGGAAAGCGAGGCATGCTATCGTTCACTGTTCGAGAACCTGCTGGATGGATTTGCCTACTGCCAGATGCTTCATCAGCAAGGAGAGCCACAGGATTTCATTTATCTGGCTGTCAACCCGGCCTTTGAGAAATTGACGGGACTGAAGAACGTTGTCGGCAAGAAAGTAACCGAAGTTATCCCGAGGATAAGAGAATCTGATCCGGCGCTATTCGAGATCTATGGGAGGGTCGCTCTAACTGGCCGTTCGGAACAATTCGAGATGTATCTAGAATCTTTGGGAACTTGGTTCTCCATTTCTGTGCACAGTACCCAAAAAGAATACTTCACAGCCGTATTCGAGAATATCACCCAGCGCAAACAAGCAGAGGAGTCTCTGCTCCAGAGCGAGGAGCGTTATCGCAGCCTGTTTGAAGACTCGCCCATTTCACTCTGGGAGGAAGACTTCTCGGCGGTGAAGCGGAGTATTGAAGACCTGCGCAAGCAAGGTGTCACGGATTTCCGCGCCTATTTTGAAAGTCATCCGGCGATGGTTTTGGATTGTATGAGACAGGTCAAGATCGTCGAGGTGAACAAGGCCACCCTCAAACTGTTCGGGGCCAAGAACAAGAAAGAAATCATCAACAATCTGGGTTTGATCCTAGGTGAAGCCATTGAAGATTTGCAGGAAGAATTGGTAAACATCGCGGAAGGCATGTCCGAATTTGAATGGCAGGGGATCAACCATACACTCTCCGGTGAGCCGCGGGTAATCAGCCTGCACTGGTCGGCTGCCCAGGGACATGAAGAGACTCTGGACAAGATCCTCCTCTCGATGAGAGATATCACCGAGCGCAAACGGAACGAGGAGCAGATCCGGAGCCTCTCCAAATTCCCCGCGGAGGACCCAAATCCAGTATTGCGGATATCAGCGGACGGTGTCCTTCTTTATGCCAATCAATCGAGCGAGCCACTATTGGCAATGTGGAAGATCAGAATTGGGCAGGCCATGCCCGCAGAATGGCAGACCTGGAACGCAGGGGTGTTTAGTTCGGGGAAAAACAGAGAAGTGGAGATCAAATATGGTGAGCGGGTCTTCCTTTGCATTCTGGCTCCCGTTACGGAGGCAGGCTATGTCAACGTGTATGGACGGGAAATCACAAAGCGCAAGAAGGCGGAAGAGGAGCTACATGGGGTGAACCGGGCCCTGCGCACGCTCAGCTTGTGCAACCAGGCGGTGGTTCATGCTTCAGAGGAGTCTTCCCTGCTCGAGAGCGTCTGCCGGATCCTGGTAGAACAGAGTGGATATCGCCTGGCCTGGGTGGGTCTCGCCGATCAGGACGAGCAAAAAAAAGTCCGCCCGGTTGCTCAGGCAGGATACGAGCAGGGATATCTGGAGAATCTGCATCTTACGTGGGCGGACGAGGAACGGGGTCGAGGCCCGGCTGGCACCGCGATCCGCACCGCCAGCCCAGTGATCGCCAGGGACATTGCCACCGATCCGAACTTTGCGCCGTGGCGGCAGCAGGCCCTGGAGCGAGGCTTCGCCTCCGCAATTGCATTGCCTCTGGGGTCAGAGAACACCCAGCCCTTGGGTACCCTCTGTATATATGCGGCTGAACCGAATGCTTTCAATGCGGAAGAGATCCAGTTGCTCACCCAGCTCGCCAACGACCTGGGATATGGGATCGAGTCACTGCGCACGCGGGAAGCCCACCGCCGGGGGCAGGAGCAACTCGAGAGGCAACTCGTCCGACTTGAATCCCTGCGCACTATCGACACGACTATCGCCGCCAGCCTCGACCTGGGTCTAACCCTCAATGTTCTCCTGGATCAGGTCACAAATCAGCTTAAGGTGGATGCGGCCGATGTCCTCCTGCTCAACCCGCACTCGCAGTTCCTGGAGCACGTGGCGGCCCGCGGCTTTCGCACCGAGGCTCTCAAGCATACCCGCCTGCGCCTGGGCGAAGGTTATGCTGGGCAAGCCGCGCTGAACAGAAGCCCTGTCCGCATCCCCGCCCTCAGCGACGCCCCGGATGGCCTGCGGCGTGCTCCCCTCCTGCTGGCGGAAGGCTTTGCCGCTTACTACGCCATTCCGCTGATCGCCAAGGGCAAGATCAAGGGCGTGCTGGAGATCTTTCATCGCCTGCCGTTGGAACCGGACCGCGAATGGGAAGAGTTCCTGAAAATCCTGGCAGGCCAGGCCGCCTTGGCCATTGATGCTGCAGAGTTGTTCATGGACTTGCAGCGGTCAAACCTGGACCTGTCCCTAGCCTATGACGCCACCATCGAGGGCTGGTCCCGAGCACTCGACCTGCGCGATAACGAAACGGAGGGTCATACTCAGCGAGTGACCGAAATGGCTGAGAGCCTCGCACGGGCCTTTGGGGTGGAGGGAGAGGCCTTAGTTCATGTCCGTCGCGGTGCTCTCCTCCACGACATCGGCAAGATGGGCGTCCCCGATTCGATCCTGCTCAAACCAGGCCCCCTCACCGAGGAGGAACGGGGCTTCATGCGCAAGCACCCGACCTTAGCCTATGAGATGCTATCGCCTATCGCGTATCTGAAGCTGGCTGTTGACATCCCCTACTGCCACCATGAAAAGTGGGACGGCACGGGATACCCACGAGGGCTGAAAGGGGAGGAAATCCCCCTCTCGGCTCGGATCTTCGCCATCGTTGACGTTTGGGACGCCCTGCGCTCCGATCGGCCCTACCGCCCCGCCTGGGTGGAGGAGAGAGTTCTCGAATACATCCGGGAGCAAAAGGGCAAGCACTTTGATCCACGCGTCGTGGAAGCATTCCTACGGCTGCTCAAGGAGCCGGAAGGCACAAGCTCGTAATCAGGCCCAAGCAGTCATCTCGCGTGATGGCAAACTTTACCCTTGCACACATTGGAAGGAAGGACCCAAGTTGAGAGGCGAAGCAATGCAACCCTTCCCTGGTTGTCCCTGATAACCCCGTGGCTTGCGGTTGGCAGGGCCCTGGCAGGTGCCTCGGCTAACTTGACGGTCTTTGCCTAGAAGCTATTTCAAAACCCTTCTGAGGGTAAGCATGGCGCAGGCCAAATGAAAGAAACCAGCACGGACCAGGAGCGAGTGATCGTGGAGGACCAACAAGCGGCGGAAGTATCCCAACCAAGCGAAGGTTCTTTCCACAATCCAGCGGTGCTTGTACCGCCGCATTTTCCGTGCATCTCGATGGGCGGCCCGACGGTTGTTGCTACGGGCCGGGATGATCGGTTCAATGCCTCGTCTCACGAGTTGCACTAGCAGATGATTGCTGTCGTAGCCCCGGTCCACGACCAATCGGTCGGATCGCTGCCGTGGCCGCCGAAGCCGATGGGCATGCCCGACCGAGACAGTATTCAGGGTCTTCCCCAACAGGTTCACTTCCGACGGGGAGGCCGAGTCCAGGTATCCTCCCGACGGAGGCTACTCTGCGGCCCGAGCCCCAGGGGCGGGTTCCGAGGCTGGCGGAGTACCCTGGCCATCGACCAAAACCAGCCGCTTTGTGCCCTTTCCCCTCGGTCTTGCCGACGGCCGGGCCCCCTTTTTAGCCGGGGGAGCTTCCGTCGCCGAAAGACTCATCCCAACGGATCCTCTGCGCATCATTAAGGTCGGCCAGAAAGGCCCACCACAGATCCAGCAATACTCCGCTGGTTTCCCATTCTCGCAGCTTGCGTCACACCGTACTGGAGGTCCCATGCTGCCGCGGGAGCTCGCCCCGTCAGGAGCCGCTGAACAGGCTCCATTCGGAGCCTGGGCGAAGGACCTAGAGAATGCCTTCAAAGCACTGTCGGTCCGGGATCCTGGGACGTCCCCCTTTGGGGCTTGCCAGCTGCTCGGGTAGATGCACACGGATCTTGTCCCATTGCTTGTCGGTTAGTCCCATCTTGGCCAAGCCCCGTCAAGGGCAAGTTCCCTGCCAGGTTCTGAAATGACCTCTAGTCTCTTTGACAAACTCGGTGACATGGGTCTTGACAGCCAGACGGCTAACATCTTCGATCCGGTCGCAAGAATTCGCAAGATCCTCGACGTGGGTCTTCCCTGCCTAAGACCTGTCCCAGAGGTGGAAGCGCTGTTATTCTGCTTTGACCAGCTCTGCATCGCTCCCTGTGAGTGAAAAGACCCTTGAGGCGGTTAAGCATGCCACGACCGCGCCCAGCACGGTTCCGATGGTCTTAACCATGGCCCACAGGGTTCCAACGAAAGCGGTCGTCACCAGCATCGGGAGGATCACCCCGGCCTGGAGGATGACCACGCTCAGGCCATTGTGCCGGACCCGAGCATAGTTTGTGCTCTTTTTCCATCCACAGCACCTGGTCGAGCCCACGCTACTTGAGATATGCCTTTGGCTCTTCCTTCAGTTCAAACCAATCGAACCGACTGCCGAATACGTCCTTCAACCACTTGCGGTAGGTATTCTCTGCCAGGCTCTGCTCCTGATTGCTCATGCCTAGGTCTCCCGTATATTTTTTTCACCATCCGCATAGACTGGTCCGGCTGTTTGTAGGGGTTCGTTGCGAACCAGCCGACTCTTCAAAGGTTTGACAACCCGCATATTTAGGGATTGCCCAGGAGACGTCAGCGGAAATTCACCCGCAGCGCGTCCGGCCCCTCCAGCTACCAGCTCGGGGCGTCTGGCGCCGGCAAACTCAACAGCATCCGGCCAGGCAATTGAGCCACCGTTGATGAGCAGGATCAGCGAAGGCACATCCCCGGCCGGGGGCGGAGGCCAGCCGGATCACCCGGGGAGCTTCCTGGCCCCGGTCTGAGCCAGGGGTCAGGATGAAATACGTGTGGTCGTTTTGCAGCATGTCCGGAGCCTGGCGGCCCAACTTTTCCACTGGCACACCGATTTGGAGGAATTGCGCAGCGAGCCGGGTCCGGGAGCTCTCCCGGGTCTTCAATGATCTCGGTGTCCTCCCGCCGGCGAAAACGGTGGTCTGGTAGGCCTCGATGAAAGGGATCAGCCGACCTTCGAAAGGGTGCCGATCCGGCCGATTCCGACTCGAACGCGCCTTGGTGAGCCCATGCGGAAGGGAGGTGCAAGATAGACCTTCGGATTAAGGCACCTAGCCAACGGCCTTCGGCTTCCATCCGACGAACCTTAGATGTCAGACCGTTGCGATCCGTTGGGCTCTGGTCCTCTCTTTTCAATCCGCAGGGCAGCGAAGGGGCGCGAGCCGGGAAGGGCCCCGAACACGCTTGCCCGGGACCGGACTGACCTTCTGGGACATGCCGCTAACCCGGTTCCCCCCGGAGAAGACCGGCAGGAAACTGCCAATCCATCCGGCCGACGTCATCAAAGGCGGGTGTAAGATGAGCAGTGAAGGGGAAAGGCAGGCCTCCGGAACCCTGCCCAATGCCCATAGTCCTGGAGTGGGAATGGACCCCATGAACGGACCGGAACCATCACAACCGATGCCCGCCAGTTCGCGCACCCATCGGTCACTACCGTCCTTGCTTGCTCTGCTTTTCGCCTTCGTGCTCGTGCTGGCGGGACTGTTGTTTATTCCCGCCGGCCGGCTGGATTGGCTCCAGGCGTGGCTTTTCGTGTTTGCCTACACGGCCTTTGGGGTCTTCTACGGAGCCTGGACCCTGACCCACGATCCCAGTCAGCTGGACGAGCGCATGCAGGTCGGAGCGAACACCAAGGGCTGGGACATGTTTATCCTCACCTCATACACTCTGCTGCTTATTGGGATGCTGATCCTCTGTGGGTTGGACGGGGGACGCTTCCACTGGGCTCCGGTTCCCCTGGGCCTGCAGGCTTTGGGGTGGCTGGTCAGCCTTCTGGCCGCTGTCCTGATCTGGTGGACCAGTTCCGTAAACACCTTCATGTCCCGAACTGTCCGCATTCAGGAAGAGCGAGGCCAGCATGTGATTACGGGCGGTCCCTATGCCCTGGTGCGGCATCCCATGTATCTGGGCCTGATTGCCTTCATGATCGGTATCCCGTTGATTCTGAATTCAGGTTGGGCCCTGGTGCTTGCAGGGTTGATCGCTGTGCTGATCACCGTGCGCACTGCTCTGGAAGATCGGACGCTGCAGCAGGAGCTGCCTGGCTACTCGGAGTACGCCCAGCACGTGCGATACCGATTATTCCCCTGGGTCTGGTGAGCGGGAGGCCGGATGGCTGGAGAGGCAGAGGTGAAACATAGAGGCATGACGGGGGCAGGTGTTTTTCCATTTGGCGGAGGCCCATTGTGGGCCCCGACGGGACCACGGGAGCAGGGCAGCCCTCTCATACGACGGCCTACCCGTCCCGCCACTCGCCCGGGAAGCTTCCTGGTCCGGGCGCCAAGGAATGCCGCGCGCGGTGGCACAATTGGAACCCAAGGGGACATTCAGTTAGAATCGAGTGAGGTCCCAGGCGATCGCTGGACAAGCGGTCGACCGGCGGTATGCTCACTTGGGTGGTATGCAGACTGCGATGACTGTTATCAGTACCGGCCTCCGGGATCAGGCGTCACTCACCCCGTGGGCTGGAGCAAACCGAGGAGGAACAATGCGAGCGAGGACAATCCTGGGGGCTATCTTGCCACTCACCTCCATCCTTGTGGCTTGCGGTCCCTCCGGCCTCGCAGCGGGGCCGAGCCAAGTTCCACCGACTCCAACGCCAGCCGTGGTTACCGCTCCCACAGCGATCCCTTCGCCTGCTCCCACGAGCACGAAGGCGCCGACGCCGACGCCCGCCGAGTGCGAGGTCGTGGCCGTGGCGAACACCACGGTGTACGAGCGGCCCGGCCCCTTGGCGCCCGTTTTCGGCACTCTGAGTTCTGGGAACAGCGAGCCGGTCGGCGGATGGACGACGAACGGTTGGCTGGGGTTCGAACCCGGCGTCGCGCAGGCTGCGAACATGGGCGTCTTTCGCCTGCGCTGGGTTGAGAACACCAATTCGATCCGGTTGCAAGGGCCATGCTCACAGGTTCCGGTCGAGCCTTGGGTCCCCACAGTCGGAGTCTGCTACGACATGGCCATGGCAGACACCACGGTCCATTACCTCGCCACAACCGGATCGGTCGTACTGGCCACTATGCAGACCGGAGACTTCGCTGCGGTCACTGGCAAAACCTCCACCGGATTTGCCCGCGTGGACCTGCTCAGCGGATTCCCGCAAAGGCCAATCAAGGGCTGGGTCCAGAGCTCCGACCTCAACATGAACGGCCCATGCGACTCACTGCCCACGATCAGCCCCTCGGCGCGCTAGCGGCTTCGGCCTGTGCAGCCACTAACCCAAGGGCAAGGGTCGCCGGACATGGCGGGTCTGCGCCCCCAAGGCCAAAGGCGGACATGAATCTGGATAGTCTATCTCGCGATGAGCTGATACGTCTGGTGCAGGTTTACGCCAAGAACTGGCTAGCACACGACGGGTGCTGGTTCCTGGCCGTCGAGGAGAAGTTCGGTCTGGAAACGGCCATGCAACTCGATAACCGGGCGTGGGAGCAGTTCTCGCCTGTCGAGGCTCGGCGCATCATGGAGGCCTTCGGCCTCCCCGCCGCCGGTGGGCTCGAATCACTGGAACGGGCGCTCGACCGCCGGCTGTATGCGACCGTCAACCGCCAGGAGACTCGACGGGTCAGTGTGGACATCTTGCGGTTCCGCATGGTTGACTGCCGTGTTCAGCATGCCCGGCAAAAGAAGGGGCTGGCTCCCTTTCCCTGCAAGGAAGTGGGCGTGACCGAGTACTCGCTCTTTGCGCAGGCGGTCGACCCGCGCATCATCACGCGCTGCTTGCAGGCCCCACCCGACCGGATCGGCGACTGCTACTGCGAGTGGGAATTCCGTCTCGAGGAGGCCCCCTCCATGGCGGGGAAAGCGGCCCCGCCCGCTCGGTAAGGTCGCGCGTTGGTGGAGGCCCGAGGTTCCACTTAAGCCCGGTTGGCGCTCCCCCCATCCGCATGTCCCAGGCGCGCTTGAAGGGGACGATTGCCCTGAGTTCCTGAAAGCATAAACTCGTCGAGGCCAATGCGACCGCGCCCACCTGTCGGTCCTCGAACAGCAAGAGTTCTGGGATTTGCCTCTCCGTGGCATCCGACAGACGCCTGGAAAGCACCTCGGCAAGGTCCCCAAAGGGTATCTCAGTTACGTAAGGGGCATCGTTCCCCACCTTCTCCGACGCCAGCAGGCTCCGGCGCGGGCCACGCCCTTCCGGATGAGCGCAGAATCCGGCCACGGCAAACCCTCCTAGGTTTCCATGTCGCCCAAGAGACCGTCCCCAATCTACGCCTCCACCAAGTCCCTGGATCGATGCGGCAAGGTCATGAGGAGCTTCGCCAGGATTTCGAATTCGAGCTTCCGGTTCAGCCAGGCTACACGCATTTGTGCCCGCCACGATGTCAAGCGGCATGCTCAGATATCCCGCATGCCGCGGTTCGCATAGTAAGCGACGCCCCCTGGCCCATGCCCGGCCTCGAAAACTTGGGACAACCCCGAGCGAGGCCCTGGCCACATGCGGGTCAGGTGCTACGCATTGGCGACCTGTTCGTAGATCCCCACTGGGCGGCCCTCCTGCGTCGCAACGGAGCAAGTCATCTCCGGGCGAAACCCGCAAGCCAAGACGCTTGGATAGGAGGCCTTCTGTGAAGGAGAAGAAGGTTCGCGCGGTGCAAAGTGCGCTCCAACAGATCGGCCAAGCGAATGCCAAGGGTCTTAGGCGTGGAGATCGGTCCATTTCACATCAACCGCAAGGCTGCGGCTGATTCTGTGGGGGGCGTGAGGGGCGGGTTGCGGAGATAGGAGAGCACGAGCTGCTTGCGGGAGAAATGGCCGAGCGTGATGTACTCGATCGGCATCGGCGGGCCGCACAGTTCGCGGACAATCTCCCCTGCGCTACGGCCTTGCGCATTGAGGTCCAGGACCTTGCTGCCCAGATCCTCCAGGTAGGCAATTTTCTCGCCGATCTCCGCCTGGGGATTCTCACGCACGCGCGCGCTGCCGGGGAACAGCAGGGAGAGGTTTAGCCCGGCGACCCGTCGCAACGAGGCGATGATTTGCCAGATATCGCTCTCGGATCGAAGGGCGCGGTCTTTCCCGCCCACAAAAAGATCCCCGCTGAAGAGCCAGCCTCGCGCAGGCTCGAGGAAACAGAGATGATCCCGGCTGTGGCCGGGGGTATAGAGGACTTGCAGCTGCGAGTGAGCGGTTCGGATCGTGTCCCCCTCCTGCAGAGGAGATCCCTGGCACGCATCCGGCCAACCCCATAACACCCTGCGGTAGGGGTGGAGAGGCTGGGTACGGCGCGGATCGCTCATCACCTCCAGCGCCTGATGGTGGGCAAAAATCTGAATCTCCGGGTGGCTCCTCTGGAGTTTGCGATTGGCGCCAAAGTGGTCTTCGTGCGAGTGCGTGTTGAGGATCTTTCCGACCGGGATCCCGGCAACCTCCCGTACGAGCTCCTCGGCGGAAAAAGGGCAGCCAGTGTCGATCATCGTCCCGTCGAAGTAATAAGCGGTGGTCCAATACCGGCCTTTCCCAAGGAGAGTCCGGGCCAGGTCGAAACGAACGACCTCCCCAAACCGGGTGACCTTCACCATTCGTGTCGATAGCTCCATGTGCTCGGGCCAGGAAGAGAGCGAGGAAGACTGAAGAAACAGCGCCCGATCCTCACTAATTCACCGTCGCGGAGGAAGTCTGCGCGCCTCCCGCTCCAGGTCCTGTCTTGGTTGAGAACCGCCCGGAACCCGTTCTCATCTGGCGGAGAGCCTTTCCAGGCACGCGGGCAACTCTTTCAGGCTGGGAATTTGTTCAAAATGCAACCCGCGTCTTCCCTCCTCGGGGACATTCTCACGCGCCCAGGTTCGGGCATACGGGATCTGCACGGCACGACCGCCGATTTCGATCACCGGGAGGATGTCCGATCGGACCGAGTTTCCTACCATCACGAAGTTCCGCGGGCGGATTCCATACTTCCCCAGGATTTCAAGGTACCGACGGGCAGATTTTTCCCCAACAATCTCGCTGTAGCTGAAGTACTTGCCCAGCTTCGAACGCTCAATCTTGGCCTCCTGCTCAGAGGTTTCCCCCATGGTGATCAGCATCAGGCGGTAGCGGCTCGCAAGATCTTTGAGCACCGCCTCAACCCCCTCCATGAGTTCTATCCGCGCAGACAGCATGGACTTGCCAATCTGCAACACCTCTTGAATGATGGCGACGTCCGTGCTCCGGGCGCAGATCTCGGTGGCGACCTCGATCATCGAGAGCGCAAAGCTCTTGATCCCGAACCCATAGATATTGACGTTCTCCGTCTCGTGCGCCTGCAACAGGCGCAACGCCTGTCGCTCCCGGTCATACGGGGCCAGTATCTCCTGGAGACGATCCTGCGCCTCCAGGTACAACCGCTCGTTGTCCCACAGCGTGTCATCCGCGTCAAAGGCGACGACTTCGATCATGGGGAATCTCGCTCCCGGGTCGGCCCTCCCCGCAGGCTCCTAGTGTTCCGTAAACGACATCAGACTTAGTCGCGTGTTGCTTTGTTGACGCGCTGCAGGATATCTTTTGAACTCTTGGTCCAGACAAACCGCTTTCCGGACTCATTCCAGTGATGGATGTAA
>Ga0187865_1000858_pt1 | contig 39574 bp, 35 predicted proteins | sample June2016WEW_11_1_2_FD_132989 | JGI IMG/M metagenome (GOLD analysis project Ga0187865, IMG submission 132989) | Peatland microbial communities from SPRUCE experiment site at the Marcell Experimental Forest, Minnesota, USA - June2016WEW_11_100 | ecosystem: Environmental > Terrestrial > Soil >...
ATGCCAACACCGTTGCCTCAAGCGTGGGGAGCGACCCGACGATGTCTCTAACCGCCTCCCTCCTGTCGAAGCTCTTCCCGCCATACCCATAGCTGGTCGAGGCCACCAGCACCTTGGGCTGGATCTGCTTGAACCTGTCTTTCACGCTGGGTGCGCCGAAGTCGGGCGAGCAGCTCGACCAGACCGCGCCGAGGCTCGTGGCTGCCAGCATCGACACGACGCTTTCGGGCACGTTGGAAATGTACGCTGCCACCCTGTCGCCCTTCCTAACACCGAGCCGACCCAGGGCCGCCGCTGCCGATGCCACCTGCCTCCTGAGCTCGGCCCAGCTGATCTCCCGTCTTTCTCCCGATTCATCGAGGTGGACGATCGCGGGCCCAGCAGAGGTGTTGGTCCTGAGCGCGTGTTCGGCATAGTTCAGCGTCGCCCCTTCGAACCACTTCGCTCCGGGCATCCGGCTATCGGACAGCGCATCGGAGTACTCCGAGCCCGACATGACACCGCCAAAATCCCAAACGGCCTCCCAAAACCGGCCGAGGTTCTCCACCGACCATCTCCAGACGTCTTCGTATGCGGCCTCCCCGACGGACCTACCTTCAAAGTAAGAGTCCACGAAGCGCGTGATGTTGGCTCGTCCTTTCCAGTCTGTATCGGGCTCCCAGAGGGGGGTGGGGTGCTCCTGAGAAGCCATGAATCGGCTACCTTTTCATTGTGCGTACGCGCACTGGTCGGAAACCCTCGCAGCCTACGCCCATAGTGTCGACCCTGTCTTTCAAGGCATCGTCCCTCCCAGAGAGGCGATATTATTCGTTTGCTTGAGGTCCGGCTCTCTTCAACATTGCCGCAGTCAGTCCCCTGGCGATCTAGCCTTGGTTCCTCACGAGAACCGTTAAATGCGTCTCGCAACGGACGCAGCGACGGCTCTCGCCTTGCCCTTGTTCAGCGCCGAGCACAAGGTCCTGCTGGAGACCTTCTATCCGTCGAATCACGATGAATACTCGGAGATCCTTGCTTCGCTGGGTGGGTTCATGGAGAAGGAAATCATGCCACTTTCTCCAAAGTTCGACATCGGCCAGGAACCAATCGGCCCTTCTCGAAGACGCCTGCTCGAGAACGGGATCTGTCAAATACCGTTCCCGCCGGAGTACGGCGGGCTCGGTCTCCCCTTCTCAGTCTACGCAAACGCCATAGAACTCCTCGGCGCTGCCGACGCGTCGATTGCGTTGAGTGTGGAGATCCACAACGCGGTCGCAGAAGGCATATTCAGGTTCGGTAGCGATGAACAGAAGTCCAGTCACCTCCCTTCGCTCACGTCTGGTAAGAAGCTCGCGTCGTTCAGCCTGACCGAGCCTGCTTCAGGTTCGGACGCCAGGAACGTCAAGACGACGGCGAAGCTCCTGAAGGACGAATACGTCATCAACGGTTCGAAGACGTTCATCACAAACGCAGGAGAAGCCGACCTCTACATGGCATTCGCCCGTACCGAGAAGGGGCCATCCTGTTTCCTCGTGGAAGCACCAAACCCAAGGATGAAGTTCGGGACAGCCATGAAGAAGCTTGGAATGAAGGGCTCGAGAACCTCGGAAGTCACTTTCGAGGACTGCCGCGTCCCCCAGGAGAACCTCGTCGGGGTCGAAGGGCACGGAATCGACTACGCGACTCAGATTCTGCATGGTGCTAGGATAGTCGTGGCCGCCCTCAACGTTGGGATATCCAGGCTCGCCTACGAGAAGACGCTGGGTTACAGCAAGCAGAGGAACGCCTTTGGTCGACCGATCTCTGAGTTCCAGTTGACCAGAGAGAAGATTGCCGACATGAAGACAGGTATAAACGCTGGGAGGCTCCTCTACTTCTACGCCTCACGTCTCAAGGAATTGGGGGCAGACTACTCCTCCGAGGCAGCACAGGCAAAGGTCTTCGCGACTGAAATGTCGCTCAGGGTCTGCGACACCGCCATCCAGGTATATGGTGGGTACGGCTACACAACCGACGAGCTCCACAGACATTGGAGGGACGCACGTCTGCTCACGATAGGCGAGGGTACGTCCGAAGTCCTGAGACTCCTAATAGCAAGTCGGGAACTGGCGAGGACGCTATGAGGTTCGCCGTCTGCGTGAAGCATGCGGTCGACGAAAGCGAGCTCAAAATCGACCCCAGCGGCAAGCCTCGGCTAGAGGGCGCTCAGGCGAAGATGGGGACCTTCGATAAGAACGCGGTCGAGGAGGTTCTGCGCCTCAGGACTGCGCTCGGCGGAGAGGTCGTCGCGATAACCGTCGGAAAGGCCGAAGCAAGGAAGTCCCTGAAGGAGGCACTCGCGATGGGGGCGGACAAGGGCGTTCACATCTTGGCAGACCCCGGGGCTCTGGACCCTTCAAGAACCTCCGAGCTGCTCGCGGCCGCGATAACCAAGACCGGACCATTCGACCTGGTCATCTGCTCCGAAGGCTCGTCTGACATCTACTCAGGGCTGGTCCCTCCAATGGTCGCGGAGCGGCTGGGGATCCCCTACATCGGGTATGCGAGGAAGCTCGAAGTGGCAGCCCGGACTGTCAAGGCCGAGCGGTCGCTCGAGGAGAGCCTTGAATCGGTCGAGTCCTCCCTGCCTTCAGTCGTGTCGGTGGTGAGCGAGATAAACGAGCCTCGGTATCCCACTCTCATCCAGATAATGCAGGCCTCCAAGAAGCCTGTGGAGGAGCTGACCCGCCAGCAGCTGGGCGTCGGCGACGTTCAGGCTTCTGTCCGGATAGTCTCGATGACTGCCCAGGCAATGAACAGGAAGCGTATCGTCTTTGAAGGCTCCCCGGACGAGGCGGCCTCGAAGCTGGTCGACGCATTCGCATCTGAGGGAGTGATACCGAAATGAGCGAAGTCTGGGCCTTTTCCGAATCCGTCACAATCGCGAACGAGGTCGTGTCTGCGGCGAAGGAGATTGCAGTCGCTTGCTCGGGTCAGGCGGTGGTCGTCGAAGTTGGTAGAGCAAGGAGCTCTGTATCCTCGCCGGGCAAGAAGCTCGTCATCAAGGGGCCGGGTCTCACCGACGAATCCCCTGAGATGACAGCGGGAGCGCTCTACCTCGCAGCAAGAGAGGCGAAACCTGCCGTCGTACTAGTTGGTGCTACTAGGAATGGGAAGGAGGTGGCATCCAGGCTGGCAGTCAAGCTGGGGAGCGGTTGCCTTCCAGACCTCTCCAAGGTCTCCGCCGAGGGCGAGGCCCTGGTCGGCGAACGCGGGGAGTACGCTGGGAAGGTCATGACGAAACTGAGCAGCCCCTTCCCCTGCGTAGCCGCAATAAAGACCGGTGCCTACCCTACTTTCAGCGGAACGGGCGGTGAGATCCTCGAGAAGGACGTAGGGGCGGTCGCAAGAAGTTCACAGATTGTGGCCGTGACGAAGAAGGAGGTGAGCACCGTGGACCTCCGAGCGGCCAAGGTGATAGTCTCGGCGGGGCGCGGCGTGAAGAAGAAGGAGGACCTAGAGATGGTGGGGGCACTGGCCAAGGCCCTGGGAGGTGCGCTCGGCTGCTCAAGGCCCCTCGCCTCAGACCTGGGATGGCTTCCCGAGGAGTGCCACATTGGGCTGACAGGTGTCAACGTGAAGCCGGAGCTGTACCTCGCGGTCGGGATTTCCGGTCAGTTGCAGCACGTGGCAGGGATTAAGGATTCCAAGGTGATAGCAGCGATCAACTCAGACAAGGACGCCCCGATCTTCCAGGCCGCGGACTACGGCGTAGTGGGCGACCTCTACCAGTTGGTGCCAGCCATACAGAGGGTCCTGTCCTCGAGGCACCACTAGGCCTCGCTCATCTGGTTCAGTCTTGTCGGTGTGGTTCCAGTGCCGGGGCCACACTTCCAGGCCGAGCCTGCTACCGCCAGTGCCTTCTCAGGCTGGGTTCTCAATCTGGGTTTCGAGCGAGTCGGCGACCATTTCTGCTATGTCCCGTGCCCTTAACCCGTCGGTCCCGGTTGCATTCGCTGCGTCGTCGAACATGGTGATGCAGAATGGGCATGCGACGGCGAGAGTCTTTGCTCCGGTCCCTCTTGCCTCCTCCAGGCGTATCACGCCCACCTTCTTCTTCTCGGGTATCTCGTACCACATGTTGGCCCCCCCTCCCCCACAACAGAAACCCGACATCTTCGACCTCTTCATTTCCTTCAACTCGAGCCCCTTGAGGGATCCGAGGACCTCTCGCGGTGCGTCGAAGACGCCGTTCATCCTGCCAAGGTTGCACGGGTCGTGGTACGTCACCTCTCCCTCGAACCTGCCAGACCTCAGTCTTCCCTCACTTATCAGCTGGGCTATCAGCTTAGAATGGTGGACGACCTCGAAATTAGCGCCGAACTCCGGGTCCTCGTTCCTGAACGTGTTGAAGCAGTGGGCGCAGTGGACAACCACCTTCTTCACGGAGTACTTGTTGAAGGTCTCTATGTTGCGCATCACGAGCTCCTGGAACCTTCCCTCCTCGCCCATCCTGCGAACCGGTTCCCCAGTGCACGTTTCCTCGCTTCCTAGGACTGCAAAGTCTACCTTGGCGGCTTTCATGATCTTCACCATCGCCTTCGCCACCCCCCGCCCTCTGGGGTCGTAGCTCGACTGACACCCGACCCAGTAGAGGTACTCCGCGCCTGGCTTCTGTGCCAGAGTCGGAACGCCCAGGTCAGCGAGCCATGTCTGCCGGTCTGACGCGGAAAGTCCAAAGGGATTCCCGTTGCGACCGACGTTCTCTAGGAAAGCCCTTTTCTTCGGGTCCAGCTTGCTTTCGTTCACGAGCGTCCTGCGGAACTCAGTGATGTACCCTACCTGATCGATTAGCACAGGGCACTCTGCGACGCAGGCGTTGCACATCGTGCACGCCCACAGCTCGGTCTCCCTGACCACGCCCTTCGAGAGCACGTCCCCTCCGTCTCCCAGGCGCATATCCCGAGACAGGTCCTGGACCACGAGCCTGGGGGAGAGATCGCGCCCGCTCGCGTAGGCGGGACAGGCTGCCTGACACCTCCCGCAGTTCGTGCAGGCGTCCAGAGCGAGCAACTGCAGAGGGGCGAAGTCCGATGTCTTGCTGAAGTTGGGGGGGGTCTCCACCTGGCCTGTTTCCAGCATCTTCTGCAGGTTGAAGGGCGTGCTGAGCCTCCCCATGGGCCTGACAGGGGCCATCGCCACGTTCGCACCTGAAGTGAAGACGTGGACCAACTTGGTGTACGGGACGGCTGCAATGAGGAGCATGACGGAGCACATATGCAGCCACCAGAATCCCTGGTACAGCTGCCAAGCCCCCACCGCCTGGAGCCCGGTCGTCCCGAGCAGCCTGCCGATGGCCCCGCCTACAGGCGAGAAGGTCGCCCATGGCGAGAAGTTCTGGATGTCGTACGGACCGCAAGCCCCAGCTTGGCCAGAGCAGACGAACCGGAGCGCTTCCAGGATGAACCCCGAGACTCCTATCCAGATCAGCACCCCGAGGACAAACCCATCGTCCCATTTCGATTCAAGCCTATCAAGGCGCATCACATATCTTCGGTAGACCGCAATCAGCAGCCCCACCACGAACGCGATGCCGAGGACGTCGCCCAGGAACTCGAGGGTCAGGTACAGGCCGCCCTGAATGTAGGTGATGCCGAAGAGCTTTAGAAGGAAGTCGTCCTGGATGAAGATCAGGGTCGTGTACGCCAGGAGCATGAGGAGGCCGAAGAAGAGGGCCCCGTGCATCATACCGCCAGATTCCTCGTTGACGACCTTCCGCTGTCCTAAGCCGAACTTCAGGAACCTCTTCAACTTGGCGCCGAAATCCGTGAACACTAGCAGGAAGAACTGTCGGAGCCCGATCTTGTACCGCCTCAGATGGCGGTAGAGTCCATAGAGCATGATTACGAAGCTAATGAAGAAGAGCACGTACATCACGTCGTACGCGTAGGGCGGCATCAGGAGTTCCCTGGAGACAGGAACCGCCATGCGGGCAGTCCGACTTCCGGTTCTCTTTTACGCGTTTCTGGGTTCGGCTGACCTCGTAGAGGAGGAGTGCTTGCGCAGCACCTTCCCCCCACCTGCCGGGAGCATCCTCAGTACCTCGTCGACGGAGATCCGCGCCCGGGCTTCATCCGCGGGGTCTTCCAGGTCCCTCAGGACCCTCTTAGCCGTGTCTGAGCTTTTCTCCCTGTGCGGCCTGACCACGACGTACGATCCTGCCACGGTCCTGATGGCGTTCTCGGGCCCGGACACAACCTTGCCCCCCAGGTCGAGGCCGATTGCCAGCTCCACTAGGTTGCGCAGGACGAAGTTCTTCTTCCCCTTAATGAGAAAGCTGCCCCTGGGCAGGAACTCGCCACTCGGGGCCGAAACGGACACCTGGTCGCTGTTGACCCAGTATGCGTCCGCCGAACCCAGCCCCGTCTTCCAGGCACTGCTGAAGGCAACGGTGGCCTGTGCCATTTCGCCGACCTCTGTTTCCTTCTGCGCCTTCCCCCCCTTGAGCACGAAGAAGGGGGAACCGAAGAGGTCCGCGTGGTAGACCACGTCGTCGTCCTGGAGATGCCTCCTAACGAGCAGCGTGTTCGAGTGGGCGTCTCTCCCTCCGAGCGCCAGCCTTCCCTCACTAGTGAAGAACCATCTGAACTTCTCGTACCATTCCTGTTTCCTCCTAACGAGCCTCTTGGTCGCATGTCTTCCTTCGACCTTGACCCTGGGGATTCTCTTTGAGAGGCGGGCCACGGTCTCCCTGACATCCGCGACCCTGTCTTCCGCCTCCTTCGCTCCGTCGTAGAGGAGCGAGGCCGCTGCGGCTGGGGAGGCCGGATCGACTCTCGGCTTCAGCCCTCCGCTGAGTACGAGCCTCTTGGCTTCGGCGGCTGAAGCGGCGCGGACTGCATCCGCAGCGAGAGAACGGAGCCTCGACGCCTTGCGAAGCAAAGACACCTCCTCGGACCTCAGGTTCGATATGGTTGCTTCGAGTTCTCGGTGCTCCCTGTCTTCTCGCTTCTCAGTTGGGGCGACCCCATCAATCAATTCCTGCAGGAGGATCTCATCGCAGAGAGACGAGACAGTCTGCGACTCCTTCTTCACCTTCAGCCTCCTGGGAGAGATCACGAAAATCTCGTCGCCGTCCTTGGTTTCGCATACGCAGGGGTGGGGTCTCTCCTGCGCTTCTTCCAGCATCTCCCTGAGGACACCCGCGACCTCTGCCTCCCTCCCCTCGAGCTGCGAGCTGGCCGCATCTTCGTCGAGGGAGAGCCTCGCCAAGGCTTCAGCGACGTACTTCCTAGGCAGCGACACGTGCTTCCCGATTGCTCTGCCGACGGTCTTCTCCACCCTCATCATCTCGAGCACATCCTTCGGTCTGACCATTGAGGGGCTCAGCCTCCTCTGAGCCGGTGCGGAGTAGACTCCTCCTCGGACGAGCCTCCGTGACGCCGACCTGACTTCGTCCTTCAACAGCAGAATCTTCCCGTTCCCGTCCGCGAGGATGATGTTTCCTGGGGGCATCAGCTCGACTATCAGTCTCTTGGTCGATTCGCCCTCTCCAAAGGTCAGTTCGAAGACCCGGTCGAGGTCAGCTTGGGAGGCCACAGCAAAGCGCGCCCGCTCCAACTCGCCTCTCAGCCTCGAAGTGAAGCCTGTCGTTTCGGCTCGTTCGGATACCCTTTCCGAAATCCAAACTCCGAGACTGGGCGAGGCGACCAGCCACACATCCTCGCCTCCCGGCTTCCTGAGGCGTAGCAGCTGGGCGTCTCCCAGCGTGTAAATGTTATTAACGTAGGTGCCTCGGAGCGTCGAATCAATCTCCTTGACGAGTGCTAAGACCTCGAAGCCCGCGAGTTCTGTCACAAATGCCACGGTCCCGCTGCCATTTGATAAGCTATATTGGCTGAGAATCGGCTTGGGCGTGCTCGGCGGGCTGACGGCGGAGCGAGTCTTCGCGCCCGGTGACTACGTCGACGGGTTGCTGATTGGGGTCATCTTCTATCTCGTGTCCTACTACATCGCGCGGTACGTCTGGTTCAAGGACCTGGCGCGTCAGAGCCTCGGGAAGCTCTACAGCACGGGAATAGGGGGTTACGTGCTTACCTTCTTGTTCACGTGGATTCTGCTCTTCACGCTAATCCCTGCATGAGCTTCGCGTAGTCCAACAGGGTTTCGGCGTATCCTCTGTCGAAATCGTCGGCCATCTGGCTCGACTCTACGGACTTCGCGGCCCTGACTATCCGGTCCTGACTCCACGACTGGAGTGTGCCATCCTTGCCCTTCATCATGCTTGCATAGATCCCGGCAGCAGCAAACAGGCTGCCTCTTTCCCTTTCACTCTTGACGTCCGGCGAGAGGGCGTCCAGCGTCCTTTTCGCGCCCTGCAAGTCAGAGTTCCTGAGGAATTCCAGGACCGACGAAACGCCTTCGTGCACTGTCTCACTCGTAAGCACGACTGTCACACGGTATTTAATCTTCCATAAGCGGGTTGATTACACCGTTAGACCATTGAGTTTAACGCATTCAACAAATGTCTGACGGTCTCACCACGGTTTGTCTTGGCGCACAAGTATGAAACCGACGCTACGATAGCGGATCCGAGCAGAGCAGAACCGGTGGAAGGAGATTAATACAGGCCGAATTGCCGCTGGCTCGTTGCCGGGCCAAAGAAAAGTCTACGTCGTCTCTGGAGGGGTTACAAAGTTCGCAAAGGCCCACCCCGAGATGGACTTCCGGCTGATGGTCAAGAGGGCCTATGACTACGCCATGAAGGACCTGCCCAAGCTCAAGCCCTCAGACATAGAGAGCAGCAGGATCTGCTACTTCTCGGACCACTTCGCCAGGCAGCTGAAAGCCGCCTCGATGGTGCAGGACTTCCTCGGGCTGAACCCCAAGGACTCCAGAAGGATAGAATGGGGAGGCGCCACGGGGGGACAGGCCATTCAGGCCGGATGGGAGGCCATCGCCAGCGGGAGGAACGACGTGTGCTTGGTCGCCGGCTTTGAGACTATGTCCAGCGTCGAGACCTGGAAGGGGAACGAATTCATCGCGCTCGCGTCGGACACCAACTTCGACTACCCGGTCGGGGGGTTCTATACCGGCTACTACGCCCTGATGGTCCAGCGCCACATCTACGAGTTCCTGAGGAGGAGGAAGTACGGGAAGATCAAGGACGAGAGGAAGGCGCAGAGGGCAGCGATTAAAGAAGCGAGGCGGGTGATGGCCATGGTGTCGGTGAAGAACCACACTAACGCCATGTACAACCCGTATGCCCAATATCCGGAAAGGCAGACCACGGAGGGGGCACTCGGCGGAGAGATGATTGCCCACCCACTGAACCGGCCGTCCATCTGTGCGATGAGCGACGGTGCCGCCGTCATGGTTCTCGCGTCGGAGGATGCCGCATTCAAGTACACCGACCATCCAGTGCTAATCAAGGGCGTTGGTTGCGGCACGGACACGATGAGGTTGGCCGACAGGCCTCATGGGAAGGTCCCCCTGTTCAGTTGGGAGACCAAAGAGTACTACTCTGACCTCGAGTACCCAGGAGTGCATTCCTTCAGGGCCGGGAGGACCGCTGCCTTGGAAGCCTACAAGCACGCAGGGATAGGTAATCCTTCCGAGGAGTTGAGCTTCGTGGAATTGCACGATGCCTACGCAAGCTCCGAGATACAGACCTACGAAGATATCGGCTTATGTAGGTACGGGGAGGGGTACGACTTCGTCGACCAAGGATACCCGTTCCTGAACAACATCGACTACGGGTTCAAGCTCCCCCACAGAGGAACCATCCCGGTGAATCCGTCGGGGGGCCTCATCGCCTGCGGGCACCCAGTGGGTGCGACTGGGATAATGCAGGGGGTGTTCGCCTTCTGGCAGCTCCAGAACTCCATCGCAAAGCACTTCGGGAACGACAAGCTGCAGGTGAAGGGAGCTGAGCGCGGACTGATACATTCACATGCGGGAACAGGGAGCTCAGTCACAGTGAGCATATTGGAGAGGGTCTGAATTGGCAGGGCCCAAGAAGTTCGCGAAGTTCAGGGACGTCATGGAGGAGGTGAAGAAAACTGGGGCAGCCATCTACACGAACCCAGTGGGAACCAACGATCTGATTGTCCTTTCGCCTTACAGCATCAAATACATCCACAGCTACGCCCAGGATTCGGAGTTCTTCCTCGGGCTGGCAGAGGGGAAGCTCCTCGGAAGCGAGTGCAAGAGCTGCCACTACAAGTACGCCACACCCCGAAGCTACTGCATGAATTGCGGAAGCGAAACGAAGTGGTTCAAGCTTCCACTCCAGGGCAGGGTTCACTCGTGGACCACCTGCTACTTCGGCAGCGAAGAGTTCCTCAACGAGACACCGTTCAACCTAGCCTTGGTGGAGTTTGACGAAGTAGACACCCTGCTATTGTCGAGACTGGTAGGAATAAACGAGAAAGACATCTACATCGGTATGAAGGTGAAAGCAGAGTTCAGGGAGTCCCCCCGCTACCTCATCTCGGACGTTCACTTTGTCCCCGCTAGTGGGAGGACTCCTTCCCGTAACTGATGAAAGGCCAGGTTCGAGTCAAGCATGACGGCGTCTACGGCCCAGCTCGCGTGACGAGGTCGAATGTCTCCGCACCACCTTCCCCCTACCTGCGGGCAGCACTCTCAGAACATCGTCGACGATATTCAAGGCCTGGTGCTGTCCCTTTCCTCACCCTCAAGGTCCTTCAGGACCCTCTTTGTATTGTTGGAGCCCTTCTCCCTGTGCGGGGCAATCACCGCGTAGGACACCGCCATCGTTCTAATTGCGCTCTCTGGGCCCGGCACCACCGCGCGTTGCAGTCACGCCTACCGATTCTTCCATACTAGAAGGGAGAGTTGCAATACTTACTGAGCTCTGAGCTCATTTAGTTTGTCTTTTCCTCCTTAGGCGAACGCGTAAACTGAATCTGCACCAATCGTCCCGCTGAGGAGCAGTTGCAAGAATGACCGCCCGGCCGAAGAATTCTGTCAGGGCGCCGAGTCTGACCTAGTCCAGACCTGCCTTATTCATGGAGGCCAGGACGCTTTGGCCCGTGGATAACTTGGTCGCCCTTACTGATCCCCCCTCCCTCTCCAGCAGAATCGACGCGTGGACCATCTGCTCGACTGTCGTGCCTCCAATCGCGACATCGTGCAACGGTCCGAACGTCACCCGGTTGGTCAGGAGATATGCTCTCCCGCTAAGGTAGGCGTCCCTCGCAGTCTCGCTCAGGTAAACGTCGAGGGCCCCCTGCCTTTCGGCGAGGTTCGACCTGCCCGGCAACCCGATCGTAAAGTTCCTGGTCAGCGTATCAACCACGACCAGCGAACAGACTGAAGTCGCCCTTCTCGCGTTCATCTTGGCAACGGCCTCCATCTGCTCGACGAACGAATCGGTCCTCAGGTACACGATTCTCTCAAGTAGGCCGGCCGGGTTCCATCCCCTGGCCTCCGCCATCCCCACAAGTCTTTCAGGTCTGAACGTGCCTTCGGTGTCGACGAAAAGCGCCTTCTTGCCCTTCCATGCGGCACAGAGGACTGCCTGCATGGCGAGCTGCGTCTTCCCTGTGTTGCTCCTCCCGTGAACTTCGACCAGGCGGCCCCCCCGATACCCGCCCTCCAGAAGTCCGTCAAGGGTCACCGAACCTGAACTGAAAGTCGGAAAGGAGGCCGTCCTCTTCACCACGTCCGCTCCCGTCAGCTCCGGCGTCATCTGCTTTCCAACGACCTGTCTACGCTGTCGTTTCAATACCGATGTCTTTTTAACTCTGACACGGGGCCCTGAGGAAAAGTCCGAATGAATTCTCAGCCCCCTCCTCAGGCCAAGCGCCCTCTGAGCGTGCTCCAGAAGGCGACCAGCAAACAAGTTTCCGTGAGGCTCAAAAACGACCTCGAGTACAGAGGGAGGATGTCCAATGTCGACTCGTACATGAACGTCATCCTGATGGATGCGGAAGAATCGGAGAACGGCACGAAGAAGGCCAACTACGGGAAGGTCGTGATCAGGGGCAACAACGTCCTCTACATCAGGATAGAGGACCGACTCTAGGGAATCCCTTTCACCGTAACGCTATCCCTCTAGGTGGAGGAGATTCGGTTCTAATGATAAGTGAGCCCAGGAGACCGATCCTTCGGAAGCCTACGCTATTCTAGGTTCTCTTCCTCGCCGGCCGCGAAGAGGAGTGCCTTCCTCTCGTCCAGTTCGACCCCGTAGGCCTTCCGGAAGAACCTGACGACAGCCGTCACATCATGCTCAAGCAACTCTCTGCAGTTGGGATGATTCGCTCCGACCGCCTGGGGCCAATCTATCAGCCATAGCTCGACTCCAGTGGTGAGGATGTTATACTCGCTGAGGTCGGCGTTGACAAGCCCAGCCTCGAGGAATGCCTTCCTGATCGATTCGATGACGTTGCGCGCCGCCGCCTCAGGGTCCTCGAGCTCCGGCCTCTGCGAAAGCCTGACTCCTGTCAGCTCTTCTAGCAGGACCGTGCTCCTGTTGAAGGCGATTGGCTTGGGGAAGACCTGAGACAGACCCTCGAGCTTCTTCAGTGCTGTGTACTCCCTCTTGGCGGCATCGTAGTTGGCCGTCATCCAGCTCCGCATCTCGGCCCCCTCTCTGAATCTCTTCTTCCTCACCCTTGTGAAGCTCGTCCTTCCGAGCTTGTAGAATTTCAGGGCGAGCGGCGAACCCTCCTCTGTGAGCGTCTCGTAGACATCCGATTCCTTGCCCTTCGCGATGACCGCGCCCAGAGCGAAGATCAGGTCCCTCTTCACGTAGTCCCTGAGCGCCATGGCCTCGACTGCTTCCTTCGTCAATGCGTATCCAGGCCCCCGCCGGCTCACCAACTCCCTCTTCTCGAGTTGTCCGACTGCGAACCGCACCCGCTCAGGAGGGAGCCGGCTCATCCGCGCAAGCCTGCCGATGTCAGCCGTCCCGTGTCCGGTGGCTGCCTCTTCCAGCCCAGCCAGCGTCCTCCACTCTTCGTCCTTCAGCGACTTCAGGACGCGAGCCGCCCGCTCAGTGGTCGACATGGTCTAGCCTCCTGCTTCCTTCGGCGCCGTGATAAATGAGATGCGGGGTCGGTTGGGTCCCGGTTGAGGCCCGAGGAGGCTGGTCAGGCACGCAGGGTCCACACGGGCAGCGTGGTCTCGAGATTCAGGTTCGTCTTCACCGATGGTGTCCTGACGAATCCGTTTGCCCGGCTCGACTTTGCTACCTCAGACGCGCGACTAACGCGTTCCTGTATACGGCCCAGTATCTGTCCACTCCAGGCTTGATTCTCTTCGGACGTCCGCCACCCTTGGTGACCCAGAGCCCCGCCCCATCTTCGACAGACCCGATCTCCTGGATTGGTATCCCTGATCCTGCGAATTCGCCTTTCACATCGTCGAGCCCGTCCGGGTTGCACGTCACTAGGAGCGTCCCTTCACTGAGGGACTCGAGGGGGTCGAGGCCAAACGCTCCACAGACCGCGCCGACCTCCTCTGAAACACTGATCCTGCCTTCGCCTACGTGGAATGCGGTTTCCGAAGCGTATGCCATCTCTTCAAGGCCTCCAAGGACGCCTCCTTCGGTAGCGTCGTGCATCGAGGTTATCCCGCCTCTGCCAAGGCCGATTCTCGCAGCAGTGAGGGCGTCGGTCACGGTCGAACACAATCTGATGAGCTTCTTCGCACGCGATGCTCTGAGGCGGCCCACCTTCCCTTCCACATAACGTGGAAAGGAGAGCGCCAACGAGGCAGTTGCCTCAATGCCGGCCTGTTTGGTCATCAGAATCGCGTCGCCTGGTCTCGCCATCGAGGGATCGACGAAGCCTCCTCTGCGCCCGAACCCGAACATCGAGCCTGCCCCGACAATCGTGAACCCTGCCCCAGGATAGCTCCCGGTGTGTCCGGCGACGATCGTGATCCCCAGCCTGCGGCACTCCTCCCCAATCGACCGTACGTAGTCTTCACGATGCGTGTCGCCTAGCTTAGGTGGGAAGTTGAAGCTGAAGGTCGCGTACTCGGGTCTCAAGCCCGATGTGGTATAGTCCGACGCGATTAGATGGACGCTCAGCCAGCCCGACAACTCCATCCCGAGCGATGGGATGACAGAGACCGGATCGACCGTCAGAATCATGACTTTCTTCCCACCGAGCCCGATGACCGCGTTGTCCATCCCCCGTCCCGGGCCCTTGATGACCTCAGATCTCTTGACACCGAGATTCCGATAGACGACCCCTTCAAGGAGCTCCCTGCCCCCCTTTCCGTAGATGGTCTTGCCGCGACGCGCCCCGGACTCCATGTGCAGGGACATCCCCATTCAACGGAATACGTTCAGGATGTTCCTCTGCAACAACAGGAACAGGATGAACTCAGTAATGACGAACTCGGGAAGTAGAAACGCTCCGTTGTACAGTGCCGAGTACAGCGCTGGGCTCTCTCCCACGGGGGCCTCCGACGAGAAGAAGATGATTCCAGAAGCGAAATGGCAGATGAACCTCCCTCCTATCCCAATGACTGGGCCGAGCAACGGAACCAGGAGTGACCTTGATTTCAAAGAGGATGTTCCCCCCCTCTTCCCCGGCCAGTAGATCACAAGCCCTGATAGCCCAAGCGCTCCGAAGGCCAGCGGATAATCGAGGAGCACCTGCCAAGGCACGTTCCATATGAAGGGTTCAAGATCCAACACGATCATTCCGAAGACAACTCCGGCAAAAACCCCCACTTTGGGTCCCCTCCGCAAGGATAGAAGAATGATTGGGGCCATTGAGCCCAACGTGATTTCTCCCCCTTGGGGGAAGGTGAATATCTTCACCATGAAAAGGACGCTAGAAAGAGCCACCATGACAATGGCCTCTGCAAGCACGCGAATGCCTAAGCCGCTTCTCTTCTCGCTCGCGCCGCCCATATCGGCTCGGACCCTCTAGGTGTTTATAAACGAGTAAATAACCGACTTATGAGATGCAACCTCCCGACGAAGTCATGACGGACTACTTCCTTCCGCCCCTCCGGCAGCTAGTGGCAAGGTCATTGCACGATGAAGGATTCTCCCAGACGAAGATCTCATCATTGTTGGGAATGACTCAAGCGTCAGTCAGTCATTATCTGTCTTCAGAAGGGCAGAGACCTTACTCAGTGATGGCATCCATGTCGGTGAACAGGGAAGACGCCGACACATACGCTGCCTTGCTCGCTGAAGAGGTCAAGAGGAACCCTGCCGACGCCGTTGAGACAATTCGCACCATCTGGTCGGATTTGCTAGGCCGCGGCTCGGTCTGCGACCTCCACAGGAGGATGTACCCGTCGCTCGCCCTGTGCGATGTCTGCATGAAGGCCTACGGCAAGAAAGCCGACAGGCATGCGGCGGTTGTCGATGAGGTGGCTCAGGCGGTTAGGCTGGTCGAGTCATCGTCAAGTTTCGCGTCTGCGATGCCGGAGGTCTCGGTCAACATCGCCTGTGTCGCAGGAGATTCCGAAGAACCAGGCGACGTCGTCGCCGTCCCGGGAAGAATCGTCCGGGTCAGAAACATGGCCCGGTCCTTGCAAGAGCCTGAATGCGGCGCCTCTAGGCACATGGCCAGTGTCTTGCTCCTCGTCAGGAAAAGGCGTCCCGATTTCCGCTCGTGTATCAATTTGAGGTATGATGGCAAGATGAACCGAATCCTGAGGAGGCTCCGCCTCAGAACCATCACCTTGGGCGGCTATCTGGTCGCAACTGGGGAAGATCCGACGTTGACTGCACTTGCGCGGGCAATGCTCGCATCACAAAAGGAATTTGATGCGGTCATAGACTCGGGTGGCGAAGGCGTCGAGCCGAACGTCTACGTTTTCGGCGCTGGCGCGAGCGAGGTCGCCCGAAAGGCGCTGCATATCGCCGAGCTCTACGCGACCGGCTAGGGTCTGACTTTCGGCGTTTCCTTTCCCATGTTTGATGCCTTCAAGCAAGCTGAGATGAAGGCCACATAGACAGGCTCTGGATTCTCAGGCCTGCTGATGTACTCGGGGTGGTATTGCGTCCCCATGTAGAAGGGATGTCCGTCGAGCTCCATTATTTCCGCCCGACGGCCGCGATCACTGAAGGCGACGTAGTGCATTCCTGCCTCCTCAAACCTCTTCAGGTACTTCTGGTTGATCTCGAACCTATGCCTGTGCCGTTCGCGTATCTTCTTCCGTCCGTAAATATCGAAGGCCCTGCTTGGCTTCTTCAGGAAGATGTCGTGCCCTCCCAGCCTCATCGTGCCACCTAGGTCGGAGACCTTTCGCTGTTCCGGTAGGAGATCAATCACAGGGTGAGGTGTCTCCGGGTCCACTTCGGTTGTGTTCGCCCTCTCGAGCCCAAGGACGTGCCTGGCGAACGAGACGCTGGCCAGTTGGAAGCCAAAGCAGAGGCCGAGGAAGGGTATTCCTGAGACGCGGGCATAGTTCGCAGCCTCTATCTTGCCCTCAACTCCCCTGCTTCCGAACCCCTGCGGAATGACGACTCCATCGTAGCCGTCCAGAAGCCCAAGCTTAGACCTGTCTTCCTCGATCACCTCGGATTCGATCCAATCTATCTTGGAGCTCGCCCCGTTGACTGCACAGGCATGCATCAGCGCCTGATTTACACTCACGTAACTGTCACCCAGGCTGGCGTACTTGCCGACCATCGCGATCCTGACCGTCTTCGGCTGGTCGAGGAACCGGTCTGCCACCGCGTTCCATCTGCTGATGCTCAGCCGCCTCCTGATCCCAAACTGTCGCAGGATTGGCCTGAGCACCCCCTGTTCCTCAAGAAGCGTGGGGACCTGGTAGATTGATTCCACGTCCGGGTTGGATATCACGCTCTCCACGGGCACACTCGTAAAGAGCGAGATCTTCTCCTTGGCTTCCTTCGGAAGGGCCCTCGAGCTTCTGACAACTATGATGTCTGGCTGGATACCTATCCTCCGCAGCTCTTGGACGCTGTGCTGAGTGGGTTTGGTCTTCATCTCGCCCACCACCGACAGTTCGGGAGCGAGGCTCACGTGAAGGAAGAGCGTTTTAGACGGTCCCTCTTCCATCCGCATCTCCCTGAACGCTTCGAGGAACGGAAGGCTCTCGATGTCTCCGACTGTTCCGCCGCACTCGACCAAGAGCACGTCGACCCTCGAGTCGGTTGCCAGCTGCCTGATCCTTCGCTTGATCTCATCTGTGATGTGAGGGATTATCTGGACCGACTTGCCGAGGAACCTCCCCCTCCTCTCGTCGTCGATGACCTTCTTGTAGATCTGGCCCGTCGTCATATTGTTGGCCTTCGACATGTCCCTGTTGAGGAATCTCTCGTAGGTCCCCAGGTCCATGTCCGTCTCGCCACCATCGTCAGTGACGTAGACCTCGCCGTGGGTGATGGGGTTCATGGTACCTGCATCGAAGTTAAGGTAGGGGTCAATCTTGAGGCAAGTCGCTTCGAGACCCGACAGCTCTAGAAGCTTAGCTACCGACGATGCCGTGATGCCCTTGCCGAGGCCCGACATCACTCCGCCCGTGACAAAGAAGTACTTCGGCATATATCAAGTGAAGGCCGTACGTAATTAAGGGTTGTGAGCATCGTGCTCGCGGAAAAGACTCTCCCTCGACCTGTGGGACTCCCGGGATCTTGTCAGGATATGGGTTGCGTAATCACGGCGAGGTCGGAGACATCGACCAACAGCTTGCTGACCCTCTCCAATGAGCCGAGCGTCTCTGCCACAGAGGTCCCCTGGGCGACTGGGAGCTGTGCGATCCTCCCTAAGTCTCGGCTCATCTCTTGGGACAGCTTGTTGACAGTCATCTTGATGGAGCGGGGCCTGCCCGCCCTCCTGGAGATGAACGCCTGCGTGGCCAGATCGTTCATCTGCTTCAGCCTCGACACGCACGCCGCAAGTTCGCGCGAGAGTTGCCTGGAAGTGCGAGAATAATGCAGTTTCTTCGAGAGCTCTGCCACCGCGTCTCCGACGCTCTCAAGAAAGCTGGCGAGTACTCGGTAGTCCAGAACGTCGACTGGCGAGAGCCCGTAACTCTCGGCAATCTCTGGTCGCATTATCGCGGCCCTGATCGCCCGCACCAGCAAGAAGTAGAGCCGGTCGACCTCGTCGTCACGCTCGGCGACGAGCGCCAAGAGTTTGGCGTCACCCTTGGTCAGCCCCTCTGTTATGTCTCTGAGCATGCCGTCGAGGATGCTGGACATCCGCCTGACTATCTTCTCAGGGATGATTGCCGATGACTCAAGCAGAAACTGTACTACAACCCTCTTGGAATCCTCGTCCATTATCTCCAGCCCGACCAAGTGGGCCATAGTGGCCTTCAGCTTGGCCCTGTCTTCCCTGGAGATTACCTTCTTACCAACGATTCGAATCACGTCGAACCCGAGAAGATATGCCCCAGTGATGTCGTTCATGACCTCGCTCAGGTCCTCGCCCGGATACTCTACTTCGATTTCCCTCGGCTTATCGACAACGTCCTCGATTGGTCTCACAATCAGCTTCCTGGCTGATAGTTCGTCGACGGCTACTGTTGCCCCCTTCTTCACTCCGTTCCTCTTCGTCCAGTCCTTGGGCAGAGAGATTAGGAGTGTCCCGCCCCCCATTTCGAGGACTTTGCGCGCGTCCATGACTCTATAGGAAGAGCAGGTTCTCTATATCTCTTCGGGAGAGACCAATTGGAGACGGCCTTACTGTGCACTATCTCCGCGGTTTGGGTGCCCTGCTGACCGATTGTTGACAGCTTCTGCGAGGTGGCGCTCGCACGGCGTGACCTCCGCCTCGCCAATCCACCTGGGTCTAGGACACTTTTCTTCGAGACATCCGCAGAGTATTTATTGGCCGGGCTCTTGCTAAAGACAAATCATGTCCCCATCCGCATTGCTGGGGGGCTACGGCTCTGCGAAGATCGCTCGCCACAGAGGTGGATGAATCCTGGCCAGAACCGCAGTCATGCTGAGGATCACTGGGCTCGTGCACGGGGTCTTCTTCAGGGCCTCGATGGCCGATCTGGCTGCGAGCCGCGGGGTATCGGGCTGGGTCAGAAACATGGCAGACGGCTCCGTCCAGGCCTTCCTCGAAGGTGAAGAGGAGAAGGTGAGGCGCATCGTAGAATGGGCGAAGCACGGCCCCCCGCGGGCCCGGGTCGACTCGGTGAAAGTGGAGAGGGTTAGGCTCAGGAACTCGAAGAGTTTCCGGATCGAAGGTTAGATCGATAGGAACAACGGTTGACGGCAAATGACCAACCTCTCAATAGTTTCAGATGACTCCGCCCCCAGATCTGCGGCCCCGACTAACGTTTTTAGCGACAGCGAACAGACGTGTCCTGTTGGACTCCTCCGAGAGGGACGTCAAGAAAGCTGCTGAGCTCAAGCTCTGGCTCGAAGGAAGGATAGCTGAGCTTCAGGACGAAATAGAGAGGCTCAAGGAGTCACTCTGGTACGTGGACGCGACTCTCAGGGCCTCCACCTTCAGACCCGCGAACGAGATGATGGCAGAGGCAAGGCAGGTGCCCGAGGTGAGAGAGCTCAAGCGAGACAAGGGTGACCAGGTGATAGCGAGGGCGTCGGTGACTCCAGACAGCGTCTCCGTAGAGCCCAGTGATGGCGTGACCCTGAAATCCGCGACACCTCCCTTCAAATCGTTCCTGCTCGGCAAGATCCTGCAGGGGATGAAGACCGCAGACCTGGACCTCGTCTCCAAGGGAAGGCTGGGGAAGGGAATGGAGCTCCGGTTCGACGTGGAGGAGAGCGACGGCGTAGTCGCGAGGCTGACGGTGGCGAACTACAGGGAGACGACCAGGCTCAATGAGATCCTGAACACAGTCTCCTGGACCTTCTCTAGGATGCTCGAGAAGTAGTCAGCGAAGAGCATCGAGGACGTCTTCGAGTCTCGGGGGCATAGGACTGCCCGCGGTCAGGTAGAGTCGAGCTGCCGCGTTGGCAAATCTCAGTCTCTCAGGGGCACTACAGCTCTTCAACCTGCAATAGATTGAGCCGGCATTCCAAACGTCGCCGGCTCCCGTCAGCCTGCGGACCTTCGCTCCCTCGGTCCGGACCTCGACAGCCACGCCTCCGTTGCTAGAGAATGATTCTCTCGCCGTGTGGACGTCGAGGCCCACCCGAAGTCTCTCGGCGACAGCTGCGCACGTCCCTCCCAGGCCCGTCGTCTTCACGCCCAGGGCTCGCGCAGCCTCGACGGCTTCATGTTCGTTCAGGCTCATCCAGTCAACGAGTCTCTTCTTCATGATGACCGTCAGGAGACTGGTGAATTCCTGCAGCCTGTCCCTGAAGTCAGCCGGGTCGAAGAAAATCACCTTCTCCCTCCCAAGCCTGCCGCGCAGGTCGGCGAGGAGCCTAGTCCCGCTTCTGTTCGCGGCCCAGTTCACAGAGCAGATAACCCGAGCCCCCCTCAACGCCTTCCAGTCATCCGAATCCAGCAAGTCAGGCCCGAAGTTCTCCGCCCCGCCTCCATGCCCCAGCATGACGTTCACATCTCCCTCGAACGCAACGGTGAGACCGGGAGGTTTTGGCTTGACCCTTACCACCGCGTCCAGGCCTTCGAATGGTTCCCTGAGCATCCGCTCGTGGATTCCATCGCTGTGGGTGATTAACAGTGTCCTCAGACCCAGTCGAGCGAGCGCGTGCGCCAGGTTGACCGCGTTGCCCCCACGGACATCCTGCTGCGAGACGCCGTGGATGCCGCCCCCTCCCTGATTCGCCTTCCTGACGACCGACTCGGCCAGCCTAGGAATGCTGTCCGTGTGCACCAGCCTATCGACAAAGAAGTCGTGCATGACCGCGACGTCGAAGCCTTTGCTCAAGCTACTTTGGGTCCTTCATGTTCTCGTCTACCGTGAGCCCGTTGGACTCTTCTGTCGTCTTCCCGGCTGGCTGTCCCCTGATGATCAGTTCCATCCTTGCACCCTACACAGTGTCCGGGTCGTCCGCAGGAGGCTGTCTGACAAGCATCCCACGCCGCGACCGCAGTTATCACATCTGGTGGCAGCGAACTTCCTACTCGTACGCCCTTGTGATCTTGACGCCATCCATCAGCATCCATGGACAGAGAGTTGGCGTGTCGACCTCCCACCATTCTATCCACTCTCTGTCCTTCGAAAGGAGCTGGACTGAGGAGAACATTCTCGGGAGGTCGTCGCCGGCCCGCATCCCCTTGAGGGGCCGCGTCACCCTCCCGTTCTCTACGAGGTACGCTCCATCCCTGGGCACTGTTGAGAACTCGCCTGTCCTGTAGTTCTTGAACCGGGTGTACCAATTGCTCGTGAGGATGATTCCTCTCCTCATCTCCTTGACCATCTCCTCGTACGATGAGTCGCCCGCCCCGACTTCGTAGTTCCAGCCGTGGGGGGTGACCAATCCTGCGCTTCCTGTGCTCTTCGTCTTCCACTTCTTCGCGGTCGTAAGGTTGTGGAAGTACGTCTTCAGTATCCCGTTCTGTATGACTGGGGTGGATCTCGTTTGGGTCCCCTCATCGTCGAAGACCCTTCCGCCAAGCCCGCCTTTCACGGTTCCGTGGTCAGTGAGGTTGAACGATTCATCCGCGACCTTCTTGCCTAGCTTCTCCACGAGATAGGATGTACCGGCGTCGACCGAGAACGCCGAGGCGGCCATCCCGACCGTCTCCACTATGTTCGCCGCTACCGTCGGACTCAGCAGGACCTGGTAAGCCCCGGGCTGTGGTTCGGATGCCCCTCTCATCTTTTTCGCGTCCCTGCCCGCTCTGCTCCCTGCCTCCTCCGGGTTGAACCCAGCGAGGGTCGAGGAACAACTCAACCCGTGCCCGCTCGCGTCCTTCTCCGCAAACGACCTGATGTTGAGCGTTATCGAGGTTCTCGAGTCGGAGCCCTTGGTCCCCGTGGAGGTCAGGATAGCGTACCAGATTGTACCTGCATCGATCACGCCTGCCGACCTGTTGCCTCCGGCAGCGAGAGATGCAGAGATGGCCGTCTTCGCGAACTCGGGGAGCTCCTCGCCTACCTCGACCAACTTCCTGTCGAACCCGAGGGTGCTCGGGCTGTACTTCGATGCCCTGTCGGGGAGGGAGACATACTCTGATTCGGGGAGACCTTTCAGCGAGTCGAAGAGGTCTCGGACGAACCTCTTGACGCTCGAAGATTCAAGGTTGGAAGTTGAGGCGATCGCTCGCTTCTTGTTCTTCGTGAGATAGACCATTAGCTCCGCCTCCTCGACGTGGTTGGCGGTCGTGACCGAGCTGTTGGCGAACCTTATCATCCTGTCCCTGACCCGGGCGGTCAGTGCGATTGCGTCTTCCGCGCCCAGTCTCTTGGCCGTCGAGACTGCGTCTTCGTTGAGCGCTTCGAGGTCCAGTACTATCACCTTGCTCCCAGCCTGATCCCGGTCAGCAGCGTTTCAGGGCCCCCTGTCCACACGGGCGCCCCCTGCTGCGGGTCACCCTTGCCGCAGGTTGCCGCTTCGAAATCCATGTTCTTGCTCCGGGCCTTTACGCTTCCCCAAAGCCTGGGCGTGGTGATTTCGAGGACCGGCCCCTTCACCATTCCCTTCACCTCCCCTTTCTCTATGAGGTACGCCTCGAGCGCCACATACCTCTGGTTGAACCTCTTGTCGTCTATGTTCCATTCCGTGAATGTCTTGAAGAAAACGCCATGCTTCACTTCTTTAGTCAGTTCCTCGGTCGAGTAGTCGCCAGGCTCTACGAATGTGTTCGACATTCGTATAATTGGTTCCCTGTCGAACGAGACCGACCTCGAGGCCCCGTTGCTCTCGAGCCCGAACTCCCTGGCGGTCGCCCTGTTGTGCAGGAACTCGTTGATCACGCCGTTCTTGATTAGCCTCCGCTTCTTGGCGGCCACGCCTTCGTCGTCGACAGGGGTGTACCCCATCGAATGAAGTAGGGTCGGGTCGTCGCTGATGTTCGCCTCGACACTTCCTATCTTCCTCCCCAGGCTGTTGGCCTTCAGGTACGACTCTCCCGCCTGCGCCCCTTCCCTGCCCAGGACCCTGTCAGCCTCCTGCGGGTGCCCCACCGACTCGTGGGCCGCTATGCCCGAGAGCTCGGGGCTCAGTACGACGTCGATGGTGTCTGTCGGCGGCTTGCCCGCCGTCTTGAGGACCTTGCCCATCATCTTGGCTTCCTCTTCCACCTTCTCAACAAGCCTGACTCTCTTCACAACTTCAAGGCCCCCTGTCTCCCCTTGCTGGAGAAAGCGCTGAGCCGTCGCTCCGCCTTCCGACGCCGTGAGCGAGCCGAAGAATCCGATGCGAGGCAGCCTCGCCTCGACCTCTGCCCCGTCGCTGTTGACATAGTACTTCTCCTCCAGCTCTGCGTCCAGGACAAGGAATCTGCCGGGGAGCTTGACGCCCGCCCTGCCGTCACCAATCCTCCCCTCGATGTCGAGCAGGACCTTCCTCAGCCAGGTGGCGTCGGCGTTCTCGATCTTGACCTTCTCGGGCGCAGCCCATTTCTTCCGAACAGCCTTCGACGAATCGAATGTTATCTTCCTCTTGAGGACGGGCGCTGAAGCCCGCGCGAGCTTGACCGCCCTCTCCGCCAGTTCGGTCACGAGCCGAGGCTTCATTTCATTCGTGGCCGCGAAGCCCAGTGCTCCCCGCGAGATTACACGGATTCCAATCCCATATCCCTCCGCGAAGAACGAGGGCTGGGATTCGCCGTTCTTCATGATGAATTGTCTACTGCGCGTGTTCTGTATCCTTGCTTCCGCGTAGGATGCGCCCGCAGACAGGGCCTTCGATACCGCCGATTCGGCCAGTTGCTTGCCCTCTTGGAGCTTCAACCGCCCCTCCGCCAGCGAGAGCTTATTTCTGCCTTTCAGTTCACAGCTTCTGCAGCTCGTCGACCATCCTGCGGATGACATCGAAGCCGCTCTGCCAGAATCCTGCGGAAGTGATGTCGATTCCAACTTGGTCCAGTATCTTCCCGGGGCTCTCCGAACCGCCGTACGAAAGGACTCTCAGGTACTTCGGGACGAAGCTCCTCCCCTCCTTCAGGTAGGCGTCGTACAGCGCAAGGCTGAGCAGGTTCCCGAAGGCATAGGCGTAGCAGTAGAATGGGGTGTGATAGATGTGTGGGATGTAGGTCCACTCCCATCTGAACTCCTCAGGGACCTTGACCACATCTCCGAACTGTTCTTTCAGGACAGAGGAGTAGACGTTGCACAGGTCGGAGACGGTGGACCCTTCGCTGACCGCCTTGTGGGCCTGGTTCTCGAAGACGACGAAGTAGGCCTGTCTCCCTATCGTCGCGTACATCGACGATATCTTCTCCAGGAGGACAGCCCGCTTCAGCCCGGCGTCCTTCTCCTCCCGCATGAACTTGTCGAAGAGGATCATCTCGCCGAAGACCGAGGCGGTCTCCGCCAGCACCAGGGGCGGTTGGAACGTGAGGATGGAATGCCCTGCCGCGAGCTGGCTGTGGACCGCGTGCCCCGATTCGTGGGCTATCGTGTAGACGTCTCTTGTCGCTCCGGCGTAGTTGAGGAAAAGGTACGGAACGATTTCCGGCGTGACGCTCATGCAGTAGGCTCCGTTCCTCTTCCCCTTGCGGGGGCTCGCGTCGACGTGGTCCTGGTCGAAGACCCTCTTTGTCATCCTGGCGAAGCCTGCGTCGAATTCCCCGAACGCGTCGAAAACCGTCCTGACCGCGTCTGGGTAGGCGACCCTCTTTTCCTTCTTCGCGAGGGGGGAGTAGATGTGATACCGGCTCATCCTCTTCATCCCTAGCATCCTCGCCTTCAGCCTGAAGAAGTCCTGGAAGACCTGGCTGTTCGCCCTGCAGGCCTTCAGGAGCGTCTCTACTGCGGCATCGGGGACGTCGTTCTCAAGATTCCGGGGAGAGATCGCGGTAGCGTATCCCCTCATCTTCACGTTCTCGTTCCGCCAGTCCCTCACTATGGTTCGGTAGACCTCGCCTAGAACGTCCCCACTCTCGGCGTATCTGCCGAGGAGCGTCTTGTACGCAGCCTCTCTGGTCGCCGGGTCGGGTGAGGCGAAGAGTCGCGCCACCTCGTCGACGACCATCCACTTCGGCTTTCCCGCGGCGTCCTTCAGCATCCTCCCCCTGACTTTGAGCGTGAAACTGAAGTCTGAAACCATCTTGTCGTAGTGGTGGGTCCACCCTGAGAACCCGGTGACGTACTTCAGGTTGACCGCCTGCTCGACCTTCTCCTCGAGTGTGTAAGGCTTCAGCTTCCTCCACAGACCCAGGACGTAGCGGTAGTCTGTGCTGGCCGGTATCAGGTCCGTCGTCTCCGAATCTTCCAGCCCGGCCCACCAGAGGCGGAAGAAGAGGACCCTGTTGTCGACCTCAGCTCTCAGGTCTTCGGCAGTGTCAATCGCCGCTTTGGCCTTCTGGTCTGCGGTGTCTGCGGAGTACCTCATGTAGGAGTACGCTGATGTCCTCGAAATGTCCTCGACTATGCTCTCGTACAGCTTCAGAGCCGAGCTGACATCTGCCACCGTGAACCTGTCCAGGCGCTGGCGGAGCTTCTCGAAGCGGACTGCCTTCTCCTTGGCTGCTTCGAGTCTTTCCTGCATTCCCCGACCGGCCCCTCGGGGGAGGGTGTCCTCAAGATTCCAGCGGCCCGGTTCGAAGTTCTGCCGTTGCAACGCGCGATTCCGACGCCTTCGGCGTAATAAGCTCTCAGGCAGAGTGCACTGGGATGGGCTTTCCCTTCGTAGGGACTTCCAGCTTCGTGCTCCTCCCCTTGAGTTCTTGGAAGAGCTCGGGATGCTCCGTGTGAATCGGAACGACTCGCTTGGCTCGTATCCTTTCCACGAGACCTCCCACTTCACGCATGGGGGCATGCCCCGATGCGTGAATCTGATGGTAGCTGAAACCCAGGTGGTCAATCCAGTTCCGGATCACCGACTCCTCGCACTCGCCCTCTTCGTTGAACGCCTCGGTCGCGGCGTGGATGTACGTCCCCCCGGCGTCAGGTTTGATGTCGATTAGCTCAGGGAAGTTCCAGACCTCAAGGTGTAGGAAGGTCTTGCCCTGCTTCACCCTGACCTCGTGCGCTGAGACGCCATGGTCGATGAACTGCCTCTCCCATGGGAAGTAGTCGGCGTCGTCGAGCCTCCCGCTCCTCTTCCTCCTAAGGTAGACGTCGACGTCCCTGCCGACTCTGGGGACCCTCAGCTTCTTGTCGCTTCTGAGCCTCTCCAGCAGAAGAGCGGTCTTCATGGAGACGACCAGCCGCCTGCCGCTCGCCTCCGCGGCGTTGTAGAAGGTGTTGATTCTGTCCACGTCGTTCCCTCTGAAGGTCGAAAGGACTAGGTTCCTGCTCGCCTTCACCACGTCTCTCGTCTCCGCCGAGACTGACGCCTCGCTCTTATTGCCGCCCCGCTCCCCCGGGGCGACGCGCGTACCCTCCGTAAGCAGGAGGTCTGGCTTCGATGCCGAGGCGGCCCGAACGAAGTCGTCGGTCATCGAGCCCACGCGACCGTGGAACCGGAAGTCTCCGGTGTACGCCAGCGTCCCATCGCCGGTGTAGATGATGAATCCGTATGCGCCGGGGATGGAGTGATCGACGTGGACGGGGACGAATTCCATGGGGCCGATCGTGAACCTGTCTCCTGTCCTGAACATCCTGAGGCCGTGGTCGTCGAGGGGAGACGAAGACGCCTCGCTGTTCGACTCGTGGATGAGCGATGTGGTCTCGCCGCAGTAGATGGGGATCTCAGGGTCGACGTGCTCGATCCTCCCCATGTGGTCCCAGTGGTAGTGGGAAAGCACCACCGCGTCGACCTCGGGCGAGGTGTGTTTCAACGATGTGTTCTGCAGGGCCTTCTCGGAGTAGAAACCCCGTATCTGCGGTAGGAGTCCGAATTCGAAGAGGTCACCGGCGCCGTTGACCCCTCGGGGCTGGATCCCTCCGTCGAAGAACTCGACTCCGTCCGAGAAGCCGGTCCCGAAGTCCAGCATCACCTTGGTGTCCCTGTCCTCGAGTAGGAACTTGTTCCCTCCGATCTCGCCGACTCCGCCGTAGCAGGTCAGACGAGGCTTCATGCGGCGATGGAATCCCACAAATTACTTAACGCTTTCAGGGGCCGTTGTGCGCAGCTTCATTGAAGGGCTGGTAAGGGATAAATAAGAACCAGGACTGATTCCATCCCGGGTTGGATTTCCCGCTTCCTTTTCTTTCGACAAACAGCATCTCACTTCAGGCAATCGCTATCCTGATTGTGGCCATCGGATTGGCCGGGCTCGCCATTCTGATATTGTTCGCCAAGAAGAAGATCTAACCCGTGGCCCCAGTCGCGGCCATCTTCGACATGGACGGCACTCTCGTTTCCTTCAAGTTCGATGTGCAGGGCACGAGGGTCGCGATAATCGAGGAGCTCGCGAAGAGGGGGTTTGACACCGCGGGGCTCGGCATGACGACCCCGATCCAGGCGATGATCGACTCGGCAAAGGTGCAGGTCGAGTCGGGGAAGGTCAGGGCCAAATTCGACGAAGTGCGAGCCAGGCTTTACTCAATCCTCGACGCCTCGGAGATGGAGAGCAGTCTCTTGACCAACGTCTTCCCTGATACGCGCGAGACGCTCGACTACCTGAAGTCCAGGTCCGTGCGGTTGGGGGTTCTGACCAACAGCGGAAGGAGGGCGGCCTCCGAGATTCTCAGGAGCGCCGGGCTGCTGGACTGCTTTGAGTTCGTGCTGTGTCGCGAAGACGTCGCGATGATGAAGCCGAGGCCGGACGGGCTGGTCAGGGTCATCTCCATGCTAGGGATGCCGAAAGACAGGATCTTCTATGTGGGCGATTCCAGATACGACATAATCGCAGCGAAACAGGCAGGGCTCAGAGTTGTGGCCGTCCCGACCGGGAACTCCGATGAAGCTAGGCTCCGGGAGGAAGGGGCTGACTACGTGATTTCGTCGATTTCAGAGCTGCCCGGACTCCTCGGCGTCTAGAGTTTGGTGAAGGGAGGACCTGCCTGCTCAGGCCAAAAGGCTTAGGTCCTCACAAAGTTTGGCATGTCGCTGGGGAGTTCAAAAGAAAACTCCACGAGCCCAGCCACCCGTCCTCTCTTCTTCCAGTGACACTGATACACCAGCTTCTTGGTCCCCTTCTTCTCAGTCGTGTACACGTTTGGCCGGCCCGAAGCCATTACCTTCTCGAGCTTCTTCTGGGCTTCTGGCGGATGGCAGTCCATCAGGTTCTTCCCGATGAGGGCCTTGCCTCCCTCCTTCGAGCTCACAACTGCAGCCTTGTCATTCATGTACAGGATCGTGTAGTCCTTGTCGCAGACCGTCACCCCACAGGGTAGCTGTTCGAACCACTCGAGGTTGCCTACACTAACCATGCGCCGTCTCTAGGTTGTCCCGTCAAGCTAATCGGCTTAAGGCTTTCTTGGCCATCAAGTCTGCAGCCAATCCAGGAAAGGTGAACCTTTGGCGAGAACCGCCTGCTCAGAGAAGATACTCGGGAGCCTTTGAACCCAACCTGGTGGCGCGTATTCCGAATCCATAATAACCTCGCTCGAAATAGACGCCTGGGTTACTCATGACGGCAAATCCTTCCAAGGACACGCCATTCTACATCGTCGGTCTTCCCGAAGAACCCATCGAGGCGGCGGAGGCCAAGATGAAGTTCGAGAGGCTCTCTTTGGAACTCTGCAAGGTCTTCCCCTTCATCGAGGAGATCAGGGCGGTCGTGAAGTCGAAGAAGGCTTCGAAAGCCCACGCACGCTACGAGGTCTCGGTCGAGGTGTACACGCCCAAGGAAAGGCGTGCCTTCACGGAGACCGGCTACAACCTGGCCGCTGTCTTCGATTCGCTTGGACCCAAGATGAAGAGGCTTCTATCGTCGAGACAATCGCGGGTCACCGCGACGCACGGAGACTCTCCCAGGAAGACGATCGAGTAGAGGCTCTTCACTGAGCCGACTGGGGAGCCTGAGGAATCCTCTTCAGCTGGTCCTTCAGCTGCTCCACTTCGTGTCCGAGTCTCACGACTGTCTTCGAGGCCTCCGCGACCTCGGAGAGGGAGTGGAAGGCCTCGAGCGCCTTCCGCTTGACCCTCGGGTCGCGGTCGGCCCTCGACGCCTCCCTGAGTGTATCTAGGAACCTGGAGTCTCCCAGCGACGGAATCAGATGGGCGACGATGTATTCCCGGACCCGGAACTCCTTGTCTCTCAGGAGCATCTCCTTGATCGTCGGAAGCTCTCCCTCGAGAAGGCACCCTCTGTTCTTTATCGCCTTCAGTGCCCCTATTCTCACACGGGGCGGCCTCCCGTACGCAGCGTTCTCGCTGACGGCTGTTGCGATGCCTGCGTCCTTCAGCTTGCCCATGGCGTCGAGGCACGCCTCCGCCAGGGTCTCGTTGGCGGTGTGGACCTTCATGGCCTCTGCGAGGTGCTGGAATGCTCCCTCGGGCCATGCCTTGGCGAGCGATAGAGCGGCCTCGCACCTGACGTAGGGACTCTGGTCGGTCTGCAGGAGGGTGACCAAAAGCGACCTAGCGCCCTCGTCCTTGAAGTTGCCGAGAGCCTCGGCAAGGGCCCGCCGGCTCCTCCGCTCTGCAGGCGTCCCGACCCCCAGCAGCACAGAAAGGGCTTCGGGTGTCCCTATCATGCCGAGCGCCCTAAACGCACTCGCGCTCACATCCCAGAACTGCGCCTTCTTGGCTGCCCGTCCGAGCGCGCCGACCGCCGAGCTCGCCTTTGCCTCTCCGAGGTTCCTTGCTGCCTCGGCCCTACTCGAGGCGTCCTTGCTCCCCTCCAGCTGGTTGACGAGGAGTTCGACGCTCTTCCTGAACTGGACCTTCTTCAGCAGCCAGTGCTCAGGGTCGAATTCGACGATGGTGGGCTTCGATGCCAAGCCGAAGGAGAAGGTCTGGTCGTCCGAATCCAGCATGACCGTCTTCTTCATCCTGACCCCGTCCACGTACATCACGATATCGCAAGGTAGCTTGAAGATGGGCGTACCCATCTCCAGCTTCTGGATCTGCTTGATGCGCAGGGTCGCCATCTTCGAAGCCTCGTCCCAGGCGTATTCAACCTCGAACTCTGGGAAACCTGTCTTGAAGAACGATTGCTCGAAGAACTCCTCGAGGGAGCGCCCGCTGGCCTCCTCCATCGACCTTCGGAAATCGTGGGTGTCGGCGTTCGAAAACGAGTGGGCCCTCAGGTAGGAAGTGATGCCTTCGAAGAACGCCCCGTCTCCGAGGACGTGTCTTAGCTCGTGGAGCATCCACGCGCCCTTCGGATAGATCGCCATGTCGAAAAGGTCGTCGGCGTAGACGTAGTCCTTCTCTACGGTCGGCCTCCTGAATTCATTCGTGTCCTCTTCGAAGAAGCTGTCGGCCTTCGCGCCCATATCCCATCGGAATTGATCGGCCCCCCTCGTACGTTCGATGTACATCGCCTGCATGTAGTCGGCGAACCCTTCGTTCAGCCAGGCGTGCGACCAGTCAACGCACGTCACGAGGTCCCCGAACCACTGGTGCGCCAGCTCGTGTGCGACAAGGTTGGTCGGGTTCCTGTTGGGTGTGGAGTACGAGGCCTGGAAGTCCTCCTCGGAGTTTGCGTCAGGGTAGTAGAGCATCGTCAGCGTGGTGGCGTTGAAGTTCTCCATGCCGCCGAAGATAAAGTCCTCGACCGTCGTCTGAGCGTACTTGGAGTAGGGGTACCTGACTCCGGTTATCTCGTTGAAGACTTTGATCATTCTTGGTGTCTCACCGAAGTACCGCAGGACGTCCGCCCTCTTCGATTCGGGAAAGTGGTACTGGAGCTGGACCCCTTCAGCCTCTTGCCTCACCTCACTAAACTTCCCTGCCACGAACGAAGTGAGGTAGCTGGAGTGAGGCAGCTCCTCCTTCCAGTGAAAGGTCACGGCGTCCCCGTTTTCCTGCTCAGAAACCAGCTTCCCGTTCGAGATGACCCTGAACCCCTTTGGTACGGTGAGCAGGACCTCGCTCGTGAACTTGTCGTTCGGGTGGTCGTAGCAGGGGAACCAGTACCTGGCAAACTCCGCCTCCGAGTGTGTCCAGGCCTGGACCTCCTTCTCTGGGTGTTCCCTGTCGGGCTCTATGAAGTAGATGCCCTCGGAGGGCGTGCTGGAGTAGGCTATCTTCACGGCGTGACTCCCCGAAAGGGGCGCTGCTGGGTTGATCGTCAGTTTCTCTTGGTCGTACTCGAAGTCACACTTCGACCCGTCTACGCTGACTTCGTGGATCTCCATGCTGCAGGCATCGAGAACGATTCTGTTGATCCCCCGCCTGATCGGGACGATCGCAAGTGTGCATGACCCCGCAATCCTCTTTTTGGAAAAGTCGAGCGACAACTCGATCCTCACATGCTCGGTGTGGAAGTCCTTCTCGGGCATGTAGTGCGTCGTCGACTCGGGAAGATGGAACGACCTGTACGCACTGGTGGCCATCGAACGACAAGGCACCTCTCGACGCTTCAAAAGACTTTCGAGCTGCACTCTCCATTGATTCACTACAAAGACTGAACTCGTGAACAGGACTGTCAGGACGAGTCAGGCGGTAGTCATGGCTTCGGCCGGTCTCGGAATGGCACCGCTCCGGGGGCGACGCGTAAGCCTAGATGTATCCCCAGCTGAGCAGCATGTCGCTGTCGTGGGTCCAGCGGTGCCCGATGTCGTTCCTGTAGAACATATTGGGTATCATCACGTTCCTGACATTCTGGTACGCCTCTTCGATGGCGTCCGCCATTGTCGCACCTGAACCGGTGACCACGAGCGCGTACCCCGAATTGCCCGCGACGTGCCAGTCCCCTTCCTCCAGTTTCACTTCGCCGATGTGGATCCCATTCAGAGACTGGCGCCTGAAGAGAATGGTCGCACCCTCTGAGTACTTCTTGAACGCCTTGTCATCCTGAAAGGGCCAGGGTGGGATTGTCACCACGACTCCGACCTGGTAGCCCTTCTTGGCCTTCAGTTGAGTGTCCTTTCCCTGGGCGAGCTCGTAGAGGAAGGTCCCCCATTCGCTGGTGATCCCTTCCATCTGGATGCTGATGGTCGGGTAGCCGAGTCTCGAGGTCCATTCCAGGGGCCAGATGCCCTTGCTGTTGGCGATGCAGTTGATGTCGATGTACCCGACGTACTTGCTGGCGGCGAGCTTCTCCTTCGTCTTGAGAAGAGTTCTTTCGAAGACGGGACTGGCCTTGGTCCAGTAGATCGAGGTGCCCATCTCGCCCGTGCTCGGCCCGAGCTCATTGGGGAAGAGCCTCTTGTGCTCGAAATTGACGCAGATGGGAAGGACGAAGTCCTTGCCGTTGAAGAACGCCCCAACGGCTATCTCGACGCCCTCAGCGTACTTCTGAATCAGGAACTCCTTGATCTTCTTCGACCAGTTGGCCTTGTAGTGTTCGAGGACTTGGACGACATCCTTTCCGTCCGCATCCTGCCCACTGAACAGCAGTTCCTTCTCGTTCTGGGCCTTTCCGCTCGGCTTCAGGACGTACCTGTCGGGGTTGTTCTTCACCATGTCAATCGCGGCGTCGAACGACGTGAAGTTCCAGCTCGGCAGTGTGTCGACCCCGGCCAGGTTGAGCTCGGACTGTCCGAATTCCCTGTCCAGTTCGAGCCTGTCGGTATAGGTGGATCCCCCGAAGACGAGCTTTCCCTCGGCACGAAGCTGCTCGGCCTTCGACCCGAACCCGATGTCGTCGAAGACTATTACATCGGCCCAATCCTTGAGCGGTTCCCACTCGTCGACCTTTTCGAAGAAGCCGAGGCCGACGTCCTTTTCTCCCTGGCTGTGGCAGTACATCTTGATCTCGTGGCCCTCTTTTTTGAGCTGCCACGCGAGGTCCGCCGACAGGCTTTCGTCTGTCACGAAGAGAAACTTCATTCGCTCTGCTTCGAAATCGTCGTTGTTATTATCCGTAGCGCAAGTGGCCTGTCAACTTGGAGTCAATGTCGACTCGGACGACCTGGGCTTCCAAGTTGGTTTGGAAGCAATCGTCGGCGGGGCCGCAGCGATCCTCTCCGTAGACCATGCGCGCGCCGCGCGTCGGACTATCGGTTCGAATGTCCACCCTTTGCCCTATCCCGCCCGGCTATGTACCTAGAGCTCAACATGAACCCAAGGAAGAGGAACACCGTCCCGCCCAACTCGAACTCAAAGAAGGCGTCGGGATAGTTGAGGAACCCCAGCAGAGAGCCTCCCAGCATTGGAAGAATGCCGCCGATGGCGATGAATAGGTTGTAATTCCTGCTCCTGTCCCATACGAAGCTGAGGAGGGCTCCTCCGATCAGGGCAAGGCCCCCGACGGCGTTCAAGACTATGGCAAAGATCCTTACCGACATTGGGAGGGCGGTAGAAGCCGCCATGAATCCATTTGCCAGCGGCCCGCTGAAACTGCTGGCCAGGAGCTGCGCATCGATGGACGCGGAGAATCCCGTCGCCGCTAAGGCGAGAGAGAACACCACAACGAACCCTAGGAAGAGCCTGGCGAAGGTCCTCCTTGCCAGGAGCCACACCACCCCGGCGCCTAGGAGGCCCACCAAGGGGGCGGCAAGGACATAGTATGCTCTGAAAAGGAGTGGGCTGGCGCCTAGCACGTCGCCGTTCATCAGGAACTCCATGCAGGCAGACGCAGAATAGAAGAGTAGCGCCACGGACCAGAGCAGCTGGTGAGTCTTCCCCCGGTGCAGGTACTGGAGGGCCACCGAGAGGAAAAAGGCGAAGGATACAACGGCAGTTACGAGGGGCAGGTAATCAGGCAATCCTGACCACAGACGAAGCCGACGTTTGGGAGGCTTAAAGCCTGTGGTGAATCCCAGAGGTCAGAAGGCGACCGCTCATCGTGGCTTCAGCCACTCTTTGCGGAGAATCCCCGGCAGGAAGCCTCGGCTGCCGCTAAACTAAACGCCTTAGGGACACGGCTTAAATCGAGTATTCCTGGCGCGACCAATTAATGCGCGTTCGGGACTACAATTCAGTGCCTTCCTACCTCAAGGAGTTCTCCGTGAAAGTTCCGGAGTCGTTCAACTGGGGATTCGACGTCATAGACAGGTTGGGAGGCGAGAAGGGCAGTGGGACCGCGCTGGTCTTCGCCAATGACGAAGGGGATGTCAGGAAGTACTCGTTCTCGGAAATCTCGAAGGAGACCAGCCGGATTGCCAACCTCTTTGCAAGGCGAGGTCTCAAGAAGGGGGACGCGGTCATGCTGATGCTCCCCAACACGCCGATGCTCTGGCTGGCGGTGGTCGCGCTGATAAAGAAAGGGGTCGTGATTGTGCCGTCGGCGCCAACACTGACCTCCAAGGACCTTGAGTACAGGATCTCTGCGGCCGAGGTGAAGGGAGTGGTCACGGACGCCGGCAACGCGAAGAAGTTCGGGGACGTCTTCGAGAGGAACCACGGCAGACTCTGGTTTCTGGCGCCGACTGGAACGAGCCCCGAGCCTGTACCGCAGGGCTGGACGGACCTTGCGGAGGCGTCGGCAGAGTCCGAGGAGACAGAGAGGACGGCAACGCGGTCGGACGATCCGGCCTTCGTTTACTTCACTTCAGGGACCGAGGGCCTTCCCAAGATGGTCGTGCACACGCACGCGGGCTACCCGCTGGGCCACATGGCGACGGCCCTCTGGCTCGGCATCGAGAAGGGGAAGCTCCACTGGAACATCAGCTCGCCAGGATGGGCGAAGCACGCCTGGAGCAGCATCTTCGCGCCCTGGAACATGGGCGCCCCGACCATGGCTTACGGGTACCGGGGAGGGTTCGACCCTGCGAAACACCTGCAGAAGATTTCTGAGTTCGGGGTCGAAACCATGTGCGCCCCTCCCACGATCTGGCGGATGTTCGTGCTGGAGGACCTCTCGAAGTACGACCTGTCGAGCCTGAGAAGCGCCTGCAGCGCCGGAGAGCCCCTCAACCCCGAAGTGATGGAGAGGTTCAGGCGGGCGACGGGCCTCTCAATCAGGGACGGATACGGCCAGACCGAAACTGTGCTGGCCGTGGGCAACTTCCCGGGGGTCGAGATAAGGCAGGGGTCGATGGGGGTGCCCAGCCCGCTCTACGACGTGGAGGTTGTCGACGAAGAAGGGAGGGTGCTGCCTCCAGGGGAGGAGGGGTACGTGGCGATCCGCGCCTCTCCGAGGCCCTTCGCCCTCTTCAAGGAGTACGCTAAGGACCCGCAACGGACCAGCGAAATGTTCCGCAACGGCTGGTACTACACCGGGGACAAGGCCAGCAAGGACCCCGACGGCTACTTCTGGTTCGTGGGAAGGGCCGACGATGTGATAAAGAGCTCTGGCTACAGGATCGGCCCATTCGAGGTCGAAAGCGCGCTCGTAAAGCACCCCTCCGTGGCTGAGGCGGCCGTGGTTCCGGCTCCGGATCCGGTCAGAGGAGCCGTCGTCAAGGCCTACGTCGTGCTGAGGCAGGGATACGCCCCGACGCAGGAACTTGCGGACGAGCTCGCCGCCTTCGTGGCGAAGGAGACGGGCCCCTACAAGCACCCAAGGAGGATCGAGTTCGTGACTTCGCTGGAGCCGGTCAAGACCATCTCGGGGAAGATAAGGCGCAAGAACCTGAGGCTGGCCGAGTACGGGAAGGGGGAACGGGGTGTGCAGGGAATAGAGCTGATTGTCAAGCCACTCCGCGGTGCCGGTTAGTGGGACTCGCCTCCTCTGCCCTTGCGAGTTCCCTTGCTAGTGGGAGAGGACTCTTCGAATGAAACTGGCCCAATATGAATGGAAGGGGAAGACGAGGGCCGGAATCGTCGAAGGCAACTTCGTTCATGACGTGGGAGAGTCGAGTCTGGACCAGATCCTGTCGAAGGGGTCGCTCGATTCCCTGAAGAAGCACCGGAGGGCACTGGTGAGATCGACGGCGGCAGTTCCGCTGAGATCCGTCCGCCTGCTCAGCCCCGTTCTCTTCCCCGAGAAGATCTTCTGCGTCGCAGAGAACTACAGGTCTCACGTCAAAGAGGCTGACGGCAGGGTCGCCGAGAAACCCTATCTGTTCACCAAGTTCAGAAACGCGATAGTCGCCCCCGACGAGGCGATACTGATTCCGAAGATCTCGAAGAAGGTCGACTGGGAGGTGGAGCTCGCCGTGGTGATCGGAAAGGGGGGCAAGCACATCCCAAAGGAAAGGGCGATCAGCCACGTCGCCGGGTACTGCGTTTCTAACGACGTAAGCTTCAGGGACATTCAGTTCCCCGAAGGTTGGCCGAGGGTGCTGAATCGCCTGGGGCAGAACTGGGTCCTCGGGAAGAGCCTGGATGGCTCCTTCCCCCTCGGACCGTGGCTCGTGACCACGGACGAAATCCCAGACCCGCAGAACCTGGGGATCTCGCTCTCCGTGAACGGAGAACTGAGGCAGAGCTCGAACACAGGCGAGATGGTGTTCAGCGTGGCTTCGCTCATCGAGTACATATCCGCGGGAATAACGCTCAGGGCTGGAGACTTGATCTCGACAGGAACGCCTCAGGGAGTGGCGGCCTTTACGGACCAGAGGTTCCTGAAGGACGGCGATCTGGTCGAGGCGAGGATCGACCAGATCGGCACCCTGCGGAATCCTGTAGAGTCAGAGAAGTGAAGCGACAGGATCCCTATTCATCGTCGACGGGGAGAGGGGGAGCCGAAGGTGGGGTCGTAGGAGAAGCTGAGACTAACTGGGACACCTTGGAAATTACCCCCCAAGGCCCGGGTCGATCAAGTGGAGCTCCATGGGCAGCCTCGCCGAGCCCACCGACCCTCATCCACTCGTCTGTGGAGGTGCCTGCACGGAGATCGGACGGCATTGGTCGGCTGGGGTTTCACGGTGGGTCAGCATCATTCTTGTCTGCCCGTGGTCCGGGCCTTATTCACACACGAAGAAAGGAGTACCTAGGCCTCAGGAGGCAACGCCCTCAGGGGGCTTCTCAAGGAGACTTCTGGGAGCCGTCTGCCTGAAGCTGGCTACTCAGCATCTTCGTGATTCCACTGACTTTGACAGTCTTGTCCCTGAAGCTCTCGCTCATCCGGATGGCTGTCGGACCGCATGTGCGGAGATCAACGGTGGCCATTTCGATATCGCAGATTGCCTTCGACGCGCTAATCTTGTCCCGCAGCTTCGTGGCCTGTTCCTGTGCAGCCATCAGGACTCGCGCTTGGTCATCCAGGCCCTCCAGGCACCTCCGGAAGTGAGAGGTGAAGTCTATCTTAGCGTCCTGCGGCAGCCACTCCCTGTCTTCGAGCCTGATTGCTTCGAGGTGCCTGTAGAACGTGCTCCTGGGAAGCCGGAGCTGTAGCATCACCTCGTCGTAGCAGAGCCTCAGCCTGAGGAGGCGCCTGATCTCGTTCCTCAGGTCCTGTGACCTCTTCCGCGGCTTTACGGGTGGTTCCTGTCCGGCGCTTGCGTTCTCTATCACGGCACACCCTTGGGCGGGCGACACGTTAAGAAGCGACCACCGAAAAGCGGGATGCCCTTGTTAGCCTCGGCAAAGAGGAAGCGAAGACTGCGTGCCAGGAAGAGGGCCATCAAGTACATCGAGTTCCTCACCGAGAGGGGGCGAGAATGGGATCCAGAGAGCTTCGACTTCAGGCGGGTCTTCACGGAAAGAGTGGGCCGCTCTCGCGGAGACGGTCTATCCCAAGAAGCGGTCAAGGTTTCCTTCTGAGATCCGTCCGCCCGAAGCGAGGGCCCTCGACCCCAACCCGAACGTTCTCCGTGGGTGCTGGCGCCACATATTGAGCAACCTCTCAACGAAGGGGATGGACAAAGGGCTGGTCTTTGTAAGGATCGGGCAGGGTTCGTCAGGTGGTCGGTGCGAGATCGGAGAGCACAGGTTCGGGGGCCTCATTTGGATCATCGAATACGGATACCCTTACGGGTCGGACGGACCCGCGAAGCCGAAGACGAATCCAAGGTCTGGTAAGTCTTCTTCGACAAGGATGCCTCGACCCAGGCTGGACAGAGAAGACGAGGGGCCTGAGGCGGACTCGAGCGATTTCTCTACAGCTTGTCTTCCGTCCTGACCGGATTCACTGGCAGTCTCTCGCAGCGGAGAAGCGGATGCAATCCTCCTGATAGGTGCCAGTTCCCCCACCGCAGCTTGGCATCGCCTAGGGTCGGACGAGGAAGCTCATAGGGTGTCTGTCGATTTCTCGGTCCAGCTTCTCGAAATTTGACACGGTCCCGACGTCGTACCACGCCCCTTCCGTGTAGTACGTGGCCACCTTCAGACCCCTGTCGAGCAGGGCGGGCAGAAGGTGCGTCATTAGGTCAGTGTTCTCTCGGCTCGCGAGCCTCCGCGCCAACGCCGTCGCTGCTGACCCCAGCACCATGGAGCCCGTCGTCACGCTAAGGTCCAGGCTCGGCTTCTCATGGAATGAGGCCATGAACCCTCCTCGCCCGACCGTCGCTGTCCCGACAGGGAGGGTGTAGCCCTTCGAGAGGACGATAGTCGCGTCCGCCTCCTTGACCCTGTGCCTGGCCAGCAGGCCCGTGATGTCCAGGTCGGTCAGGACGTCTCCGTAGTAGACGAGAATCTCGCCGCGCTTCGAGATCGCCCCCTTCTTCATGGCGTTCACGACAGCGTTGAGGCTCCCCTTCTGGCCCTTCGCGTCCTCCGAGTACCTGAGCTCCACCCCGTATCCCGCCCCGTTCCCGAAGTAGTGTCTGATGTCCTCAGAGCGGTAGCCCGTGAGCAGGGCGATCCTCGTCACCCCGTGGTGCTTGAGGAGGCCGATGACGTACGCGAGGAGGGGGAGCTTCTTGTGGCCGATGGGGACCATCACCTTCTGGAAGTAGTCCGTCAGAGGCCTCAGTCGCTCGCCCCGGCCTCCGCACAGGACCGCGGCTTCAGTCACCAAGCTCTTCACCATGGTCGCCACGCGTGTGCAGTTAATCGTTTGGGATGTTTCTTCAACTTTTACGACCCCAGGCTTGGACGACCCATCCGTCTGACTACGGACGGGAACGGGCTTTTGGGACGTCCACCCAGCCACCATCCACGGTACCGGACGTAACCGAATTATGATGGCACGCACCCGCCGGCGCAGATGGCAAGTGAAGATAGCCTACCCTCCGCTCGTCGACGTGACCGCGGAGAGCGAGCGTCGGGCTCGACTCGATTAGTTCGTCAATCCTGGGATTCGCAGTCCCCTTTCTCCATCGATACGAATCCGCGCAGGTTCACAAGAGACTTGGTGGGGAACGGCTACTTCTTCAGCAGTCGCCACGACATGACTATCCCGACTATCGAGAAGAAAGCCGCGAATCCGAAGACCACGGAGAAGTCCATCCAAAGCGAATAAGACCCGACTGCGCCTATCAGCATCTGCCTGATGCCGTCGATGGCGTAGCTGACGGGGTTGACCTTCACCACGTCTTGGAGCCAGTCGGGCATTATCCGGGTCGGAAAGAGAGCGTTGCTGGCGAAGAGCAACGGCAGGTTCAGCAGGTTGATGATGGCCATCTGCGTCTGCCAGTCGCTCGACCTGAGCGAGAGCATCACGAAGAGCCCGGAGAGGCCCATCGCGACAAGGAAGACTATGACGAATGTACCGGCGATTCCAAGCAGGTTGAAGTTGCCGGTCTCCATTCCGAGCGCAATCCCTATGGCAAGGACGACGACGGCCTGGATGAGAGACCTGGCCACGCTCTGCAGGATCTTGCTCATCACTATCGTTCCCCTGCTCACGGGAGTGGTCAGGACCTTGTTCATGAAACCGAA
>Ga0187865_1000861_pt1 | contig 39390 bp, 31 predicted proteins | sample June2016WEW_11_1_2_FD_132989 | JGI IMG/M metagenome (GOLD analysis project Ga0187865, IMG submission 132989) | Peatland microbial communities from SPRUCE experiment site at the Marcell Experimental Forest, Minnesota, USA - June2016WEW_11_100 | ecosystem: Environmental > Terrestrial > Soil >...
CAGAGGTATTTCCGGCGCTCTGGTAGGGTCATGGGCTCTGGCTTGGGCATAGTCCCCTCTCAGTAACATTATCTTTTGAGGGAACCATAGCCCTTCGGTAGCATTCTAGGTGAGGGAACGCGGTTCCTTTGACGTAATAGGCGTCCCGTGCTAGTATCACACCCGATGTCCGGCGGCCGACCGCCAGGCTCCCGGCAGGGTTCGGGGTAGCGCCTGGGGACCGAGGCTCCCCTGATCTTGAGGATCGTGAGGAGTAGCCAAAGTGAACCCATGGATCTTCGTGGGCGTGTTCCTTCTCGTTGCCAGTGCCGTTCCTGGTTTCGCCCTGCTTTTTGCCAAGTACCTGGGCCCACGCAAGCCCACCCCGATCAAGTCCGAGACCTATGAATGCGGGGTAGAGACCCATGGGCCGACCTGGGTCCAATTCAAAGCTCAGTACTACGTGTATGCCCTGGTCTTTGTCGTGTTCGACGTGGAATTGGTCTTCCTCTTTCCATGGGCTATTGTCTACAGGCGCCTGCCGTTTTTCGTGGCTCTTGAGGGGGCGCTGTTCCTGCTGATCCTCGCGGGTGGGCTCGCGTACGTCTGGTCCAAGGGCGCGTTGGAATGGGCATGAGAATATGTGGGAGGAAACCCACGCCTATCGTGGTGAGACGCGATAGGCGGTTTTCTGCCTGCCGGCGGAGGGATCCATGATCCAGCCCGGCGATTTGATTGCCTCCCTGGGATCGTGGTTGCGTGGGTTTCTTCTTTCTCTCGGCTTGGCTCCCGGGCTGGTATCTGTGGGATTGGGGTTGTTGCCAGCCATTCTCCTGCCTCTCATCGGCCTGATGATGGCCATTCCCCTGATTTGGCTCGAGCGCAAATGGGTTGCCAGGCTGCAAGACCGCATCGGTCCGAATCGGGTCGGACCCTTTGGGATATTCCAAGTCTTCGCTGACATGGTCAAGATCTTCACCAAAGAAGACTTGATCCCGCAGGGCGCCGACAAGATCATCTTCAGCCTCGCCCCGGTCTTGGCCATCGCAGGTGTCGTTGGCATCTGGGCTGTGCTCCCGTTTGCGGCGGACGTCTATGGCGTCAATCTGGACGTGGGCGTCCTTTATGTCATCGCGGTGGGAACCTTTGGCACGCTGGCGATTCTTCTGGCCGGCTGGTCGTCCAATAACAAGTATGCCCTTCTCGGCGCATACCGCGCGGTGGCCCAGCTAATCACCTACGAGGTTCCCATGGTGCTGACCCTGCTTGTCCCCGTGTTGCTGGCGGGGTCCATGGGCCTGAATGACATTGTCCGGGCTCAAGACAGCGGCTGGTTTGTGCTCCTGGCGCCGCTGGCGGCCATTATCTTCATGATCGCCGCCCAGGCCGAGGTTGGCCGGGCCCCCTTTGATTTGCTGGAAGCGGAATCCGAGCTTGTAGCCGGATTCAACATTGAATACTCGGGGATGAAATTCGGCTTCTTCTATGTGGCGGAGTTTCTCCACTCCTTCACTTTTGGAGCGCTGGGGGCTGCGTTTTTCCTCGGGGGTTGGTTGGGACCCGGTTCCGAGAGGTTTCCGATCCTCGGAGTGCTCTACTTTCTGATCAAGAGTCTTGCCGTGTACTTCGTTTTCGTTTGGACTCGCGGGACGTTCCCTCGGGTGCGGATTGACCAAATGATCAACTTGAGTTGGAAGCTCCTCACTCCTACTGCGCTCGGTTTGGTCGCCTTGATGGCGGTGGCCGAGCGGGCAACACAGGGAACTCCTCCGTTGGTCCATGCGCTGGTTCTGCTGGCCGCCAATCTGTTCGTTTTGTTCTTCGCTCTTTTGGTCATGCGCTCGATGAGCCGGGCGGCCCGAGAGAGGCTGGCCTCTCGTCAGGCGGGATCCGGGTCGGGAATGGTTGCGGTTGGGGGCTCAAGGGCGCCAGCAGGCGCGGCTTCGGCCCTGCGTGATTAGCCTGGGATAGGTCTATGAGCCTGGCGCAAGTCCTTTTCTTGATCGTGGCGGCCGTGGGGCTGCTTTCCGGCCTGATGGTGGTGACCGTTCGGAATCTGCTTCACGCCGCGCTTTGGCTCATCGTTGCCTTGTTTTCCGTCGCCGTCTTGTTCGCAATGCTGAATGCTGGATTCCTGGCCGTGGTCCAGGTCGTGGTCTACATCGGGGCGATCGCGATCCTGATAATCTTTGCTATCATGTTGACCCGCCGCGAGGCGTTGAGGGCCGGGGCGCAGGAAAACCGCCTGTGGCCGGTGGCCGGCGTGCTGTGCGCGCTGGTTTTCCTGGGATTGGCCTGGAGCGCCTCGCGACTTCCTGGGGCGCAATCAGGCCCGGCGCAACTGCCCGGATCGGACGCGCTCGTCGCGCTGGGGACAGCCCTCGTTTCTCCGGATCAATATGTGGTCCCCTTTGAGGTGGCCTCAGTCCTTCTGCTGGCCGCTTTGATCGGCTCTGTGGTGATTGCGGGCGATCGCCTTCGGTCCCGGTAGGACGAGGGACGCTGGGGTGTTGGCCAGCCGTGGCGAGGAGAAGATGGTTCCTCTCTCATGGTACCTAGTGTTTTCTGCGGCTCTTTTCAGCCTGGGACTGTTTGGGGTTCTAGCCCGGCGCAATGCGGTCGCCATTCTGTTGGGGATTGAGTTGATGGTCAATGCGGTCAATGTGAATCTGGTGGCCTTTTGGAGGTACTTGGCGCCGACCCGCATGGGAGGACAAGTCTTTGTGGTGGTTGTCTTTGCGGTTGCGGCGGCGGAAGCTGCAGTGGGCCTAGCGCTGATCATCTCCTTTGCGCGCCTCGGGCGGAGCGTCGACGCAGACCAGGCAGATCTCCTCCATGGCTAGGGCCGCAGACGCGGTCAGGGAAGGGGTGGAAAAGAGGGGCCTGGCGTCCAGGCTGACCGGCGTAGCCCGCCGTCGAGTCGCTTCAGGCTGGAGCGGGGGTTTGCCTTTGAGGCCGTTCTATGCACCCTGAACTATTGACCTGGCTTATCCCCTTCCCGCCCCTCGTGGCCTTTTTCGTGATTCTTCTTGTGACCGGGCGCCATCGAGCCCTGAGTCACACGGTGGCCATTTCCCTTCTGGGTGTCTCGTGGGTCCTTTCGATGCTCGTGTTTGTCGTCGCGATCGGGACCCGGGATCTGGCCAGCCACCCAATTCAATCGTCCTTGCCCTGGTTCCCGACCGGAGAGGGCTTTTTCTCGATCGGGATTCTCATCGATCCCCTCTCGGCCGTCACCCTGTTCTTTGTTGCCTGGACCCTCCTGGCCATTTTTGTCTACAGTATCGGATATCACAATTTTGGCCAACCCTCCGAACCGAAGGATGTCCCCGGCCTCCCCCCGCGGGGCACGGAGGTCCAAGGTAACGACGGGCGCCTCCATCGCGTTCTCTCCGTAGAGCCGCTCTATTCCCGCTTTTTTGCCTTCATTTCCCTCTTTGCCTTTGGGATGCTCCTGCTCGTGATCTCTGACAACCTTCTGACCCTGTATATCGGTTGGGAGGTCATGGGCCTGTGCTCCTACTTGCTGATTGGCTTCTGGTTCGGGAAGGACAGCGCCAAGCGCGCGGCGGTCAAAGCCTTCATGACCACGCGCATCGGCGACGTCTTCATGCTATTGGGCTTGGCCATTCTGTACACGGAGACCGGGTCCCTGTCCTTTGGGGTCTTGTTCTCACCCTCAACCCTGCAGCGGCTGGCTCAGACCCCCTCCTTCATCTCGGGCCTGTCCGTCGCCGGAATGGCCGGTCTCCTCCTTTTCGCTGGCACAATCGGCAAATCAGCCCAGTGGCCGTTGCACGTTTGGCTCCCCGATGCGATGGAAGGTCCCACGCCGGTCTCCGCCCTGATTCATGCTGCCACCATGGTTTCGGCCGGGGTCTACCTAATCTTGCGGGCCTTTCCCCTGCTCCGCGTAGGAATCCAGAATGGGGGCCTCGGGACTCTGACCGTGGTGGCCTTCGTGGGTGCCTTCAGTGCCCTATTTGCCGCTACGATTGCCGTCGCGCAGAATGACATCAAGCGCGTGCTGGCCTACTCGACGATTTCTCAGCTGGGCTACATGGTGGCCGCCGTGGGAATCGGAGCGTACGGCGCGGCTGCCTTCCAGTTGGTGATGCATGCCTTCTTCAAGGCCTTGCTCTTCCTCGGATCGGGGTCGGTGATCCATGGCATGGAACATGGGACCCTGCAGACCGAGAACCACCATCTGGATCCTCAAGACATGATGAATATGGGTGGGCTGCGCCGCAAGATGCCCCTGACGTTCTGGACCTTTCTCCTGGGAGGTTTGGCGCTCTCGGGATTCCCTGTCCTGACGGCGGGATTCTGGTCGAAGGATGAGATCCTGGCGGAGGCATTCGGCCGCGGCCAAGTGGCCGTCTTTCTGACTCTGGTCGCGGCGGCCTTGCTCACCGCGTTTTACACTGCCCGGCAGATCACCTTGACCTTTCTGGGGAACCCTCGCACCAAGGAGGCAGAGCAGGCTCAGGAGTCTCCCTGGACGATGACGGCACCGCTGGTTCTCCTCTCGGTGTTCGCCGTGGCCGCTGGATGGGTGGGTATTCCGCAGGATTTTCCCATTGTGGGGGGAAGGGTGCCTGACTGGTTTGGGACCTTTGTGGGATCGGCCTTCGGCCAGGAGGTTGCGTTTGCCTGGACCCCGCTGCTGGCTTCCCTGCTGGTCGCCGGTACCGGGCTCTTCCTGGGTTGGTGCCTCTACCGAAAGCAATCCCTTGGGATCCCGGACCCTCTGGTCCGCGCTCTCGGCCCCGTTCATACGCTGCTGCGCAGGAAATACTACTTTGACGAATTCTACGATTTGGCCTTGGTCCGCCCGGCCAGATGGTTCGGGGAGGTCTTTTCTTATCTGTGGATCGATCGGGGCGTGATTGACGGCTTCCTGCACGCGGTTGCTCGGGGCGCCTTTGGCCTGGGAAGGGTCTTTCGATATGACTTTGACTTGCCCGTCGTCAACGGCTTCGGGGACCTGGTGGGGCGGGGAACCAAGGGCGTGGGCCGTGCGCTCAAAGTGATTCAGACGGGCCGCGTTCAGCAGTACCTGCTCTTTGTGTTGATCAACGTTCTGGTGATCGGCGCGGTCTTGACGTACCTTTTGGCAATCGGTCGCTGAGAGGGCAAAGGCTGGTCTTGGGCATGGATTTCCTGAATGCGCACCTGCTTACCCTGATTCTTTTCGCACCCACTGCCGTGGCATTGCTTGTGCTTCTGTTGCCTGCCCGGCAGGTCGGAGTCATTCGCTGGGTGGCTTTCATCGGAAGCCTGGCCCCCCTGGGCCTTTCGGTGTTCCTATGGTTTGGGTACCGTCCAGCCGAGCCGGGCTTCCAGTTTCAGGAGTTTGTGCCTTGGTACCAGGCGATCGGGGCCAACTACCACCTGGGAGTGGACGGCATCTCCGTGCCGATGGTGCTGCTGACAACCCTGCTGACGTCCTTGGCGATCCTCATTTCCTTCAGCATCCGCGAGAGAGTCCGCGCGTACATGGTTCTCTTCTTGCTCTTGGAAACCGGTTTGCTGGGGGTGTTCCTCTCCCTCGACCTCCTGCTCTTTTTCGTTTTCTGGGAGGCGGGACTCGTCCCCATGTACTTTCTCATCAATCAGTGGGGGAGCGAGAACCGGAATTATGCCTCCCTCAAGTTCTTGATTTATACGATGGGAGGCTCCCTGGGCCTCTTGCTGGCGATCCAGATGATCCGCCTGGTCGTGGGGTCGTTCGACTTGCCCGTCTTGTACTCACAATGGAACTTGCTGAAAGGGACCCTCTTCGGGGTTCCGGTGGGGACGGTCAAGATCCTGGCCTTCTGGGCCTTCGTCATTGCTTTCGCCATAAAGGTCCCGATCTGGCCCTTCCATACCTGGCTCCCCGATGCGCACGCCGAGGCCCCGACGGGAGGCTCCATCATTCTCGCGGGGGTAATGCTGAAACTGGGGGCCTATGGATTCCTGCGGCTCCTTCTGCCCCTCTATCCGGCCGAGGCTCACGATTTTGCGGGAGTGCTCGGCGGTCTAGCGGTCGCGGGGATTGTCCTGGGTGCGTTTGCCTCTTGGGGGCAGAAGGATTTCAAGCGCTTGGTCGCTTACTCCTCGGTCAATCACATGGGCTTCGTCGTCCTGGGGATCGCTGCTGCTGCATGGGCCAGGGGCTCGGCCTCCAGCGGGGATGCTGTCCTGGCCCTCAACGGGGCCGTGTTGCAAATGTTCAACCACGGGTTGAGCGCCGCCGGCATGTTCCTGCTGGTGGGAGTGCTTTACGAGCGGACTCACACGCGCCAGCTGGATGATTACGGCGGGCTCTTTGCACTGGCGCCCCTGTATGGTGGAATCCTCATTTTCACGTCGATGGGATCTCTAGGCCTCCCTGGACTGGGCGGCTTCATCTCCGAATTCCTCGTCGTGCGAGGGAGTTGGCCGATCTTCACGCTCTATACCGCAATCGCAATGGTCGGGCTTCTGATCACCGGGGCGTACATCCTCAAGGCTGTTCAGAAGGTCCTGCACGGCCCTGTCAACCCTCAATGGCAGGGGCACTCCTTGGAGATCGGTGTACGGGAGGCGCTCGCGATTTCACCCCTGATGATCCTGATGCTGGCGATTGGGGTCTGGCCGGCCTGGATCCTGAACATGATCAATGCGGCGGTGATGCACTTGTTCGGGTAAAGGCGGGAAGGAAAGCATGGAAGCGGTGGCGGAGGGAGGGGCCGGAGGCCTCTGAGGGGTCGGGCAAGTGAGGTAGCGGGATGACGTTTCCGATTCTCACGATCATCATTTTCACACCTCTGGTCACGGGTCTTATCATCCTGCTCCTTCCTGCGGAGCGGAAAGGGATGATTCGCGGGACGGCCTTGGCGGGCGCCACCTTGGCCCTGCTGCTCTCGGTGGTCACCTATTTCTCCTATGACACGCGCGCCGGTGGCTATCAGTTTGTCGAAAAAGTGCCTTGGGTGCCCGAATGGGGAATCTCGTATCACGTCGGAGTGAACGGCCTGAATCTGCCTCTGGTGTTGCTGACCGGGCTGGTGATGTTCACCGGTGTGCTTATTTCCTGGGGAATAGAAGAGCGAACGCGAGAGTTCTTTGCCTTCCTTTTCGTCTTGGCCACAGGGGTCTTCGGCGCCTTTGTTTCGCTGGATCTCTTCCAACTCTTCTTTTTCTATGAGCTGGCTGTCTTCCCTATGTATCTGCTGATTTCCCTGTGGGGCTGGCCCAAGATGCGCGAGTATGCCGCCATGAAGCTCACCCTGTATCTCTTCGTGGGCTCCGTACTGGCGCTGGTCGGAGCCCTGGCCATGTACTTCGCCTCGGGCCTGCATACCTTCGATATGCTGGAACTCCAACAGGCCGGGTTCAGCAGCGCCTTCCAGCGGCTCTGGTTCCCGGTGGTCTTCCTGGGATTTGCCGTGCTGGGGGGTCTCTTTCCCTTACACAACTGGAGCCCCGACGGCTACGCCGCGGCGCCCACGGCGGCCTCGATGTTTCATGCCGGGGTGCTGAAGAACCTGGGTGCTTTTGCCGCCTTCCGCGTGGCCGTCATGCTCTTTCCAGAGGCCGCGCGCTTCTACCTGCCCTGGGTTGTCGTCCTGGCCCTGATCAATGTCATTTATGCCTCGCTCATCGCCATGGTGCAGACCGATCTGAAATACGTCATCGGTTTTTCCTCGGTCTCGCACATGGGTCTGGTCATGATGGGGTTTGCCTCCCTTTCAGCGACCGGCATCTTGGGGGCAGGCCTGCAAATGTTCTCCCACGGGGTGATGACCGCCCTTTTCTTTGCCGTCGTGGGCATGGTCTACGATCGGGCCCACACCCGGGAGATTCCCCAGCTTGGCGGGTTTGCGAAAAAGATGCCGCTGGCGGCCGTTACCTTCACGCTGGCCGGCCTGGCCTCAATGGGGATGCCCGGACTCTCGGGATTCGTGGCGGAGTTTCCCCTGCTCTTGGGGGTCTGGCAAAGATACCCCTTGGTAGCCATCCTAGCGGCCATCGGGGTTGTGGTCACCGCGGCCTATATCCTGCTCTTGATCCGCCGCGTTTTCTTCGGCAGCATGCCGGCGGAATTGGAGCACCATGTCGGAGATATCACCGTCCGCGACAAGGCCGCGATCATCCTGTTGGCCTTCATCCTGGTCGCGCTGGGGGTCTACCCGGGTTGGATGGCCCCCCTCGTTCAATCGGGAGCTGCGGCTGCGATGAAGGTCCTGGGGGTCTAGGATGATCTGGGGATCCCATGCGGGTGAAGCGGGTCGCCGCGTCATGGCCCGGGGAGGTGCGGGATGATGCCCGGGCTGCTTGACCTTCTGCCGGACATCGCCCTCCTCGTCCTGGCGGCTTTGGTCATGGGCCTGGACCTCCTGCCGCGATCTCAGGGCGGCCGATGGCTGGGGCTGGTCACCGCCGTGGGTCTGGCCATCATCCTGGCCTTGTCCCTGTACGCGTCCCTGGTTCCGGGCCCAACGCAGTTGTTCGGCAGCATGCTGCGCTCCGACGCACTGGGGCACGGGTTCCGTCTCATCGTGTTATTCGCCTCGATGATCACTGCCCTGGTCTCGATGGATGTCCCGGGGGTTGGCGACCGGGGAGAGTACTACGGCTTAATGCTGGTCTCGACCCTGGGCATGGATCTCATGGCCGCCTCGAGCGACCTGGTCATGCTCTATCTGGCAATCGAGACCACCTCCATTCCCTTATACCTGCTTTCGGGCTACTTCCGCGAAGAGAGGCGATCGGTGGAGGCCGGCCTCAAGTACTTCTTGTTTGGCGCCGCGGCGTCGACAACAATGCTCTTCGGCTTCAGCTGGTTGTATGGATTCTCGGGGCAAACCAGCCTGGCGGGAATCGCGAAGGCGGCGGCAACGGGTACGTTGCCTCTCGCCCTCTGGGCGGGGTCGGCCGTCTTGGTCTTGGTCGGCTTCGGCTTTAAAGTCTCCGCCGTCCCGTTTCATTTCTGGGCGCCGGATGTGTACGAAGGGGCCCCGACCCCGATTACGGCCTTCATTTCCACCGCCTCCAAAGCCGCAGGTTTCGCCGTGCTGCTGCGGGTCATGCTCAGCGTCTTCACGCCGGTCATCACCCCTTACTGGGGAGGAATCATCGCGGCCATGGCGGTGGCGAGCATGACCCTGGGCAATATCCTGGCGTTGGCCCAGCAGAACCTGAAGCGGCTCCTGGCTTACTCTTCCATTGCCCAGGCGGGCTATGCCCTGGTCGGCTTGGCGGCCCATTCGCCTCTGGGCCTAGCGGGAACCATCTTTTATCTGGGGGCCTACGTCGTCACCAACCTGGCTGCCTTCGTCATCGTCATCGTGGTCTCGCGGACGGTTGGGTCGGACGACCTAGCCCGTTTTGGCGGGATGAGCCGCCGATCCCCCGGATTGGCGCTGGCGTTGCTCGTGTCCTTGCTTTCCCTGGCCGGGATCCCTCCCTTTGTCGGTTTTGTGGCGAAGGTGTTTGTCTTCGCGGCCGCCGTGCAGTCTGGCTTGGTGTGGCTCGCGATCGTGGGGGTTCTTAACTCCATCGTTGGCCTGTACTACTACCTGATTGTCCTTAAAGTGGTTTACCTTTCTCCGTGTGCGGACGAGGGTAAGCCAATGCCGGTCCCCGTTCCTGCTCGCTGGGCCTTGGGCCTGACGATTGCTGGTATCCTTGTGGTCGGGGTCATTTCCGGGCCTTGGTTTGGCTGGGCCATGAATGCCGCCCGGGTCCTCTTCTAGGCCGGGAAGAGTGTTCGCGTTGCAGCGTTCGCTATTCCCCACGGAACGCGGGATCGCAGTTTGCTCAAATGACTAGCTTGGGATCAAGGGAGAGGAGCGCAAGGTGCCGCACGAGTGGGTCCGAGATCTGGCGTCGGATGTCCCAGACGATCGTGTGGGTGGCCCTGGCCAGCTTTGGGGTTCTGGCCATTGCCGTCGGCGGGGGGTTGTGGCTGGACCATCGGCTAGGTACCCGGCCAGCCTTCACGGTCTTGTTTGTCCTGGTCAGCTTCCCGATCACGTTGCTGTCTACAATTCGCATCGTCTTTTGGACCATGCGCCCAGCTGTTCCGGCTCGCCCAGGGAGCCCAGACAAGAGGGCCGAGGATGACCGCCGCAACCTCAACGAAACCTGAAACGAAAAGGTGGCGGTGGGGGACAGCCCGATGGTTTGTCCTGCTGTTCATCCTCCTGGGAATCGCTGGCGCGGTATTCTTTCCGCCTATTCGGCCCGGCATCGAACTGTCGGCAGAGACGCTGGGCAAGCCTCTGATCACGCTTCCGGTCGTCGGCGCAATCGGTCTGACCAACACGCTGGTCGCCACGCTCCTAGTGGACCTGCTTTTGATCGGGTTGGTAGTCGCTGTCCAACGGGCGGTCAAGAACGAGGACAGCGTTCCGGGAGGTATCGTCGGTGCGGTTGAAGCGGTCGTGGACCTGCTTTACCAAATTGCCGAATCGACCGCCGGGAGATGGGCGCGTACGATCTTCCCGTATATGGCGACGACGGTGCTTGTGGTGCTGCTGGCCAACTGGATGGAACTCATCCCGTTCGTGGACAGCTTCGGGCGCGTGGTGCCCGTCGGGGCGGGGCAGACCGGGTACCTGGTCCGTTCGTTCGGGCCCATCGAAGCTCTGGTGAAAACAGAATCCGGGACGGCTTCGGGCGTGCGCTACGCGCTGGTCCCCTATGTACGGGTGGCTTCCACGGACTTGAACTTCACTATCGCCCTGGCCCTCGTCATCATGACTATGGTCCAGGTGACGGGTTTTCGTTCCCAGGGGTTTCGCTACCTGGCTAAGTTCTTCCAATTCCGGAATCTGTTCCGCAAACCTTTCCTGGGCCTGATCGATGTGTTCGTTGGGTTTTTGGAGTTGCTCCAAGAATTCTTTCGGGTGATCTCGTTCTCCTTCCGGTTGTTCGGCAACTTGTTTGCGGGTTCGGTCTTGCTCATTGTCATCGGGAGCCTTGTGCCTGTCGCCGCTCAGTCAGGCCTCCTGCTGTTTGAGCTTCTGATTGGGTTCATTCAGGCCCTGGTGTTTGGAATGCTCACCCTGATCTTCATGTCCATGGCAACTTCCCGCCATGGGTCGGATGCCTGATTCCGCTGGAGTGGCCGCGGACCGGGACAGGCCCGAGGCCAATCCAACGAACCCACGGAGGACATAACACTATGACGGCGGACGTTGCATTGATTCTGGTCGGAGGGCTCAGATACCTGGGCGCTGGGCTGGCCATGATAGGTGCTATTGGAGCCGGGCTCGGCGTGGGCCTGATCGGATATGGAGCGCTTCAGGGGATGGCTCGCAATCCGGAAGCGACCGGCATGTTGCAGACCAACATGATCCTCGCCATTGCTTTGTGCGAGGCGATTGCCATCTACGCCCTGGTGGCCGCACTGCTGATCCTCTTCGTGTGAAAGTCTCGCCTGCCGTCCCTGGGGGTTGCGGCAAGGAGCAGAGGCATGCAAGCATTGGGTATTAATCTCGGCTACCTTCTGGTTCAGATCCTCAACTTCCTGATCATGCTGGTCGTCTTGCGCAAGTGGGTCTACCCGCCGCTGCTCAAGATGCTGGAATCTCGGCGCCAGAAGATCACCCAGAGCCTGCAGGACGCGCGCGTGGTGGCCGAGGCCAGGGCGAATGCGGAGAAAGAGGCGGCGGAGGTTCTGGCGGTAGCGCAGCGGCAGGCGGCTCAGCGCCTGAAGGACGCCACGGACCGCGCCGACGCGGTCATGCAGGAAATGCGCGAAGCCACGCAGCGCGACCTCGAGGACCAGCGCAAGGCCGCCAGCGAGGAGGCTGAAGCGGAGCGCAACCGCATCCTCGCGGATCTGCGGGTCGAGATTGCGGGATTGGCCATCGCCGCCGCTCAGAAACTCATTGGAGAGGCGCTTAGCGAGGAACGCCAGCGGGAACTGATCAGCAACTTCTTCAGCGGCGTCCGAAGCGGAAAAGTCGAAGTGCTTCAAGGTATTTCCAGCCTCCCGGGGGCCACGGCAGAAGTGGTTAGCGCCTTGCCGCTCACGGAAGAGGAGGAGGACGTGGTCCGCCGCGACATGGTGACACGAATGGGAGGTGGCGCGACCCTATCCTTCCGCGTCGACCCCACCATCCTGGGAGGGCTGAAGATCCGGGTCGGAGACCGGGTGCTGGATGGGTCCGTGGCAGGGCAGCTGGGCAGCCTTCGGGAGTCGCTTCACTGAACCGCAGGTGGCGGCCCTCCCGGGTCCGTTGCTGAAGAGAGGCGAAGACCCATAAGGCTCCGAGGCGGAGGACGCCCGGAGCTTTTGTTGTATGACCTCCAGGGCGGGTATACTCGCATCGGCCGGAAGTGGAGCAGGAGACCTCCCGCCGGGTCCCCCGAGTAGAGCGGAATGGAAAGACGGCTGCGCGATCTCTTATCCGGATTGGCAGGAGTGGCAGCGGGAAGCTTCCCGGATTGCCTCGTGACCGGGGTGGCGGAGGACTCACGCCGGGTTCTTCCGGGCTCGTTGTTCGTTGCCGTGCCTGGAGCCGTCGCAGACGGCCATCAGTTCATCTTGGAGGCTGTGCGGGCTGGAGCCTGTGCCGTCGTCGGGGAGAAGCCGGTCGGGGATCTAAAGGTTCCCTACATTCGGGTCCCTGACTCCCGCCAAGCACTCGGCCTCCTGGCCGCAGGTTGGTGGGGGTTCCCGGCACGCAAGATGGTGATGATCGGGGTTACAGGCACCGACGGGAAGACCACCACCTGCAGCCTGATCCTTGAAATCCTGAGGCAGGGAGGACTCTCCGCTGGGATGATCAGTACGGTCCACGCCCTGATCGGTGAGGAAGAGCTGGACACGGGCTTTCACGTGACGACCCCTGGAGCTCTGGACCTCCAGCCCCTCTTGGCGCGAATGGTTCAGACCGGGATCACGCATTGCGTCCTGGAAGTGACCTCCCATGCTCTTGCCCAACGGCGAGTGGAGGGCTGTGAGTTCGACATTGGGGCGGTGACCAATATTACTCGGGAGCATCTCGACTACCACGGCTCCTTTGAGGCCTATCGCGAGGCGAAATCGCGAATGGTGGCCGGTCTGGGCAACAGCTCTCCCAAGCCCTACACCTATCGGAAGCTGGCGGTGCTGAACCGAGAGGATCCCTCGTTTGAGTTCCTGCAATCCCGATCCACGGCAGAGGTTCTTTCCTATGGTCGGTCGGATCGCAGCCAGGTTCGCGGGACCGACCTTAGCGTCGGCCCGGCCGGACTGGAGATGCGAGTCCAGATCCGGGGGGCCAACCTCAGGATTCATAGCCCTTTGCTGGGCGCGTACAATGCCTTCAATGTTCTGGCGGCGGTGGGGGTAACCGCCGGCGCGCTGGACCTGCCCGCAGAGGCAGTCACGAAGGGGGTGCATGCCCTCCGGTCCGTCCCCGGACGAATGGAACTCATCGACCTGGGCCAAGACTTCACGGCCATTGTGGATTTTGCGCACACCCCCAATGCCCTGGAGGCCGCGCTGCGAGCGGCCCGTGGCCTGACCCGCGGCCGGTTGATCGCGGTGTTCGGATCGGCTGGACTGCGCGACCGGGAAAAGCGCAGCACCATGGCCCGGATATCGGTCGAGCTTGCGGACTTTACTCTGCTCACGGCCGAGGATCCTCGCACGGAGGACGTCCATGAGATCCTGACGGAGATGGCCTCGGGGGCGACGGGGGGAGGCGGGGTGGAAGGGAAGACCTTCTGGAGCATTCCCGACCGCTCCCAGGCCATCCTCGCTGCTGTGGAGCTGGCCGGGCCCGGGGACCTGGTCATCGTTTGCGGAAAGGGACACGAGCAGTCCATGTGTTTCGGCGATGTGGAATACCCTTGGGATGATCGCCTCGCGGTCAGAGCAGCGCTTGCCCAACGTCTCCACCTGGCAGGCTGGGCCATGCCGCACCTTCCCACCTGGGGAACCCGCTAGACTCTCCGGGCCTGCAGGCCGCATCTCGGGCGGGACCGGCCGTCAAGGAGCCGGCGCAGGGTCCAGGCCGCCATCCCGGAAGGTCGAAATGAATTGACACGGCCCCGTGGGGTGTGATAAACTCAGCCCGCAATTAATAACTGAATAGCCCCCTTATCCAGAGAGGCGGAGGGACCGGCCCTGTGATGCCTCGGCAGCCTGTCGCCAGACCCATGGCGATAAGGTGCCAATTCCGGCAGGACGGAAGGTTCTGGAAGATAAGAGGCGGTGCTGTCACCTGTGATCGCGCCCCTCTTACGAATGGGGCGCGAACTCTTTTTAGCGGAGGCAGCATGGAAAGAAACATCGTGGTTACGGAGTCCACGGGGCAGTTCATTGAGGACCTCCCGGTAGAGATCGTCGAGCGCAAGGGGATGGGCCATCCGGATTCCCTTTGTGACGGTATCGCCGAGCGGATTTCCGTGGAGTACACACGCTGGTGCGAGGAGAATCTGGGGTTGCCCATGCATCACAATTTCGATAAGGTGCAACTGGTGGCGGGGGACGTGCAAGTGGGTTTCGGCTCGGGCGAGTTGTTGCGGCCGATCCGGATCCAGATTGCCGGACGGGGGACCCGAGAGTACCAAGGCCGCCAAATCCCTGTGGACAGCCTGGCTATCCAGGCCGCGAAGGCGCATGTTCGTGAGACGATGCGCTACCTGGACCCAGAGAAGCACTTGGTCGTGGACTGCTATGCCGGGCGAGGATCCGGTGAGCTGATTCACACGGTGGATGATGTGCGGGCGAATGACACGTCCTTCGGGTGTGCCCACTGGCCACGATCCGATGTGGAAACCGCAGTGTTTGAGTCGGCTCAGTACCTGAACTTTGAGCTGATCAACCAATTCCCGATCGGCGAGGACGTGAAGGTCATGGGCATGCGCCGGGGCGACAACATCCTGCTCACCTGCGCGGTTCCATTCCTCGGGCCACAGCTGAAGGACGTGACCGAATATCTGGAAGCCAAACGCAGCGTGCAGGAAGCGGTTCAGGCCTTTGCCCAGAAGCTGATCCAGCGACGACGGATGAAGGTGGATGTCAACACGGCCGACAATGAGGAGACCGGCGAGGTCTACTTGACTCTCACCGGAACTTCAGCGGAGATGGGAGATGACGGATCGGTCGGGCGGGGGAATCGCGTCAGCGGTCTGATCACGCCCTTCCGCAGCGCTTCCCTTGAGGCCGCCGCGGGCAAGAACCCGATCTCACATGTAGGCAAGATCTACAACGTCCTGTCCCTGCTGGCGGCCCAAGACATTATCGAGAAAGTCCCGGGGGCGAAGGAGGCCAGCGTCTATATCCTCTCCCAGATTGGGCACCCTCTGGATCAACCGCTGATTTGCACCGCGAGCATCACCTCAACCAATGGGACGGTTTCCGAAACGGACCGCCGGAAGGTCGCGGACATACTGAATGAGCGGCTGGCGAATGTGCATCAGGTGCGCAGCCTGCTCGCGAAACGCCAGGTGATGCTCTACTGAATCCTTTGCCCGGGATTCTTCCAGCCGGGCTCCATGGTTCCCTGGTCTGACGGCTGCCCTGGCCAGCAGGGGGATGTGCCCCAATAACGCGAGCCCGTTCGCCTGGCTTCCGATCAGGACCTCGCTCGGAGCCGGCCCAGGCGGGCCGGTTTGACGCGCTTGAGAGGAAGTCTGGGGGAGGGGCTGGAGGTGGCCTGGGTCGATTGTTGGACCCGGTAAACCATCGCCAATTCCTACCTCGGCCGCCATCCCCTCCCAGTGTCTGGGCAGGCAGGCACTCGCCTCACGGGGCCTCGTGAATGGCCTGCGCCTTATCGGCTGAGATATCCCAGGACGACCTCGGGGGCACGATCCTCGGGAAGCCTTTTTCCAGCCCCTCTTGCCGGCAGTTTCCAAGCCGGGAGTCGCTGTACCCCTGCGAAGGGACCGGATTTCCACAGGTCTATGTGTCTTGGTGCCGGCTCATCACAACGGATCGGAACCAGCCAATTGTCGTCTAGGTTTCATACGTGACATACCGACTTGCCCGTCGGGTTGGCTGCCGAGGCTGGGTTGACGGAGTTTCCCTTTATGAGATCAGCGGGATACTGCTGAAGGCTTCCCCGGCCAGTCGCGTACCCCTGGATCAGTTTCAACCATCTACTCGGATCCTGGCGATATGAAAGGCGTAGGCGGCAGAGGGAGGGCCCCTTTCCATCATGGTTGTTGCCAAAGGGGCTGTGGGAGCCAGGCAAGGGATCGTGACCCCTCGATCCCCCTATGCCGAGACTGTTCGGACTGCCTGTCTCAGCAACGACAACAGATTCTGTTTGAGGAGCACGCTCGACTGACCCCTACCGGACCAGGGTCAGGGCGAAATCTGAAAAAGAGGAATTGCAGGAGATCCTGAGGGTCAATTTCCCTGGGCTGAGCCCAGAAGGCTGAAAGCCCCTCCGAAAATGCAACAGGGCCCGCCCAGCCGGGCGGGCCTGGCTATTAGGATTTCAGGCGCAGAACTGCATGAGTTCCCCAACGTCCCGATGGGGTCAGTTGGGGGAGGTGCTCCAGCCCCCCCAGCTCGCCTGGCGGCCCAGCAGGCAGCCCTCCCAGGGCCCTTCCGCGGACGCGACGTCTAGGCCTTGACGATACAGTCAACCGGGCAAACTGAGACGCAATGAGGAGAGTCGAAAAAGCCCTTGCACTCGACGCAGGTGTCGGCGTTGATCAGGTAAACGGTGTCGCCTTCCGTTACCGATTTGGATGGGCACTCCGGCTCGCAAGCACCGCATGAGATGCATTCCTCGGTGATTTTCATCGCCATGGGATTCGCCTCGACAGCTGGAATTGGTATTACCCCCACAGGCTAAACCTATTCCGCCGTTCCCTCAATGGACGAATCTAACCCCCTGGGACTGCCAACCGGCAGGATCCCCGCGGCGGCCAGCTCAGCGGGTCTTCTGGCAATCCCCAGAGCCGGATCAGGCGGAAGCCCCCGGGCCCTAGCCGGGCAGCCCGGGCAGGAGGGCCCCTGGCCGCGGGAAACGTGCATGGGAGTCCACCGGGTTCTTGGGCCCTTCTCGCCCCCTCTGATCGGTGGGCCCGGTTGGTGGGGCGATGCCTCGGACATCGGCAGAAGTTGGGCTCTCTCCCCAGCCAGATCGCAGCTCAAGCCGTGGATGAGATTGGCTTTCAGGGCGTCCCCCCTTCTCTGTCACGACCTTGGCCCCCCAAGGAGCGCTCCCCGGGCACCCAAGGGTTTAGCACGCCGCCACCCCCGCGACGCCTCCACTTGGCAGAAGCCCCCCGGCCAAAGAGCCAAGGGGGTTTGAATTCAGGTTGTTCCAGATCGCCGTTCTTGGGGGCTTTTTGCAGCGATGCTGCACCGAAACCTAGCGCGAGCAGCAAAAGCATCCATCCTGTATAGTACTCGACGCGGGAGGAACTCCGCGGCGGGAGAGGGTAGAAGACCGTTTGCTCGACCTCCTAATCCTTTCGCGCTGGGAGGCCTTGGATCGGGACGGAAGCTGGTGAAGGAGATCCCGCCGGGCGAATCGCTCCCCCGGGGTCGGCACAGCCGATTCCCTCGCTGGCCGTAAAGGAGAAGCCAATGTCGGAAAAGGTATCGAAGGTCGTTGAGGGTTGGAAGGGCCCTGGCAGACGTGATGGGATGATTGAGCCGCTGAAACTGAGCGATGACGGGCTGCACATGGAACCGGGCCAACGGGACATGTATGAGTGGTGGTATTTCGACGCACATCTGGACACCGGTCATACCCTGGTAGTCTTCTTCCACGCGGCAAATCCCAATCCGGGTCTAGAGGGCAAGATCGGGGTCGAAATTCTGCTGCTGCGCCCGGACGGCCGGAGAATCCAGAGGTTCGTCCCCCACGACAAGTCGGAATTCCGCGCGGCGCGGGATCGACCTGAGGTTCAGATCGGCCGCAACACGATCCGTGTTGAGGAGCGGGACGACGGGTTGCCCGTCTACGAGATCCGCGTTCAGGAGGGGGGGCTTGGGTGCCATCTGAGGTACACAGCTGAAGTCGATGGCTGGAAGCCGGGTTCGGGTCTTTCCCGCTTTGGAGGGATGGGCTTCTTCGGATGGGTCGTTCCGTTCGCGCGAGCCTCCGTGGAAGGATCCATCACCGATGGGGACACAACCCTGCCGGTTTCAGGCATTGGCTACCATGACCACAACTGGCTGAACTTTCGATTCCAGAGCATCATCGACTACTGGATGTGGGGACGCATCTACTCGAAGAACTTCACCGTGGCCTTTGCCTATATCCAGTGCAACCGGAGGGTGGACAACCACACGGTGAAAGTGCTGATGATGGCAAAGGGCCGGCAGGTCGTGCTCAGCACGGGAGAGTTTGACCTCCTCAGGGAGGACCTCGAATACAACCCGAAGGCGAAACACCGGTATCCGAAAAGGATCATCCTCAGCGCCCCCGGCGAGCTCAAGGCCACCCTGCAAGTCCGCAAGGTGCTGGAGGCGCAAGATCTGCTCGAGACCTTCAACCCGCTTCTGCGTGTCCTTGCCCGGCATATCCTGCGGATACGCCCCGGGTACTTCAGGCTGCTGTCCGAGTTCGAACTGGAGGCGCCCCTGGGGGAGCGGATCACAAAAGAAACAGGGACGACCCTGCACGAACTCGTGCTCTTCCAGCCCTTGGACTAGCTGCCTCCTTCCGAAACAGGGGAGAGTGCCCTTCGATAACCATTAGGAGTCTCCATGAGCCTAGAGCAGCTGGAGAAACTGCGGCACGAGATGAAGAAATGTGTGCGCTGCAGCCTGTGCAAGCTGGTCCCCATGCCGACCATTCAGCAGACGCGGTTTACCAGTGCCTGCCCTCCTGTGGATGAATACCATTTCCATGCCTACTCGGGCGGGGGGATGCAGGTGATGGCGCTGGCTCTCCTGGATGGACGCATCGCCGTGGACCAGGATCTGGCGCAGGTCGTCTCGGCCTGCACCACTTGCGGGCTGTGCGACGTGTCCTGCAAGTTCATCATGGCCGCCGAGCGGCAGGATGTCATCCTCGCACTCAAAGAGCATATCGCCGAGTTCGGGCTAGGCACAGCGCCCGTCGGGGAGTTCAAGCCGACGCTTGCGCCCTGGGCGGAGGGATTGAATCTCAGAACCTCGCCCGCATCGAAGTGCCGTGTGCTGCTCTATGTAGGCGCCGGGGCTGACCGAGATCCACGGCAGGCTGCCACAGCTCGCCATCTGGCGCAGCTTCTTCAGCACGCCCGCGTCGACTTTGGCATCCCGGAGGGTGGCGAACCTGACAGCGGAATCGAGGCCTATTGGACCGGTCATCGCCGCAGGCTCGAAGAGCAGGCCCGGCGGGTTGTGGATATGCTGGACAACAGCCGCGCGGAGATGATCGTCACCCTGGGCGGAGAAGACCTGGGCATGCTGCGGTCCAAGTATCCGCGCTACGGTTGTGCGCCCAAGGCAAAAGTAGTCCATGCCAGTGAATTCTTGCTTCCCCTCGTCCAGAAGGGGAGGCTGCGCCTGACCCATCCCGTCCGGCAGACCGTGAGTTACCACGATCCATGCTACCTCGGGCGGCAGAGCGAGCCACCACTGGTGTGGCAGGGGGAAGAGCGGCGGACGCACGGCGTGATGACCTACTTTGTGCCGCCCAAGCCCATCAACTACGGAGTCCACGGGGTATTCGATGCTCCCCGTCAACTGTTGGGCGCCATCCCCGGTCTGCGTCTTGTGGAGATGTACCGCATCCGGGAGTATGCCTATTGCTGCGGCGGAGGAGGCGGTGTTCCGGACTCCCATCCGAAAGTTGCCCGATCCGCCGCCCTCCAGCGCGTAGAGGAGGCCCGCGCCGTCGGCGCTGAGAGGCTGGTCACGGCCTGCCAGCGCTGCCGCCTCAACCTTACTCGCTGGCAGGATGGAGACGCCACTCCGGTGATTGACTTAGTGGACCTGGTTTATGAGGCCTCCGGAATAGGATCGCGCCATGACTGACACCGATATCCTTGCCTGCCTGCAAAGACGAATGCCGTCAGGTACCTTGAGCGTTGATCCTGGAGAGCTGGCCGACGCGGCACGATACGGAAGGCAACAACAGGGGCGGCCTCCCGCATGCATCCTGCGTCCCAGCAACGGCGATGAACTTGGCGCGGTCATTCAATACGCCAATGAAGCCGGCTTGAGTCTGGCCGTTACCTCCTCAACGGGGAAACATCGCCGCGGGGGAATCACCAACCGGAAGGACCACGTCCTGATTGACCTATCCCATTGGAAGAAGATCGATTTGATCGACCGCCGCAACCGTGTCTGCCGCATTGAACCCGGCGTGACGTACTCGGAACTCCTATCCGCACTCGACCAGAACGGCATGACCCTTCCGACGCCCCTGGCGCCGCGCAACGGGAAGAGCGTGCTTGCGGCCGTGATGGATCGAGAGCCGAGCACTTGGGCGAACAAGCAGTGGGACAGCGGTGACCCCGTGGCCAGCACCGAATTCTTCTTCGGCAGCGGCGAACGGTTTCGCACTGGCGCGGCGGGAGGGCCGGGGAGCCTCGAGCAGCAGCGCCGGTCCGGCGGGGCGCAGAAGCATCCCTCCGGTCCTTCTCAGACGGATTTCCATCGCGTGGTGCAGGGTTCGCAGGGAACCATGGGCATCGTCACGTGGATCACCCTGAGGACAGAGATCCAGCCGGCCGTGCAGGAGACTTTCCTGCTCAGCGCCGGGCGCCTGGAGGACTTACTGGAGTATGTTTATGCGGTCCAGCGCCGGCTGCTCGGGGAACAGGCCTTCCTACTCAATCGAACAGCCGCCGCACTCTTGATGGGGCAAGAAACCGCGCTCACCTTCGACAATGTTCGTGCTTCGCTGCCCGAGTTCTTGTGTTTGCAGAACGTCGCTGGATTCGAGCGGCTGCCTCGTGAGCGGCTGAGTTTCCACAAGCGAGATATTGAGCTCATTGCGCGTCAGGCCGGGCTCCATCTTGAGCCTCGCCTCGGGGACCTCTCGGCGGCAGACCTGCTAGGCAAAGCCACACGGCCGTGCGGGCCTGCGGACTGGCGTGACGCGTGTCGCGGCGGGTGCCTCTCGATCTTCTTTCAGTCCACGCTCGACCGTACGCCGGCCCTGGTGAAGTTGTTCGAAGAGTCGGCGAGAAAGATCGGGATCTCGGAATCCGAGATCGGCGTATACATCCAGCCCATCGTGCAGAACCATGCCTGCCACATGGAGTTAATGGTCCCGTTTGAGCCTGGATCCAACGAATCCCAGCGGCGCCTAGCGGAACTTGAAAGACAGGCCACAAGTCGTCTCATGGAGGCCGGCGCCTTTTTCAGCCGGCCCTACGGCGCCGCGGCGGAACTGGTCTGGGGGCGGAATCCTGGGAATACTCGGTTGGTCGCGACCATCAAGGAGGTCTTCGACCGCAACCGCGTTTTGCAACGCGGCAAGTGGTTTCTCCCCGTGAAGGCGCCTCGCCCCTCTCTCCCCAAGTCCGGAGATCTTTCAGCGCTCGAGGCGATCGTCGGCAAGGCATGGGTGTCCACGGCGCCATGTGTCCTGGATACCTACGCCTACTACCTGAATCCCGAAACCATGAACAAGGATGGCTCGCAGTGGTTGCCGCGGCCGGCGGCGGTGGTGCTTCCGCAATCCACGACCGAGGTCCAGGAGATCATGCGGTTTTGTAGCCGGAGCGGCTACATGGCGAAACCGCTATCGACGGGATTCCACGCGGCGGCCGCCGCCTCGCGAGGAAACGTGATCATCCTGGACCTGAAGCGGATGAACCGTATCCTGGATATTGATCTGAAGAACCAGATTGCCGTGATTGAGCCCTACGTGCGTGCGCTTGACCTGCAGACCGAAATCGTCCCTCACGGCCTGAACTGTCACATCGTCTCCAGCGGAGCGAATCATTCCCTCCTAGCCTCCCATGCTGCCGCGTGGGGATACGGGGTCGCAGGCGCGGCCACCGGCTATTCGGGCAGGAACCTCTTGGGGGTGGAGTGGGTGCTGCCGACAGGGGAGGTGGTCACGCTGGGCAGTGCCGGAGAAGGTTGCGGCTGGTTCTCGCCCGACGGCCCGGGCCCCTCCATGCGCGGCATCGTGCGCGGGTTCCAGGGAACCTTCGGCGGGCTGGGGGTGTTCACGCGCTGCGCCATCAAACTGTACAAGTGGGACGGCCCGCGCGAGTGGGAAGTCGAGGGGCGGTCTCCGAAATACGTCCTGAAGAAAGTCCCGCCGCGTTGCGCTCTGAACGCGGTTGCCTTCCCGTCGCGGGCGGCGGAAAAGGACGCGGGCTACAAGATGGGAGAGGCGGAACTGAACCACGGGGAGTTCCGCACGCCGATGTTCTTCGCCGCCCTGGGGTTAACCGAGACCAACGAGGAGTTGAAGGTTGCCCTCGAAAGCGGCCTTTTCCAGAAGATCGGGCGGGACATCATCAGCACGGCGATCTTCGCCGCCTCTGACGCCGAGTTCGCCTGGAAAATGAAAGCTTTGAGGCAGATCTTGCGCGAGACGGGCGGCGTGATCTTCCCAATGAATATCCCTATGCGGCCAGGGGTGCTCAGGCTCGTGGGCAGGCTGACGAGGAAGGTCCGCGATCCGCTGGCCCCGCTGAGGCCCTTCCCGGCCCTGCAGGAGCTGATCCAGCGCTTGCCGCTCGGCCAGACGCTCCGGCGCGAAAAGCAATCTACCTTGTTCTGGCTGTTGTTTCGCAATGCCAACAATACCCAGGCGGCCTTCCGCCCCTCGCAGGGCATGGCCACCATGCTGGGGGCCTTCGATACCTGGGACTTGGCACACACCCAGGCGGAGTACGTGGCCCAGGTCAAGCAGGACTATATCCGCCAGGGGTTGATCCTTGACGACGGAGGAGACCTGGGCACGGGTGGCACGTTTGAGAGCGGCCATCTCGGCTACCTGGAGGGCATCATCCTTTATGACCCGGGCACGCCGGAGTCCGCGCTGGCGGCGCGGGATCTGGTGGAAAGGGGTGTTCGGGACGCGATTGAGCACGCCATGGGCGTCCCCATCGCGGCCTTCGGAGTGGAAGCCAACCGGACCTTCGGTCCTGCCTGCAGCAACTACCAGCTCTGGCTGGGGCGCATCAAGGCGGCGCTTGACCCCAATGAGGCGTCTGATCCGTTCTTCTATGCCGAGCCTTTGAGGGAAGAAGAGGGAGGATAGGCTCTCGCATCCTTCGGCTTTCGCCCAGGAGTTCATCGCGGGAGATTGTTTATCCAGACGTCCCGCTTCTCGATGAGTCTCATTGGCGAAAACAGGGCGACCGGGCAACGAGCAGGTGCATGAAGAAGGCAGCCGTGACGCGGAGGCCGGACGCTAACCCTCGCTCGAGGGGTCCAAGGCAGATCCAGACCGCCTTTGAGGAGCCCGCCGCAAGGGGGGCTGGGGGAGTGTGGGTGCCGAGTGCCGGAGGCATTGGCGCGCGCCCAGGCCCACAGTCTAGGGGGGCTTTGCGGGCGGAGGTTCCTGCGCCTCAGAGGGGTGTGGAAGAGAGGGACCCGCCCCGCGATCCACACTTCGCAATGGTGCTGGCATTCACTGTCCCGTTTGTGCCGGCTGGCGCTGCGCTTTGGCTTTTTCTTCCGATGCCGGTACAGTCATGGCAACATGTTCTCTTTGTCTTAGTGGGCCGATTCCTCTTCTTCGGCGGCCTGTGGGTCGGAACCTTCGGGGAATGCGTCTTCTCGGGCCAATGTTTGGGGTTCCAGCGGCTTGGGTGTCCGTCTGGAGGTCGCGCGCCGAGTGGCTATCAAGGGCCCCATACGCTTGTCGGACATCCGAGGCACCTTGCAGCATCGAAAAAGGCGTACAAGTTTCCGGCTCTTTTACGGAGCCCCTTGTACGCCATGCAGCGCGGTCCCTGATCAGGAGGCGACGGTGGGATTTGAACCCACGTATGAGGGTTTTGCAGACCCTTGCCTTACCGCTTGGCGACGTCGCCTGGGGTCATTCTCAGAGCGGGCGAGGGGATTCGAACCCCCGGTCTTCTCCTTGGCAAGGAGACGTTCTGCCGCTGAACCACGCCCGCAGGGTTGTGCCGATGGATCCAGTGCCGAGACCCAGAATCGAACTGGGGACTCCGCGATTTTCAGTCGCGTGCTCTACCAACTGAGCTATCTCGGCGTTGCTTTGCCTCGAGTCCTCGCTAAGGAACGGTTGATTGTACCTATCCGCGGCGGCGGTTGTCAAGCGAAGGTAATCCCGGTCACGTGCTCGGCGCGTGTGGCCGGCCTGGGGTAAGGGGTGTGCTTGTCGGTTGGCGGGGGGTTGTGATATCATCGAGCGTAGGCTGGGAGAAGAGATACTCCCAGTCCGTGTTTATGTTCAGAGCCACAGCATCGGTGAACTGCGCGGGCCGGGATGGCCATGCCGCCGGCGTCTGCGCATGTCGACCCGGCCACCAAGGGGAGCCAGAGGGCCTATGAGCACTCAGTCCACATTCCTCACCCGTGAGGGCCTAAGGAAGCTTGAAGAAGAGCTGGAGCACCTGCGAACCGTGCGCCGCGCGGAGGTCGCGGAACGTCTCCACGATGCAATGGAGGGAGGGGAGCTCATCGAGAACGCGGAGTATGAAAGCGCCAAGAATGAGCAGGCCTTTGTGGAGGGTCGCATCTTGACTCTGGAGGCCATCCTCAGCAACGCGGTCGTCATCGAGGAAAGAGGGCCCGATGAGCTCGTGCACGTGGGCAGCACGGTAACTATCCAGGAGGAGAACCAAGCGCCGGAAACATACACCATTGTGGGTGCCGCCGAGGCCAATCCCAAGGAGGGCCGCATCTCGAACGAGTCTCCCCTGGGGCAGGCCCTCCTGGGCCGTAAGCCGGGAGACCAGGTGCGGGTCAGCGCGCCGGCCGGCCTCCTGAATTTCCACATCCTAAAGACCCAGTAGTCCTCGGGCGAGAGAACCCAGCGGGGCGGCAGGCTGTTTCGGTTCCATCCTCAGGGACCCTTTGTCTGCCATCGCGCGGAGCCAGTTGGCATGCGTGAGCTCACCGAACTCGAGAAATCAAGGCTCGCCAAGCTGGAGCAGCTGCGGGTACAGGGAATTGAGCCCTACCCGCGGCGTGCCCATCGCACGCATTCCACCCGTGAGGCTCGGGAGGCGTTTGCCCAGGCTCCTCAGGGCGCCCGAGTCGAGGCCACTCTGGTGGGTCGGCTGCGATCCATACGCGACATGGGCCGGACAGTTTTTGCCCACCTCGAGGACGGGGAAGGGCGCCTTCAGATTTATCTTCGCAGCGATGAACTCGGGACGAGTGCCTTTCGGGACTTCGCGGACCTGTACGACCTGGGAGACTTCATCGAGGCCCGCGGCTACTTGTTCGCCACCCGCACGGGGGAAATCACCCTGCATGTGCAAGAAGTTCGCATGCTGGCCAAATCGATCACGCCGCTCCCGGCTCAAAAAGAAGAAGTGGTCGAGGGAAAGGCCGTGGTGCACTCCGCGTTTGATAACCCGGAGGCGCGCTACCGCCAGCGCTACGCCGACCTGGCGGTCAACCCCGGGGTCCGGGAGATCTTTCAGACTCGCGCCCGGGTCATTGCGGCGGTGCGCCGCTTCCTCGATGATCACGGCTTCCTCGAGGTCGAGACGCCCATCCTGCAGCCGACCTACGGCGGAGCGGCGGCCAAGCCCTTTCTCACCCACCACAACCAACTACATCAGGATCTCTATCTGCGGATCTCTTTCGAGCTCTACCTGAAGCGCCTTCTGGTCGGGGGTTATGAGCGCGTGTACGAACTGGGGCGAGATTTCCGCAACGAGGGGGTCTCCTTCAAGCATAACCCCGAGTTCACAATGCTTGAATTCTATTGGGCCTACGCGGACTACCGGGATGTCATGGGACTAACGGAACAACTGGTCTCTCAGGTGGCCCAGGAGGTGCTCAGCCGGACCCGTCTGAGCTATCAGGGAGAGGCCATCGACCTCGCTCCCCCCTGGGCGCGTATCGAACTGCGCCAGGCCATCCGCGGCGCCTCAGGGATCGACATCGAGGACTTCCCGACGGCGGCTTCTCTTGCCGAGCAAGTGCGGTCCCGCGGTCAAACTCCGCAGGAGGGAGCCAGCCGTGGCAAGCTGATTGAAAGCCTGCTGAGCCATTATGTCGAGCCGAAATTGATCCAGCCGACGTTCATTTTCGACTACCCGCGTGATATTTCCCCGCTCGCCAAAAGCAGGCCCGAAGATCCGGCCACCGTGGAGCGCTTTGAGGGCTTTGTGGGTGGAATGGAACTCTGCAACGCCTTCAGCGAATTGAACGATCCCGTGGATCAGGAGCTGCGCTTCGCGGAAATGGGGCGGACCTACGCCGTCGAGGATGAAGACCGCAACCCGCTGGATGAAGACTACCTGGACGCAATGCGCTACGGGATGCCTCCGAGCGGTGGCTTCGGGATGGGGATCGACCGGCTGACCATGCTGTTGACGGATCAATCGACGATCCGCGAAGTCATCCTCTTCCCGCACTTGCGGGCCCGCGACTAATTGCCCGTGAAGCGCCGAGCCGAAACCCGGCAAATCCGGAGCCTGCCCGAGTCGTGGGCTCCCCCGGGTCCTTCGGGTCCGGGGCGGTTTCCCTGGTTCTGCCGTTTGAAGGTCCCCGCGGCCAGCTGCAGCCAAGCTCGCCCTGGGTGAGGGATCCGCCGGAAGGTTCTGCTCCCCCTTGGCAGGATGCGTCAAGCTGGGTTTCCAGCCGCCAAGGGATCGGAGTGGTTGGCGAGGGAAAACGCCCTTGGCTGGGCCATGGAAGGTCTTGATTGCCGATTGCCTGGACCCTGTTGCGGTCCAGATTCTTGAACCGTTCGCGCAGGTGGAGTCGCGTCCGGGCTTGGACGGCCGACCATTGCTGAAGGCTCTGGCCACAGCCGATGCGCTCATCGTGCGGGGACATACTCGGGTCACGGCAGAACGACTGGCGGCTGCCCCTCGCCTGAAGATCATCGGGCGGGCTGGGGTCGGGCTGGACAACATCGACCTGCGGTCTGCGACCGAGCGGGGGATCCTTGTCGTGAACTCTCCGGAGGCGACCACGGTGGCTGTCGCCGAACATACCCTCGGGCTGATGTTTGCCCTCGCCCGCCAGATTCCTCGAGCCGACAGGGGGCTGCGGCAGGGGAAATGGCTCAAAGACGAGATCTACGGCGTCGAACTCCAGGGCAGGGTGCTGGGCCTGATCGGCCTCGGCCGGATCGGCTTGGCCGTGGCTAAGAGAGCCAGCGCACTGGGTATGCACTGCCTTGGGTACGATCCCGCCTATGCGCGCCCTTCGCCGCTTCCCGGGAACGTGGAGCTGGTTGCCCTCGAGACGCTCCTAAGCCGGGCGGATATCGTCAGCCTGCACGTCCCCCTTTCGGCCCAGACGCGCGGAATGCTGGACGCCGGTCGTCTCGCGCAGATGAAGCCGGGGGCTTTTCTGATTTGCACGGCTCGGGGGGGCCTGGTTGATGAGCGGGCGTTGCTCGCCGCTCTGAAGTCGGGCAAGCTTGCCGGGGCCGGCCTCGATGTCTTCGCCAGGGAACCCCCCGGCAGGAATCCGCTCTTGTCCCATGAGCTCGTCGTGGCTACCCCGCATGTCGCTGGACAAACGAGGGAGTCTCAAAGGAGAGCTGCCCAAGACATAGCCGAAGAGATCCTGGCGGTATTGCGTGGCCAAAGCCCACGCTGGAGAGCCAACTGAGTCTCTCCGCAGGAGGGAGGCGCAATGGGAAAGGCGATCGATCAGTTGCGAGAGCAAATGGCCGAAGTGGCCGATCTTGAGGCTGTGTCTGCAGTGCTGGACTGGGACCACCAGACCTATATGCCGCCCGGGGCCGCGGAAGCCCGGGCGCAGCAGATGGCCACCCTCGACCGGCTGGCCCACCAGAAGCTTACGTCCGATACCATTGGAGAACTCCTGCAGGCGGCGCAGTCCGAAGTGGAAGGAAGGGATCCGGATTCCAATGAGGCGCGCCTGGTGAAAGTGACTCAACGCGACTATGACCGGCAGAGGCGGGTGCCCTCGCGCTGGGTCGCGGAATTCTCCAGGACCACCGCTCTCGCTCATCAAACATGGCAGGAGGCCAGAAGGACCTCCAACTTCGCGCTGTTTGAGCCCAGCCTGGAGAGAATCGTCGGGCTGCGCCGGGAATACGCCAGCTTCTTCGAGCCGTATGACTCGATATACGATCCTCTGTTTCAGGCTTTTGAACCGGGGATGAAGACGGCGCAGGTCCGAGCTGTCTTCGAGGAGTTGCGGCCCGCCCTGGTCGGCTTGGTGCGGAGAATCGCCGAGCGAGCGGATCGGGTCGATGATTCATTCCTGCGGGGTGAATTCGAGGACGCCCCTCAATGGGAATTTGGACTGGAGGTCTTGCGGCGGATGGGCTACGACTTTCAGCGCGGACGCGAAGACCGGTCGGCTCACCCCTTCACAACCTCCTTCTCCAATGACGATGTGCGCATCACGACCCGAGTGGAGAGAACGCTCCTCAGTTCCGCTCTGTTCAGCAGTATTCACGAGGGGGGGCATGCGCTCTATGACCAAGGGGTCGATCCGGCGCTGCAGCGCTCCCCGCTGGCGGGTGGCGCGTCGTTGGGTCTTCATGAGTCGCAGTCTAGGCTTTGGGAGAACCTGGTGGGGCGTAGCCGGCCGTTCTGGAAGTTCTTCTTTCCCCGACTGAAGGAGCGCTTTGCCCAGCTGAGCAAGGTGTCGCTGGAGGATTTCTACCGCGGAGTGAACCGTGTCCGTCCTTCGCTGATCCGAGTGGACGCCGATGAAGTTACCTACAATCTCCATATTATGGTGCGTTTCGACCTCGAGCAGGGTTTGCTGGAGGGAAAGCTGCGTGTCAAGGACCTCCCGCAGGCCTGGAACCAGAAGATGGACGAATACGTGGGCATTGTCCCCCCGAATGACGCCCAGGGCGTCCTCCAGGATGTGCATTGGTCCGGCGGCATGATTGGATACTTTCCCACCTATACCCTGGGGAACCTGATTGCCGTGGAACTCTTTCAGAAGGCCTTGCAGGACTGCCCTCAGATCTGGTCCGAGATGGAGCAGGGGAAGTTTGATTCCTTGCTCCATTGGCTGCGCGGCCACGTGCACGTCTTCGGCCGAAAGTTCGATCCGCTGGAAATTCTGCAGCGCGCGACCGGGCAGGAGTTGAGTGCCCAGCCTTACTTGGGTTACCTTCAGGAGAAGTACGGCGAGATCTATGGGCTATGACGCGGCTGCGGCGGGACAGGGGCACGGAGAGAAGTTCCCCTTCCCCGGTCGGCCGGTCTCATCCGGACTTGATGATGGCCCTCGCTTCGAGATCTTCGAGTTCCTGGAGATCAGTTCCCAGGGCGCCGAGAATCTCGCGTGTTTGCGCTCCCAAGCCCGGGGGATCCCCCAGCTCGGGTAAACCCTCAAGGCGTAGAGGGGAACCCAGCCCTCCGGAGCTCTCCGGAGACGGCGTGGACCCTGGGATCACCAGCCCGCGGGCGATCATCTGGGGGTGTTTCGCCATCTGGGCAATGGACAAGACCGGCTCGACACAGGCATCCTGCTCCCCCAAGAGACGGAGCCACTCAGCCTGAGGGCGGGTCGCGAACAGCTCTGCGACCAGGGGGATCGCCTCGTAGTCAAACTGGCGGCTGAGGAGCTCGGGATGACCGCTCGCCTCGCAGAAGGTGGACCAGAAGGGGGGTTCGAGCGCCCCCAGGGCCACATATTCTCCGTCGCGGGTGCGGTAGACGTTGTAGCAAGGCAGGCCTCCTGCCAGCGGCAACCGCCCTCGCTCCGGCGAAGGGCCGCCACGAAGGAACCCAGACAGCGCCATGGGCATCGCCCAGGAAGCCACCGCATCCAGCAGGGCGACGTCAAGATACTCTCCTTGCCCCGTGCGCTCGCGCCGCAGGAGAGCGCTCAGAATCGCAATCGCAGCCAGCATCCCGCCAGCCAGATCCGCGATTTGGACACTGGGCGGAATCGGCGGTCCCCCGGCTAGGCCGTTGAGCCCGAGCAGGCCTCCTGCGGCAATGTAATTCAGGTCGTGTCCGGCGCGTTGCGAATAGGGGCCTCCTGCCCGTAGCCCGAAAGCGAGCAGTAGATCAACCGGCTGTTCAACGACTGAAGGTCCTCGTAGCCGATTCGCCAGTGGAGCACCCGGCCTGGTCGAAAGCCTTCCAGGAATACATCCGCCGTCTTTGCCAGTTCGAGAAGAAGCTCGCGCCCGCGCGGGTTGCGGTAGTTCAGGGCCACGCTCTTTTTCCCGCGATTGACAGCGGCGAAGAGAGCCTCCCCTCCAATCTCAGGAGGCAAATAGCGAGAGTAGTCCCCGATCCGTGGCGTCTCGACCTTGATCACTTCGGCCCCCAGGTGAGCGAGGAGCAGAGTGCAGTAAGGTCCCGGAAGAAGCCGCGTGAGATCTAGCACGCGAATACCGCTGAGGGGGGGTCGGCTCATGCTTTCCTCCTTGGTTCCCGGCCTGCCGGAGGCATCCTATCACAGCCCTGAGAGGGTGGGTTCGTCCGCCGCGGGGGCAGTTCTCCCGGTCAGCTGGGGGGCCCTGACCCAGGGATAGAGCGGAACCCCGCAGATCACGTCTGACGCAGCCAGGAGGCCGGAGCCGCTCTCCCCAGGGCTCCGAGCCAAAGGGAGGGCGAGAATCCCCTCCCCGGGATGACTTGGCTCGCGCCGGTTGACTCAGGCCTCGAGCCCTTCGGTCGGGTTCGACGAGGTCCGCGGAATGTGCGCCAACTTTCCAACCCTCGGGAGTAGCGAGACGCCAGCGGGGTTCGACGGGGCGCGCCCGCAAGATGGGGTTGGGCTTGAGGAAGCCGCGATGCCTCCAGTACACTCCCCGGCAGGTACGAATGGGCATCCCCGGGGGCATGCCGCTCTCGCGAACCGTGGGGTTTCCTGATGGCGTGGACCAGGGTCTACGCCGAATTACCCAGGGAAGGGATGTTGCCCGATCGTTGGGTGTAGCGGGACGGTCCGAATCTCGTCGGGATTCAGAATCGATCGTCGGGACCGCGCCCGCGTGATCTGTCGCCCCACGGGGTTCCTACCCTGTCCCCCCCAGGGAAGCTTGGGGGCGTGACGGTCAGTGGAGAGGCGGATCCCCTCTGGTACAACGGGTACGCGATCGGAGGAGCATGGCCACTCTGCATCTTGTGTCTCATACCCACTGGGATCGAGAGTGGTACCTGACCTATCAGCAGTTTCGGATCAAATTGGTCCACCTCCTGGATGGGCTTCTGGATCTCTTTCAGAAGGATCCGGACTTCCTGTACTTCATGCTGGATGGACAGACGATAGTCCTGCAGGACTACCTGCAAATCCGGCCTGAGCACCGAGGGCTGCTCTCGGACTTGATTCGAAGCGGACGCCTCTTGATCGGCCCGTGGTACGTCCAGCCTGACGAGTTCCTGGTGAGCCCCGAAGCGATCGTCCGCAACCTGCTGCAGGGGGATCGCACCGCGCGGGCCCTGGGGCCCAAGATGGAGGTCGGCTACCTGCCGGATACCTTTGGCCATATCGGACAGATGCCTCAGATTCTGCTTGGTTTCGGAGTCCGGACAGCCTGTGTCTGGCGGGGGCTGGCAGACGAACCGTGTGAACTTTGGTGGGAAGCGGCGGGAGGAGCCAGGGTCTTCACCGCGTACCTGCGCGACGGCTATGGCAACGGTGCTTCCTTGTCCCTGCATTACCCCGAGCGATTCCAGTCAGAGCTGGGCGAGCTGCGAGATTCCTTGCAACCTCATTCTGCCGGGTCGGATCTCCTGCTGATGTTGGGAACAGATCACATGGAACCTCCTCCCGAGACGGCCGAGGCCGTGGGCTCGTTTCGTTCCCCGCGGGGCGGAGAAGTTCTGGTTCATTCCTCCTTGCCGAACTACCTGGCCGCCATCCAGGACGAGCTCGCAGGTCGGGAGCGGCAAATCCCAATCGTGAGAGGCGAACTCCGCGAGTCCAAGAAACACCCCCTGCTTCCCGGCGTCCTGTCGGCCCGGATATGGATCAAGCAACGCAATGAGGCCTGCCAGGTGCTGCTCGAAAAATGGGCGGAACCCTGGAGTGCGTGCACACAGTGGGGTTTGGCCCAGCTACCAGACCGCTGTACGAGGCTAGCCCGCTCGGCTGGGATTCTGCAGGAAGCTTGGCGACTTCTGTTGGAGTGCCAGCCGCACGATTCCATCTGTGGCACTTCGGTTGATCAAGTTTATCGAGAAATGGGGCCTCGCTTCGATCAGGTCGAGCAGATCGGCGAAGAGATCGCGGAGCAGAGCCTGCAAGAGATCGCTGAAGGCATCGACACGGCGAGTCCGGATGGGGTGGGCCGCCGCCCGTCCAATGCGGCGAGCGCCGTCGTTGTCTTCAACCCGGTTGCCAGCCCGACCACCCGGGCGGTCCAGGCGGAAATCGACCGACCCGACGGATTCGAGGCTTTCGACCTGGTCGATCAGGAGGGTCACCGAGCCCCCAAGCAAGAGACGAAAGGGTCGAATCGGCAGCTCATTGCCATAACCCTGGACCGGGAGGGGTTGCGAAATGGCCTCCGGATGATTGTGGATGGTCGGGTGGGCACGATGGTTGTGCGCGCTGTTCGTTTCGAGGAGCTGGGGGCTGAACTTCATGTGCAGGCAATCATGGAGGACGGAGGGCAGCCCGACCTCGCGATCTGGCGCGAGGGCCAGCGCAAGCTCTCTTCGTACCTGCAACGGCCGGACCTCAATACCTTTGTGATTGAAGCCCGAACGGCCCCCGCCAGCCAGGTGACCTTTCTAGCCGAGGGGATTCCCGGATTCGGATACAAGACCTATTGGATAGTACCGAAAGAGGAAGACCAACCGCGACCTCATTCTGGTCCCGTTTCTCCGATACTTGGTAAGGCGCTGGGCGGGGTGCAGCTTCTTCTCCAGACTTCGGGGCTCGGGCGGGTTCTCTCTGCCTTTCCGAGACCGGTGCCCTCGGGAGTCAAGTCGCAGAGACCACCGTTTCGCATGGAGAACGAGTTTCTTCGGGTCGAAGTGTCGACCCGAGAGGCAACATTCACCCTGACGGACAAGAGGTCCGGGGTGGAGTACAGCGGCCTCAACCGCTTTGTAGATGGCGGCGACAAGGGCGATCTGTATGACTACTGCCCTCCAGCCCAGGACCTGATCTGCGCCCGGAGCCGTTTCAAGTCCGCCTGGATGCAGCAGGGCCCGGTAGCCCAAACCACCTACCTATTGCTTGACCTGCCCGTTCCGGTGGGCCTTTCGGGAGACCGGAGCAGGCGCAGTCGCGAGCGGACTTGCTTGAGGGTCGAGGTAAGGGCCGTCCTGACCCGCGGCGTTCCCCGCGTGGATTTTCAAGTCGACGTGGACAATATGGCTCGCGATCACCGCCTGCGGGTCCACTTTCCTGCCCCACTCAGGGCTCAGACGGTGTTCTCAGAGGCCCACTTTGAGGTCGTGGAACGCCCCCTGGAGCTGGCGCCGAGCGACGAATCCTGGGTGGAGCCTCCGAGACCCGAGAAACCCCAGCGAACCTGGTCGGATCTCAACAATGGTTCCTATGGACTCATGGTCGCCAATCGGGGTCTGCCCGAAATCGAAGCGCGGGACGGCCCGGATGGGAGGAGTGAGCTTGCGCTCACCCTGCTGCGATGTGTCGGCTGGCTATCACGGGACGACCTGATCACCCGACAAGGGCCTGCGGGTTTCCGCCTTGCGGTTCCCGAGGCCCAGCTGTTGGGTCCCCACCGATTCGAGTATTCGGTCATTCCCCACCAGGGATCATGGGAGACCGCCTTTCCGGAGGCCAGCGCGTTCGTGGCCGGGCTGCGGGCGGTCGGCACGGCCATTCACCCGGGATCCTTGTTGCCCGCGGCAAGCCTGGTGCAGGTGGATGACCCTGCCTTCGTGTTGAGTGCCATCAAGCAGCCGGAAGAGGGCGAGGGGCTGGTGATCCGTGGATATAACATCACCGGCGAGCCTCGGCTGGTTCACCTCACGATGGCCTTCGGTTTCGATCGCTGCTGGCGAGGTCGGCTTGACGAGAGGCACGTGCAGGAATTGACGAAAGCTACGGACCACTCCGTCGCCTTTGAAGTGGCGGCGCACGAGATTGTGACCCTCATCTTTGGCGACTAGCTTCCCCTGCGGAAGCGTGCTCCCGAGTCCGTCCCATTGGTCTGGCCCTACCCATTGAGGATACTGTCGGGGAGATAAACGCGGATGGCGGCCTCTCCGTCGACCGGGCATTTGTACTCGCAGATGCCGCAGCCGATACAGCGGTCGCGCAGGACTTCGGGTCTCTGGATGACGGCGGTCGTCCCGTCGGCTCGGATCACCTCCGCCTTCTCAAGGATCACCGCTTTGTCCGGTACGGGACACATCTCCTGACAGACGATGCAGTCCCACCCGTCTGCCCAGGCGATGCATCGATTCTGGTCGATGTAGGCCGATCCAATCACTGTGGTCTGCTTTTCGGCGAGCGGCAACATGGGAATCGCCTGGGTGGGACAGGCCTGACCGCAGGCGTTGCAGGAGTAGTCGCAGTACCCCAGGCGGGGGATGAGGACCGGGGTCCAAAATCCATCGAGCCCGGCTTGAGCGATGGCAGGGTGGATCCCTCCGGTCGGACAGGTGCGCGAGCAGATTCCGCAACGGATGCACCGCTCCAGCAGGGTCGCCTCATCGACCCCGGGAGGGCGGATCCGGTGAGCCGCAGGCGGCCTCGTTACGGACTCGGCGTTCAACAGGCTCACCCAGACCACCGCGGCCCCCAGGCTGAGAAGCACCTCTCTTCGCTTGGGGTCATACGCTTGCCATGGGCTGATCGCCAGTTCCGGGGTGAACTGGATCCCAGCACGAGGGCAAGCGGCGAGGCATTCCAAGCACATGGTGCATTCGGAGGTGTCGCTGCTAAAGTTGCGCTGGGAATCGATCGTGCCCGTCGGGCAGACTCGGGCGCAAGCCGCGCACTGGTTGCACTCGCCGCTCACCTTGCGCCGCACGAGCGATACCTTGGCCAGAAGCCCGAGCAACCCGCCCAGGGGGCAAAGGTAGCGGCACCAGAAGCGATGGGCGATGGCGTTCAGGCCGACAATGGCGGCGAACACGGCGGCAAAGAGAAGCACGTCATTGGCCGCTGTCGGTGTGATCGGAAGAATGTCCGGCCGGATCAGGCCGTCCAGGCTGGTCAGGGGGCCCTGAAAGAAGGGTACCGGATAGAGAAAGGCTTCCAGCCCCGTGACCAGACGGTCAAGGGCTGGCCAGATCGCGGTCGAAATCGTTCGGATGAAAATCGTGATTGGATCCAAAAAGGCCAGCGTCAGGTTTCCGAGGAGTGCGGCGACCACCAGGGCGACTAGGAGCAGGTACTTGACCAGGCGCCACCGCTCCGCTGGCCCTTCGCTGCGGTGGGCCTGGGTGCGAAACGGGAAGAGATCGAGGGCCGTTCCCAGCGGGCAGAGCCAGCCGCACCAGGCTCGGCCCGCCAGCAAGGTCAGTAGCACCATTCCAAGGGACAGCAAGAGGCCCGGCACCAGCACCCGCCCGGCTAGGAAGCTCAGCAGGGAGGTGAGGGGATCGAGGCGAACCGGGAGGTTGCCGAGTTCCGGAGACAGCAAGCCGCGTTTGGCCCCCACGATCAGGGCTAAGAAGGTCAGGAAAACTACGCCCTGAACGGTCTGCCGGAGAATCAGCCAATAGCGCGGCTTCCAGCGACCCGTGGCGAAACGACTAGGCGCCAACCGAGATCTCCTTGATTCTCAGGCTCCCCAAATCGCTGCGGCCCAGACCCATAGCTTCGCCGGCATTAATCCCTTCGTAGGCACGAGCGTAGGCCAGCTTGTCGGCCGAGCGAGCAAACAGGGTCGTCGCGTAGCTGTCAGCCGCAACGATGTCCGGGCTCATGATGAGGGTGTCCAGCTCGCGAACATCCGCGAGGTCTCCCCCGGTCGGCCCGTGATTGAGCAGAATTCTCACCGCATCGATGACCGTGAGCGAGGGGCGGAGGCGGCTGGCAAGGTCGGCCAGTTTCTGACCTAGGTCGAAATGCATCACGGGTCGATTCAGAATGGTCCCCATCAGGTTCTTCATGCCCAACGTCAGGCCGGCCAGGGCGTGGTCTTTGGCGATAGGCACGTTGATCAAGACGTCGGCTTTCAAGATGTCGTCGAAGATCTGGCACGTGTGCAGCTCTCGCGCGTCGGGCAGATCAACCTGCACGAACCTGTAGGCAGGCATGAACTCCATCTCGCCTCCGGCCGCGTTCACTTGGTCTTGGATTCCGCTCGTGGCATAGGCCGATGGGGCGTCGCTGGCAAAGGGGTAGTCCATGACTCGAACCCGGGCAGCGCCTGCGGCAAGGCACTGTCGCACCAGCTCCCCAACTACCCACGGGTTGGTCGTGGCGGCGTACTCATAGGGATGAGCGACGCAGATGTTGGGTTTGATGACTACGTTGGCCCCTGGACGGACAAAGCGGCTCATTCCGCCGAGTGCGGAGATCGCTTGCTGGACCAGGGCCTCCGGCGAAGGGCCGCGGGCCACTACCAAGTCAGGCAAGGGAGCGGAGGTGGGGGTCGGAGGAACCGGAGAAGGAATCGGCGTGGCAACGGTACCGGTAAGGTTGGGCGGGGCGCCTGTCGGCACGGCTCCAACGGTCGTGGGAAAGGGAGAGGGAGTGGCCGTGCCCAGGGTGCTGCCTATCCGGGAGCATGCCGCGCTGCCGACACCGAGTGCCAGGAGGCGGAGAAACGTTCGACGTGGCATCGAGGTGGGCATAAAGGCCTCCCATTTCTGGCCCGCCCGAATTGGGCCTCGCTTGGCGGGGACAGTGCCTTGATTATCCGAGGAAAGCTGTTGGCCAACAAGTTGCAAATCTCACCTTCGCACGAGGAGGATCCTCGGTCAGGGGACTGTGGAAAGCAGCGGTTCATGACTTTTAAGCCCCTCAGCGGATCCGCGAGAATCCTGAGCGGCTCCGGTTTTCCGGCCGGCGGAGCCAGCCGCCATTCCCCGCGCAAGTCCTTGGCCAGAGAACGTCCCCAGGGCCAAGATTCTTTCTCGGGGAAATACTGGATCCTCCAGGCTCGAAAGTTGCGGTGGGAGTGCTGTTTTCCTGCGCCGCTTCAAATTGCAAAGGCGGATGGGACCGGCATTGTATAATGCGGAGGCCCTGCTGCGGCAGGAGGACTTGTCGTGTCTGCCATCTTCGCGCGCCTTTTCTCCCGACGAACCAAGAAGAAGGCGCCGGATTCCCTGGGTCCGGTGGGCGGAGGAGTAACCATCCGTATTTCCTCCTCTGCGACGGCACGACCGGGCCGTCTCCCCTCCGATTCCCTCAAGCCAGGCCCGAACAACTTGCAGCCGCAGGAGGAGGCTCCGGCAGGGGAAACCAAGGTTGCCGCCCGAGGGGTCAGCGCCTCGGCGCCGGGAAGTTCGGCCGTCAAGGGGATGCCGTCTGAGGTGGCGCGATCGGATTTGGCTGTACCGAACTCCCTCCGAGAGGAGAATCCCATGCCCGTTTCGGCAGAGTCCCAGATCCCGTTGGGCCGGCAGAGCGGACCCGCAGAGCGCACGATCCTTTCCAGCCGAAGGGTAGCTCTGGCGGAAGCGCATGACTACTTGAGCAAGGTCCAAGACAAGATCAACAAGCTGGCGGAGGAGTTTGCTTCGGGTTCTGTGAATCGGTTGCAATTCCAGGAACTGTACGCTCACTACCAGCGGGAGAAACAGGCCGTCGAAACGTGGATGGAGAACGCGGCGGGTTCCGAGGACTGGCATGCCGCGGGCTTGGAAGGAAGGAGCATTCTCATTCGGCGCCAGCACACCGCACATGTGCTGGGCTACGCCATCTACGAGAATGAGAGCGGGATGCCTTTGCGGACCATCGGGAAATTCGAGATGGATCCGGAAATGTTCGTTCCTATGCTGTCTTCCTATCGCTCCGCGACGAAGGAAATCTTCGGAGGGGGAATGCGTTCTACCCAGATCGAAGGCGGACAGTGGCTTTGTTTTGTAGCGGGAGACTTCACCACGCTCATGGCGCTCTTCAGCAACGAACCAGCCGGGAAACAACTACAGACGCTCGAAGAGGTCCATCGGCTGTTTGAGAGGGCCAATCGATACCTTCTTCGTCGTCAGCCGGTGGATGCGGAAGCGCTGGTCCTTCCGCACATGTTCTATCTGGAGGCGGCCCACTAGGGGGAAACCCAGGTGTGCGCATGACATCCTCTCGGGCCCTGAAGGTGGTGTTCGCCGGGGATGGCGGGGTGGGCAAGACCTCGCTGATTCGCCGTTTCTGCGATGGCCGGTTTGAGATCTCGCGAGTCCAAACCATCGGCGTGGACTTTCAAAGCAAGGTGGTGGCCCTCCCGACGGGACCGGTAAAACTCTCTATCTGGGACCTGGCAGGACAGGAAAGGTTCCAGGTTGTCCGCTCCGGATTCTATCGAGGCAGCCGCTGCGCCGCGCTCGTTTTTGATGCGACCCAGCCGGACAGCCTGGCCGACCTAAGGCGCTGGAGGGGCGAGATTCTTGCCGCGGTCCCCGGCCAGAGGTTTGCGGTCGTGGCCAACAAGGTAGACCTTCTCTCCGGAAATGGACGTGGGCCCCAGCCCTCCTGGGATGGCAAGCCGAAGGTTCCGGAGGCCCTCGACTACGCGGATTCTGTTGGTGCCGTCTATTTCGAAACCAGCGCGCTGACGGGAGAGGGGGTGCCGAAGCTTTTTGAGGCGATGGCGCGGCTGGCGGGCACAGCTCTTGCCTAACCCCAAGAACGCTCGTCGCCGGACCTCGCGTGGTCCCTGCTCCCCGTAGGGCGCGGCCAAGCGACGCCGACGGGAGCGGATCCTCGCCGCTCCCAGAGGATCTGTCAAGAACCGGTCGCATCCTGTCCCCTGTGACCGGGTGGTGACCAGGTTCAGATACATATGAGACAGTCTGGGTAGCAGAAACAGAGCATCGGAGTCATCCTTGGGGGTGACCAAACCAACCAAGGAGATGGCCCCGATGCGCATCGTAGGATACCCCCGATCGTTCTTCTGCATCGCCCGGCATGTGCCGGTGGAACTCAGTCCCAAGGCTCAGGAGCGCCTGAGACTCCTTCGCGCCTGGCAGGCAATGAACCAGCGGGGCCTTACCCGGGTAGAGGCAGCCAAGGTTCTGCGGGTGTCTCGGGCAACCTTGTATCGGTGGCAGAAGCGAATCCGAAGGGAAGGTCTGCGCGGGCTGGAGGAGCGCAGCCGACGGCCGAAGCGGGTGCGCCGGCCACTGTGGAGTGAAGACCTGGCGGCCGCAGTCCACCGGCTGAGGGAACAGTATCCCCGTTGGGGGAAGGAGACGCTAGTCGTCCTGCTGGAGCGAGAGGGCTGGAAGACCTCGGCTTCGACGGTGGGCAGGATACTGAAGCGCCTGAAAGCCCTGGGAAGGCTGCACGAACCGCCGCGGCGGCAGGCGAGCCTGCACCGGCGGGCAAGAAGGCGGGTTTATGCGACCCGCAAACCCAAG
>Ga0187865_1000867_pt1 | contig 39294 bp, 40 predicted proteins | sample June2016WEW_11_1_2_FD_132989 | JGI IMG/M metagenome (GOLD analysis project Ga0187865, IMG submission 132989) | Peatland microbial communities from SPRUCE experiment site at the Marcell Experimental Forest, Minnesota, USA - June2016WEW_11_100 | ecosystem: Environmental > Terrestrial > Soil >...
TAGCTTGAGGGCTGCTCCAGCGGCTTAGCACATAGGGATTTTAAGCAGGGTGCCGACCAGAGCTTGGCTAACCCGGAAACTTCATGCGCCTGGGCACCCTGCTTAAAACCCTCTGCAATATCGCCGGGGCGGCCAGGGGCGTGCCCGTTGTGCCCGGGCTGCTATCGGCCCGGCCTGCAACGACCGACTCATCGCATGGTTTCCAGATGCCAACATGTGCCATGCTAGTTTCTAATGCGAGACCTGGAGACCATCGAAACCGAGCTGATGGAAATTAGCGCCATCGCCGACGATTCCGTCAAGTTCGAGCGCATCATTGCCTGGTGCGCATGCCATCCCGACGAAGTGCCCTTCGCCCTGCATCAGCTCATGGGCCGGCGCGACAAGCACGCGTCGCAAACCTCTAAGACGTAACCGGCAGTTAACTTGAAGGGCAACGGGCGATAACGTGACCTGTCGGAAATGTCGAGTTCCGATGAAAGAGCTGAAGGGGCATATCTTCCACAAGCAGCGAAAGTGGAAATGCCCGAAGTGCGCTAGAGTTCGGATGCAGCAGCAGAGCTAACGGCTGTTGGCGGCCGTGAAATCGGTCTAAACCCGTCTAAACCAGAACGCCGGCCAATGCCTCGATGCAAGCTTTGCAGAACGCGGGTAGATCTTCAGGCCTGCGGCTGGTCACGAGATTCTTGTCTACGACGACTTCGGCGTCAACCCAGTGCGCGCCGGCGTTGACAACATCGTCCTGGATCGCGAAGAAACCGGTTACCTTACGCCCTTTCAATAGGCTGCCCGCCGAGCACAGGACCCACGGACCATGGCAGATCGCGGCGACGAGTTTGCCAGCCGCATCCATGTCATGCACGAACCGATTGGCTTTGGAATGGCGCCGGATGTGATCTGGCGCGTAGCCGCCGGGCACCACAACGCTGTCGAAATCGGCGGTTTCGATACGGCGTGATGAAGGAAGCCCATTCGGTTTCCCCCGCATCCTGCCCGGCGACTTAGCCGGCGCAGGAGCTTTGAGAAAATCAGATCGCCCGAAATTCAAAGTACAATCCGAGTGCACCAAAACATGCCCTAATGAAAGTGTTTTGAAAATGTTCAGAACCAGAGAACCCTCTCTGGTGTCTCCCGAAACCCAGGCCTACGCCAGCGCCGAGGTCGCGCGGATTGCCCGCGTCAGCCTTCGTCAGTTGCAGTGGCGGGAGGAACGCCGAGTCGTCTCGCCCGGCCAGGACAATCACAAGCGCCTATACCAGCCGGACCAGGCGATCGAGGTTTCGGTGATCGCCGAGTTGCGGCGGAAAGGCTTTTCGCTGCAAACCATTCGCCGCGTGCTGCGCTTCTTAGAAAAGGGGCTGCGGAAGCGGCTGAGCGAGGTGCTGGCGCTCGATTCGGAAATACACCTGTTGACCGACGGGAAATCGATTTATCTGGAGGACGCACCGGAGCGCATCATCGATTTGCCGAAGGACGCACGGCAACCGATGTTTTTGGTCCGCGTGACGGATCAGGCCCGCCGTCTCGCGACTGCCGCTCAGAGGAAACCGCCGAAATCGGAAGCGCCCAGCCCGGTCCGAAGGTCAATAGTTGGCTGATGAAGCTGCGCAAGCGGTCTGGCGGGGCGCCACACTTGCTGCGGGTCGTACCTGCTCCAACTTCCCAGCCCACCGCAAGGTGTGATCATTCCGCACCTGTCGCATTTCCACGTGACTCAGCGACGCCGCCGGATGGTGGCTCGGGGCTGGGCCGCACGCCGAGGCAGCGCCGGCCGTCGATGCAATGCTCGTCCACCAGGCGCGCTCCCGATAGTTCGACCTGCCGCAGTTCGGTTTCGGGCAATAGCAGTTTCAACTCGTCCACGCCGGCGGCGAATCGGCCCAAGCGCGCGATGTCCACCCGCAACACATCGGTTTCGCCCGTCATGGTGACGCGCCAGGAGCCATAACCGTTTTCCCGATACGCCTCGCTCTCACCGTCGTCTTCGTAGCTCTCGCCGAAACTTTGGCCCCGGGACGGCGGAAACAACAGGAAAGCGCGCTGCTCACCCGCGGCGATGGCCGGCTTGTTCGCATTGACGGGGATCACACTACCCGCGCAAGCCAACAAAACGGGACGGTTCCAGGGAGCGGGCAACTCGACGGTTTGGCCGCCTGCAAACGTTCTGCCGGACCAGAAGTCATACCAGTCCGCCCCGTGCGGCAGATACACGCTGCGCAGTTTCGCGCCCGGTTCCACGACGGAGGCAACCAGCAGGAACGGTCCCAGCATCATGTCGTCATTCTCGCGATAGCAGCCGTCGTCGTTCGGGAAGTCGTAGAACGTCGGCCGGATCACCGGCTCGTAACCGCTTCGGTATCGCCAGAGCAGCAGATAGAGGTAGGGAGCCAGCCAGTTCCGTAACTCGACCAGTTCCCGGACATGGCCGGTGACCTCCAGGTACATCCAGGGCTCGTTGGCGGTTCCGTCGTCATTCCAGGAGTGGATGGAAAACCGTGGCATGAAGATCCCCGCCTGCACCCAGCGCACGAACAGTTCCGGGTCGGGGCGCGGTCCGGCAAACCCACCGACGTCGTGACCGCTGTTGGAGACACCCGAGAGCGCCAGGCCCAGGCCCATTTTGATGTTGTATTTCAGCGTTTCCCATGAAGTGAAGTTGTCACCCGACCAGGTTTGCGCGTACCGTTGCATGCCCGCCATGCCGGAACGGGTCACCAGGAAGGGGCGGACGCCGGGACTGTGCTCGCGCTGCGCCTCCCGCGACGCCCTCATCATGAGCAGCGGCTGCAGGGCGCGAATCTCCCGCGCGGGACGCGGCCGCCCGAAGCAGTTCGCCAGCACGCCCGGCGACCAGACTTCGAACTCATTGTTGTCGTTCCACGTTGCGGAGATGCCGTAGTCAAGCAGGGCCGACTTGACCTTGTCCTTCCACCAGGCCAGAGTCCGGGGGTTGGTGAAATCCAGGCACGCGCCCACGCCGTCCCAGAACTGCAGCCACCCGGGTTCGCCATCCTCGGCGGCGAGCAACAGCCCTTGCTGCTGTGCCTCGTCGAATAACGGATGGCCGCGCAACAGGCAGGGTTTGATATTGGCGGCCAGATGCACGCCTGCGTCGCGATAGCTGCGCGCGAATGCCGCCGGATCGGGAAACTTGTCGCGGTTCCAGTGAAACACATACCGCTTGCCGCCCATCGAGGTGTAGCCCGACGAGAGGTGGAAGGATTGGCAGAGGATCCGGTGTTCGGCGCACCGCTCCAGAAACTCACCCATGCGCTTCTGCGCGTCGGGCGCGTCGGTGTAACTCATGGTCGATCCGGAATAGCCGAGCGACCAGCGAGGCATGAAAGCAGGCCGCCCGGTAAGCCAGGTGAAGCGCCGGGTGATGCCGGCGACCGAGGGGCCGGCAAACACGTAGTAGTCCAGATCGCCGTGGTCCGCGACGAAGTAGCGATAGAGCCCGTGATAGTTGTCGAGTTCGCGGCCCATGTCGAAGGTGCAGTCCGAGAGGGTGTCGTAAAACAGTCCAAAGGCCATCCGCAGCCGCGGCTTCCAGGTAATGTAGAACGGGATGTGCTTGTACAGCGGGTCGGAGGATTTGGCGCTGTACCCCATGGCATCGATATTGCACATCCGAAAGCGCCCTCCGGCGCGGTCGGTTTCCCCCGACCGCTCACCCAGGCCGAAGTACATTTCGTCGCGTTCGCGGGCCAGGTAATGATAGATCCTGTCGTCCCACCAGCCGAAGTTATAAGACTGCGTAGGCCGGTCCCGAGCCACGCGATGCCATTGCCCCTCCACGCCAAGGTCCCAGTGGCAGAGTAGCCCGCGCAGATCCAGCGTCAGGGCCAGCCGCGAAGTCTCGATCCGAAGACGTTCCGGCTGCTTCACCAGGCGAAACTGCGGGCACGTGAAGCCGGAGATGTCAAAACGGTCGCGGCCCTCCGCCGGCACGTCCTCCATCCCCGGTGCGATGGCCCAGCTTGCAGGCTGGTGCAATCTGCCGTCAGGCAGCACCAGTACCCGGATCAGATCCTGCTCCAGAATGAAGAGGTGTGCGGCGGCGCCGGTGGAACTCGACAGATCGATGCGTCCCGGCGCCGTGTTGGCCACGCGGAACAGCGGAGGATGGGACACGGAAGAATGTATGGTCATAGCGTAGGAACCCGCCACTGGGGGCGGAGCAGCGACACCAGGATTGCCGCTCCCAGCAGATCGAAGACACTCAAACATGCGAACAGTGGCCCGTAGCCCATGCGTTCCGCCAGCGCGCCGACCAACAGTGAGAACAGCAGGCCGCCGGTCCAGGACGCCATTCCGGTGAGCCCGTTGGCGGTGCCCACCTCGCTTTGGGCGAAAACGTCGGTGGTCAGCGTGTTCAGTAAACCGGAAATCATCTGGTGAGCAAAGCCGCCGAAACAGAAAAGGGCAATGGCCACGCCCGTTGTGCCGGCCAGTCCGACACAGCCCGGACCGATCATGATGACGGCCCCGATGCCTACAGTCGCCACGCGCGATCCAAGCAGGCTGAGACCGCACCGGCGCATGAGAAACGGCGAGAGGTAACCGCCGAGGATGCCACCGAACTCCGCCGCCAGGAACGGAAGCCAGGCAAACAGTGCGATACCTTTCAGGTCCATGTGCCGCTCAGTTGCCAGGTAGAGCGGCACCCAGAAACTGAACGTCTGCCAGGCGGGTTCAGCCAGAAAGCGGGGGATGGCAATGGCCCAGAACCCACGGCGCTTCACAATGTCCCGCGCGGACGCACGCGGGCCTCGCGTTTCCACGCGTCCGGCAAGAATATGGTCGCGCTCGGCCGCGCCCAGAGCTGGATGGTCCGCCGGCGCGCGATAGAATGCCCACCAGACGGCGGACCAGAAAATGCCCACCAGACCCGTGACCGCAAAGGCGGCGCGCCAATCCCAGCGTAGCGCCAGCCACACCACCACGGGCGGCGCGAGCATGGCGCCCAAGGATGTCCCCGCGTTGAAATACCCGACCGCGACCGACCGTTCCTTTCCGGGGAACCACTCGGCCACGGACTTCACACCCGCGGGGATGGCGCACGCCTGGTTCAGGCCCAGCAGTCCCCGAAATACGGCCAGTGACCGCCACCCGCCGGCGACGCCATGCAGAGCTCCGATAACCGACCAAGCGATGGCAAAGAGCGCAAAGCTCAGCCGCAATCCCAGCCTGTCAATGACCCATCCGCAAACCGGCTGCATGACGGTGTAGGCGAACTGGAACGCGGCGACTATGTAAGAATACTGCTGCGTGGAAAAGCCCATCTTCAGCTTGAGCTGGGGCCCGAGGACCGCAAGAGAATTGCGCGCCAGGTAGTTCGCGACGACACCGAGGCAGACCAGTCCGACGATCCACCACCGAAGCCCATGGATGACCGGCCAGCCCCGCCGTCTCTGGGGACCCTGGCCTGGCACTACGGGCGTGCTTGTCTGCATGGCATCCTCTTCCGACTACGGTATCAGTATCGGTAGCTGTTTCGGCGTGCCTATCGATTCTTGCTGTAAACCTCCGTTTCCCGAAACTCGGAACAGCGCGCCGTTTGTAGGTGAGCGCGTACGGTTTATGCTCTAAAAAGCGATTCGTCGCCGCCGCCCGCGCGCGGCCGATTAGTCCCTGATTCGCCTTCCCGGCACTACTCCTTCCCCCCCGCCACCCCGAGGTAATGTCCTCATGGCTAGCGATAATGCCCATTAAGAGGACCTAAATGAATGATTTGATTGTAGTTCCGCAAACGGACCAATGACAGAAGCTCAAGGCCCTGGTGCTGGACAGCGTCTCCTCGCCGATTACCAAGCGCGTTTACAATCTGGGACTGGACGAGTTCATCGCGTGGTACGGCCAGGAGCCGCGGCCCGGCTTCACGAGAGCGACCGTAAGCGCGTGGCGGGTCGCCCTTGAGGGCCGTGTACGAGGTGCAGGAAGAATTGCAGGTTCCGCAAAACAGTAACATGGTGCGCGACCAGATCATCTGCTTTCCCCGATTGGGGCGGGAGGGCGAAGATCCCGTGCTGTACCGGCGGGTAGAGATTTGGGACGCGGAGAAACAGGAGACCATCGCGTTCCTCTCGAACCTGCTGGCCTTCGGCGCGACGACCATTGCGGCCATCTACAAGGAGCGCTGGCAAGTGGAATTGTTCTTCAAGGCGTTGAAGCAGACGTTGAAAATCAAGACGTTCGTGGGGACCAACGCCAACGCGGCCCGGACCCAGGTGTGGACGGAGCTGATCGCCATACTGCTGTGGAAGTACCTGCAGTTGAAATCGACGTTCTCCTGGTCGTTGTTGAATCTGGCCGCTTTGCTGCGGCAACAACTGTTCTTCTATCGAGATCTGTGGGTGTGGTTGGACGACCCATTTCAGGCCCCGCCGGCTCTGGCCGGGGTGCACGACGATGCGCAACAGCTTGAAATCACGTGGTAGGCGGCAGTTGGACAGCAGAAAAACCGGCCAAAGGAAACAACATTGATTCCAGGGGGGATGTGATCAGGTAATTCGGACAGCAGCCTGACAAGATCGCGGGAGGCACTTACTTCGGCCTGGGTCGATGCGCAGACGCGCCTTCAGGCTCAGAGTCGGGTTATGCCCAACGTTCTCAATGCGGGAAATGGGGTCAAACAGCTAATTTGGACGCGAGTGATTCCAAGTAAAGGTCGCATGATAGTAGGTATTCAACAGGTAGTTCTGCTGCAGTGCGGCCCAATCGTTGGCGGCCATGGTGAGATTGATTACCTGCCATGATCCTACTTCCTTTTCGTTTGATTTCGAGACTAACCGACGCCATCCATTACGCGGCCGGTCCGTCGAAGAGACGATACTACGCAGGCGTACGCCGCGCAGAATTCAGCGCGGCGCAGTACGCGGCGAACAATGCCATGCCGGTTTCCCCGTGCAACTTATCTAAGGCACGTTTGTCACCGTTTGAATTCGAGAGGTTAATGGGCAACTCTGCCGCGAGTCGCCCCATCCGGCCTCTTCGCTCAGCTAAATGTGCATCTGCAAAGGCAAAGTCTACACGAGCCGCCGTTGCTTGCCAGGACCAATCAGGCCCCTAGCTCCCGCAGCGTGCGCAGGAAAGTAATGACACCTTCCCGGCTCAACATGCCAAGGACGTGGCCATCGCGTGTGACGGGCAACTGATTGACTCCATCGCGGTCCATCTGTTGGAGAGCGGTCCACAACTGGGTGTCCGGGGCGGTGCGTTTCAACTGTTCCAGGGGAAGCATGACTTGCGCCGCGGTTGTTGTCGCCCACTCATGCCGCGGCACTTCCTTGATCCGGTGCAGAGTGATCATGCCAACGGTGTCGGCGGCGCGAGTGACCAAAAAGCAGCGCTGCCCGCCGCCGAGGATGTGTTCGTCCACCAACTGTTCGAGCGTCAGGTCCGCAGGGACGGTGACGCAGTGACTGCTCATGGCTTGCGAAACTGTGTGGCCGGCCAACAGGCCCTGGAACATCACTTGATGCACCTGCTGTGAGGCGGCATTGTCGAGGAACCAACCGATGAAAGCAATCCACAACCCGCCGCTGAAGTCGCCGTTGAACATTTTCCAGACACCGACGAAGATAAACAGGAAACCAAAGAAACGGCCTGCGTTGGCCGCGATTAGCGTGGCGCGGCGCATATTTTTCGTGGCGGCCCAAACGAGGGCACGGAACACGCGGCCGCCATCCAGCGGGAAGCCGGGAATCAGATTGAAAAGCACCAACGCGAAGTTGATGTAGGCCAGGTATTTCGCCAGACCCCAGAGAGGCTGGATGCCGGCAACTGCCGGCTGCGCCACGGAGAACAACACCGCCAGCGCCAGACTCACGATTGGTCCGGCGACGGCGATGAGAAACTCCGCTCTAGCGCTGGGCGGTTCCGCGCCAATCTGAGCCACGCCGCCAAAGATGAACAACGTGATGCTGCGCACCGGCACCTTAAATCGCAAAGCGACCACCGAATGTCCCAGTTCGTGGAGCAGCACACTCGCAAAGAGCATGATCGCAGTGGCGGCGCCCATGAACCAATACAGCAGCGGCGGCCAAGTCTTAAACTCGGCGGGATAGTAACTGCCTGCCAGCGTCCAGGTGAGCAGCGCAAAGATCAGGAACCAGGAATAATCCAAACCAATGGGGATTCCCAGAATCCTGCCTAACGGGATATTGTGTCGGGTCATGAGCCTTTTTTATGGACGCTCGATGCGCTGTGCCCGGTCCGTCGCATGCAAGTTCCAAGGGGGGCTGCCAGCAATGAGTCAGCCCCCGAATCGAGCGCCGCTGACCGTTACTTGGCTGCGATCGGCGTGCCAATTATTTCGCCGGCGATCACTAGTTCCACCCGCCGATTCTGCTGCCGGCCCTGCGCGGTGTCATTGGAAGCCACGGGCTGAGCTTTGCCGAAGCCCCTCGCCGTGACCGAACCCACCGGCATTCCCTGCTGTATCAGGTAATCGCGCACAGACGCGCCGCGTTGCTCGGAAAGCCGCTGATTGTACTCGTCCCCGCCGACGCTGTCCGTGTAACCTTCCACATCCAGCCTTAGACCCGGATGCCCCGAGACGATGCCGGCCACCTTGGCCAGCTTCTCGCGCGCCAGAGGCCGCAAGGAAAACTTGGCCGTGTCGAAAAGGACATCCGACATGTTTACAATCAAACCACGCGCTGTATCGCGGGTCTGTAGAATGGCGTTGAATTGGGTCAGCAACTGAGATCGCAAGTCCGCCTTCTCCGCCTCCGCTTGCGCCTTCTCCCTGGCCGCGCGATCCAGTTCCGCCTGGGCGCCAGCCCGCTGCGCGTCATTCTCGCGTTTCAGACGATCGGCTTCGTTCTGCGCCGCAGCCATCTGCGCAACGCTGTCCCGTTGCCGCCGGTCCGCTTCGGTCTGAGCAGCCGCCATCCTGGCGTCGTTCTGGTTCTTCAGCCGGTCCGCTTCGTTCTGGGCAGCCGCCATCCTGACGTCGTTTTCGTTCTTCAGCCGGTCCGCCTCGTTCTGGGCAGCCGCCATCCTGGCGTCGTTCTCGTTCTTCAGCCGGTCCGCCTCGTTCTGGGCGGCGGCCATCCGTGTTTGGTTGTCGCGCTTCGCGCGATCCGCTTCATTCTGAGCGGCCTCCATCTTGGCGGCGTTTTCTCGCTGCACGCGGCCGGCTTCAGACTGCGCGGCAAGCCGCGCCGCGTCCGCGTCCCGTGTAACACGCGCGGTGTTGGCTTGTGCCTCGGCGCGTTGACTTTCGGCTAGAGCCTCACGCTCCGCCCCAGCCTGGCGCTCGTTAGCCAGCCGCTCCTCGTCGATCCTCTTTACGGTGATGATGCGGGCATCCTCGGCCATTTGGACGGCCTCGCGCGCCACCGTGGCGATGGGCTTCCTCCCCGCTTTACGCGTTAGATAGCCCTCGCCATTCTCCAGGCCCTGGACGGCCTTTTGGAAGGTATCGGGGGCGTACCTCTCAGCTCCGGTCCAGCGCGCAATCTGGACGGCATTACGAGCTTCGTAGAGCTCGAGCGGGATCCTCGGCGATAGTCGCACAGGTTTGATCTCGGCCGGGTTCACGTTCAAGGTGTACTGGCCCCGCTGTAAGAGCTCGTACTTGGCGTCCACTCCTTCAACGGCTCCACGGGTATCCTGCCGGACGACGTTCTCCATCACGACAACGTCGCTGGGCCGGGTCACCGCAAAGTATGGTTCCGCGGTCACAATCAAGCCAAACGACTGTAACTCAGTAGTGACGTCCAGCTTGCTGTTGGTTCCGTTCAACAAGACCTCGCCCAGATTGGTCGTGCGGCCTTCCGGGGTAATGGCCCACATCACATAGGTCAGGTATTCCGGCCCGTAGGCGGTGGCCGGCTGAAGATCGCGGAACTCGACTTCGATTTCGATATAGCCTTGCTTGCTCTCTACTTTTGCCTCACCGTGGGCCTTCGGCAGCAGGGGGGTGCCGCGAAAGTCAATCTTGGTGGCCCCGCCGCGGTGATTGTAGTTGACCGCTTTTGTGGTCCGCTCGACCACGGTGATGCGATAGATGGGCATCGCGCCGGCGGCCATCCGGGCCGCATTTTCGGTTGACTGCTGAACCGGGTTGGGAGCTTGCGGCGACTGGGCCGCCGCGAACGCACAAACCGTAAGGAACGTACTGATGATCCTCATTTTGTCCTTTTCTGTTGTTTACCTACTCGCCTAGCGCCTTCGCGCCGATTGCTTGTTCAGGAGACCGATCAAAGTCGCGCCCGATTCGGGTGCAGGCCTGCCGTTGGTGACAATGTCCCGGTTCTCGAGTTTCGTGCCGTACAGTGTGGCGTTGTCGTCCAGATCCTCCCGCAGGGTGGCTCCTTCCAGAGCAAGACCGGCAAACAGGCCCTGGGACCGCGACCACGAAAGAATCTCCGCGTGCATTTGAGCGTCTGTTTGAGCCGTCGCCGTGCGTCCCACGGGGCCAGCCGCTACCGATCCTTCGGCGCCCAAAGTGAACTTACTGGAAAGCAGCTTGTCCTCTCCCCCTTGATTCATCACTAGCATGATCAAGTCCGTCTCCGAGCCACCGATCTGAAAGCCAACGCTGCCGCCCTCGATACGAACCGTGGCGGGCGCCGACCAGCCTTCGCCGCTCTTGTCACGGCAGGACAGATACCCCTTCCCGTACTTGCCGCCAACTATGAAGGCCGCCGTCTTGAGACTTGGCACAATGACGATGCAGTACGCCTTATCGAGCAGATCCTGCGGAATCCCCTTGTCGGGTGTTGCCATTATTTGCGAAAAGACCGACGCAGCCTCGCCCAACCGTTTGGCAGGCTCCGTGTCGATCGCTAGCAACGATGTGGTGAAGGCCAAACCGGCCACGATCATTCGTTTCATGTTTTTTCCTCTTCTGTCGCAGGTATAGGTCGCGACTTCTCTGCTAAGGCACGGTTAGCACCATCTTCGGCCGTCCGGCGGGGCGCAAAGCCGCGAGGTTGCAGGCTAAGGGGTTGTGGGAAACTTCGGTAACTGCGCTAAGCCACGGGAGTTGGCAGAAGAGCGAGGCGGCCACAGCAAATGCAGTTTCTGCCACGGAAAGTGCAGGTTTTGCTTGCCGATGCGGGGCAGAATGGCATCCTGCGCGGCGGTTGGCAACCCGCCGCCGTCACTGTATTCTGCGAACCACCTCAGTAGGGTGAGTTGGATGCAGGCTTGTCCGACTGTAGGGCGGCTCGCCGCGTCGCCCTGCCGGCCAAGGCGGCTACGATTCCGGCCCCCCAATGGCGACCTTACGCCATCCGCTTCCGCGACTGCCACCCGTATAAGGTTAGGGCGAGGAGGCCCAAGCAAAGCAGCGGAACGGTCCCGGGCTCGAGAACGCTGTTGCCGGCGAAGCCGGCGCTGCCGAAGTCGCCGAGGCGGCTGTTGAAGTCGAGGCCGCAGGCATCGGTAATGGTGTTGGTATCCATCGTCACTGCCCCAGTTCGCGCCAGGGCCCTGCCCCACACGATTGTGGCGCCGGTATTCGTGGTGATGCTTGTAAACGCGAGAATGTTTCCTGCGGAAGTAGTACCGGTATCGAGCGTCGCGGAGCTGCCGGCCTGCCAAAACACGCCCTTACCTACACCGCCATCGATGGCAAATCGCCTGGCAGACGCTTAAAAATCTCCAGCCAGCCCGCGGAGGCCCCAATGCCAACCACCGGAATGACTGCCCGGGGCCGCACCGTACGACCGTATCGTTACTACTCTAAATCTGGAAACTGGCAGTCAAGCAATTTGTAGCCGGAAGGCCCCGCGGGCCGTGGTTCAGTAGGCCAGAGAGACTCTTGCGCTGGTTGCCAGCACCCAATCCATGGTCATGTCACCACGCATGGCCAGTGGCGTCTTCGCGCGGCGCCCACCCTCGTTTTCAGACCCGGGCGGCCAAGCGAGTCTTGCTTACGCCAGAAGCTGAAGCCAGCGTTCTTAGAGGCTGACCCGGAATTTTCGCCACGCCAAGATGCCCAGCAGACAACCGAGGCTCACCAGTTCTGAGGATCCCGGCTCGGGGACGCCGCCGGCGGTAGTGGCAGCGCAGCCTCCAACGTCCGTGGTGCCGGCCAAGGTGTTAGCGGTCTCTGCAAACACGCAGCCGTTGATCGTGCCCGCAAGCACTCCACTGCCCCCCGACGCGGCGGACATGGTGAAGCTCTGTCCCGCTAGAATGTTTCCGTCAAAGGTGATGGGTCCGGAGCTTCCGACGCTGATCGTGCCGATGGTCCCGATGATCCAGAAGATGTTATCCGCCTGCGCTTGGTTTTCCAGCGTGAATGTTAAAGCACCGTTCGCGGTGAAGGCCCCGTCTGTTCTGATAACGAAAACTTCATTGGGGTTGTTCTGGGCATCGAATGTCAAATTGATGCCGGTCGTCGTCGAGATGTTGACCAGCGTAAACGTGTACACATTGTTGCCGATGAACGTACGGTCCACCGTGAGATCGGGGTACGACTGCGTGGATGCCAAGAGCAAGGCCGTGTTGAACGCGTTTACGAAGTCGATGTACGCGTTGTTGGAGAGCGTGTTGCCCGGCGGAATAACGCTACCGCCGACCGTGGTTCCCGTCGGGTTGAAGCCTGTAATCGTACCCGATGCGTCTTTGACCCCAACATTGCCCGTGACCACAGAGGTCCCGGTATTCGAAATCGTGCCGCCGAGGAGCGCGAAAGAACTGGCACTGCCCAGATCCACGGAAACGATGCCTCCAAAAGCAGGCATAACAGCCGCTACAGCCACCACCAACCAAATCAATCTGTGTCGCATTTTTTCTCCCTTCCCCGCAGCGTTTCCGCAGCGAAAAACCGCAAAAACTCAACCAGAATCTCCGTTTCGAGCTTCCGGGTTGCTAGCCAAGGCTATCGTTGGAGACACTTCCGATGGATTATGCGCGATTTCAGTACTCGATTCAAGCAGATTTTGACAGTCGAGAACCTGAAAGGTACCGTGCTGTCGAGCATTTTCACACTGCTCCATAACGGCTGCTCTTAGCAAATTCTACCAACTCCACGCCGGCATTTGCAACGCCGCGGACCACGAGGAGCGGGGCCAAAGCTACGGGCCCGCCGGCGCTAGCGCACCCGCGGGCCATACGGAAGCAAGTGTAGGGCCATGCTTCAACCAGAAGAGACCCGCGAGACTGAGTTGACCGGCGAGTGCCCTCAAGCCGCAATGCCGGAATCGGTTCGTTGGCCCTATTCGGGCTGCGGTGCGCCGGAGGGAATGGCCGTGGCCTGGCGAGTCTTCACAAATAACGCCTGTAGATCGCTCAGAACTCCAGGGTCGCCCTTCGCCAACTCCGCTGTGATCGGATCCCGGAGGCTCAAAAGGTCTTCCAGTGGCTTTCTGACGCTGGAGTTCGGCGCCTGATTGACTACTTCCCGGATGCGGTCGAAAAAACGCGTGCTGGTGCCGGCCGCGAGCCCATAGTCCTTCTGGCTCGCCTGAAAGTAAGCCAGGCTGGCCAAATCCCGAAGCTGGGCCAGGCTCTGCTCCCGCCGAGCTTCGCGGATCTCATTCTCCAGATGATTCGCCTTCACATAGGAAGGAAGAAAACCTGCCAGAAACACGACGACCAGCAGAACCGCCACTACCATGATCTTGTTCTTCACGCGCACCTCCTCCTTTTGAAGGGGCCCCACAAACACGCCAAACGTTGTGTCTCTTCGTCTGCGGAACCGGCTGAACAGCCGCCGGAGAACAAGTCTGCGTCCTTGAACGATCGGATTACATATCTTTTCACACGCCCTTGCACTGGCGGCTGCGCATGCTCGGGGCCGCGTGGTGTGCGGGCCTACCAGTTCCGGGAAGCCCCGCGCGCCGATCCGGCCGCGGCCGTCTCGGGCGATTCACTCTGTGGCTTGAGCTGGGCCTCTCAGCTTCGTCCAATCACCTCAGCGACCTCTTTGACCCGATCGCGCAATTCCTCTACGCGGCCCCTGACGCAATCTTGCGCCGCGGCAGCGTTGTCCTTCATCCAGTCCTCCCCCTCTTCGACCTTGCGGCCAATGAGGCGGCGCGTCGCAGCGCCGGAGCGTGGGGCAAGCAAGACCGTCAGGGCGATACCCGCTCCCAGCCCGGTCAAGAAAAACAGTAGCGCGGAACCTTTATTACCGTTCATTTCAACTTTCTCCGGTTTGTGATCCTCCCGTCCATGGAGCAATCCTGTGACCACAACTTGCTAGCGATGATGATGGCGCTATTCCATCGCAGCTAGGACTTGGTCAAGCGGGAGCGTCGCGAAGGTCGTGGCGTAGTCGGATATCCCGTAGGGAATAACGAGTTGCCCGTTATGCACGAGGCTGCCGCACGAGTAAACGACATTGGGCACGTAGCCGTCGCGCTCGTTTATATTGGGTTTGATCAGTGGTTCAGGCAGGCGGCCGATTACCTTTGTCGGGTCGTCGCGGTCGAGCAGGAAAGCGCCAATGCAGTACTTTCGCATGGGCCCCACGGCGTGACTGATTACAAGCCATCCGGCTTCGGTTTCGATGGGCGAGCCGCAGTTGCCCAACTGGATGAATTCCCAGGGGAACTTCGGCTCCAGAATGAGCTGCATGGTATGCCAGAAATGGAGATGATCGGAGAACATCACGTAGATATTCTCCGCATCCTGCCGGCCAAGCATCGCATAAAGGCCCTTGATTTTGCGGGGAAAGAGCGCCATGCCTTTGTTCTCGACGGCCGGGCCATTCAACGTGATGAACTTGAAACGAAGAAAATCGGACGTCTCCAGAAATTGGGGCAGGATCATCTTTCCGTCGTACGCGGTGTAAGTCGCATAATAGGTCCGCGTGCCGTCTTCCCTTTGGAAAAGGACAAAACGAGCGTCCTCGATCCCGTTGCTCTGGGAAGGAGTGACGGGGAACAGAACCCGCTCGGACAAACCCGACTCCGGCGAAAACTGTACTTCGTAGTTGGATTGGGCGAGCATCAGGGTTTTCCTGGCTATGCTCTTGGTCGTTTCCTGTGCATGCTCGAGGGGCTGTTGTGCGGCGCGACTGATACTGGCGCGCAGTTCTTCCAGGGTGAATGCGTCCGGTAAGCCGTTGAGGACCTCCTGGTTGAAGTTGCCCATGAGACGGAGTTCCTGAAGCTTGCGCTGGAACAGGGGTTTTTCAAACGTCGAGTTGGGCACTTGCATCGGCTCGATGCTGTAGCGGGAGGGCAAGTCCATGGTGATGTTGCTGTTGGCGTCCAATAATCCGCTGCGAAAAGCGATCGAGGAAACGTGCCCCTCGGCCGTGGCGCGTAAGCTCAGGATGAAACGTAACGATCCGGGCGGAACATCCGACTGATCCAGGTGCGGCACCATCGAGGGATTGAACAACGCCGCGGCTTCGAGCGAATACTCGTGAGTAAAATACCCGCCCAACAACAACTTCCGTTCTTCGGACAGACTCTGGTGGCCATCGAGCAGATAGGGACTGACTTCGTTAAACCGCCGGAGGAGGAATTCGTCGATCTTCAGTTGGCGGTCGGCGAATTCGGCCCGAACCCCGCCCAAAAGGGTATGGACTTCGTTCTCGGGAAGAGCCATGACCCGGGCGGCGATCTTAATGGAGCGCTGGTCGCTCATGAGACGAAAAGGCCGGGCCAGGACATGCGTGGGGTCCGGGTCCAAGGTGACCGTGCTGCGTTTCAGGTCGATGGGTTTCATGGGGCGACGGCGGCCGCCAGACCGGCTCGTTGAACGCCGTTCGCGGTGTTCTGTATCAACCGCATTTCCGCCAGCGACAGGAGAAAGGCCAGCATGGATTCCGCTCCCTGGTTTTCGTTGCTCCGGTCCACGTGCAGCCCATCGCGGCAGCCGCCAGTGTGGCGGGCGTAGAGTTCCAGCCCGAGATCGTTCCAGCCGAGGAACCAGTCGAAGGCGCGTTGCGCCTGGTCATACCACCACGGGTCGGCCGTGGCGCGGTACGCTTCCAGGCAAGCCGAGACCGTGGTCTGCGCCTCGATGGGCTGCTGGTCGAAGTCCGCGCGTGCGCCGTTATGCTTATAGAATCCATTGCTACCAATGGGCCGCAGCCGGCCATGCCGCGAGGTCTGAACGCCCACCAGCCAGCGCAACGCCTGTATGCCTCGTTCCGACACGTTTTTTTGCCCGGTGGCGCGTCCGCTGACAATCAGGGCGTGAGCCAGCTTGGCGTTGTCATAAGTCAACCCCTCTTCAAACCAGGTCCAGCCGGGCTGGGCGACCTGGTCAAAGATCGTCATCAACCGGCCGGTCAGATTTTCGCGGACATCGATAGCCAGGCGGTCACCCTTCATCCGGCGCAGATATTCGTGAATGCCAATGAGGCTGAATGCCCAGGCGCGCGGTGAAGTGAACTCCGTCACGGCCGGCAGCGCCTGCGCAAAGAGTTGTTTGGCCATCGTCTGGGAACTCCAATGCGGGGAGCGTCCCACCGCCGTGCCCAGCGCCCAAATCGCCCGGCCATGACAATCTTCGGACCCCTGATCGTCGAGCCAACGGCGGTCGATACCCAGGAAATTGTGGAAACGCGTGGTTTTTGGATCGAAGGCAGAGTCCAGGAACGCAGCGTAGGTTGTGGCCAGCGCCCGGACCCGCATCGGAGCTTCTTCCAACTGGCCGAGCAACACCGTCAGAATGAGTGCGCGGGCGTTGTCGTCGGTGCAGTAGCCTTCGGAAGGATTCGGCGCAGTGAAGCTGGCGTGCTGGAAAATGCCCGTGGAATCGGTCATGTGGTAAAGATGATCCAGATTCAGCTCCGGCGATTCAAACGGCCGGCGGCCGACATCTCTGGCGGCGACGGATTCGCGGGGCGCCGCGGCCCCCTGCCGTCGCGCCAGCTCAAAGGAGCGCATGTACAGCCCCGCCGTCTTGCTCCACACCATGGTGCGGCCCAGTTTGTAGGCGCTTTCGCTCATGGCGTGGCGGCGCGCTCCATCGCGCAACAACCCGCTCACCTCGCGCGCAATCGCTTTCGGGTCGGCGAATGGCACCAGTACGCCACGCTGGTCGCTCAACAATTCAGCGGCATGCCAGTACGGCGTCGAGATCACGGCTTTACCCGCGCCAAACGCATAAGCCAATGTTCCCGACGTAATCTGGGCTTCGTCCAGATAAGGCGTAATGTAAAGATCCGCCGCTCCAATGAACTCGGTCAGTTCCTTCAGCTCCACAAAGCGGTTGTGGAAGATGACGTGGTTCTCGAGTTTGTTCTTCCCGACGATGGCCTCGAGGCCGAGGCGGTAGGCGTCGCCTCGCGTGCGCAACTCATTGGGGTGCGTGGCGCCCAGCAAGATGTAGACGACGTCGGGAAACTCCGCCACGATATCCGGGAGAGCATTGAGCACATGTTCAATCCCCTTGTTCGGCGACAGCAGCCCGAAGGTCAGCAACACCTTCTTTCCGCCCACGCCAAACTGGTCTTTGTAATGATCCGGGGCGACGAATGGCACGTCGGGAATACCGTGCGGGATGAGATCGATCTTGGCCGGCGGCGCCTGGTACACCTCCTGCAAGAGGTTTCGTCCCCGCTCCGTCATGACCACCAGCCGGGTCGAGTGGGCGATCAATCTCTGCATCACGCTATGCTGGTCGGCGTTGGGCGTGCGGAGAACGGTGTGGAGCGTGGTGACGACCGGAGCTTCCAATTCGCGCAGCAGCGCCAATAAGTGGCTGCCGGCCGGCCCGCCGAAAATTCCGAACTCGTGCTGGACCGAGACAACGTCCACGTTGCTGGTGTTCAGGAAGTCGGCGGCGCACCGGTAAGATTCCAGATCCTGCTCCTCAATCTCGAAGCGAACGACCTCCGGATACTGATAGCACCCCTCGATGTCATTGACCGGCACCGCGAAGCACCGGCTCTGGGGATGCCGCGCCGCCACGGCACCAAGCAGGTCGGAGGTAAACGTGGCAATGCCGCATTTGCGCGGCAAGTAGTCGCCGAGAAACGCGATGGTTCGAGCGCTGGAGGCTGTTTTCACGACTTGGACCCACCTTTCCGTTCTTTGCCACCACCGCTCATTCACGCGGCATTGCGAAGACTCTCGCCGAGAGATTCGGTTCTCTCCCGCCCATCCCGATCGGCAGCTTCCTGGCACTGGATACAACGCGACGCCCATGGCACGGCCGCGAGGCGTCTTGGGCTGATCGCCGATTCGCACTCCATGCAGATTCCAAAGCTGCCGTCGTGAATCCGTCGCAATGTGGCTTTTACCTGACGCAGCAGGCTCGACTCACGGTCCACGCTGCGAATCGCCAGCTCTCGTTCCGACGCGTACTGAATCTCGTCCATCTGGTCCGCGCTCTTCTCGATTGCGATGCCGTCCCGCTTCCGCAACACGTGAGCCAGCTCGGCTTCTTTTCGTTCCAGGATCTCTTGGACCCCGCCCAGCCCGGTAGATACTATCTGCATGACAGTCCTCTTTCGTGCGTAATGTTGCCCATCGTCCTTTGCACGGGATGGTCCAGAGCAGAACCCTCGCATTTACAGGATGAAGCCGCTGAGCCAGCGTGCCGTTGGCAGAGATTCACCCGGGCCGAAGTGCAATATCTGCACTAGAGTGCGGAATTTGCCGCCGCTCATATAGCTCCCACCCCAAGAGATCGCCCGCTGGCGACGGTGGTCACGAACGTGCCTTCCCCATCAGGAGGAAGCTATGCGGCAAACAAAACCGAGCATTCTACCGATCGCGGTTCTCCGAAAACTGCGGCGCTCAGCGGCTCTTGGGCTGTTGCTCCTATTCCCGGTCCCAGCCGTTTACTCATATTCGGTTCTCACCCACGAAGCCATTATCGATTCGACCTGGGACAGCGCGATCAAACCGCTACTGCTCAAACGATTTCCGGCTGCCACCGCGGACGAGCTGACGCAAGCCCACGCATTCGCCTACGGAGGGTGCATTATTCAGGATCTGGGGTATTATCCGTTCGGCAGCAAGTTCTTCAGCGATTTGACACATTACGTCCGGAGCGGCGATTTTATCCTCAACCTGATCCGCGAATCCCAAGACCTGAATGAGTACGCTTTCGCTCTGGGAGCGTTGTCGCACTATGCCGCCGATAATAATGGCCACTCACTGGCCGTGAACCGGGCCGTTCCTTTGTTCTACCCGGACCTCGGCCGGAAGTTCGGAAAGATGGTAACGTATGCCGACGATCCGTATTCGCACGGCAAGACGGAGTTCGCTTTTGATGTCTTTCAGGCCGCCAAGGGGCGCTACGCCTCCGCTGCATACAAAAGCTTCATCGGATTTGAAGTAGCAAAACCCTTGCTCCAGCGGGCGTTTCTGGATACCTATGGGCTGAGACTGGAAAAAGTATTTCTGGACGTCGATCTCACGATCGGATCGTATCGCCGCGCGGTCGGCACGATTCTTCCGGCTCTTACGAGAGTTGCGTGGCAACTCAAGAAACAGGAAATCATGAAAGAGGCCCCCAGCGCGACGCGCAAGACCTTCCTCTACAACTTATCCCGTTCCAGCTACGAGAAAAACTGGGGAACTACGTATAAGGAACCTGGGGTCCGGTCGAAAATGCTGGCCACTGTATTCCGCGTCGTGCCAAGAGCAGGCCCGTTCCGGCCGCTGTCATTCAAGAGGCTGACACCCGAGATCGAACAAATGTACATGGCCAGCTTCAATTCGACGATTACGCATTATCGCGAACTGCTTTCGGAACAGAATGCGGGCCGTCTGAAGCTGCCGAATGACAATCTCGACGTGGGAACGTCCACAGCGGCGGGGAAGTATACGCTGGCGGATGTCGCCTACTCGAAGCTGCTACACAAGTTGCGGGGCCACTACACGGAAATGCCGCAAGAACTCCGAAGCGACATTCTGGCTTTCTACCACGGCCCTGGCCTGGCGAATTCGACCAAGACTAGCGCCGACGATTCGGCCAAGGTGGTCAAAGAACTCGATCAACTGCGAGCCGTGGACCTGGACCTGGCACGCAACGGCAGCCACAATCTAGCGGGCGAGAGGCCGCGCGACACTGAGGCGTCCGCCGGGGTGGGAGTCCCTGCTCGCTAATGAGCGACTCAACCTGGAGTTCGAGGCTCGCGAGGCAATCCCGCTGGTTGCTGCTGGCGCCCGTGCTGGCGGCGATTTCCGCGGCCTCCGGTCAGGAGCCGGGCGATGAAGCACTGAAACCCCTGGCCACCGGGTTCGCCAGGAACATCCTCCAGGATCAGAAAGCCATCTGGACCAGCCCGTTTCACATGACGCGCAAGGACGCCCAGTGGTGGCTGACTTTCGGCGCCATCGTGGGCGTGGCGGTGGTGACGGATCGCCGCGGTTCGCAACAACTGCCGAATACGGCGGATCAGCGGAGGTTCAGTCGCGACCTCTCGCAGGTGGGCGCTGCCTACACCCTGATTCCCATACTTGGCGGATTCTATGTGAGCGGAGTTTTGGCGAAGAGTGCGAAGTTGCGTGGCACGGGACTGCTGGGCGGCGAGGCGGTCGCCGATGCATTCATTGTGTCCGAAGTCCTCAAATTCGCGACCGGCCGGCAGCGGCCCCTGGTGGGGGATGGAGGTGGGCACTTCTTCCACGGAGGCGATTCGTTCCCGTCCGGTCACGCCATCGAGAGCTTCGCCCTCGCCTCGGTCATCGCGCATCGTTGGCGCCACAAGAAGGCGGCCATAATCGCCGCTTATGGACTGGCTACCCTGGTGAGCGCATCGCGCTTCAGCGGCCAGAAGCACTTCGCGTCGGACATCGTGGCGGGAGGCGTCATGGGGTGGTTTATCGGCAGGCACGTGTTCGAAACGCACTAAGGCGATGCCTGTACACCAAACGGAACGACACCGCACGGGACGCGTCGTCTGGCTGCGCGCGGCGGTATTGGGCGCGAACGACGGCATCCTTTCAACGGCGAGCCTGGTGCTCGGTGTCGCAGCCGCGCATGCGACCCACAGCAGCGTAGTGGTCGCGGGGATCGCCGGCCTGGTCGCCGGGGCGATGTCGATGGCGGCGGGTGAATACGTGTCCGTGCACTCACAGGCCGACACCGAAAAGGCCGACCTCAAGCTGGAACGCGCGGAGCTGAAGACCGACGACGAGGGCGAGCGCAAGGAACTGGCGGCCATCTACATCGCTCGCGGGCTCGATCCGACGCTCGCCAAAAAGGTTGCCGACCAACTGATGGCCCATGACGCGCTAGGCGCGCATGCCCGCGACGAACTCGGCATCTCCGCGGCTTTCAGTGCGCGTCCGATTCAAGCGGCGCTGGCGTCGGCCGGCAGCTTCGCCGTCGGAGCGGCCATGCCTCTGCTGGTCACGGCCATAGCCCCGGAGGCGCGTCTGATCCCCTTGGTTTCTGGAACTTCCCTGTTGTTCCTGGCGCTTCTGGGAGGGTTGGCCGCGCGCGTGGGAGGCGCAGGCGTGAGGCTGGGCGCCATACGCGTCACGTTTTGGGGCGCTCTAGCCATGGCGCTGACCGCGGGCGTCGGGGCCCTGTTCGGAACCGCCACCGGCGGGACTTGAAACGCTCCGCAACGCTCATCGCGCCGCCGGAGGCTCCTGGTCGGTGGGAACTCCGGCCAGGGAGCGATAGAACGCCACGGCCCGGTTGATCGAGGAAGACGCGTGTCCCGGTCCCGCGGCCAGCCGGCTCGCGTTACGCCCGGTGCGCGCGATGCTGTAGTACCGCCAGACGCCGTCCGATTCGCGATCCAGAAAGTAAATCGACTGCATCTCACCCGGAGGGAAGAGTGTCAAGAAGAAATAGCGCATGACGCTGACATTCTCGACATCGAAGACAAGCCGGTCCGCCGAAACCTCTGCCATGTGCATTCGGTAGATGGCCGCGCCGGAAAGATTATCGGCCTGCTCCAGGTAGAGCACCTTGCCTTCCTTCATCTCATCGGGCGTGAAGTCATCGCGGCGTTGAGTTGGCTGCGATGCGGCTACAGCGTGAGCGTTCACAATCAATGTTTGCCATTGCTTGTGAGTGGTCGACCAGTAGCGCATGCCCGCGAGCTCGGAGATCGCCCCGATGTGGCGAAGCAAGCCCGCGGCACCCGAGGTATAACGAAATCGGGCGACGGTGGTTATCAACGTAGAAAAGCCCACGTCGGCCCAACCGGTGCACGCGGGTGGTTTCCAGTCGCGACCGAAGGCCAACTCGCTCCAAGACTCTACGGTGGGCGGCTGGTCCAGGCCAGGATAGGGCGGAACCGGATCCATTCCGCAGGGCGGCTGCGGCCCCGATTGCGCATAGCCGTACGCCTGCCAGAGCAGCATCACCGAGAATACGAACCGAATCATTGTCGATGCCCGGGCCAGGGTTTGGCCGGTTCGAAGGCCACATGCCGGCAGCGCCGTCTACCGGCATGTGGAGTTTGCCGAGAAGCGGACCTATTGCCAGTGCCCCTCTACCAGAACATAGCCGCCGTTTCTGCGAACCCAGTGATGGGCAACCCAGTGGGCCCGCGCCCGCGGTGGCTGTTCCCACCTTCCTGGGACCCACACGTAATGGTCGTTATCCCAATTGTGGTATCCCTGAACCCACACATGGTTGCGGCTCGGCCGAGGGCTCCGCCTCTCAACCACCATGCGCGGCGGCGCAATGCGAACCACAAAATCGGCCGCCATAGCGCTGAAGGCCAGCCCGCCTGCAAAAACCAATCCGATCACTCGCTTAAGAACCATTTTTCTGACTCTCCCGGTCTTAGCAGAGCACGCGCGTGGCCGTATGCAAACACCTGACAGGCTGTGAGGCGGCTACGCGGGTACCGGCAAAAGCTGCATTCAAGTGCATCACTTCTGCCCGCCGGCTCCACGACACAACGATTCCGTTCATGCATTCCGGTTTGGCCCCAAATCTGCTCCAGTAGCGGCTTAACAGAAGAAAGGACGTTGAATATGAAGGCTGTCACTCGTTGGTCCGCGCTGCTGACGATGGTTGCCGCCGCAATGCTTGCAGGATGCTCACAGACCGTGAAATCGCCCGATGTTTCCGGCAGCATCCGCACAGCACTGGATCAGGCGGGCCTGAAAAAGGTTTCCATCAATCAGGATCGCGACAAGGGCGTTGTGACCCTCGGCGGACACGTCGAATCCGACGGCGACAAGGCACAAGCGGAAGCCATTGCCAAGTCCATCGCGGGCGGACAAGTTGTGTCGGACCAGATCGCGGTGGTCCCGCTGGGCGCCGAAAGCGATGCCCGAACCATCAATTCGGATCTGGATAAGGGCATCGAGCAGAACCTGGATGCAGCCCTCATTCAAAGCAAACTGCACGATAGCGTGAGATACGCGGTCAAGAACCACGTCGTCACGCTGACCGGCGAGGTCGACTCTCAATCCAAGCGCCGGGAGGCCGAAAGGGTGGCGGCTTCCGTTCCAAACGTTCAGCAAGTGGTGAACGAACTGCAAGTCAAGAATCAAAAGGCGACTTCCTCGGAGTGAAGGAGGCAAACAGGCAGGATTGAAGGTTCAGAAAGGAGATCGGCGATGCTGATACTACTAGTTGTCGTTTTGTTGCTGGTTCTGGGCGGCGGTGGTGGGTACTACGGCCACAGCTGTTGGGGTTACGGTGGGGGGGGCGGGCGTGGGGATTGGCACCATATTGCTCGTCCTACTCCTGGTCTACATGCTTGGGATTATCCACTAACGGAATGCTGAAAAAGACTGAAAACCGCTTGCTGACGCGCGCGGCTCGGAAACGCGGCCACGTGTTTGCGGGCGCTTGCCGCCAAGCGTGAACAAGGAACTGCCATGTCATTCGGGATTTACATTATCGGCTTCCTGATCTTAATCGGGGGGCTAATCTATGGAGCCGTGATACTGCATATTGCCGCGCATTGGATCGCAGTGGGTGCAATTGTACTCTTCGGCCTTGCGGTTCTGAAGGGCGTCCAGGCCACCCGGGGAAAAGACCCATCGTAATAAAGGGTTCGGTAGCCGGCCATAGTGCGACTCGTCGCGACTGGCGGCTGTCCCTCAAATGTTGCATCTGCCAAGACAAATGAAACGCGCCATGGCTCCCGCAGGGCTCGCTTCACGGCCCGGACTCCGGGGTGATGTGGGGGCCATTGTCCTGTTCGGAACGATCGCGGCACTGTACTTTGCGCGCGAGATTTTCATCCCCTTCGCATTTGCTCTCATTCTGACGTTTCTATTGACTCCAGTGGCGGCGCTTCTCCAGAGGCGGCACGCTGGCCGCGTAGCGTCCGTTCTCGCGACCGTCCTGATTGCGGTTGCGGTGGCTGGCGGGATCGGCTGGATCATCGCAAACCAGTTGGTTGACGTCGCCAATCAGCTCCCTCTGTACCGCCAGAACATTCACGCCAAGATTGAAGCATTTCATTTCCCGGTCACGGGGCAGCTAGGCCTGGCCGCCAAAAGCGTGCAGGAGATTGCGCAGGAACTCACCAGCCCGGGCGAGCCATCCGCGGCCTTGCCTCCGCAGGGTCGGAATCAGCGGCAGTCGAAGGCGCCGCCTGCGCCCGCGTCTCCGGTTCCCGTTCGAATTGTCCCAACCCCGACAAGCGGATGGACGGAGCTTCGAGATCTGGGCACGCCGGTTCTTGCGCCGCTAGGACGGGCGGGATTTGTCCTCATCTTTACGGTTTTCATGCTGTTGAAGAGAGAAGACCTGAGGAACCGTCTTCTGCGGCTAGCCGGGCTCGGTCAGTTGAACCTCATGACGCAAGCGCTCGATGACGCGTCAGGCCGGGTCAGCCGATACCTGCTTACGCAGGTGCTGGTCAATGCGGGCTTCGGAACTCTGTTTGGAGCCGGTCTTTACTTAATTGGCGTACCCAATCCAGCCCTATGGGGAGTGCTAGCCGGCATCTTGCGGATTGTGCCGTACGTGGGAACGACCATTGCGGCGACGCTACCGATCGCGCTCTCGTTGGCCGTGTTTGATGGATGGCTCAGGCCGCTGTTCGTGTTCCTGCTGGTGGCGGGCCTCGAACTGATCATCGCCAACTTCGTCGAACCCTGGCTCTACGGCGCCCAAGTGGGAATCTCTTCCCTCGCGCTGCTTGTGTCCGCCGTCTTTTGGACCGTTCTGTGGGGACCCGCGGGCCTGATCCTGTCTACGCCACTGACGGTATGCCTCGTGGTTCTGGGGCGCTACGTCCCCCAACTGTCATTTCTGCACATCCTGCTGGGAGATGAACCGGTTCTCGCGGCCGAGGCCCAGATCTACCAGCGGTTACTCGCGATGGATCAAGTGGAAGCACATACCATTGTCGGCGGGTTACTTAAGGGAAGGCGGCTGGTGGAGTTGTACGACTCCGTGCTCATCCCGGCTTTGAGCTTGGCCGAACAGGACCGGCACAAAGGAGCAATCGACACAGCCAGGGAAGAGTTTCTCTTTCTCAGCATCAACGAAATGATCGTCGAGTTCTCCGAGTATCAACTGGCGGACAACTCATCCGTGGAAAACTCCGCGCTCACGCCGGACGCCGCGGAGCATCTGAACGCCAGGATACTCTGTCTTCCGGCCCATGATCGGGCGGATGAGGTAACGGCCGCCATGCTGGCTCAGCTTCTGGAGCAAAAGGGGTTCCCGACACTGTCCTTGCCCATCGCCGGGTCCGCTCCCGATGAATGGCTGGCATTGCTGGATGCCGGAGGGAGCGACATAATCTGTATCTCGGCGTTGCCTCCTTACGCGTTCGCGCCGGCGCGGGCCATGTGCAAGCAGATCCGGGCGCGGTTTCCGAAACTCAAAATCGTGGTTTGCATCTGGGGATTCAGCGGCGACCCGAACAAAGCCAAGGCTCGTTTCGAGCGAGTTCAACCCGATCGCTTTTCCACTAGCCTCGCGGAGGCCATAGAGCATGTTCAGGAACTCGTACGTCCCAAGCCGGAGGCGACTCCCATGGTCGCGTCACCAGGCTAGCCGGCTGGCGGGTTTGGCCCCAAATCTGCTCCGGCAGGGGTTTAACAGAGGAAAGGACGTTGAGATGAACCCGAGCATGAAAGATCAAATCGAAGGCGCGATTCATGAAGTAAAGGGCAAAGCCAAGGAGACGGCCGGCCAAGCCATCGGCAATCCCGACTTAGAGCTTGAAGGCAAAGCCGAGAATCTTGGCGGTAAGGTCCAAAACAAGGTGGGCCAGGTTGAACGGGTGTTCGAGAAGTAGAGCCGCCAGGCGCGCAACGTTCGGAAAAGATGGAGAAAACAAAATGCGATGGGTTTTAGTAGTGTCGATGGCAGCGGCTTTGGCGCCTCGTGGTTGGGCGGCAACCGACGCGCAGTGCACTGAAATATTGCAGCATGCGCTGGATGCCAGCAATCCGGAGACGCGGCAACAGGCGGTATCCGCGTTGAGTCTGGCGTCTGGGAGCGGGCCGTTGTTCGACCAGCTTGAGCGGATGTTGCAGGACAAAGATGCCAAGGTGCGGCAAGCCGTGGTGGCCAGCCTGGCGGACGTGAAGAGCGAGCGCGCCACGGCGGCGCTGCACAAGGCCTTGGAAGACCCCGTGCCGGAAGTGAGTTTCGCCGCGGCCAAAGCACTGTGGGCCCACCATGACCCCGCGGGCAGGACCGCGCTGCTGGCGGTTCTCGCAAGGGAAAGCAAGAGCTCATCCAATTTCTTCTCCAAAGAGAAACGCCAGGCCCTGCGCATGATGCACACGCCGCGCACCACGTTCCTGTTCGCCGCGGAGCAGGGTGCTGGGTTGGTTCCGTTTCCTGGAGTGGGCGAAGGTGTCGCTTCCATGCAGGGGATCCTGGCAAGCTCGGGAGTCCCGGGACGCGCAGCGGCGGCTTTACTGCTGGGCGCCGACAGGGATCCCGCTACCATCGACGCGCTCAGGGATGCGCTCTCCGACAAGGATTCGTCCGTTCGGGCGGCTGCGGTGCATTCCATCAGTCTGCGCAACGACCCTGCTTTGAAGAAAGAACTGGAGCCGCTGCTGGCGGACGACAAGGAATCCGTGCGCCTGCGTGCAGCCGCGGGTTACCTGAGGTTGTCCGCGATTGAGGCCGGCAGGGTGAAATAGAAAGTCGATCCCGCCCCGGGCTTCGATTCCAGCCACATTCGACCGCCATGCCGTTCGACGGCCTTCTTGCAGAATGCGAGGCCCAGTCCGTTTCCGGGGTGTTCTTTCCCGTGCAGGCGCTTGAACACTCCGAATACGCGGCCTTGGAATGCGGGGTCTATACCGGGACCGTTATCCGCGACGGAGAATACCCAATCGGAATTCACCCGTCTGGATGAAATGTGAACGCGCGGAGAAGCCGTGCCGCAGTATTCGATGGCATTTCGAATCAGATGGTGCAGGACCTTAGTCAGTATTTCGAAGTCTCCCGTCACCGCCGGCAAAGGGTCATGGGTCGCAACTGCGCTCCGTTCCGTTATCAGCTTGTCCGTCGAGAGGAGTGCTTGGCTTAGGACCGCTTCCATGTCCGTCGGGGAGGCCCGCCGGTCACCCGTACCCGTGGCCCAGTAGTCCACCACGTCGGCGAGCAGCGACTGCATTCTCGCCGCTCCCTCCCGGATACGCTCGAGGAATACGCCGGCGTCGGAATCGAGGCGGCCGGCATAGGTCTCGGCCATCAGTTGACTGAATGAGGCCACGTCCCGGAGAGACTCGCGCAGGTTGTGAGCCGCCATCGAGACAAACTCTTCAAACTCCGCTTCGAGCGCCGTGCGTATGCGCTCGATTTCGTCTTCCGCGCGGTGGTGGTCAGAGTCGCCCATTTTCAGTCCGCGCGCCACGGTCCGGGCCCCGTGCGGGGGGAATTGTAAACTTGAACGTAGCGCCGCGCCCGGCTTCCGATTCCACCCAGATTCGTCCACCCCGGCGCTCGACAACTCTCTTACAAATCGCCAGGCCGATGCCCGTACCGGGGACTTCGCTTCCATGCAGGCGTTTGAACATGCCGAACACCCGGTCGGCGTATTGCGGATCGATACCGATTCCGTTGTCCCGCACCGAAAACAGCCACCCTTCCGCGCCTGTCTCCGCCGAGATATGGATTCTCGGTGTTTCCTCGCCTCGGTACTTAATCGAATTGGAAATGAGGTTCTGGAAAAGCTGCATCAGCATAACTTCTTCGGCTACCACGGTCGGCAATGGGTCGGAAGTTACTCTGGCGCTACTCTCCGCGATGGCCGCCTGGAGGTTCAACAGCACCTTGGAGAGAACGGCGCCGCAATCCGCTGGGGCGAGGCTGCCCGGTTCCCGCTCGGCCACCTCCCAATAGGCCAGCAGGGCCTTCAGCAGGGCTTCTATCCTCAGGGCGCCTTCCACGGAATAGGAGATGTATCGGTCCGCTTCTTCGCCCAGCTTCCCTGCATACTCCTGCGCCAGGAGCTCGGTAAAGTTCACGACCATCCGTAGAGGTTCCTGCAAGTCGTGCGTGAGCGCATAGGCAAAATGCTGGAGTTCGGCGTTGGTGGTCCGGAGTTCTTCCTCAGCCTGCTTGCGGTCTGTTACGTCTTCAATCGCCAACAGGATGGTCCGCGCCTGGGCATTCGGGTTGAAGATCTCGCTGGCATTGAGCAGCATGACTTTCCGTCCGACATGTTCGAATTCGTGGGTCACCTCAAAGTCCCGGAACATTGCGTGCGCTGGGAGAATGTTCTCCAGCAGCTCGCGCAGCTTCGGGATATTCCATTGTCCGTTCCCGAGGTCGTAAATGAGACGCCCCTCCGTCTCCTCCGGCGCGGCCCGGAACGTTTCGTAGAACGTCTTGTTGGCTTTCATGACCTGCAGGTTCTGGCTCAGGATCACCAGGGGCTCCCGCACGGTTTCGACAATAGCCTCGGCGAAGTCAAGACCGCGCTTGGCGGCGTCGATATCGATCAACATCAGCACGGCGCCGCCGGTTTTGCCATCCGGCCCCATGGACGGGAGGATGCGAAGCGAATACCAGCGGCCGTGCGAGTCGCGGATATCGCGCGGTTGCCGATTGCCGCCCTCCATGGCATCCAACAGCAACCGCCGCAGGTCGGGTAGTTGCATTTGAGGCTGAAGATCGGTGATCGACCGTCCGACATCGGAGGCGATCAGGTTCAACATAGGTTCAATGGCGCGCGTAAAGCGGCGAATGCGCAGATCCCGCCCAACCATGACAAGCGGGATGCTGATGCTTTCGAGAAGATTGGTCAAATCCCGGTTGACTTTGCTGAATTCCACGTTGCTGATTTTCAGCTCTTCGTTCAGCGTGTTCAATTCTTCGTTGGCCGATTCCAGCTCTTCCTGCGCGGTCTCCAGCTCCTCGTTGCCCGCCTGCGCCTCTTCGTTGGCTGCCGTAAGCTCTTCCAGGGTGGTGGCATTATCCTCGACGATCGATTGCAGATACTCCTTGGTTGCCACCAGCTCGCGCCGCAGCCGGGCGCTTCCCACGTGGTCCTCGATGGCGGGCTCATCGATCGCCCTCGGGCTACCGTTCGGCTCGGCGTCCTCGAACAGGACCAGGAAATAGCGTTCCTCGGAAGTGGACGTGCCCCGGAACGGTGTTACTTTGATTGCAACGTCTTTCAACTGGCCATCGTCTTCGATCCGAAAACCGTCCTCTTTGGCTGTGGCGCTCGTTCGTCTGGCGGCTCCGATGGCTTTACCCAGGCCCGCAATCAAGCCTTCGCGCGCCAGTTTCAGAAGGTTCCGGGTCGGCTCGCCCGGCGAAAGCTCGAGGTACGGAGCTGTGCGGCCCCGAACCTGAACGATGTTCATCTCATCGTCGATGACGGCGCCGGGGGGGCCATGTTCGGCAAGCACCAACCGATCGGCCTCTCTCAGCACGTCCGGCCCCGCTCGGCCCTCGGCAATTCTCTCCCGGATTTCCACCCGGCCTTCGGCGCGGCGGCCTTCGCTCAGGCGCGGCGCCGGCGGACTCGCGGCTGGCTGTATGCAATAGATCTTGTGGGTCTTCTCCACTTGATGAAAGGACTCGGAAAGCGTGCCGATGCTTTCCGACGGACCGAGCACCAGGAAGCCCGTTGGCTTGAGGGAGTAATGCAGGATCGACAACACCTTGCGCTGTAATACGGCTCCCAGGTAGATCAGCACGTTACAGCAACTGATGAGGTCCAGCTTCGAGAAGGGCGGGTCCTGCGCCACGTTGTGCCTGGCAAAAACGCATACGTCGCGGATGATCTTCGCGATCTGGTACCGGCGTTCCGTCCGGGTGAAGAAGCGCGCCAACCGCTGCGGCGAGATATGGGCCACCTCGGAGTCCTTGTATGTGCCGGCGCGGGCTTTTTCGACGGCCGTTTCGCTGATATCGGTGGCGAAAATCTCGAACGGAACCCTCACTTTCGCGTCTTCCAGAAATTCCATCAAGCAGATGGCGATCGAATAAGCTTCCTCGCCGGTGGCGCACCCAGGCACCCAGATCCGGATGGGATCCTCGGGCTTTCTATTCTCAACCAGGGCGGGGAACACCTTCTTCTTCAGCTCCTCGAAGACCGCTGGTTCCCGGAAGAACCCAGTGACAGTGATCAGACAGTTCTCGCACAACGCGGTTGCTTCCTCGCGGTTCTGTTCGAGATCCCGGCTGTAGTCTTCCAGGTTTTCGAATCCGCGGAGGGTCATGCGCCGTTTGATGCGTCGCGCGAGGGTGCTGTGCTTGTAGTGCGTGAAGTCCACTCCGGTGGCGCTCCGCACCAGGTGGAGGATTTTGGCCAGTTCCGCGTCCCCCGGCGGCTCAATCGCCTCCCGAGGCCCGACCGGGACCTGAGCGTCGCGCGCGATGGCCACCAGTTGCCGCGCGATTCCGGCCGGCGGCAGGACGAAATCCGCCACCCCGGCGGCGATGGCGCTTCGCGGCATGCTGTCGAACTTCGCGGTTCGCATTTCCTGAGCGAAGGTGATACCGCCCGCGGCTTTGATCGCCTGAAGGCCCAGCGTCCCATCCGATGCGCTTCCCGACAGAACCACGCCGAGCGCCTGGTTGCCCCGGTCTATCGCCAGGGCGCGGAAGAAAGAATCGATCGGCATGTTGCGGCCACTGGCTGGCCGGGGCGGGGTATGAAGGACTCCATCGGAAATGCCCAGATTGCATCGCGGCGGAATCACGTAAACATGATTGGCCTTAGCGCGAGTCTCGCCTTTCACTTCACAGACAGGCATTTTGCTTTCCCTGGAAAGCAACTCCGTCAGATGGCTCTCGTGCTTCGGATCGAGGTGCTGAATCAGCACGAATGCCATGCCGGTATCGTCCGGCAGATGGCTGAGCAGCTCCGTGAATGCCTCCAGTCCGCCGGCGGAGGCTCCTACGCCAACAATCATGGGGAGCGAACTGCCTTCGCCCGGTTCCTCGGCGGCTGGCCGCACGACAGTGCCTGGCCGCCGCTCACCGGTCTTCTTTGCCACGCGCCACCATTACCTTTCTCGCCGGGGCCGACAGAGCACGCGTCATGCCACTCTGGCGGCCAGCCAACTGACTGAATTGTAGCGCCTTCAGCCGGCACTGGGACTTGCGAGCAGATCCTTGATGGTTTTGCCGATCTCCATGAATTGATCAAGACCTGAAGGCTTGGTGATGAATTGGGAAACTCCGAGGTCCTTGAGCAGAGACTTGTCTCGCCGGGACTGAGAAGAACTCCACACGCAAACCGGGACGCCGGCCAGGTGTTTTGCCGCCCGAATCTCGCGCAAAATGTCTTCGCCAGTGTACTTGGAGAGGTTTAAGTCCATCAGGATCAAGTCTGGAATGGCCGCCTCGGCATAGGCCCCTTGCCGCCGGATGAAGGCGAGGGCTTCGCCTCCGTTCAGCAGGTGCACCAGTTCAAATGGGAAATCCTGCTTTTTCAGCGCCCGATCGAGAAGGAAGACGTCCGAGGCGTTGTCTTCAATGACCAGGATTCGGGCTACGCCCACAACCGAAGCGTGTTTCAAGCTTACCCCCGAAGAACCCATGTTATCTTATCACCTGTTTTGCCCTTACGATCCACCGCTGGGGCGCCGGCCCGACGTAATAGAAAGGGTAACAGGTCACCAGCGTCAGCACGTTCTTGCCTGACGGAGCGAGTACCCCTACGTTGTCGGGCTCCACCACCCTTAGCGACTCCACTTCGTAGTTGAAATTGCCTTCGAGCGTCGAGACTTGGATCTCGTCCTTGATCTTCAAGTCCTTCAGCGGGCGAAAGAACGTGTCCCGGTGCCCGGTGAGGCACACGTTGCCGGGCTCGCCCGGCAGCGCCGTGCCGGGAATGTGGCCGACCGCGCGCCGGAGAGTGGTCTTGCCAATCCCTTCGACGACCACCGCGGAAAGGAGCAGCCGTGGGATTTCAATGCGGCCGATCAGGCCGCCCGCGGCGGCGGGCGCGCCCTTCGGGGCAGTGGAGGGCTCCGCTTGAGGCGGGCCCTCGCTCGCCATGCGCCGATCGCGCAGCAAGCGGTCGAGCTCCCCGCTCTCGCGCCTCTGGAAATTCCAGGCGTCCCCCAGAGCGAATCCGCAATAACCCAGAAGCAAGACGGCGCAGGCAAATAGCGCGCGTTGAGCCCACTGCAGCATCCGCCTGAGTGGTTCTTTCTTGAATATAAGTCTCATTGGGCGTTCTTATCGTCACGCCGCGGTTCGCCGCTCGCTATGTAGCCGGTGCGCGTGCGCACGGACAGCTTGTCGTGACGGCCCGTGGCCCGCGCCAGTACCCGAATGGCGTGATAGGCGCCGTCATGAGCCAAGTTGATGGGAACATATCCGATGGTGTATTGATGGCGAATGTCGCGGGCGATGCGCTCGCAGATGGCCGTCACTTCGGAAAGCTCGTCGGGAAGAAAGGCTTCGCCGCCCGTGGCCTGTGCCAGGCTTTTAAGCACACCCAGGTTGCGTTCCGGGTTTTCCGCCTGGAAAATACCTACGGTGTAGATGACGGCGCTGGATTGCCCGGCCAGTTTCATGACTCCGGCCAGGCTGTGAGCGCTGGCATTGTCCCCGCCATCGCTGACGACGATCAGCACTTTCTTGTCCCGGCTGCCTGCCTGCAATTGCTCGAGGCCCTTGGCGATGGCGTCGTAAAGAGCCGTCATGCCCCTGGTAGGTGTGGCCGCGATGGCGTCTTCCAGTTCGGCGGTGCTGTCGGTGAATCGGATCGCGCCGGGCAGGCCCAGGTACACCCTCTCGTTGAAGTTGACGACGAACATTTCGTCTTGCCGATTGCTGGACCGCACGAAGGCCCGGGCGGCGGCGGTCACCTCCGCCATTCTCGGCCGCATGCTGGTGCTGTGGTCGACCACCAGTCCCACGGTGACCGGAACATCTTCGTTCCTGAAGAGCCGGATGGGTTGCGGTACACCGTCCTCGTAGACTTCAAAATCCCGCTCACCCAGATTGGACACAAAGCCACCTTGCCGGTCGGACACGGTGGCGTGCAACACCACCAGGGCAACGTCCACCGAGATTCGGAGAGATTCCGAGTCGCGATCTTGTGGCGCCGGTGGAGTCTGATGTCCGGCGTAGCCCATCAGGACAATCAAAAGAAGGGTCGGGAGAGCGATGGCTTTCGCCGCGCCGCGCTCTCCCGCCCTCGCTGGCCCTCTCCTCATAGCTGCTCTCCGGCCGCCGGCGCGCCCCAAAAAGGCGCGCCAGGTAGCGGACTAAGGCCGTCACAGAACGCGCTTTTGCACCATTCGGAAGGCCAAACCCAGGCCCAAAGCCAGCAGTCCGAGCATCGCGATCAATGGCAACAGACTCGCTGTGTGCGGGAGCGCCGCTGCAATCTGTGTCGGCGCCGTGTCCGGCTTGAGCTCGATGGCGGGCGGCGGAGTGACCACCGCGGCGACTTCCACCACTTCTCCGGTGGGTTGAATCGCCTTAATAGGCACCTGCTTCAATTGCACTACCTCCGGTGCGGTCACCGGCAACAAAGGCTGTGTGACCTCCAGCGGCAAATCGGCCTCCGTGTAGAGAATCGGCGTGTTGGTCGCCTTGGCCAACTCCATTGCTCTCGCCTTCGGGTACACAAATTCCTCGCCCCACCTTCTGCCGGGATAGAACCATGCGCGGAGCGCCTCCGGCTCGCCTGCCGGCCGCTCCCGGAAAGTAACTACGGTCTTGTCAGTCGCCCTGAGGCGATAGTTCGGGATGGCCAAAATGGTGGCGTAGATCTGCGTTTCGTCCGCGTTGAAGATCTGGACGATGTGGCGATCGGACAGCGAGTCCATGATTTTGAACACGTAGGTGCCGGCTGGCAACACCCCCCACCCCTTGAGGTGGACTCCCGGAATCTCCACAGGCCCGCTGAAAGTCATCGTGGTTTTCCTGTTCCACTCGTCTGCGTTTGCGGCTGGTGAAAAGACCACGCCCATTAACGCCAGGCAGAACACCGTTGTTGTTGCTGTTTTCAAAATACTCATCTGCTCCTTCTCCTTATGCTTTAAAATCCGTGCGACCGGCTCGCAGCTCTGTCGGGCACCGTGCCTTCGAGACCTTGGCTGGCTGGCCGCACACGGGAAAGGAGAAGCATGCCGAGGTCCATCGCACGTCACTGTCGTTCCAGGGCAGTGCTTGCAGCACCTTCAGCACCTTGAGGAACACACGCGCAGCGCGATGCGTGCAGTTATTGCCGGACGGAGTGCAGAAACCGCTCCCAAAGAAAAACCGCATCGGAGCAGCTCATGGACCAGCGAGAGCTGCTGCCGATGCGGCTCGCCCGGGTTCGGGCTGGGATCCGGCGTCGGGTCGTCTGGAGTGTTGCGTCAAATCGTGCCTGGAAAGGTCCGCGTCCTATTCTTCCTTCGCCAGAAACGCCAGACGGCTACCGCAATCGTGATCCCCGGAAAGGCCAGTATGAAAACATGCCGCGAAGAAACCCCTCTGCGGCAACAAACAAGGAAAAGTCAAGTGAGCGGTAATAGAACATCGAGCAACCGGCTCCCGCAAGCACGCTGTCGCTACAGCCCACTCTTCTTCCCCCTCGCCAGTTGCGGCAGAGGGCAGGCTTGAAAGGTAACTTCACCAATTCGACTGATGCGGAGCAATCCGATGGCCAGCCCCTACGGGCGAGCCTGGGCGGGCGATTTCTAAAGGCGGGTGGCAGCGTGACTTTCGCACTGGGAATGCCGCAGCGCGCGCGACCACTCGCCGGCCTGCTTTTCAAGCTTTCAGCGATCAGCGGTCAGCTTTCAGCCACACGGGCGCGGCTGATCGCTGACCGCTGATCGCTGAAAGCTTGCCGGGAGCCACACCATCGGCCTCCATGCGCAGCCGAATTTTGCATCCCCAAAGGCAAATCCTGCACCTACGCGTGCCGTCCGACCCCGCATCTCCGCATCCTGGCGGTCTCCGGCGCTTGGCCCGGCTCGTGCCCAGACACAATCACGACACTTCCGCCCAACCACCCGGATGGGATGGTGCACAAGACCAGGGCCGAGGCCGAGGCGGCCAAGGCAGTGGAACGTGGTTAGGGCGCATTGGCCGTCTGCGTGCATACCTAGCCAACGAAATCAACCGAGGACGGTACCTATGCAACTTGTTCGAGTTATCGGCACGGCTGCCCTGTTCGTGTTTTTCGGGACGATTGGCCTTGCGTGCGCGCAGAACGATCAAAAACAAGGCAAGCCTGAAGGGCAACAGCAGAAGCAACAACAGCAGCCGCGGGCCCAGCAGCCCCCGCAACAGCAACAGCCGCGGGCCCAGCAGCCCCCGCAACACCAACAACAGCGGGCACAACAGCCTCAGCAACAACAGCAACAACAGCAACAACAGCGGGCACAACAGCCTCAGCAACAACAGCAACAACAGCAACAACAGCGGGCACAACAGCCTCAGCAACAACAGCGGGCTCAACAGCCTCCGCAACAGCAGCAACAACAGCGGGCTCAGCAGCCTCCGCAGCAGCAACAGCAGCGGGCCCAGCAGCCTCCGCAACAGCAGCAACAGCGGGCCCAGCAGCCTCAGCAACAGCAACCGCAGCAGCAGCAGGCACAACGTTCCCAGCCGGCCCAGCAACAACACCAGCAACCGCAACGTACCCAACAGCAGGCAGTCGCGTGGCAACAGCAGCGAGGGTGGGCACAGCACGGCGCTTGGCAGGGGCATAGTACATGGCAGCAGAATCGGGCGCAAAGCTGGGCAAGCCAGCATCGCACCTGGGCGCAGCGTGGCGGCTATGGCGGTTACTACATTCCTCAGGACCGCTTCAGTCTCTCTTTCGGGAGTCAACACTGGTTCCGGATGGGCAGCCCCACGATCTATATGGGTTATCCGCGCTTCTCGTACGGCGGCTTTTCGTTCATGCTCCTGGATCCCTGGCCGGAATCCTGGGCGGAAAACTGGTACAGCACCGATGACCTTTACATCGATTATGACGACGGGTACTACCTATATAACCGCGGGTATCCGGGCGTTGGACTGACGCTCATGGTCGTAATGTAGCTGGCGAATCTCACTGACATTTTTCGACGACCACGAAGGTGATGTCATCGGTTTGCGGCATGCCCTGAGTGAATTCCTCAATGGCTTTCAAGAACGTCTGCTCGAGCGCGTGACTTCCCGAGGGGGCCTCTTGCCGAATGAGCTTGAGTAGTCTTTTCTCTCCGAACATTTCTTCCTGCTGGTTTTGCGCGTCGGTAAGGCCGTCGGAACACACCACCAGAATGTCTCCTTTGTCGAGACGGAAGGCGCGGGATTCATAAGAAGCGAAATCGAACATCCCCAGGATATAGGCCTCGGAAACCAGCTTTTCGAGTTTTCCCGTGGCGGAACGGAACAAATAGGCTGGATTATGTCCCGCGCTGATGAATTGCCCCATGCCATTCGGGCCCAGGAGAAAGAGAAAGAGCGTAACGAACTGGAAGGGGAGGGATTTTTCGCAAAGGAGCCGGTTAACCCGGTTCAAGACCTCCTGCGGTTGGGTCCCGGAGTGAAACTCCATGCTGAGAGCGCCCAGCACCATCGAACTTAATAGGGCCGCGGATATCCCCTTGCCGGAGACATCGGCCAGAACCCCCATCCATTCCCCCGATCTCAGTTGCAGGAAGTCGTAGAAATCCCCTCCCACATAGCGTGTGGGACTGTTAAAGGCATGAATGCGAAAATTCTCGAACTGAGGCAGGGAACGGGGCAGCAGGCTTTCCTGAGTTTCCTGCGCCAAGGCTAATTCGCGCTCGCTCGCCTTTCGCTCCTCCAGGGTTTTCAGACGAATCACTTCGCGGCTCGCCTCGAGTTCCCGGACCGTCTCTTCCAACACTTTGCTGTAGTTCTTCGTTTCCAGGTGCAACAGCCGCACTTCCAGAATGTTGTGAACGCGCGCGCGCAGCTCGGCCAGGTCGAACGGTTTGCCGACGAAATCTTTGGCGCCGGCCTCGAGAGCGCGCAGCTTGTGAGCCGGCTGCGCGGTGATCACGAGGACCGGAAGATAGCCGTCCTCTTCGATTTCCTTCAGGCCTTCCATCACCTGGAATCCGTCCATGCCGGGCATCTGGAGATCGAGCAGGATCAGGGAGTAGCGGTTCTTGCGGTGAAGTTCGCAGACCTCGTTCGGATCAGTCGTAGACTCGACCGAAGCATAGCCGGCGATGCGCAGCATGCCCTCGAGCAGAAGGACATTGGCTTCCAGATCGTCAACCACCAGGATTCTGGCGTTCAGAATGTCGGCTGGGCTGACCATGACCCTCGTCCCGGCTTATTTGGCATGACCGGCCTCCTGCCGGGCGAATTCCAGGGCCACGTCCAGCGTATGCATGAACTCATTGACCTTGATTGGTTTGGTGAGATACCGGAAGAATCCCGCCTGAAGGCCCTTCTCGATGTCGCGCGGCATGGCGTTCGCACTGAGGGCCACCACGGGAATGTGCGCCGTTACCGGGTCTTCGCGAAGGATTTTCAGGGCTTCGATGCCACTGATGCCAGGCAGATTAATGTCCATCAGGATCACCTCCGGCTGGTTGTCACGCGCAAGCTGGATACCCAGATTTCCGTCTCTCGCACTCAGCAGGCGCATATCCGGGCGGCGCGCGACGAGTTGCTCGATCAACATCAGGTTAGCCGGGTTGTCCTCGACGCAGAGCAGTGTGCGCAGCGGCGCGCCCTGCTGAACCCGCGCTTGTGGCTTGGCCGCGGGTCCGGCTCTGTCAACCGCAAGTTGGGGTGCGGCGGCCGAGTTCAGTTCGAACCAGAACACACTACCCGACCCGACAGTGCTCTCGACGCCGATCTCGCCTCCCATCAGTTCAACCAGCCGCTTGCTCATCACGAGGCCGATGCCCGTGCCTTCCTCACCCTTCCTCTCTTGTCCGAGACGGTTGAACGGCTGAAAAAGCTGCATCAGCATGTCCGGAGGCAACCCCGCGCCGGTGTCCTTGACGCTGACGCGAATGCGTTCCGGGGTGCTCCCGGCACGGTCCACGTCCACGACCACCGTTCCGTTCGGCTGGTTGTACTTGATCGCGTTGGAAAGAAGGTTGATGAGAACCTGCTTCAACCGGGTCCGATCGGCATTGACAAAGCAAGGGAGGTCGAACTGGGGAAAGGTTATCTTGATGCCGCGCTTCTGCCCCTGCGGCTCGATCATGGCCTGGCATTCGAACATGACTTCGGCCAGCGACGTCGGTTCCAGCGACAGCGCAAGCCTTCCGGACTCGACCTGTGCGAGATCGAGGATTTCGTTGATCAGCTCCAGTAGATACCATCCCGCGTGGAGAATCTGATCGATGCTTGCCGTCTGGGAGGGCGTTGGCGGCGGGGAATCGGAACTGATGAGCTGGGCGAAGCCGAGGATCGCATTGAGCGGCGAGCGAAGCTCATGGCTCATGCTGGAAAGGAAATCCGATTTCGCGATGTTGGCTTTTTCCGCCGCGGCCCTGGCTCTCTTCAGCTCGACGTTCTGCTCCTCGAGCGCCTGGTCGAGACGTTTGCGCTCGGTGACGTCGCGCGCGGCGGCGAACACGCCTTGCAGTTTCCTGTCGCGGTCGTAGAAGGTGGTCGCGTTGTAGGACACCACGGTGGTCTTGCCGTCCCGGGCGCAAGCTGTCAGCTCGTAGTTGGTGATCTTCTTCTCGCGCAGCACCTGCTTGATGCTCGCCTCGGCCCGCCCCGAATCGGTGAAGTAGTTCTTGAACGGCGCGCCGATCAGCTCGTCGCGCGTGCAGCCGGTGAGCGCCTCCATCTGCTTGTTGACGTCGGTGATGATGCCGGCCGGATCGGTGGTCATGATCGCGTCGATGTTGGATTCGATCAGAGAGCGGGTATAGAACTGCTGGTCGCGCAGGCGCTGATCGAGCTTCATCTGCTCCGCTTCGACCTGTTTGCGCGCGGAATTATCGGTGCCGATCAGCAGGTAGCCGATGATGGCGTCTTGGTCGTCGCGCAGCGCCGTAACCGACACGACAGCCGGAAAGCGGCTGCCGTCCTTGCGGATGTAGGTCAATTCGTAGATATCCTCGATGCCGCGCGAGGCCTTGAAGACCAATGCCTGGA
>Ga0187865_1000882_pt1 | contig 38671 bp, 36 predicted proteins | sample June2016WEW_11_1_2_FD_132989 | JGI IMG/M metagenome (GOLD analysis project Ga0187865, IMG submission 132989) | Peatland microbial communities from SPRUCE experiment site at the Marcell Experimental Forest, Minnesota, USA - June2016WEW_11_100 | ecosystem: Environmental > Terrestrial > Soil >...
CCCGCTGTACCCTCGCGCCGTGACGGTCGTCGAGCTCGCCCTCTACGCGCTGCTCCTCGCCGCCGCGGCGGTGCCCGTCTGGCGGCGGCCGGTCGCGGCGCTCTATCTCTTCGTCGTCGGGCTGGCGCTGCACAACGCGGTCATGGCGGCGCTCTACGCCGCCGGCGTGCGCGGCTCGACGCTGACCGCGATCACGGCGTGGAAGGAGATCCTGCTCACGGTCGCCCTCGCGCGCGTCCTATACGACTGCGCGCGGGAGCGGCGGCTGCCGTTCCGGCCGGCGGCGGCCGACTGGCTGGCGCTCGGCTTCGCCGCGCTCGCCGCCGTGTACGCGCTCGTGCCGCAGTCGGCGCTCGGCGGCCAGGCCGGCCACCGGGCGGTCGCGCTCGCGCTTCGGCACGACGTCGTCCCGGTCGGCGCGTACTTCCTCGGCCGCTCGCTGCGTCTGGGGCGGGACGACCTGCGCCGGCTGGCGTGGACGCTGCTCGGCACCGCGGGCTTTGTCGCGGCGGTCGGCCTGGTGGACGCGTACGCGGTGCCGATCGGCTGGTGGCGGACGAACGGCGTCATCGACTACTTCCACAAGCACCTCGGCTACGACTACCACGGCACGGGCACGAAGCTCGAGCCGAGCGGTGCGACCTACGGCCTGCCGGAGAACTTCATCTACAACGTCGGCGGCGACAAGCCGTTCCTGCGCCGGCTCGTCTCGACATTTCTCAGCCCGCTCGCGAGCGGCTACCTGTTCGTCGTCGCGCTGCTCGTGGCGGCGGCGGTGTTGCGCGCGCGGAAGGTCGTCGCGGGTCTCGCGCTCATCACAGCGGCCGGACTGCTGTGGACGTTCTCGCGCTCGTCGCTGCTCGCGCTCGCCGTCGGCCTTGTCGTGCTCGCCGCACTGCGGCGGCGCCGCGTCGTGCTCGTCGCCGCCGTGCTCACCGTCGCGGTGGCGATCGGCTGGGCGCACCTGTTCCCGAAGATCGGGCCGACGGGAAACTGGACGCGAGTGGACCTCGTCTACCAGCACCGGCTGGCGCAGGCGCAGCAGAGCCGGCGCGCCTTCACCGCAACGAGCGCGGGCGAGCCGTCGCTGCACGAGCACTGGGAGAGCCTGAAGGACGGCGTGCGCACGATGATCCGCCACCCGCAGGGCTACGGGCTCGGCAACGTCGGCCAGACGGCCTCGCGCACCAACACGCCTTTGAAGGCCGGCGAGTCGAACTACACGGAGCTCGGCGTCGAGCTCGGCGTGCTCGGAGCGGTGCTCTGGACGGCGTGGGGGCTCGCCCTGCTCGCCGGCCTGGTGCGCGCCGGGCGCGGCGACCGCTGGGCGGCCGGCGTCGCGGCCGCGTTCGCAGCGATCCTCACCCTCGCGGTGCAGACGGACGTGATCGGCGACCCGTGGGTCGCGTACTGCGTCTGGGCGCTCGCCGGCGCGCTGATGCTCCGTGCATCCCCCGATGGATAGCCCTCCGGGCCGGGCGACGCTCGCCCCGGAAGGAGGGAGGCATGGCAACCGTATCCACGAAGTCCGCCGTCGTCGGCTGGCACGAGCTGATCGCGCCGGACGTCGAGCCGGCGAAGGCCTTCTACACCGGTCTGCTCGGCTGGACGATGAGCGTCTGGAAGCCGGGCGAGGCGGACTACCCGATGATCCACGTCGGCGGCCGCGACCACGGCGGCTTCTTCGCGCGTGAGCGGTCGGCGCCGCACTGGCTCGTCTACGTCGAGGTCGAGGACGTCGACGCGGTCGTCGCCAAGGTGCCCGGGCTCGGCGGGACCGTGTTCGTCGAGCCGGAGGAGATCGAGGACGTCGGCCGCTACGCGGTGATCGCGGATGTGCAGGGCGCGGTCCTGGCCGTGATCAGGCCGAGTGAGCCGGCGATGGCGCCGCCGAAGGACGTCTTCTGCTGGGACGAGCTGTCGACCGCCGACGTCGTCGCGGCGAAGCGGTTCTACGCCGAGCTGTTCGGCTGGAGCGTCGCCGAGACGATGCCCGGCTACTGGGTCTTCCGTGCGGGCGATCTCGACGTCGCCGGGCTGATGCCGAAGCCGGCCGGTGTGCCCGCGCCGGCATGGCTCACGTATCTCAAGGTCGAGGACACCGACGCGACCATCCGCCGCGGGCTCGAGCTCGGGGCGACGGTCGTGATGGAGCCGATGCAGGCCGAGGGCGTGGGGCGCTACGCGGTGCTCGTCGATCCGGTGGGCGCGGCGTTCGGCGTCGTCGGGCCGGGAAGCTGAGCGCGACACCCGTCCCGGGCGGCCCAGGTCGCCCGGGACACCGCTCGACGGGCGTCTTGCGAGCGCCGCCGCCGCGCTCTACCGTTGTCTTACATGACAACGCACGACTGGGTCACCCGGTTGCTCGTCGCGGCGGCGGTCGTCGTCGCGCTCGCGGCGCTCGCGCTGCGCTTCAACCGGGGAGGCGGACCCGCCGCCGTGCTCGCGGACCCGGTGCGCACGCCGGGCGTGCTCAACCCCCGGGTGACGCAGGCGACCATCCGCTCGACGATCTGCACGCGCGGCTGGACGGCGACGGTCCGGCCGCCGGTCGAGTACACGAACGCGCTGAAGCGGGAACAGATGCGGGCCTACGGCGAGACGGGCCCGCCGTCTGCGTACCAGGAGGACCATCTGATCAGCCTCGAGCTCGGCGGCGACCCGACCGATCCGCGCAACCTCTGGCCGGAGCCCTACCCGCGCGCTGCCGCGGTCGACCAGATCGAGAACCAGCTCAACGCCGAGGTCTGCTCCAGCTCGCTCTCGCTCCACGACGCGCAGGAGCAGGAGTCCGCGCTCAAGCACTCACACGGGTGAGGCCGGTATCGTCAGCCTGTCCGGCTCAGGCCGCGCGAACCGCCCAGTAGGCGGCATCGGTGGTCGCCCGTAGCGTGCACGTTCGCAATCGTGCGGGTGGTCGATCCGTAGATGTCACCGCACGAATGCGGGTCAGCCCTATGGCAGACGTCGGCGTGGAGGTGGAGAGTTCCGGCATGTCGCTGACCGCCGAGGAGCAGGCGACCGTGGCGCCGGCCGAGGTGAGGCTCGGGCACAACCTGATCGAGCGGGTGGAGTGGATTGGCCGGCGTATCGAAGAGCGTGTCCTCTTCTAGCTTTCCCCGCTTCTCTCCTGGCCACTGCGTCAGCGGCGACGATGTGACGAGCGGTGACGAGCCGCAGGCGCGGCGCGTCTGGTCGACGTGAAGGAGCGTGATGGAGACAGTTCTCGAGTCACGGTCTAACCGCACGGTCATCGGTCGCGGCCGGCCTTTCTGCGTGATCGGCGAGCGGATCAACCCGACGGGGCGACGGCGCTTGGCCGAGGCGCTGCGCGCCGGCGACTTCTCGCTTGCGCTCGCCGACGCTCGTGCACAGGTGGAGGCGGGCGCGCAGGTACTCGACGTGAACGCCGGGGTGCCGCTCGCCGACGAGGCGGCGTTGCTGCGCCAGGTCGTCGGCGTCGTGCAGGAGGCGGTCGAGGTGCCGCTCTGCCTCGACTCCTCGGTTGTCGCCGCGCTCGAGGCGGCGCTGGAGGTGTGTGAGGGCAAGCCGCTGGTCAACTCGGTCACCGCCGAAGCGCAGCGGCTGGAGCAGGTGCTGCCGCTGGTCGCGAGGGCGGGTGCGGCGGTGATCGGCCTGGTCAGCGGCGAGGGTGGCGTGCCCGGTTCGCCGCAGGAGCGGCTGGAGCGGGCAAGGGCGATCCTGAGCGCAGCCCACGACTTCGGCATTCCCGCCGAGGATGTGGTGATCGACCCGCTCGCGATGGCGGTCGCCACCGACCCGCAGGCGCCACAGGTGACGTTGGAGACGATCCGCCTGGTCAGTCGAGAGCTGGGCCTGAACACCTGCCTGGGCGCCTCGAACGTCTCCTTTGGGCTACCCGCGCGCGCGGCGCTGAGCGCCTCGTTTCTCTCGATGGCGATCGCGGCCGGCCTCACCTCGGCGATCATGAACCCGCTCTCGCCGGAGGCGATGACGGCGGTGCGAGCGGCCGATCTGCTGCTGGGCAACGACGCCTACGCGATGGCTTGGATCACCGCCTTCCGAGCGCAGGAAGTCGCCGCGCGCTAGGCACACGATGGAGCGGCTGCACACCCTGACCTTCCAGCCGCAGGGCGCGACGGTGCGCGTCCCCGCCGGCGTCAGCGTGTTCGAGGCCGCCAGCTGGGCCGGGATCACGGTCGACTCGACCTGCGGTGGCCGCGGCACCTGCGGCAAGTGCCGCGTGCGCCTGCTCGCCGGTGATCTGCCGCCCACGGAGGGCGACCGGCGCACGTTCTCGGAAGGCGAGCTCGACGAGGGCTGGCGGCTCGCCTGCCGCTCGAGGCTGGGCGAGACGCCGCTCGCGCTCGAGATCGATGTGCCCGCGCTCCTAACCAAGCCGAAGGCGGCGCTGCTCGGCCGCGGCCGCCACGTCCTGCTCTCCCCTGCGACGCAGAAGTACCGGCTCGAGCTTACCCCGCCGACGCTCGACGATCAGGCACCTGATCTCGTCCGCCTCCGCCGAGCGCTTCCCGACTTTGCGCTGGAGGTACCGCTAACCGTCCTGCGCGCGCTGCCTGCTGCCCTTCGCGCCGCCGCGTTCGAGGTGACGGCCGTCGTGGTCGGAAACCGTCTCGTCGCGGTCGAGCCGGGCGACACCAGCGCTGAGTGCTTCGGAGTCGCACTCGACCTGGGCACGACGACGATCGTCGCCGCGCTCATCGACCTCACCAGCGGCGCGATCGTCGCGCTCGGCTCGGAGCTCAACGGGCAAGAGCGCTTCGGCTCGGACGTGATCTCGCGGATCACGCACGCGATGGAGATGCCGGCCGGGCTGGCCGAGCTGCGCGAGGCGGCGCTCGCGAGCATCGACGAGCTGCTCGCGAGGTTGCTCCGCTCCGCCGGCGTCGCGGCCGAGCGGATCTATCACGCCGTGGTCGCCGGCAACTCGACCATGCTCCACCTGCTGCTCGAGGTTGACCCCGCTGCGCTCGCGCTCGCGCCGTTTGCGCCCGCGTTCGCCGAGCCGCTCGACCTCGCCGCACACGAGGTCGGCCTACCGCTCCATCCCGAAGCCCGCGTCGAGACCTTCCCGCTGGTCGGCGCCTACGTCGGTGCCGACATCGTGGCCGGCGCGCTCGCGACCGGGATCGGCCGCGGCGAGCGCTACTCGCTGCTCGTCGACATCGGCACCAACGGCGAGATCGTCCTCGGCACGCCGACGCGGATCCTGGCCGCCGCGGCGCCGGCCGGGCCGGCCTTCGAAGGGGCGCAGATCCGCTGCGGCATGCGCGCGAGCGACGGCGCGATCGAGGCCGTCCGGATGGGCGATACGGTCGAACTCGACATCGTCGGCGGCGGCGACCCCCGGGGAATCTGCGGCTCCGGCCTCGCCGACACCGTCGCCGGCCTCCTGCAGACGGGACTGCTCGACCCCTCAGGACGCCTGAAGCGTCGCGACGAGGCAGCAGCGCATCCGCTGGCCGAGCAGCTCGTCGAGATCGACGGCGCCCCCGCCTTTCGCCTCGCCGACGGGGTCGAGCTGACCCAGCACGACGTACGAGCACTGCAGTTCGCGAAAGGCGCGATCGCCGCCGGCGTCCGGATCCTGCTGACCGAGGCGGCCATCGACGCGGAGCAGCTGGACGAGATCCTGCTCGCCGGCTCCTTCGGCACCTACATCGACCCGGCAAGCGCCCGGGCGATCGGCCTGGTGCCGCCCATCGACCTGGAGCGGGTGACCGCAGCGGGCAACTCCTCGCTCGAGGGGGCGAAAATGGCGCTCCTCTCCTTCCGCGAGCAGCAGCTCGGCCTCGCCCTCGCCTCCCGGATCGAATACGTCGAGCTCTCCAGCCGCCCCGACTTCAACCAGGCCTTCACCGACTCGCTCGAGTTTCCCGTCCCGCAGCCGGTCGCACCGGTCCCGGCGGGCCCGAGATCGCGTGCCTAGTAAGCTCCGTACCGTTTCCCGGCTTCGACCAGCGCATGAACGTTCTCGGCGGGTGTCTCCGGGCTGAGGGCACAGCCAGGCCCGAGGATGAAGCCGCTGCCGGGTTTCCAGAGCTCGATCAGCTCGCGGCAGGCAGCATCGATATCGTCGGGCGTACCGAACACGAGCAGGCTCGTGTCGATGTTTCCGAGCAGGCACGTCTTGCCCTGCGCAGCCTCCTTGATCAGGCGAGGGTCAGTCTTGTGGTCTACCTCGAGCACCTGGGCGCCGGTGGCGACGAAGTCCTCGACGATCGCGGCGGCGTTACCGCAGATGTGGTTGTGCAGGACGATCTCGGCCGCTCGCAGGTCGTCGACCATCCGCCGTTCCTGTTCCCAGGCGTACTGGCGGTAGTGGGTCGGCGAGATCATCGCCGGCCCGGCGAGCGATTCGCCGATCGAGGTCGAGTGCGCGCCTGCCTCGACGAGTGCGAACGCGTAGCGAGTCGCGACGCGGCGGGCGTAGTCGAGCAGCGCGTGGATCAGCTCCTCCTGGTCGCCGAGGGCGATATCTAGCATCAGCTGGTCGATGCCCCGGAGCTGCGCCGCAAGGTCGAACGGCCCCTGGTCGGCCCGGCCGCAGATCCAGGCGCGGTCGCCGGTCTCCCGCACCAGGATGCGCGTCGCCTTGATGATTTCGCACATCGGAAACGCCTTTAGCGGGTCAGGAACCTCGAGATCCATGACCTGCTCCAGACTCGTGACGATGGGCGTGACTGCAGCCGGCGCGGCGTCGTCACGATAGATCACCTCCACACCGCAGGCCTGGGCACTACAGGCGGTGCCGTTCTCGAGCAGGATCATGTCGTGACGGAACTCGCGCCACGCGGCGAGCATCGCCTCTGCCAGCAGCTCTCCGTCCTGGAGCACCTCGCTCACCGGCTTCCCGGTCGCGAGCGCCGCAGGCTGGAAGTTGTGCAGGTCCACGGGTACGCGGTCGGGCGGGCGAAGCTCGATCGCCGCACGGACTCTCTCGACGGAGTTCATTGCTCTCCTCGACTCCCTGTCGGCGGATAGATCTGCGCGTCGGTCGAGACGATCTTGCACTGCCGATACTCGTGCGCGGTCCCGGTCACATTCACCTTCACCGCTGCAAGACGCGAAAATTGTACTTCGTCCCCCGACTGATGAGTGCGCAGGCGAACTGGAGCGGGGCGAGGTGGTTTGCGGGTTTCTTGGCCCGTTTCGGCGAGAGGCTCTTCTGTTGCCGGGCTAGAATATGGGTGTGGTTACGAGTCCCGCGCCGGCTGAGGGAGCTGTCGTTTCAGGCGTTGCCGGTGTCTTCGCCGGACATTCGTCCCGGTCCACCGCCGAGGATCGGCGGGGCCGGGCGGCCCGGACGACGCCGGAGACGCTCAGCGGCGCGCACGCCGCACACTTGTTCACACTCTCCAAGGCAGAAGCCTCCTCATGAAGCCGCGGGAGCGTGTCGCCGCCGCACTCGACCACATCGAGCCTGATCGCTGCCCGTTCCAGGCGACGTTCACGCCGGAGTTCGCGGCGCGGCTGCGCGGCGACCTGCAGCTTGAAGGCGATCGGGTCCACAATCCCCACGGTGGCGGCAATCCCTACGACCTCGAGATCGCGCTCGGTGAGGACCTTCTGCTGACGTCGGTGGGCTGGGCGAACTCCTACTACCAGGAGGGCGAGACGTACGTGGACGAGTGGGGAGTCGGCTGGCGCGCCGCTCCCTACACGACACCGTACGGCAGCGGCCACTACACCGAGCCCCGCGTCCATCCGCTGGCCGACAAGGCGGCGCTCGCCGGCTACCACCCGCCCGACCCCGATCGCGCCGACCTCTACGAGGATGCCGCGACGGCGATCCGCGACTATGGGGATGACTACTGGATCGTCGGCGTCACGGTGACGACGATCTTCGAGGCGGCCTGGGCGCTGCGCGGCCTGGAGCGCCTGATGATGGACTTCATCGAGGATCCGGACCTGGCAGACCAGATCCTCGAGATCCCCTACCGCTACCACCTCGCCGCGGCCGAGGAGCTCGTGCGATTGGGGGTCGACATGATCTGGCTGGGCGACGACGTCGGCCAGCAGACCGGCATGCTCATGTCGCCCCGGCACTGGCGGCGCTTCCTCAAGCCACGGATGGCGGAGCTGATCGCGACGCTGAAGGCGATCAACCCGCGGTTGAAGATCGCCTACCACACCGACGGCTGCGTCTACGCGATCATCCCGGAGCTGATCGAGATCGGCATCGACGTGCTCAATCCGGTGCAGCCGGCGTCCATGGATCCGGCCAGGCTCAAGCGCGAGTACGGGCGGGAGCTCTGCTTCTGGGGGTCGATGGACGAGCAGCACACGCTTCCCTTCGGCACTCCCGACGACGTCCGCCGCGAAGTGCGCGAGCGGGTCGCGACGCTCGGAGCCGGGGGCGGCCTGATCCTCGGTCCGACGCACCACGTCCAGCTCGACACGCCACTCGAGAACTTCTGGGCGATGGTCGAGGAGGTGACCGGCCAGGCCCCGCGTCGCCCGGGTGCGGCGGCGCCGTCGTATCTTCCCAGCACCTCCGATACCAAGAGGGAGATCAGGAAGACGTGACGACCGCGACGAAGCGCGACTACAGCCTGATCGGCCGCGACTCGAAGCTCGCCGTTGAGCTCGGTCTGGCAGCCGCAGAGTGGTACCACACAGACGTTCCGCGCAAGCGGATGAAAGAGCTGATGCGACGAAGAAATGGTCCCGCGATTCGAGACACTGCGATCTGGATTGCACTCCTTGCCACCTTCGGATTCGGCGGCTACTGGTTTTGGGGTAGCTGGGCTTGCGTTCCCTTCTTCCTCTGTTACGGCGTGCTCTACGGATCGGCGTCAGACTCCCGTTGGCATGAGGCTGGGCACGGCACGGCCTTCAGGACGCCGTGGCTCAATGACGCGCTGTATCAAGTTGCGTCGTTCATGATCATGCGTGAACCCACGGTTTGGCGGTGGAGCCACACCCGACATCACACTGACACCATCATCGTCGGACGGGACCGCGAGATCGCCGCGATGCGACCGCCCGATGTACTGACTCTCATGCTGAATCTCTTCGCCATCCGCGACGCGATCGGCAACATTCTCAGCATTTCTCGCCACGTGGCCGGCCGCTTGAGTGCGGAGGAGGCAGCGTTCATACCCGCAATGGAACGCCGTCGCGTCTACCGGGAGGCGCGAATCTGGGCCGCGATTTACATTGCCGCTGTCGGGTCGGCCATCTATCTCGGATCGTGGCTACCAGTTATGTACATCGGATTGCCGAGCATCTACGGCCGCTGGCTGGCGCACTACTTCGGGCTGACGCAACATGCTGGTCTCGCGGAGAATGTCCTGGACCACCGTCTGAATTCACGAACGGTGTACATGAACCCTGTGTTCCGGTTCATCTACTGGAACATGAACTACCACGTCGAGCACCACATGTTTCCGATGGTGCCATACCACGCTCTGCCGAAACTCCATGCCGAACTGCTTTCTGACATGCCTGTCCCCTACAGCAGCACGATCGCCGCGTACCGCGAAATCCTCCCGACACTATGGCGGCAGCTCGGGGAGCCGGAGTATTACGTGAAGCGCGAGTTGCCCGTCTCTGCAAGGGCCTACCGGCCCGATCTGCACGGTGCGGTTTTGGCGAGCTAGTGGCGGCGCGAGACCTCGAGGGGAGAAGACGATCTTGGAGGAGACGTGGATCGAAGCGTGTCGGGTAGGCGACGTCGACCAGGAGGACGTCATCCGCTTCGACTATGAGGAGCAGACGTTCGCCATCTACCGAAGCCCCGATGAGACGTTCTACGCAACCGAAGGCACGTGCACGCATGAGCATGCCCATCTGGCCGATGGACTCGTGATGGGCGACATCATCGAGTGCCCGAAACACAACGGGCGCTTCAACTACAAGACCGGCGAGGCTAAGCGCGCGCCCGTCTGCATCAACCTCCGGACGTATCCCGTGAAGGTCGAAGCTGGGACCGTCTTCATCAAGCTCCACGCATAGCGCCGCGCATTCGGGAGCCGCCGCCTCTCGGTCAGCTGCTCCATCGCTCGGTCAGTTGCATGTCTTCGTCAAGCGGCCGTCGTGGCCTGATTCCGAGTGCGCCGAGGTCGGCGTGGTAGACCCGGCATGCCTCGCCTGCATCGATTTGGCCGTCGGCGATCGCTCGCAGATGGCGCACGAAGGTGAGCGGGTGCTCGCTGTCTTTGATCTTGCGCCCGAACATCGCCGCCCTCGCTCCGTGTCTCCGCGCGTCCTCGAGCAGGAAGAAGGCATCGTAGGTCGTGCCCGAGGAGCCGCCCAGGACGCCCGGGATGAGGTGCGGGTCATACGCGGCGAGTTCCTCCATCGCGCGCGGGCCGTGGTATGGCAACTTCAAGAACAACGGCCGGCCGGCGCTCGGGATGCCGGCGAGCGTGCGCGCGACGAAGTCGTTGAGAAACCTCCCCGGGTCGGGCCGCGCCGGGCCGCCGGGCAGGTTGGGAGCGAACACCTCGAGGAAGTGGCGGAGCCCTTCGCGCTCGGCCTCGAGACGAAAGTCCCTGTAGGCCTGGAGTGCGGCGACGTCAAGCTCGGCGTCGTTGGCGGGGGTGACCGAGTAGAGCCCGAGGTCGACGCCCGCCGCCCCCGTGATCTCCTCGATCGTCGCCGTGCGAAAAGGCCTCGGCGGCTGCTGCGGGTAGGCGGCGCCCGCGAGCATGTGAATATCGGTCATGTCGTTCGCGCGCACGGCCGGCGTGATCGGGGAGCCGTCGAACAGGCGCTCTTCGAAAGTCAGCCGCTCGCTCGTGCTGACGCTCATGAGCATGATGTCAACGAGTCCCTGCCGAACGATCTCCCTGATCTGGTCGCGGAAATCGGCCAGCGATCGCCGAGCACCCGTGACCGGGTCGACGCCCGTTGCGGCCAGGCCGAAGGCCATGTCGGCGTCCTTCGCGTCGGCGAGGATGAAGTCGCGGGCGCCGCCGGGATCGGCGTGGAGGTTGGCAAGCTTGGCGTCGAGTGACTTCATGAGAGGATCGTAAGCGTGCCCGCGGGGTCACGCTCGACGGTGACGTTGCGCCCGAGCTCGATGTCGACGCGCAGCCGTGGCCAGCCGCTTGCGAGCCGTGCGGCGACGCGCGGCCATGGCGGGATCGCGCTGGTGGGATCCAGCGCCTCGATGCTGCATGCTCCGACGGCGGTCGCGCTCGTCGCCGCGTCCGCCGGATCCTCGCCGCGCAGCAGCGCAGCGAGCAGGCCGGCAATCGTGCAATCGCCCGAGCCTGTCGTTCCGGCGACCCTGCGTGCCGCGAAGCACGGTGCGAGCACCTCGCGACCCCGCCACGCCTCGGCCGCGAGTCCGATCCGATCGCAGAATGCGCTGATGCGAGCGGTCTCTTGAGCGGTCCGCAGGTAGAGCCCCTGGTCGCCGAGCTTGATCGCGACGACAGCGGCGCCCATGCCGAGCAGGACGTCGCCGAGCTCCGCAAGCCGCGTCCGGTCTACCACCGCGGACAGGTCAGCTTCCGCCTGCAGCTGCGCGTGCGCCGGCCGGTCGAGCATGAACAGCAACTCGTCGATGCTCGGCGCGAAGACGTCCACGAACGGGAGCACCCGCGACAGCACCTGCTCCCAGGCCACGCGCCCGGCCTCACTCTCGGGATCGGGCTCGGAGAGGTCAAGCGATGTCGCCGGCCCCGCCGAATGCACCCGTTCGAACAAACGGCGCAGCTGCGCGCCGCCGGCGGCGTACATCTCACGCATAAGCGGCGGATAGCCGAAATGAAACACACGCACGCCGGCAAGCAGCTCATACCGAACGTCGTCGGCTGAGAACGTCTGGTTGGCCCCCGGGCAGTGCAGGAAGCTGCGATCGACACCGGGTGGGTTGAAGACGATCGTGTAGCTCGTCGCGTCCACCGGTGACACGATCATGTCCGCCGCCAGGTCACCGTCGCGGTCCGCGAGTGAGTCCAGTATGGCGCGCCCGAACAGGTCGGCTCCGACCTTGCCCACCAGCCGTACGCGCACGCCCAACCGGTGCAGAGCGACCCCCGTGTTGGCCACCGCACCGCCGGTCGAGATGACCACTGGTCCGACCTCCACCAACCGGCCCGGCTCCAACGTCACCGGCCCCTGCAGCCCGGGGAACAGATCCAGGGAGATGTGACCCGCGACCACAGCCTCGGTCGAAGTCAGTGCAGGTACGACCACGTCCATGGTCAGATCAGATGCTATCGAGATGGACGAACAGCAGCCGTCTGCGCGATCTCGCCGTTCGCTATCGCTTTCTAGTGGCCGCGTCCACTAGTTCGGGGGTCCGAGTGCCGCGACCTTCCGCTCCGCCTCCCGCATCGCCTCCGAGGCGCTCGCCTCGCCCTTGAGGACGCGGACGATCTCGTCGCCGATGATGTTGCCCACCTCCATCCCGTAGCGTGTGACGGGCCGCTCGCCGTGGGCGAAGGGCCGTGACTCGAACGTCGTCTCGAGCAGCTCGGGCCGGAAGCGCCGGACGAACCGCGGCTCGTCGAACAGCGAGTTGCGCGCCACCTCGACGAACCCGCTCCGCTCGGCGTCGTCGAGCACCTGCTCGGAAGCGCAGAGGAACTTCGCGAGCTCCCAGGCGGCCTCCTTCGAGCGGGCGAGCGACGGGATCGCGTACGGCGGGCAGTAGAGGCCGCCGTGGCGCGTGCCGAGCGGGCCGGCGGGGATCAGCGCCGTGCGCGTCGCCTCTGCGACCGGGCCCCCCTCGTCGTAGATGATCGACGCCTCGTTCGCCGGCTCGATCGTCATCGCAGCACGGCCCTGGCCGTAGCACGCCACGCAGTGCATGAAGTCCATCGTCGGCGACTCCGGCGGGCCCGCGCGCCGCACGAGGTCGACGTAGTGGTCGATCGCCGCGCAGAGCTCGGGCGTGTCGAGCGTCGGCCGCCCGTCGTCGTCGTACCAGCACACGCCCCACGACGGGCCCCAGGTGGAGCCAACCTCCCAGAAGTTGAGCCCGCAGTTCGGGGCGCCCCGGATCGCGATCCCGTAGAAGTCCTCGGTGCCGTCTTTCCGCACCGCCTCCTGCACCGCGACGGCCGCCTCGGTCAGCTCGTCGAGCGTCTGCGGCACGGGTATCCCGTAGCGCTCGAACAGGTCGCCGCGGTAGATGAGGACATTCGAGACGTGGCAGTACGGGAGGCCCCAGAGCCGCCCGCCGTCACTGAGCGCGTCGATTGCCGACTGCGGAAAGTCGCCGAGCGGATATCCCTCGGCGGCGACGAGCCCGTCCAACGGCTCGACGTGCCCTGCACGCGCCGCCTGGATCAGGAGGAGGTCGTCGACGCCGACGAGGTCGAACGGCGGATCCTCACCCGAGAAGCTCCGCTCCATCAGCTCCCACATCTCGGGGATCACGGTCAGCGTCACCTCGACCTCGATCCCGGTCTCCTCCGTGAAGCGCTTTGCGGTGGCCGGGAGATTCTCGAAGACGCCCCAGCCCTCCTGCATGACACGGACGGTTTCGCTCATCTCGCTCTCCCCTCGCTCGTTCGGATGTGGACATCGGGTCGCACACAGTGCAGGGGAGTTGCCGCCGCGGCCCGTCGGACCGCGGCGGCAACTGGGTCGATCAGGTCAGAGAACCGGTCGGTGAGCCGCCTCCTCTTCCGTCTCGAGCCGCTCGTGCGCGGCCTCGCCGGCCTTGATCAGCCAGCCTTCCCTGCCTGTGCGCCAGGCCCAGAGGAGGAAGACCAGTCCCGCGACGAGCCAGGTGAACGCAATCCACGGCGCGTAGTCGAACGGGCCGGTGAGAGCGATCGGGTGCAGGTCCGCGACGGTCTTCCAGAGGACCCACAGGAGAGCAGCCGAGGTCGCGAGCGGGATCACGCCGTGCAGCCACAGGTTGAACTCGGCCTTCCTCTCGCGGCGGTAGAAGATCATCGCCCCGAAGTTGCCCATGCAGTAGACGATGATCAGCCCGATCGTCTGGACGATGCCGATCATCCCGAACTCGTTCACGGGTCCGATCCCGGTGCCGAGCGCCATGCCGAGGCAGATCGTCAGCACCGTCATGCCGAGGATCGCGTTCCACGGCGTCTTCCAGCGCGGGTGGACATAGGCCAGCCACTTCGGCAACGCGTGGGCGCGGCCCATGCTGAAGAGCACCCGTGACGATGCGTTCTGGATCGCGATCGACACCGCGAGAGAGGAGTTCACCGTCGCGAACAGGACGAAGAGCCACGCACCTCCCCAGAGATGCCGCGCCAGGGTGTAGATCTGGGAGGAGTCCGTGAACTTGCCCTGGGCGACGAGGGTCGTCCCATGGCCGACGAGGACACCCCAGTTCACGAGCGCGTAGAAGAGCGCGATCGCGACCGTAGAGCCGACGATCACGATCGGCAGGTTGCGCCTCGGATTCTCGGTCTCCTCAGCGAGTGGGGCCACCGCTTCGAAGCCGGAGAGCGCGAGGATCGTGAACACGACGCCCAGGTAGAGGCCGTTCACGCTCGGGAGGTTCTGCGGGTTGAACGAGGAGGCGTTGAAGCCGCCCGGCCCCGGCGACGCAAGCCCCGAGAGACCGAGGGCGAGGAAGATCCCGACCTCGAAGAAGACGAGAACAGCCATGGCCTTCGCCGACAGGCTGATCCCGAACACCGTGAACACGGTCACGATCGCCAGGAAGATGAAGAACCAGTAGTACCAGGAGATGTCCACGCCGTACTGCGCCTTGACCGTCCGCTCGACGAGGATGCCGGTGAAGGCGCAGACGGACGAGATGGCGATCGGGTCGTAGAGGAAGTACAACCAGGTCGTGATCCAGCCGAACCGGGCGCCGATCGTGCGGCTGATGTAGAGAAAGTAGCCGCCGGCGCCGGAGAACTGCTTCGCGAGCTGGGTGAGGGTGATTGCGACGCCGAGGCAGATGATGCCGCCGATGACGTACGCGATCGGCGCGCAGACTCCGGCGAAGCTGACGATGAAGGTCAGGCCGAGCAGGATGTTGAGGCCAGGCGCGATGTGGGTGACCGCCTGAACCATGTTTCCCCAGAAGCCGAGCGCACCTGCGTGGAGCTCGGTCTCGGCGATGTAGGCACGCTTCCGCCCCGTGGGCGACCCAGGGGCTGCGTCGGTACTCATCGACCCTCCTCCTGTCTTTGGGGGGACCCCTGTACACGGCCCCGAGCCTGATTCAGGGACGGGAACTCCGCACTCGACAAGCGATATGGTCAGTCGTGACCACGCCAAGCCATATGGTCGGTCGTGACCATATCGCTTGCCCACGCCAAGCGATATGGTCGGTCGTGACTAGATCGCACCGACGTACTCGGCGGCCGGTCGGACGTCTGTCAAGCAGCGTCCGAGTCCATCCCGGAGGACAGGAGAAGCCGTGAGACGACCCATCGAGCTGTCCGACGTGGGTATGCCCGCGCCGGAGTATCCGGAGGAGTGTCCGTCGATCCCGGCGGCCGAGTTCGAGGCGCGGATCGCGGCGGTTCTCGCCGCCGTGGATGCGGACTGGGTCGTCGTCTACGGCGACCGCGAGCACCACGCGAGCTTCGTGTGGCTCTGCAATCTCGACCCGCGCTTCGAGGAGGCGCTGCTCGTCCTCGGCCGCGACCGGCGGACGCTGCTGCTCGGCAAGGAGAACGTCGGCTACACGCCGATCATCCCGGCCGGGCTCGACTTCGACGTCGTCTGCGTGCCGACGCTCAGCCTGATGGGGATCGACCGCAGCGGCTTCCCCACGGTCGAGCAGGCGCTGCGGGACGCGGGGATCTCGGCGGGCGACCGCGTCGGCGTCATCGGCTGGAAGGCGCTTCTCCCCGAGGAGTGGAACGGCGGCTACGAGGCGATCTTTGCGCCCGCGTTCTTCGTCGACACGCTGCGCGCGATCACAGGCGACCCCGCGCTCGTCAGGGACGCGACGGCGGTGGTGACGAATCCGCGCGACGGCCTGCGCACGTTCTGCTCAGCCGACCAGATCGCCGTGTTCGAGTGGGGCGCGGCGCGCTGCTCGGCCTGGGTCTCGCTGATCCTCCGCTCGGTTCGGCCGGGGATGACCGAGCGCGAGGCGTTCCACGTCGTGCCCTGGGGAGGCGAGCCGCTGAGCATGCACCCCGTGTTCTCGTCCGGGCCGGAGGTCGCCGTGGGGTTGCGGAGCCCCTCGACGAGGCGGCTCGAGCTCGGCGACGCGGGGATCGTGGCGATCGGGCTCTGGGGCGGGAACTGCGCGCGCGGCGGGATCCTCGCCGCAGACGGAGGCGACCTGCGTCCCGAGAGCGACGGCTGGTTCGAAGGCCTGGCGATCCCCTACTGGCGGGTGATGGCGACGTGGCACGAGTCGCTCGGGCTCGGCGTGCCCGGCGGCGAGGTGTTCGATACGGTCACGGAGCTGCTCGCAGGCGAGACGTTTAAGTCCTCGTTCAACCCCGGCCACCTCGTCCATTACGAGGAGTGGCTCGACTCGCCGATCCGCGCCGGCTCGGACGACCCGATCGCGAGCGGAATGGTTCTGCAGACGGACATCATCCCGACCGGGATCCGGCCCGGCTGGACGGCGAACTGCGAGGACACCGTGGCGATCGCGGACGAGTCCCTGCGGGCCGAGCTGGCCGAGCGCTATCCCGAGCTCTGGGCGCGCGTGCAGGCGCGGCAGGCGTTCGTTCGCGACCGCCTCGGGATCGCGCTGCGAGACGAGGTGCTGCCGCTCTCGTGCACGCCCGCGTACCTCGCTCCGTTCTGGCTCTCGCCCGACCGGGCGCTCGCATTCGCGTGATCGCCCTCCACGCGGCGAAGCCCGTCTTCATGAAGCGCTGAGCGCGATCGGCCTTCGGCGCGATCCGCCGCCCATGGCTCAGGTCGCGAGCAGCTGCTGCACCATGCGAACGGCGCTCGACGCGTCCGCCGCGAACCCGTCTGCCCCGATCGCCTCCGCGTACTCTGCGGTGATCGGTGCGCCGCCGACGATGATCCGCGCCTTGTCGCGCAGGCCTGCCTCCGTGATCGCCGCGATGTTCTCCTGCATGTTGAGCATCGTCGTCGTCAGGAGCGCTGACATCGCCGCCACGTCCGCGCCGTCGCGGATCGCCTGGATGAACTGCTCGGCCCGCACGTCGACGCCGAGATCGACGATCTGGTAGCCGGCGCCCTCGAGCATCATCGCGACCAGGTTCTTGCCGATGTCGTGCAGGTCTCCCTTGACGGTGCCGATCGCGACCGTGCCTGCGGTGGGCACGCCCTCGCTGACGAGCTCGGGCTTGAGCACCGCGAGCGCCTCCGTCATCGCGCGGGCCGCCACCAGCATCTCCGGAACGTAGATCTCGCCCTGCTCGTACAGCCCTCCCACTTTGGCCATCGCCGCGATCAGGCCCTCTCGAAGAAGCGTCCCGGCGGGAACCCCCTCCACAAGGCCCTGCGCCACCTTCGCGACCGCCACCTTGGCCTGTCCTTCCACCACCGCCTCGCGCAGCTCCTCCTGCAGGGTCATCCTCGCTCCTCTAGTCCAGGGGGTAAGAGCGGTATTCGTTCACCGCGTCGTAGAGCGCCAGGATGTTCTCGACGGGAATACGCGCCTGAAGGTTGTGAATGGTGTTGAAGACGAAGCCTCCACCCGACCCAAAGATGCGCATGCGCTCCTTCACCATGGCGCGCACCTCGTCGGGCGTCCCGAACGGCAGCACCCGCTGGGTGTCCACGCCTCCGCCCCAGAAGGTGACGCGATCGCCGTAGGTCGCCTTCAGGGCGACCGGGTCCATGTCGGCCGCCGAGGTCTGCACCGGGTTCAGCACGTCGAAGCCGGCGTCCACCATGTCGTCGAGCAGGCGCCAGATCGAGCCACACGAGTGGATGAAGCTCTTCCACCTGGTGTTGGTGTGGATCCAGTCGTTTACGCGCACGTGAAACGGCTTGAACAGGTCCCGGTAGAGCTTCGGCGAGATGAACGGCCCCTGCTGGGTGCCGAAGTCCGTGCCGGTCACGAAGATCACGGTGATCGCGTCGCCGACGGCGTCGTACACGGCCTCGAGATTCCGCAGGCCGATTTCGCACTGGCGCTCGAACACCTCGTTCACGTAGCCCGGACGCAGGTTCAGGCTCATGTACCACTCCTGGATGTCGCGGATGCCGCGCGGATGCTTGAGCTTCATGCCCGGTACGAAGGCGATGTCGCCGAACGCCGTGTCGCCGACGTTTGCCAGCACGGCCCTGCCGCTCGCGGCCGCACGCTCCACCTCGCGCGTCACGTGGGCGAGGGCCGCGGGGGAGATCGGCGTGAACTCCTCGAGGTTGTCCTCGACGTCGAGCCGCTCCTCGTCGAGCGGGTCCTGCCGGACGATCGCGTCGAAGTACAGCCCGCCGTTCGGCATGCGTGCGGACGGCGGCACCGAGGTGTCGCCCTCCGGGTACATGAGGATGTCGCCGTTCGCGTCCGGCTCGGTCTTGAAGGCACCCGGCACGAGCACGGGCGTGCCGTCGAAGGTCGTCCACGGCTTCCAGTCCTCGTTCTCGAAGCCGAAGAAGTTGGTCGGCAGGCCGACGCCGACGACGTCGACGCCGAGGGCGTCGAGCAGGTCGGGCGCGATCTCGCCCAGCATCTGGTACGGCTCGACGACCTTGACGGGCGTTCCGGGAGCGTCGAGGCCGAGCGCCTGGCGCAGGCGGTAGACCGAGTCGACGTGCATCCCGGTGACCGCGCTGCCGCCGAGATCGAGCGGCACTCGATCCGGCTCGGTGTGGGCGAGAGCGAGCTCGACGCGCTCCCGGGAGGCCATCGTCGACTGCTGCGTACCGGGCCCGGACATCGCAAATCAACCTACACGCCGCTCCCGGCACGATCATGAGTGTCTACCCCTACCCGTTTGCGTAGTTCTCCGCCGAGGCCGCAACAGGGTCGGACCTCGCCGTCAGCGATCCGGTCCCTGCCTACCGGGACAGGCTTTAAGCTCGCAACGATGACTGCTGCTGGCGAGGCCGGGGAGACGCAAGCGAGAGGGCCGATCGATCCGCGGGTGGATATCGGCCACGTCCACCTGAAGGTCGCCGACATAGACCGGGCGCTCGCCTTCTACTGCGGTGTGCTTGGGTTCGAGTTGATGGCCCGGATGGGTGACCAGGCGGCCTTCATCTCCGCGGGCGGCTATCACCACCACCTTGGGCTGAATACCTGGGAGTCAAAGGATGCGTCGCCGCCGCCGCGGAACACGACCGGCCTCTACCACGTCGCGATTCGCTACCCGACACGGGCCGCGTTGGCGGACGCGCTGCAGCGTCTGATCGAGGCGGGGATCGCGCTCGAGGGTGCTTCCGATCATGGTGTGAGCAAGGCGCTGTATCTCAGAGATCCGGACGGGTATGAGTCGAAGTCGAGTTCTACCAGAACCGCACTGATTGAGCGCGTGGGGTGCAGAAACTCGATCGTCACGCTGCGGCGGCGAGTTCGTACTCGTGGATGAGGGCGCCGAGCAGGTCGCGGCGCATTACCTGAAGAGCATGTCGCTTTGAGTCGGCTCGGATCGGTAACCGAGTGCAACTCGAGTCGGGCGGCTTGAGGTCGAGGGCACGGTGTGGTCGGTTTCGGTTGTAGTGGCGGACATAGACGCGGAGGACGTGTTCGAGCTGGCGTCGGCCGAGGATCAGCAGCCGGTCGAGGCATTCGCGGCGGACGGTGCCGACCCAGCGCTCCATGTGCGCGTTCGCATTTGGCGCCTGCACCGGCGTGCGGATCACTTTGATGTTCTCGCTCGCCAGGAGCGAATCGAAGGCGCGCGGGAACTTCGTGTCGCGATCGTGGATCAGGAATCGCGCTCGCCGGTCGCGGTCGTCGAGCTCCATCAGCAGGTTGCGGGCCTGCTGCAGCATCCAATCCGTATTCGGGTTGCTGGTGCAGGCGAAGTAGTCGATGCGGCGGCTGCCGATCGAGAGGAAGACGAGCACGTACAGACGTCGGAACCAGACCGTGTCGATGGTGAAGAAGTCGCAAGCGACGATCGACTCGCCATGCGCTCGTAGAAAGCTGCGCCACGACTGCGAGTCGCGCCGCGGCGTCGGCGGCAACCCGGCACCGGCGAGGATGTTGCGGACGGAGGTCGCCGAGACGGTGGCGCCGATCTTGCGCAGCTCGCCCACGATCCGGGAGGAGTCGAAGCACCCTGGAAATGAGGGGTTTCTCCTCGACGGGGTACGTACCGGGGTACGCACCGTACGGACGCGAACGGGCACGTCCGGACCTATTTCTACCCCGTGGGGTGCATTTACTCGGTCTCATGCTGCGGCGGGTTCGTATTCGTGGATCAGTCCGCCGAGCAGGTCTTGTCGTCGGACCGCCGTCGCGGAGCCGACGGGATGGCCTCTCGCCGAGGGCATCGCGCGCGGGTCAGGCGCTTGGAGGTCAAGTGCGCGGTGTGGGCGCCGCCCGTTGTAGTGGCTTACATAGGTCCGGAGCACGCGTTCGAGTTGGCGGCGATGGAAGATGAGGAGCCTGTCGAGGCACTCTCGCCGTGCGCTGCCGACCCAGCACTCGATGTGCACGTTTGCGTTCGGCGCCTTGACCGGCGTCTGGATGACCGTCATCCCGTCGCCGTGGAAGATGGCGTCGAAAGCGCGGCTGAACTTCGTGTCACGGTCGTGGATAAGGAACCGCGGTCGCTGGCCGCAGTCGTCGATGTCCATCAGCAGGTTGCGCGCCTGCTGCAGCATCCAGGCACCGTCGGGGTTACTCGTGCAGGCCACGTATTCGATCCGGCGGCTGCCGATGCAGATGAAGACGAGAACGTACAGCCGCTGCAGCAAGACGGTGTCAACCGTGAGGAAGTCGCACGCGAGGATCGTCTCGCCGTGCTGGCGCAGGAACGAGCGCCAGTCCAACTGGCCGCGCTGGGGTGCCGGTGGAACGCCGGCTGCTCGGAGCGCGTTGCGCACCAGCGTCGCGGAAACGTCGATCCCCAGCTTGCGCAGCTCACCGACGATCCGAAGGTAGCCCCAGCTGTCGTTCTCGCGTGCCAGCCTCAGGATCAGGTCGCGCACGTCGCCGTCGATCGGCGGTCGACCCGGAGTCCGGTGCGAGTACGTCCAATGACGGGCGACGAGCCGCCGATGCCAGCGCAGCAGCGTCTCCGGCCTGACCAAGAACGCCTGCCACGAGCGACGCGGCAGCACCCGACTGAGAGCAGCCAGGAGAAGCCTGTCGCGCGGTGCGAACCGCGGCCTCTTCACTTGCCGCCGCAGGATCGAGAGCTCGTGCCGCAACACGAGGATCTCGAGCTCCTTCGAGCGTTCGCCGCGCCCGAGCAGCACGACCAGTTCGAATAGACGGCAGGCAAGCACGTACACGAATGCCACGGCCAAGAGCAACCTCCAGAGGACGGGAACGCCGACGCTACCCCGACCTCAGCACGCGCCGCCGGCACTCGCACCGAGAGCCCGACCGAGTTTGTGCACCCCACGGGTCAAGAGCGACGGCGAGGAAGCAGCCGAGGTTCGAGTCGTAGGGCGTCCCGCCTCCGGACCGAAATTTACGCACCCGCGGCGCAGGATGTCCGCGTGAGGCGCCCGACCTGCTCGGCAGCCTCATCCACGGATACGAGATCGCCGCCCGCAGCATGACGACCGAGTTTCTGCACCCCACGGGCGGGCTCTGCGACCCTCCAGCCCGCGCCTGCACCCGGTGTATGTCCGGAGAATCGTTAGGCGGCGGCTTTTGGTTTGCGGCCGCGGCGGGCGACGGGGCGGCCGCCGAGCTTTTCGGCTTCGGCGTCGGTGACGTCGAGTTCGCGCACACCCTTGCGGGCGTCGCTGTAGGTGACGCGGATAGTTGCGCCCTTTCCTTCCGGGATCTCGTCGCCCGACATATCGGAAACCCGGATCGTCTTTCGAGCCATTCCATACCTCCATCACCTCGGACTGCGGTGCGGCTAGTATAGCCGCACCGGACGACAGCAGCGACGGACGTCTACGTGAAAACCGGTGTGCAAAAGCGCGGGCACGGTGTCATTCTGCAAGAGTTCTAGTTCTAGAGTGGCGAGCCGCCACGCAGGATGATTTCCGTGCCTTCGTTCATCGGGTTTGGCTACGCACAGCCGTCCGGCGGTTCGCCAGCACCTACAACCGCGAGTGGCTGCTCGAGCGCCACGACTACCGCACACCGACTGAGGCACGCAAGCATCTGCTCGCGCTAGCGCCAGCGGCGATGACATGATCGCTTTGTTTTTACCGAAGTGTCCGGCGAACTGGGGCCGAGGCATTCTGAACTTGGCTCGAGACCTCTCTTACGAAGCTCAAGAATCCCTGGTATGCCATGCCAGTATCCACAGACAAGGCGACGATCTGCGCTCCCCCTTCTTTCCATCGCACCGCCGCGCTCGGGGTCGGGGCGAACACCCCCGCAGCCCTTTCTGCAGCGTTGGCAGCTTCAAGGACCCCCTCAACCGCTCGGCGCACTTCTTCGCTCTCCGTGTTGCCAGTCACTCCAAGAGACGCCGACAGATCGACCGGACCAACAAAGATCCCATCGAGGCCTCTGGTGGCGAGGATCCGATCGAGGGAGTCGAGCCCCTCGACTCCCTCGATCATCCCGAGAAGCGCGACCCTATCATTCGCATGGTCGAAGTACGCTTGGTCCGCCGAGTAGCGGGCGGCGCGCACGTACGGATTTGCGCCACGAGACCCTTCAGGCGGGAATCGACCAGCGGCAACTAGCCGTTGCGCATCGTCCTCATTCCTGACGTGCGGTACGAGAATCCCGTCCACTCCTGCATCAAGTGCGCGGCCGATTAGTGAAGGCTCGTTGCCCTGAACGCGCGCGATCGCGTGCATCCCGACTCTATTTGCGACGGCTGCGAGCACCGGCAAGTGGTCAAAGTCCAGTCCACCGTGCTCGAAGTCGAAGATCACGGCCTGGAACCCAGCATAGGCGAGAAGCTCGACGATCTCTATTCGCGGCACGAGCACGAATGTTCCGAGGAGGAAAACTCCTGGGGTTCGCAGTCGCTTGGGAAGAGGTGGCGGCATCATGCAGTCGCAGACTGCTTCCGCCCGGCAAGCTCCACGGCCGCATCGATGATCATGTCCTCCTGCCCGCCGACGACCCCACGACGCCCGAGTTCGACGAGGATGTCGCGGGCATCGACGCCGAACCTCTCTGAAGCCCGACGCGCATGGAGGAGGAAGCTCGAATAGACCCCGGCGTAGCCAAGAGTCAAGCCGATCCGGTCGATCACCTGCGGATGTTTCTGCAGCGGCCGTACCGTCTCCTCCGCGACGTCCTCAAGCGCCCAGAGATTGATCCCAGTCTCGTATCCGAGGCGGTCGAGAACAGCTACCAGTACCTCCGTCTGGCAGTTTCCGGCTCCCGCTCCGAGGCCGGTCAGGCAGCCGTCGGCAAAGGTTGCTCCCGCCTCGATCGCTACGACTGTATTGGCGACAGCCAAACCGAGGTTGTTGTGCGCGTGTATCCCAACCTCTGTCTGCGCATCCAGAGCGTCCCGTAGCGCCGCGACACGCGCCTGGGCACCATCCATCGTTAGCGCGCCAGCAGAGTCGGTGACGTAGACAGCCTCCGCCCCGTACGACTCCATCAACTTTGCCTGCTCTGCGAGCTTCTCCGGCGGGATCATATGCGCCATCATCAGGAACGTCACCGTTTTCATGCCCATTTCGCGCCCAAGGCCTATGTGTTGCTGGGCGATATCCGCCTCCGTGCAGTGAGTGGCAACGCGCACCATCGTGGCTCCCGCATCGTGTGCTGAGGCTAACTCCTCCTTGGTGCCGATGCCCGGGAGCAGGAGAACAGCTAGATAGGCGTGCTCGATGACCTCGGCAGCGGCTGTGACCAGTTCGAGATCGCTATGCTGGGACCGGCCGTACTGAATCGACGAGCCGGCTAGCCCGTCGCCGTGTCCGACCTCGATCGCATAGATCCCCGCCTGGTCGAGCTGTGCGCAGACACGGCGAACGTTATCGGGCGAGAAGGTGTGGCTGACCGCATGAGATCCATCACGCAGAGTCGCGTCAACGATGCGAAGCCGGCTCATACTGCCTCCACAGCTGCTCACGTCTCATTCGACTCCGTGGCGAGCAACTCGGCGACTCGCACCGCAGCCGAAGTCATGATGTCGAGATTGCCAGCGTAAATCGGCAGATAGTCGCCGGCGCCTGTCACCTCTAGCAGTGCAGTGACCAAGTCACCTTCGATGATCGGTGCCGCCTTCAGCCGATATCCGGGGACATACCGGGCAACATCGGCGACGATCTCCGAGATACTTTGCCTGATTAGGTCAGCTTCGACACCGTCATCGATCGTCGCGTAGACAGTATTCCTCATCATTATTGGCGGCTCAGCCGGGTTGAGGATGATGAGTGCCTTCGCCTGATCCGCTCCTCCCACCGTCTCGAGTCCTCGGGCTGTAGCACGGGTAAACTCATCGATGTTCTGGCGAGTCCCTGGCCCAGCTGATTTTGATGCGATAGTTGCCACAATCTCTGCATAGGGCATATGAGCGACTCTACGAATCGCGGCTACGACTGGGACTGTCGCCTGGGCACCACACGTGATCAGGCTGATATCTACCGCATTAGTATGCGCTTGGAGATTAACGGGTGGAACGACCGGAGGGCCGATCGAAGCGGGGGTCAGGTCAACCGACCTGATGCCAGCATCCTGCAGGAGACCAAGGTTCTTCTCGTGGGCATGAGCTGACGTCGCGTCGAAGACCAGAGCGACGTCCGGAACGTTCTCGAGGAGGTCTGCGAGCCCGCGATGGGTTGTGAAACAACCGAACCGCCGAGCGCGTGCCAATCCTTCCGAATTCGGATCGATCCCTGCGACTCCGACAAGCTCCAAATTGCGGCAACGCCCGACCTTGTACATGAGGTCAGTACCGATGTTGCCAGAACCGACGATGGCGACACGAAAAGCCATAGTCTCCACTTTCGGTCACGAGACTGCCGCGCGGAAGCCGCTCGGGGGACCTTTGGCAAACTGCAAACGGTTCCGTTATGCATAATACCATCTACTAGAGCGAAATGCACGGCCCAGGGCAGTCTGACAGCTTATGTCGCGAGCCGTGGTCGTGAGTCCTTCGCCAGGGCGAGCGTCCCCGTTCCAGAGCCTCCTGCTGCGTCGGCGTGGTGCTGACCGCCACCCAGCTGACGGCTGAAGCAGAGGCCAGCAGTGGAACGCCGCTAGACCTAGACCGAAGAGCTACCCTCGCGAACTCGGGTCAGTCGAGCGCCCCGGCCTCCTGTAGGGCGACAGTCAACTGCTCCGCTGTTGCCTTAACAAGCGAGATGAGCTGGCCGCGCTGCCGCTCGAATCGCGAGCGCGGCGCCGAGACGCTGATTGCCGCGGTCGCGCGCCCCCGCCTGTCGTAGACGGGAGCAGCCACGCAGTAGACGTCCGGCAGGAACGCACCGTGATCTTCCGCGTAGCCGAGCTCACGCACTCGCTCGAGCTCGCTGGCGAACGCCGCTCGACTCGGAGGAGCCGGAATGTCCCTTACGGAACTCGGCATGTCCTTGAGACCATCGAGATAGTCGAGATAGACGGAGCGCGCTCGCTCGTCCCCGAAGGCCAGAAGCGCCTTGCCAAGCGCGATGCAGTAGGCGGGCACCCGTGACCCTACCCGGACCTCAACCCGAAAGATTTCCTCCGAAAAGACTTTGTGAGTGTACAAGACCTCGCCGTCACGCAGCACGCCCAGATTCACTGTCTCATGAGCCTGTCTCATGAGCTCCTCCATGTACGGATGGACGACCTCGCTGAGACTTAGGTCGACACGCATCTTGTCAGCAAGGCTAATTAGCTTCAGGCTAGGCCGATAGCGTCGCGTCTCTGGGCTTTGCTCGACGAATCCAGCTACTACGAGAGTCGATAGCAGTCGGTGGGACGTACCGGGCGTAAAGTGGAGATCCCTGGCGAGTTCGGAAACACCACCCTCACCGAGCTCAACGAGCCGTTCGAGCACACGAAGAGCGTTCGCAACTGAACTGAGAGCAGATCTCTCGATGTGGCGTGCTCCTGGTTTACTACCAGTGGCCCAGGGGCCCTCTCCCACCCGCTTACGTTCCTGCGCAGTCCGACGCGCGAGTACAGGTGCTGGCTGCTTTAGGCTGCGACTCATCGAGATGCACTTCCCCCAAGTTTTCTGTCCATCACAACTTTGTCCCGACCAACTCGAGTAGCCTCCGCTTCGTGAACTGTGCCGCGGGCCCTTCGGCGACTACTTTACCACTGCGCATGCAGACAAGACGATCGGCGAGACTGAGCATCTCGTCGAACTCCGAGGACGCGACCGCGACCGCTCGCCCCTCGCTCGCCGCTGCACGGATCAGCGCGTGGATCTCGGCCTTCGCGCGGACGTCGATACCACGCGTTGGATCGCTCAACAGGAACACCTTCGGCCTCATCGCAAGGCATTTGGCGAACAGGATTCGTTGCTGGTTACCGCCTGAGAGGGCTGCTACAGGAATTCGCGAATCTGGAACATGCACAGCGACTCGCTCGAGCCAGTCGACTGCGTATCGGCGTATCGCCTTTGGCCGAATGACGCCCAACTTCGTCACGCTGCCGAGCGTGCCCGAGACGACATTCTTCTCGAGCGAGTCCTCGAGCCAGAGCCCTTCTGTCTTGCGCTCTGGAGGCAGAAAGACTATACCGTACGCGATCGCATCCCCAGGGCGCCGGACATGTATAGGAGCTCCCCCGACCTTGATCGTTCCGCGATATGGAACTGCCCCCGCCGCAGCTCTCAGCACGATTTCGATACCGGATCCTTCCAACCCCACGAGACCTACGATCTCGCCAGGATAGAAAGCGAGGCTCACAGGACCGACGTGACGTGCGCTCACGTCCTTTAATGCGAGCGTAGGTGTGGCAAGATCGGCATTCGCATCACGGCTTCGTGGTGTTCTCTCGCGCAACAACTCAGGCTCGCCTGCCATGGCGTTGATGACAGAACTCATGTCTGTCTCGGCCGCTCTCCACGTCCCCTGGATGGCACCGTCTCGCAAGACAGTGATTCGATCAGCGATTACGAAGACCTCCTCGAGTCGATGGGACACGAAGATGACGGTCATGCCCTGATCCGCCAACGTACGGATTATCGTCAAAAGGACATCCGTCTCCTCGAACGACAGTGATGAGTTCGGCTCGTCGAGCACGAGTACATCGCCGCCGGTAGACAGGGCGCGCGCAATCTCGACAATCTGCTGCTGCGGTAGCGAAAGGTCCGCGATACGAGTACCAGGATCGACCCGAAGTCCAAGCTGCTCGAGGACAGCACCGACGTCACGGGTCATGCGGCGGCGGTCGATGAAACCCCTAGACGTCGGCAGGGAGCCGGCTACGATGTTCTGGGCGACGCTGAGATCCGGAAGCAGACTCAGCTCCTGATACACAGTGCTGACGCCAGCTCTTCTTGCCGCGGCCGGTGTGCGACTATCAAGTGGCCGACCGCTCTTGAACACTCTGCCTGCATCGGGTTGAACCGCGCCCGCGAGGATCTTGATCAGCGTGCTCTTGCCGGCTCCGTTCGCACCGACGACGGCGTGTATTTCTCCACTGGCGACCGACCAACTGACGTTGCGAAGCGCCTGGCTCCCCCCGTACGCTTTGCTGATCGAACGGAACTCCAAAGCTATCTCGCTCATCGGGCTACCCGTTCTAGCTCGCGCTCAGCCGCGCGCTCTCTCGCCCAAGCAGTAGCCGCCTGGGCGAGAAAGCGCGCAGCGATCTCGAGCGCTCGAGGGATCAGGCGAATCGCTTCTCTCTCGCTATGATCGCATCGACGTTCTGCTTTGTCACCACCTCGAGGCCCACATTCCACCAGTTCTGCGGCAACGTGGGCTTGTCCATGCCCAACACCGTCCGCTGGTACAAGTACATGATCGGCAAATACCCCTGAAGATACGGTTTCTGTCCAGTGGTAGCGTCGATCACCCCACTCTTGATCATCGCGAGGGTGTCGGAAAGAAGATCGTGACCAACGACGACAAACTTACCGTTGGTCCGTTGCTTTACGTCACCCGCCGACACTGTGTCCGGCCCGCAACCTGGCGCTAGAGCCACGAGGTCAGGATTCGCGCGGACGATGTCCTCCACCGTCGCAAGGTTCTTCGCAGGATCCGTGGCATCGATCGGATAGGGGCCCACGAGTGTGAGACCCGCTTCCTGCAGCGCCTTCTTCAAACCTTGCCCGAGCTGAGCCATCCCGGCATTCCCCGGCGCACAGTTCGTCGAAGCGACCTTTCCGCCTCGTTTTCCGACAAGCTTACCAATCACTTGTCCCTGAATGTATCCACTGGCATAGCCACCGGCAGCGAAGTACACTTCCCGTTTACTGGCTGGCGCATCAAGATTCGCGGTCACGACGACGACGCCTTGATCCACCGCTTCGTTAATTGGAGTGTCCCACGGAGCGGGTGAAATTGGGACCACGCAAATCCCCTCGAAGCCAGCGCGGACTAGGTCTTTGAACTGGGAGACCTGCGTCGCGACATCAGGGGCAGCCGGCCCAATCCACCTCGTGGTGATGCCAAGCTGTGCTCCGGCGTCGCTAACACCGATCCGAGTCGGTGTATAGAAGGGATTGCTAGCCTCCCAGATGCTAAACCCAATCTTAACGGGTTTGGGATGGAAGCTTTTGACCCACGACACCCAAGGTCCTGGCTGAGAAGACGCAACCGAGGCAGGTCTGGCTTGAGCAACGCTGCCAAGGGGACCCAGTACAACAGCCGCACTCGCACCACCCACGCCCGCTATGAACGTTTTTCGAGAAATTCCTGAGTACACCGGCTGATTGGAGTCAGCCATGATATTTCCCTCCAGACTTGTACCTTTCGCCTGTCTTAAGAACACTCATCGATGTCCCCTGCAGATCGGCACTTACGCCCTCCTTCCTTACGCCCTCCTTTCTTTGCGACGTGCGAAGCGATCCATAGCGACAGCCCCAATCAGCACAACACCTGCAACGGCCTGTTGCCAGTCTGTGGAGACGCTTGCGAGCACAAGCATGTTCCTAATAATCCCCACAATGAATAGGCCAAGCGTTGTTCCCGTGATCGTACCGCGGCCACCGCTGAGCTTTGCGCCCCCGATGATGACCGCGGCGAGGGCGTCTAGCTCGTAGCCGCTGCCTTCGGTGGCCGTAGCGGAGTCGAGATATGCCACCGACAATACACCCGCTATCGCAGCCATCAGACCGGATATAGTGAGCACCAACACCCGGATGCGCGTCACATTCATTCCGACGAGACGTGCAGCCGCGGGGTTGCTGCCGACAGAGTAAACACGAAAGCCAAATGGGGTTCGCTTAAGGACGAGTGCGGCTATGACAGCCGCCACGAGAAACATAATCGACAACCAGGAAATGGACCCGAGCACCGTGCCGAGCCCAACTTTGCTGAAGAAGAAGCGGCCCTCGGGAAGTCCACCGATTGCCGTCTCATGAGTGAGGACGAGACTAAACGTTCGGTATATGCCGAGAGTAGCCAGAGTAACGATGATCGCAGGCACCCCGAGAGAAACCGCCGCGATACCGTTGACGAAACCGGCCGCGAGGCCGACGGCGAGGCCCCCAAGAATGGCAAGAAGAGTCGCGCTGCCATGCTGAAATAGAAGCGCTGTCACAACGGCGACAAGCCCGAACGTCGAGCCGACAGAGATATCGATCTCTCCCGCGAGAAGAGCGAATGTCATTCCAACTGCAAGAAAGCCAAGGAACGTGATATCCTGGAGAATGCTCGCAAGGTTAGCGACGTTGAGGAAATTCGGGCAGAAGATCGACGCAAAACAGAACACGATAACCAGTGCGCCGAAGACGCCTCGCTCGTCCCACCTCGTGAGTCGCCGGCCGGATTCCCGTACCCAGTCAGCACCCCACCGGCGGCGGGCAGCGAACTCCGACTCAACGGCGGAATCGGTCTGGTCCGCCGTGGATGATGGAGGAGACTCGATCACAGCTATCGCTTCTCGATCACAGCTATCGCTATCAGACGATGGCTACAGGGCGCACCCACGAACCGGTTGCACCGGTGATCTTGAGCGGTAGGCAAACGAAGAGGGCTTTACAGATCCCGTCTCGTGCAAGTTCATCGAGATTCAGGTTCTCAATCAGGTGTACCCCGCGCTCCACAAGCATCATGCGGTGCGTCGTGTTCGCCCAGTCGAGTGGCGGCGAAGGCTCGATCCCCGAGGTATCGGTGCCAAGCGCCGCCATGCCCTGCTCGTAAAGCCAGACTGCTGCGTCGCCGCCGACTCCGGGTTGCGAGTCACCGCCGAACTTCGCCGGATTCGTGTAGAACTCCCGAATCTTACCCGTACGAACCAGGACGCAATCGCCCGGTTCGACCTCGACAATCTGAGCCGAACAGCTGCGCTTCAAATCATCGATGGTGATTTCGTACCCATCCTGCAGCGCGTCGACTCCTTTCACGCCAGCTACGTCGAGCATTACACACCGACCGACGAGTGGCGGCACGGTCTCCATCCCATGTTTCTTCCATCCTCGGTCGTCACGTGCATCGCTAACGAAGTCGCCGCCATAGATGCGGTTCTCTGCTTGTACATGTACGAGGCCGTCAATGTGAGTGCTCGTATGCAACGTTCCTATAATGGTCTCAACTGCATACTGAAACGGACCTTGTGCGCCTGTCTTCTCAGGTGTAGCGCGAAAACACAGAGAAAACGGCGTGAATTGCCCGATTAGCCCTTGCGGCATCTGTTCATTGATCTCAAGGCCGAGGTCATAAACGCGACCCTCCACAGCAAGCTGAAGCGCTTTCTGAACCTGGGCTGAAGTGATTCGACTGAGTGCAGAAGACTGTGCGGTCACCACTGGAAACCCCCTCTCCGAAAATAGCGGCCACGCTGTACGACCTCCGCGTCTAGATTCTTCTCTGCAGATTCTGTATTGCCTCTCGATCCCACTCGATTCCCACGCCAGGAGTCGAGGGTGGAGCGGCATGGCCGTCGACGACCTGAATTGGAGCCGTCGTGACATCTTTAAGAAGCGACTGCCCGATATACTCAACATACAAGGAATTCGGCACCGCGGCTGCCAGGCTGACATGGATTTCCATGAAAGCATGAGGTGCAACCTTGACGTTGAAGGTCTCGGCTAGGTGCGCCGTCTTGAGCCAGGGCGTAATTCCACCGATACGGGCGACATCCGGTTGAACGATGCTGGCCGCTCCAGCGGCGAGATATTCGCGAAAATAGCTGGGCGAATAGATACTTTCACCGACCGCGATCGGAATCGAAGTGGATGCGGTCAGACGGACATGACCACATATGTCGTCTGCAGGGAGCGGCTCCTCAAACCAGAACAGATCGAAGTCCTCGAAGCGCCGTGCACGTCGCTTTGCTTCCGCGCAGGTCATGGATTGATTGGCATCAACCATGATGTGAACGCGCGCGCCGACCGTTTGACGCACTGCAGCTAGCCTCTCGATATCTTCTTCCAGATCTGGCTTTCCCACCTTGATCTTTACTCCAGGCCAGTTCTGGGCGACCGAGTCCTTCGCACCGGCAACGAGTTGATCAACGGAGTAGTTGAGCCAGCCACCAGTAGTGTCATACAGGGCGACACGGGGCTTTGCGCCACCGGCCAATAGCCAGAGAGGCTGGCCAGTAGCCTTGCCACGGAGGTCCCAAAGAGCAATGTCGACAGCTGACAAAGCAAGGCTGGTTATCGCTCCGACGGCAGTTGCATGGGTCGCCCAGAAGAGCTTCTGCCAGAGTGCTTCGATCTGCTGCGCATCCTCGCCGGTCAGAAGCGGAAGAAGGTCGGTGCGCAACAGGTTCAAGATCGCGGTGCCACCCGTTCCGATCGTGTAGCAGAATCCGCTACCTGTAAGCCCTGCATCAGTCGTTACGTCGACTAGGATGATGTCAACGGTTGCGACTTTCTGGATCGCATCCGAAAACGGATCTGCCATCTCGAGACTAAAAAGGCACACTTCGGTATTCGTAATCTTCATCTGCAGGCTCCCTCTCTCAGACGATCGGATGATCTTCCTAGGCCCCAAAAAGGGAATCGTTGCTCGGACAAGCAACTCGATGCGGGAACCCCCTTTGTGAAGAAAGGTACGAAGACAGCCCGCCTCTGTGCAGGAGTAGAAATTACTCTATACAGAACGCTATCTCGTACGGCGATAATGCCATCGCGGCGGCCGGTTGTCAAGCTGGCGCGTTGCGTTGGCGCGGTTGCGGAAGCGACGTTGAAGGGTGACGTGACCCCTGGTTCTGGTCCGGCCGTCGTGAGTCGTCTAAGAGTTCCTTTCACAATGACGTGTTGCTGAGTCGGCGATAGCAGACGAGGCAGCAGCCGAGGGCGAGGAAGGCTTCGTGGATCTCGGGGCGGCGGTCGTAGCGGACGAGCAGTTGTTTGAACTGGTGCAGCCAGGCGAAGGTGCGCTCGACGACCCAGCGGTAGCGGCCGAGGCCGGAGCCGTGCTGGGTCTGGCGCCGTGCGATCTCTGATTTGATCCTGCGCTGGCGCAACTGCCGCCGGTACTTGTCGTGGTCGTAGCCGCGGTCGGCGGTGACCCGGTCGGGCCGTCGGCGCGGGCGGCCGACCTTGCCCCGCACCGGCGGGACACGGTCGACGAGCGGGATCAGCTGGGTGACGTCGTGGCGGTTGCCGCTGGTGAGCGTCCAGGCGAGCGGGATCCCGGTCGCGTCGACCAGGAGATGGTGTTTCGAGCCGTTTCTGGCTCTGTCAACCGGGCTCGGGCCCGTCTCGGCGCCCCCTTACCTGAGTGGTTAGTTGCGGGTCAATGGGCGGCTCCGCTGGGTCGTGTTGCGCGCGGGCCCTGCCTTACCTTGGTGCTCGACTCGGGGTCGGCGACGTGCTGGGTGATGGGGACGCTCGCACCGGCGTGCCGGCCGCTCGGTCTTTTGAGGCTGTGCCGCCGGTTGAAGGCGGCCGGTGCGTGGGGCCGGCGGGAGCAGGCCGGGGCTTTGACGGTGGGCGCATCGGCTGATCGATGGGCGCTGGCGCAGGTGTCGATGGACGGACGCTTTACGGCTGGGGGGAGACTGGCTCGAGCAGGTCGTCGCCGACGGCCACGAGGATGTGGTAGGCGCGGCGCAGCAGCTTGCGCGCGATCGTGAGGGTCGCGCGGCCGTGGCCGAGCCGTTCGCGCAACAGCTGGTAGTCGGCATGATCGGGAGAGCCGCGGCGGCAGGCGCTGAGCGCGGCCTCGTAGGCGGCCCAGCGCAGGATCGGTGCGCCCTGGCGGGAGAGCCGGCCGGGCGAGCGCTTGTCGGCCGACTCGCTGACGGTGACGTCGAGGCCGGCCAGCCGGACCAGCTTGCGCGAGGAGCTGAGTCGGCGCGCGTCACCGATCTCGGCGTAGAACGCGACCGCGGTGATCGGCCCGACACCGAACAGCCGCTGCAAGGCGCGGCAGGCGTGGTGGCGACGCGCCCACACGCTCAACTGCTGGTCGAGGCCGGCGATCTCGCGGCTGATCGCCTCGCACATCCGCTCTGCCGTATCCACGAGCTCACGACAAGCAGGAGAAAGCGCCGCACGTGCCGCTACGCCGTCAGCTCCGAGCACAGTACGGCGCGGCGCCGGCGCGCCCTGATGGAACAGCTGCGCGTGCACGCGCTGCAACCAGACGTGGCGCTCGTCCGCCAGCGACTGGCGCAGCCGGATCAGCATGCGCAGCTCCTGCAGATGTAGGGGCGGGATCCACGACTCGGGCACCGCGTCGCGCTCCAGCAACTCGCGCAGATGCCGCGCGTCGGCCCGGTCGGTCTTCGCCCGCCGCTTCGGGCCACGCAGCGCGCGCGTGCCCGCCGGCTCGGCCAACACCGCCCGCGCGCCCGCCCGTTCCAGCTCTTCGACCACGAACCGCCACCCCGTCGTGGCTTCCAGCGCGACAGACAGCCGCAACGGCTCCAGCGAGCCAAGCCAACTCCGCAGCCCCGCCCGCGTCGCCGGCACCACCCGGCCCGTCCGCACCTCACCCGACACGCGATCGACCAGATCGAAGGTGATCTGGTCGCGATGCACATCGAACCCGCATACGATCGACACCTGGGCCTCCTCGAGCTCCACGTTGACGCGTCGATCGTGACCCGTCCGAGCCGAGGATGTCCCTGCACTCGCTCATGCCATCTCTTTCGCTTGCACGTGACTGGAGTCGGCGACAGCGCGCGACCACTCGATCTCGCCCGCCGCCCGCAACCGGGCGAGCAGCACTTCGTGCAACCGCTCCCACACGCCCGCCTTCTGCCACTCATCGAGGCGCCGCCAAGCACGTCACTCCCGAACCGAAGCCGAGCTCGGTCGGCAGATGCGTCCACGAGATCCCGGTGTGCAGCACGAACAGGATCCCCTGCAGCGCCTCACGGTCGGGCAGCCGCTTGCGACCCGGATAGCGAAACCGTCGCTCCGCCTTCGGCAGCAGCGGCTCGACCAGCCCCCACAACTCGTCCGAGACGATCCACGCCGCAACAGCCATCAACACCCTCCCAGCTTGACAACAGATACCGACGGCGTTCGTCGCCAACGAACAGGTCCCTGCCCAACCCGCGCTATCGACCAGAGCTCCTCTACCGATCTCGACAGCCGCGAGGGCACCCTCGCTGCTCAATTGAAACGAGCTCTAAATGAAGCTGTCGGCTTGAATTGACCAAGCGAAGTAGGCTGGCGTCCGACCTTCGTGAACGCAGTTCATCGGCGGCGAGGCACTTCAAGAGGACATCTTCGAGAGGAGATCCATTTCGGGCTGCGGCGTTCGGATCGAAGTCGCGCCTTCGACGACCCCAATCACGGCCTGATCAGCTGGCGCACTGTCTCGCCACTCGCGAGACACTCCATTGCCTCGTTGATCCGCTCAAGTCCGAGGGTATCCACGACTGGACCGTGGAGTTTCGTTACGGGCAGCCGGCCAGCCTGCCAGAGCGCAACGTAACGCGGGACATCTCTTTGTGGCGCGGAGGAGCCCATATAGGAGCCGACCAGTGTGCGTCCTTCCGCCACGATCTGCGTCACCGAAAGTGAGATTTCCACTGAGGGATGCGGCAAGCCGATGGCGACAGTTCTGCCTCCTCGGGCCGTAAGCACATAGGCCGCCTTAAGTGCGGTGGGGTGTCCGGCAGCATCAAGCGCACAGTTGACGCCTCCTTCCGCGAGATCGCGTACTGCCTCCTCAGCGTCATCTGGATGGACGGCGGCAGTCGCGCCTAGATCGAGAGCCAAACGTCGTTTGGACTCGACCGGGTCAACCGCGATGATCGGGTGTGCCCCAGTTGCGAATGCACCAAGAATCGCCGCCAGTCCGACTCCCCCGAGGCCAACGACTGCGACCGACTCGCCGGTCCGGACGGCTCCAGTGTTGAGCACCGCTCCGACGCCGGTCAGGACGGCGCAGCCGAATAGGGCAGCGGTTTCCAAAGGGGTGCGTTTGTCGATTACGATTGCGGAGCGGCGATCAACCACGGTGTACTCGGCAAAGGCGGACACACCCAAGTGATGGTGAATGTCCTGGTTGCCGGCGTGCAGTCGGCGGCCCCCGCGAAGGAGTCGTCCTTCAGTGTTGGCGGCGGCTCCGCGGCGACACATCGCAGGTTGACCGCTCGCGCACTCGCTGCATATGCCGCAACTGGGCACGAATGTCAGGACAACGTGGTCGCCTACTGCCGTATCTTCGACCGAATCACCCACCTGCTCGACGATCCCGGCCGCTTCGTGTCCGATCGCCATCGGCACTGGCCGTGGCCGTGAGCCGTTGATCACCGAGAGATCGGAATGACACAGACCCGCAGCGACGATACGCACCAGCAATTCACCCGGACGGGGTTCGTCTAGGGTCAGCTCGGAGACCTCAAGTGGATGCGTGCGATCGTAGGGGCGTGGCAGGCCCCTCTTGCGAAGGACTGCTGCACGAATTTTCACTGAGCGCTCGTTCCCGTAGACTCGGCAGTTAGTGCCGGCTCCGCATCGACGGCCAGGCCCACCCGTCCGTCTGAGTACGCTACCACACGTGTCCGAGCGTACCTTAGGGCCGCCGCCAATGCCCGCCTCTCGGCCTGGCGGTGGGAGCGTTAGCGCTTGACCTGGTGCCAGATCGTGGGCCTACACTCGAAGGCTCATGGACGAGTCTAGATTCGAGCGTCCTGTCGAGCAGCGTGTGGCCGACGCATACCTTGTCCACCTGCGGGAGAGGGCCGCAGTCGCGAATGCTGCCGATCGACGCATCCTCCAACCATGAATCGACAGCCACCTCGAGGGCGAGCTGGAGGCGCGAAACGACGTTGGCCGAGTTCGCGGCCAGTGCACGCTGCGACGTCTGCTCTCCGACGCCCTGAGCCGTCTGATCAAAGCCGGCATCCGCCTTGACGGTGCCTCAGACCACGGCGTCTCCGAAGCCCTCTACTTGCGAGATCCCGACGACAACGGTGTCGAGCTCTATCGTGACCGGCCGCGCGAGGAGTGGCCGCGTACCCCGGAGGGCGAGTTCACGATGTTCACGCGTCCGCTCGACCTCGTCTCGCTGCGCGTTGAACTGAGCTAACACGACCCGGTCGAGCAGCCCGTGCAGGAGCTGGCGCTTCTCCTGCGAGGTCAGCTGCGGTCAGGCCGCAAGCAGATCTCCGCTGGGCACCGACGGCGCCTTTGCCCGCCGCTACGCTCCACGCATGAGCTCGGCGATCGAGCTGGTCGACGTACGCAAGAGCTTCGGTGAGGTCCACGCCGTGCGCGGCGTCTCGTTCGAGGTCGAGCGTGGCGAGGTGTTCGGGATCGTCGGCCCCAACGGGGCCGGCAAGACGACGACGCTCGAGATGATCGAGGGGCTGCGCGAGTCCGACGCGGGGGAGATCCGGATCCTCGGCGAGCCGGTCTGGCCGCACCCGGAGCGTGTGCAGCGGCAGATCGGCGTCCAGCTTCAGAACTCGGCCTTCTTCGACTTCCTCAGCACGCAGGAGCTGCTCGAGCTCTTCGCGCGCTTCTACGGACCGGTCGCGCCGGAGCGGATCGCCGCCGTGCTCGAGACCGTCGGCCTCGAGGGGAAGGCGCGCGCCCGCGTGAACGAGCTCTCAGGAGGCCAGCAGCAGCGTGTCGCTATCGCGCTCGCGCTGGTGCACGAGCCGGAGCTCGTGTTCCTCGACGAGCCGACGACCGGGCTCGACCCGCAGGCACGGCGCAACCTCTGGGACGTCGTGCGTGCGATCGAGTCGGAGGGCCGCACGGTGATCCTGACGACGCACTACATGGAGGAGGCCGAGGAGCTCTGCGACCGCGTGGCGATCATGGACGGGGGAACGATCGTCGCGCTCGACACGCCGCGGAAACTCGTGCACGCGCTCGGCCGCGGCGGGTGGATCGCGTTCGAGGGCGGTCTCGACCGCGCGGCGCTCGGCGCGCTCGCCGGCGTCCGCGAGCTCCGTGCGCGGGACGGCAGCTGGGAGCTGGAGACGGAGAGCGTCAAGGCGACGCTGCCGGCACTGCTCGCGCTCGCGGAGCGCGAAGGCTCCGACATCGGCTGGCTCACCGTCAAGCGGAGCTCGCTCGAAGACGTCTTCCTCGAGCTGACCGGAACGGAGTACCGCGAGTGAGCGGTCGTCTCGCGGCCGTCGTCGTCGCGAACCTGCGCATGCTCCTGCGGAACAAGGGCGCGCTCTTCTTCTCGCTCGCGCTGCCGATCCTGTTCATGGTCATCTTCGGCCTTATCTTCGCCAACGCCGGCAACCAGAAGCTCGATGTCGGACTTGCCGGGTCCGGCCCGCTCGCCGTTGCGCTCGAGCACACCAACGCGCTCGCGGTGCACCGGCTGCCGCTGGCGGCCGCCGAGCAGAAGGTGAAGGACGGCCGCTATCCGGGCTCGATCGTCGTCAAGGGCCGCGCCGCGACGCTCTACTACTCGAACACGTACGCGGCGCAGGCGGCCATGCTGCGCGGCGTCGTCCAGGGCGTCGCCGACGGCGTGAACCTCGCCGCCACGCACCAGCCGGCGCTGGTCGCCGTCGACGCCCGCTCGGTCGACTCGTCGGAGCTGCGGTACATCGACTTTCTCGTTCCGGGGCTGCTCGCGATGGCGCTGTCGCAGAGCGCCGTCTTCGGTGTCGCCGGCACGCTCGTCTCCTGGCGCGAGCGCGGGATCTTCCGGCGCCTGAAGGTCACGCCGCTGCCGATCGCCGAGTTCAGCGTCGCCCGCGTGATCTCACACCTGCTGCTCGCGCTGGTGCAGGCTGCGATCCTGCTCGCGGTCGGGTGGGCGTTCTTCGGCGTGCACCTGGGGATCGACATCACGGCGCTCGTGCCGCTCGTCGTGGCCGGCGCGCTCTGCTTCATCGCCATCGGCTTCCTCGTCGGCGCGGTCTCGCGCACCCAGGACGCGGCGGCTGCGATCGGGAACGTGATCACGCTGCCCATGGTCTTCCTCGCCGGCGTCTTCTTCCCGCTGACGACGGCGCCGGGCTGGCTGCGCGAGGTCGCGAAGTTCCTGCCGCTGACCTACCTTGCGAACGGGCTCCGGGACGTCGCGATTCGCGGCCACGCGATCGGCTCGACCCTGACCGACCTGGCGGTGCTCCTCGGCGTCACCGTGGCGATCGGGCTCATCTCCCTCCGCTTCTTCCGCTGGGAGGCGGCGGTCTAGTGGACGCGGCCATAAGTACGGTTGTGCGTCTGGCGGCCCGCAAACGCGGCGCATGCCGTTGTCCTCGGTCGGCCGCATACCTACGGGTATGCGGCCTCCCTGCGTCCTAGGCCTGCTTGGTTTGCGAACCGCCAGA
>Ga0187865_1000883_pt1 | contig 38649 bp, 39 predicted proteins | sample June2016WEW_11_1_2_FD_132989 | JGI IMG/M metagenome (GOLD analysis project Ga0187865, IMG submission 132989) | Peatland microbial communities from SPRUCE experiment site at the Marcell Experimental Forest, Minnesota, USA - June2016WEW_11_100 | ecosystem: Environmental > Terrestrial > Soil >...
ACCTAGCATGCAATTCTCTGTGTTGTGCGCGCGCCAGAATCTAGCTATTCCGGACGGACAGAGGCTATTCTGAGCTTATCTAAGGCGGGCCCGGTGGGGCCAGCCCCCAAACAGGTTCTGAAAATGGATTCCGGTACTCGGGAAGGATGGGCGCAAGGTGGAGGCGCCCTGGCCGGGCCTTATCATATCACGTAGGCTCCCCAATTCGGAGAGCTTGTGCCAGACCGGAGGCTACTTGCCGATTCTGACGCCGCGTCTGGCAAACACGTACGACATCACTATGACGACCGTGACAAGAAGAGCGAAACCGAGCTGGGCCGGAAACTCAGGTATGCCGCCGCCCCCTCCGCTGGATGACGATGAAGATGAAGTGGTCGAGGTCGTGTGTGGAGTCGTGGTGGAAGCTGCCGAGGTGGACGTAGTCGTAGATGTGGATGTGCTAGAGGAGTCTGAGAACACGTCTATTCCCGTTGAAGTGGTTGCGAGAATCTCGCCCTTCCCAGAATCGTAAACTATGTTTCCGATTCCGGCCGGAAGTTGTGCGACTACCGTGTTCGTGCTATCCGAGATTACCGGCCCGGCGAAGATCTCACTCTTGCCCGAATCGTACGCGATGCTGGTGGAACCCCCCGATATTCCGTTTATTGTGGCTACCACTTCGTTGGTGCTATCGGATATGACTGCAATGGAATTACCGTTATACGCGAACACTTCGCCCCTGGTTCGGTCATAAGCCAAACTGGTTGCGGATACGCTTATGTTGGCAACGACTTTGTTCGTGCTGTCGTTTATCACAGAGACTTGGTAGTAATTCGCAACGAAGACTTCGCCCTTGGCTGAATCATAAGTCATCTCTCCGGCGGAAGGTTCAACCCCTATTGTTGCAACGATGGCATAGGTGCGGTCAGATATGACGAAGACGTTACCATCGTGAACATCAGACACGAATATCTCTCCCTTGCCGGAGTCGTAAACCATCGCAGTGGGTTGGACCGGCCAGTTGTACTGCGAGTTTCCTGGCGTGTTCCAGCTTATGGTAGTGACAAGGCTGTTGTTGCTGTCCGATATGACTGAAAACAGTGGAGCCACGCCAACCCCCACTCCCTGCGCGCCGTAGGCTGTGAATATCAGACCCCTCCCAGAATCGTAAACTACGTCTCCAGTGTAGCACGAGAATTCCGCGCATGCAAGTCCTTCGGTCACATTTGCGACTATCTTGTCAGTGTTATCCGATATGACCCAGACGAACGCATTGCCAGATATCGAGCCGGTCTGCGCAAATATCTCGTCCTTGCCCGGATCATAGGCCAACGTGGCTGGAACTGGGACTGAAGATATCGTAGAGGCGGGCGTAAGAGTTGAACTGGCATTCACCAGTTTTGCTGGAGACAAGAATAGAACCGCGATCAATGATAGACACAGAATCCTCGAGACCTTTGCTTTCATGTCAAGCTGGGCTAAAATATTGGCTAATTAAGCAGTGTCACAATTCCCAACTTTGATAGCGCGCGAAAGAGGGGGAACTGAGGACAACGTTCTGAGTCTCTTTGCATCCGAAGTTCTCGCGCAAATAGCCCGAATCTTAACCCGATTTGTCAGAGAGGCTGGAATCTGCCCCGGGGGGAAGTTGGACTTTAGGTTCGAATCCCTTCCTCAAGGGAATCGGGACGGCCATGGCCAAGCAATCTGTGTTCGAGTCAAGTGCGAGGAGCGCCCAAACTCTGAGGCCTCAAGAGCGACATCAGGACGTGGGGATTCCTTCGAGCTTAGGCGCGGTTCAAGGCGGTAGCGACCACCACGTGCTCACCGTGGGACTGTCAAGTTGTGCGCCCAAACCAGCCGCAATCGTAGTCAGGGTTCGACTCACATTGAGCCCGTTGCAGATCAGGCGTCGCGCATCCGAATCCGGTCAAGCATTGGTCGTCGTGAAGGATGGCTGCGCGGAGGAGGATTATCGAAGACCATTCTTGCTGTGATTAGGGACTGATTTGGGAGCATTCTTGGAACAGGGATATTACTACGACCTCGTCCGGCTGTGGTGAGCTGGCGTCTTTGGGGAACAAGCTTCGGGCCCATGGGACATCGTTAGTCACGTTGGGTTCACTGATGCTCCTGGCCGCCGATAGGTTGATGGCTTGGACTCCTGGCGCTTGGTTGAACATTGGCGGGCTAGTTCTATTCAACGTAGGCTATCCAGCCCTGAACCCATTGCGGCCGACCAAGGCTTCTTCAAGGAATCATGCGTTGGGCTTAGATTCGTTTTCTGCTGTGAGGCAAGATGTGCTTCCGAGAGTCTGGAGCTGATTCGACATGTCATCTATGAGCATGGCGATCAGAAACCTCAGGCACCGGAGGATGAGAACCATCCTGACAGTGTCGGGCATCGTTGTCGGTGTTGCCATGATTCTCGTACTGCTCTCACTTGCGGCCGGAACCTCGGCGCAGACTGGCGGCCTCCTGAGGAACGTGATCGGCTCGGAGATTACGGTTGTGAACTCAACAACTCCGACCTTTCCAGGGGGTGGATTCAATTTCACCAGGACCGGCGGTGGCGGGGGATTTGGCGGAGGAGGCTTCGGGGGGTTCTTCGGCGCGGGGAATACAATAAACGAAAGTCTCGTCGACTCTATCGAGAATATGAGCGGAGTCTTTGTGGCTTCGCCTCAGCTTACAACTTCGGGCTACGTGGACGGGGACAGCGTGTTTCTCTACGGCATAGACCCAGGCACATACTCGCAGGCCGCAAGCAATCTGACTCTAACAAGTGGCTCGGACCTCTCCGCGACAGGCCAAATCCTGTTGAACAGCGTGACAGCGGCGAATCTCGGCGTGAAGGTCGGCTCGCAGGTCACCGTCGGTGCCAATTCCACCGGGGGTGCAAAGTACACGGTCGTCGGCATCTATACAACCGGAAGCACGTTTGGACCACTGGACAGATCGGGGTACATAGAGCTCTCGGACGCGCAGAGCATTAGCGGCAAGAAGGGGCTGGTCACTGAAGTCTACGTCAAGGCAACGACTCCGTCGCTTGTAAATCAAGTTGCGTCGGACATAGACTCGATATCAGGCGTCACGGCCAACGTTGCCAACGCAATCGCGGGTTCCGCGGCGACACTGACGAATACTATGACCACCTTCTTCATCGTGATCGGCTTGGTTGCCCTCCTGGCGGGAGCTTTCGGAGTGATCAACACCATGATGATGTCAATCGGCGAGCGGACCCGTGAAATCGGGACTCTTCGTGCAATCGGTGCAACGAAGGGGCAGGTCTTGAAGATGTTTATGAGCGAGGCATTCCTGATCGGGCTGATCGGAGCAATCGTCGGGGTCTTCATCGGAGTCGTCGTGTCTTTCGCACTCCCATCCGTCACAGGCGCGGCCGCTTCGACAGGAGCTAGGGGCTTTGGAGGTTTCATCCCGGGCAACCAGGGCAGACTTCTGCCGACACTTACATCCTTCAACCTCGTGCTGAGTTTTGCTCTAGGGAGTCTTGTAGGAATCGTCGCGGGGGTCTACCCCGCGCTCCGTGCGTCCAGGATGGACCCCGTGGAGGCCCTGCGACATGTCTGAGGCTATGGTCACGACCGTCGATCTTCAGAGACGGTACAAACGCGGTAAGTTCCCTGTGCCTGCCTTGAATGGAGTGAACCTGAGTGTCGGAAAGGGCGAAATCGTGGGCATAATAGGACCCTCTGGTTCAGGGAAGACGACACTCCTCAACCTGATAGGCGGGTTGGACAGGCCCACAAAGGGAACAGTCCGTGTCGATGGGGTGGAATTGGACAAGCTAGGCGACGCGGAACTGACTGCCTACAGGCTGCGCAAGGTGGGGTTTGTTTTCCAGTTCTACAACCTAATCCCTACACTAAACTCTGTCGAAAACGTTGAACTCCCGATGGCCTTGGCTAAAGTGCCTGCTGCGGAACAAAAGGAACGAGCGCTGAACCTGCTGGAGGCCGTGGGGCTGGAAGCGAGAGCCGATCACATGCCTGACGAACTGAGCGGAGGCGAGCAGCAGAGGGTCGCCGTCGCACGCGCCCTGGCGAATCACCCATCAGTCGTGCTCGCCGATGAGCCTACAGGGGACCTGGATTCGAAATCAGCGAAGAAACTGATGGAAGTGATGAAGTCACTGCGGAAGGAAGAGCACGCGACCTTCGTTGTGGTGACTCACGATCCGATCGTCGTGGCAGAGTGCAACCGCGTGTGTGCGGTCCGCGACGGCAGGATCACGCGAGAATCACGGATAGGAGCGGACGGCAAGATCCTCGACAGCAGCAGGTTCGTCATGGATGCGCTGTTCTAGAACTCGCAAGGCGTGGTTCTGGAGTCATATCGGGCGTCTTGGTGACGGATTCGGAAGGCTACTTCGATGCGACCTCAAACGCTGGCTCTAGGTGGAACCCGATTTCTGGACCTACCTGAGAGCAGACCCGACCGGTCTCCCACCTCAATGCGCCGCTGAGGTCGGTCTTGGCACACAACTCGACAGCTCCACGGTGGCCTCACGGGAGCGGGTAACGCCTTGAACCGCGCCTAGACTCGAAAGAATCCCCATGTTCAAGCAGCATTGTTCGTTCTCCGCAGTTTGGGCATTGCTTGCTGATTATCACCGCGACGGACTAGAGCGCGTTTCGAAAGGGCATCGCACTTTAGGTTCAACTCCCCGGCTTTTTGGGGTTCAAATCCCTGATTTGGGATTCGTCTCATGAAACGGCGTGCCCCGGGGGGGATTTGACCTGCTTCCGTTCCGATGTGTTTCGGGCTGAGACTGCTTGTCCCTCCCGCTAGGAGGGGTCGAACCAGGAAACCTTCGTTCCAAAGTGTCGCAAATCTAAATACTGTAAGAATCCCTCTCCGGTTATGCAATCCCTGGGGAGGCCGGCAGGGATTTGCGCGGCTCAGTGTTCAATTCCATTCAGGGCCCAGTGGAAGTCGCTTGATATTCTAGGCGAATCCCAGCTCGGGTACATGGCACGGTCAGGGGTTCGGGCCCAGTGGGATTCGCCCTCAAACAGGTCAGAAAAGTGGATTCCGTGCTGCTCAGTGGGAAAGGCACAACTTCTTGAAGATCTCAGGGAAGCGCGGGTCCTCCCTCACCTTGTCGCGCGCGCCAAATCATCAAGTACTTTCCTCGTTCCGACTGCCCCAACTGCCAACTTGCTCAGAAAGCCCTCGTCTGAGTCTAGGGAGAGAGGTCGCGACGACACCAAAAGCTCTCGAAGCTAGCCAATAATTCATGAGGAGCATGATTGCGTCAACACGCTAGGGCATGAGATTGGGGTTGATCAGCAGGATGGAGGGGATTGATTAGAGCGCGCGCAGCAGCTCCGATAATGAGCTGAACTCACTCCGAGGGAGTGTGCTGCCGAGGCCGAGTTGACACCTGACTACTGCAGGAGCCTGGTTCTTCCCGAAACCTGGGGAGCACGCATCTCAGAAAGCAGGCCCTCGAATTCCCCAGGGCCGATTATCCGTATGCCATAGCTCGAGGCGAGCCGGCGGACTTCGCCTCCAGGGTTGCCTTTCACGCAGACTACGAATGCCGTTGCGCCTGTGTCGAATGCTTTGATGTATGTCCGGAGCACGTCAATTGTCCCTGGCTCTCGATAGATCTCAAATCCGAAGAAATGAGAGTCCTTCTTGCCAACGAGGCTGAATCGATTATTCACGCCAGACTTCCCCAAGATAAGGGGTGGTTTGATGATTTTAAGTCCCGCCAGGGACAGCTGGACGTCTAGGGCGAGGCTTTCGTAGCACATGAGACTCAGCTCGGAAGAGCTCTACTTGAGGAAAATGAGAGATTCAGAGCTTCGTCTGGGGAGACAATTGGCGATTCGGCAACAGTCCAGATGGAACTCGACTTGACCGAACGCTGATTTTGGCTCACTATACAATCAGGACGAGAGAAAGAACGGGCCTTTCTTTCAGCAGGTCCAACTCGCACTCAGAGACGAGGTTGACCCTTGCACGTCTAGAACCAGTGTTCCGGCAGTGCAAGACTTGGTCCCCATTCTGTAGTAGTATATGGTGACAGTGTACGTTCCGGGGTTGGGGAGTGAGACCGTGTAGTTCCCACCATTCATCCAAGCGGAAATCGAACCGAAGTCGATTCCTGATATGGTTCCTCTCGTGGTTGACGCATTTCCCGACAGGTCAACGTAGGAAGGAGGAACCGGCGATGTCGTAACCGTAGAAGTCGACACGGAACTCACAGTCGAAGTCCGAGTGACTGTCGTCGCCCCAGATTTCGAGATAATAGTAGTGGTCGTTGGGGATGTCATCGTTGTGGTTACGGTATTAGTGACCGTCGTGGGCAACAGAGTTGTCGCCGACGTTGAGATTGAAACGGTCGTGAGAACTTGCGTTGAGGTGACCTGCTCTGTCACCATAGTACTGACCGTAGAGGTGGTTCCGAAGGTGGTAGTTGAACTAACCGTAGTCACCGAGCTTGGCGGGCGGGAGAGGACTGTTGGATTGTCCTGATAGAGGATGCCTGTGGCTATGCCGACGACCAGTACCGCGAGTGCGGCCACCATGCCAGGTGTGCCAGCGATACCCTTGCGTCTCACCTGGATGTACTTCAACCCTGTTTCGCAAATGCTCGAAAGCATAATAGTCTTATTAATTGAAAAGCTGAATTCTGGATTCATTGGGTTTGGCGTTCCTGGTTCGTATCATGGGCGTTGGTAATTTCCAGGGGCATCAGACTAACACTCCTCGTCTCCAAAATCAAGGGCCCACACAGATTGAGAATCCATAATAGGTAATAAGAGTAGTCGGGTCTAAAATCCAAAGTGAATGTCGACTTCGAAGAAGGACAGGTTGTCGCGGGAGGAGAAGTTACGTGAACTGGTCCGGGCCTCCGTTACAGAGTCCATCAGGGGCGCGCTCGGAGATTCCGCGATGAAGGCTCTGACTTACTACGTTCAGCCAGACCTACTCATCTCGTCCCCCCGGGAGTTTCATCAGACACTCGAGAAAATCATCAAGGACGCGACACCTACTCTGGAGTACCTCATCGTCAAGGACCTGTCCGAGCGTCTCGGTGTTCAACCTCGGTTGGGCGCCTCCGACCTCGAGGGAATCATTCAGATGGCCAAGGAGGCCATGCTGGACGGATATGGAGGAAGCTCGGAGTGGTGATCAGAACTTGAGTGGTGATCAGAACTTGAGTGGTGATCAGAACTTGAGTGGTGATCAGAACTTGAGTGGTGATCAGAACTTGAGTGGTGATCAGAACTTGAGTGGTGTCGCAGAATCAACTCTGACGATGCTCCTCTCTTCGAAGGAGAAGGGAGAGCTCCTACTTCTCTTCCACAGAAACCCCGGCCTGATGGACGATATCGAAGGGATCGCGAGACGGATAGGAAGGAGCAGCTCAGCCATCCAGAGCGATCTGGACGACCTAGTCAGCATCGGCGTCCTGGGAACCGTGCGAATAGGATCAACCAACGTGGTCTACCTTGACAGAGCCAAGGACAAGGAGGTCCAAGACTCGATAGGTGAACACATCCGGAGCATGAGGAAGTGATATTGAAATGTCCAGGGTAGCGACAGGGATTGAAGAACTCGACAGGATGCTGAACGGAGGGTTCGTTCGGGGGGATGCCGTACTGGTCGCAGGGAGCTCAGGAACAGGGAAGACCACCCTGGGCCTGCAGTACCTAGTGAACGGCATAGCGAAGGGTGAATCAGGCATCTATCTCAGTTTCGAGGTGCTCCCAGACCAGCTCTACAGAGACGCGAAGAACTTCGGCTGGGACCTTAGGAAGATGGAAGAGGAGAACAAACTGAGGGTTCTATGCACTTCCCCCAACCTATTCGTGGAGAATTCTGGGACAGAGGTCCTGCTGGAGCGCGCCATCGCAGAGGTCAACCCGAGGCGCATCGTGGTCGACTCCATAAGCCACATCTCAATGTACGTGGAAGACGACGATTTGAGGAAGGAGCTCTACAGGACGCTCATGTTCTTCAAGACGAAGAGGCTCAGTTCACTCCTGTTGTGGGAGGCACCCCAGTTCACCAAGGAGTCCATAGCGATATCGGACGCGGGGATGAGCTTTCTCGCCGACACCGTCGTGCTGATGAAGTTCGTAGAGATCGACTCGACAATTAGACAGGCCATCGTGATTCTCAAGATGAGGGGAAGCAAGCATGAAAAGCATCTCAGGGAATACGAGATAACGAGCAACGGGATAGTAATGAAGGAGACTTTCGGTCAGCTAGAGGGGATAATGACGGGCAGTCCAACCCGCGCACCTTCTGACAAGTTTCTGGAACTGTTTGCGAAGGCTGGCAAGAGCTGAGCTCATGAGCATCTTGTTTGCTTGTGCCACCTACGTCTTCGGTACCGTGGAATCGGCCCTCTTCCTGGGAGCGGCTTTCTACTCATACAGGTTGACGAGACTTGCCGGCGCGTTCGGTGCATGGATTCTGATGATCACCGCGCTCATCATTCTGACGTCACACAGTGTTGCGGAATTGCTCCAGTTGGCCATACAGGTTCCCTTCAATCAGCTGGTGGTTTCAACGAACGGCATGTCGGCGGCTTCTTTCATTATCTCAAGTATCTCCGGAGCGGTGCTTGCAGCTCTCCTTTTCTCAGCGATGTATCAACTGCACGGGAAATTCAGGCAATTGAGCAGATAACGGCATGGGACACCGGAAGACGCGCACGCGCGGCTTGATGATGGTCATCTCCCCGTTGGCTGCGTATTTCTGGCGAAGACCCTTAATTTGAGCTTCTTGACGAGGAATCAACTTGGCTTCGCTCAAGATGCAATGTCCCAATTGTGGAGAAGTAAAGGAATCAACTGCATTCGAGCGCTACATGATTCCAGCCATGAATCCTTCCGAAAAAGCGAAGGGAGGGTTCGGTAGACCGGACCTCGCCGTTTTGGTCTGCCCGCATTGCGGGATTCTCTTTTCAACAGAAACAGACTAGCCGTGTCAGTCCAGTTGACACCGAGAACTACGTTGCACCAAGTTAACAGAACTCCGTCTTGGCACATCTAAATACTGAAAGAACCCCGCTCCGGTTATGCAATTCCTGGGGAGGCCGGCTTCCGCCGACCGATCCTCCGGTTCACTGAGGGTCGACCCTTCTCTCGCCAGGGCCGATCCGTCAAGCACAGCCAGCAGCCTCGGAGTAAAGAGGTTCTTTTGGAATCAGATGACTCGAGCGAAGAGGGCGGGAACTTGGTTCAGGCTCTGCAGGAGGGAGAGGACGATGTACGGCCTGGCCCTGAGACTCGACGTGAAGTTTCGGAGCCACGACCTCCTGAAGGCCTTGGTCTCGGTCCTGAAGAACCTCAGGGATTCCTGCGACGGGAGCTACGCTGCGCTCATGGAGGGGACGCGGCTCGCCTGGAGCTTCTCGGAAGCGGCGGTATCCTGGGGGAACGAGCGCGCCCGCGAATGGAGGAACGACATGGCATACATCAGGTTCCTGGCGATGGCGCTGAAATGAACCCGGAATCTCTAGGTCCTGTCGGGAGGCAATCCTAGTGCCGGGTCTGTCAGACTTAAATAACGAATTATCATCTGTTATCAACAGAAAGATGAAATTCCTACCGACTTACCTCGAAGCGCTGTCCGGCTGCCTCCTCCTGGCCCTCGAAGGGAAGTTCCCCGCGCTCTCGAAGAGACGCGCAATCTCTGCCACGATAGCGACACTCGTCCTCCTGTTGATCATCGCATTCGGCGCGTTACTGGTGTACGCTATCCTGAGCGCCCCTAGTACCAAACCATACCCGTAGACCTGCGAGCGACTTTCATAACCGCGGAAACTGCCCTCTCGCTTGAGTGAATCGGACCCGTCGCCGTCCGCTGAACCCGTGACCCCCGACCCCGGAGACGAGGGGTTCAGGCGCGTCTGGCTCCTCTCGCTTGTCGTGAGCGTGGGGGCCGTCGCGGGCTTCTTCTGGTACGTGAACCTCACTCAGGGGCACGGCTGGGTCCCGCTCGGGTACGACCCCTACTACTACGTCGGCTACATCAACCAGGTCGTGGCCTCGGGGCCTCTGCAGTTCGCCGCGTCCCAGCACTACGTGGAGTTCCTCTATCCGATCGTGGCCAGCATCCCTGTGTATCTGGGAGCGTCAGCCGACAGCGTGGAGGTGGTCTTGCCGGCGGTCCTGGCGTGCGCGACCGTGGTGGCCACGGGGGTCCTCGCGCTGGAGTCCAGGGACCGGAGGGTGGCTACGATGTCGGTCGCGTTCTCGAGCGGGTGGTTCGCCGTTTACAGGATGGGCGCAGATTTTCACGCGAACCTTTTCGCGTTTCCACTCCTCATCCTGGCGACCGTGTTGCTGATCCGGGTCGCGCGAAGGGGCTCGGCCTCGGCGCCGGTTCTCGGGGCGTTCCTGTCGCTCGTGGTGCTCGCTGGGGCTGCACATATTGAAGCGACGGACTTCTTCATCCTGATGTGGGCCCTGGCCTTCGTTCTTCTCGGAAGGCGGACCACTTCAGGCTCGTGGCGGTGGAGCTCGTCCATGATCTTGGCTGGGGCTGTGGTATCATCTCCCCTCACGTACGCATACCTGCATGGAGTGGCCGGTGGAATCGGCGGCCAGTACTGCGTCTTCCCCACTTACTGGCTGGAGGTCTTCGGGCCTGTCGTGGGGCTGGCGGCATTGGGGCTCGGGGTCATGGCGTGGCAATACGGAAAGCTGACCTCTGACGGGTACATGTTGAAGCTCCTGCTTTCTTGGTCCGCGCTGGCCGTGGCGGTCGGGGTCCTGGGCTACGTCACCCAGTTCCCGATTTCAGATTCCGACAGGGCGCTTCTTCTCTTCCCTCTGCCGCTGGTCTCGTCGTTCGGTTTGATCTGGCTCGTCGACCAAGTCCCGAGGCTTCAGCGGTCTTCTCAGATCCGCCTGCTGGCCGTCCTCGCGATAGTCATTCCGCTGCTGACGGTCCCTGTCGTCTTCGCCTACGCGGCCCCACACTTCAAGTACTTCGCGGAGCACGGCCCCTCCATTGTCACTTGTGCATCAAAATGAGCCTCAGATTATTCACGAGGAAGGGCTTTCACCCATGACTCAGGAGGGTCACCGCGTGCAAGAAGGCAGCGTGAGGATGGTGGTGGTGGCCATTCCGGCCTACAACGAAGAGAAGAGCATAGCTGATGTGATTGTCCAAGCCAAGAAGCAGGCGGATGCAGTAATCGTCTGTGACGACGGCTCGACCGACTCGACATGGAGGATCGCTGCATCTCTTGGGGCTGATGTTGTCCGTCACGAGAGGAATATGGGTTACGGGGCTGCCATCGCCTCTCTGTTCAGGAGGGCGAGAGAGATGAACGCCGGAATCATGGTAACCATCGATGGGGATGGCCAGCACGACCCCTCAGTCATCAGGACCCTCACGAAACCAATTGAAGAGGGCGCGGCAGACATCGTGATAGGATCACGCTTCTCTGAAGGGGGGAGTTCTCAGATGCCCGAGTACCGGCAGGCGGGTGCAAAGGCGATTACCAAGCTGTTGGAGGTCATGTCGCACAACGGCATCACCGATGCACAGTCGGGGTACAGAGCCTACGGTAGGAAGGCACTCGAGACTGTGGCACCTACGGAGATGGGGATGGGCGCCAGCACGGAGATACTTTCTCGCGCGAACGAAGCGGGCCTGAAGATCCTCGAGGTTCCGATCGAGGTCTCCTACGACGGGGATTCGTCGACGCACAACCCTGTCATTCACGGGCTCGACGTTGTCCTTTCGACCTTCAAGACCTGGTCAATCAGGCATCCGCTTGTAGTCTACGGCGTTCCGGGGATGGCCTCCCTCTTGGTCGCGGTCGGATTCTGGTGGTGGACTCTTTCTTTGTTCGCGAATACTCACACGGTAGTGACGAACGTCGCGCTGATCGCAGTCGCATCCACCATCGTCGGACTGATACTGATGGCCATCGCTGTCATCCTGTGGGTGATGATAAGCGTCGTGCGCGAGAGGTAGTTCCCACCCGTAGGACCGAAGGGGCAAGCGCGCGCTACAGGCAATACAAGATTAGCCACAGAGTGGAGGAGAAAGCCCGTGAGCGATGGTTGAAACTCTATTCAATGGACTGGCTTCACTTACAGCTAGGAGTAGTTGTGATTGGTGTGGAAGGTCAAACCAACAGACTGAATTAGAGGTAGACCATATCTCTCCCCAAATGCTAATGACTAGCAAGACTGCCATCTCCCATGCCATCAACCAATTTGAGGCTGGGGAACCACTACGCCTCCTTTGCGTCCGATGCCACTCTATCCGACATGGAGGATGTTTCTGGTAGCCTTGCGAGTTCTAGTCACTGGTGGCGCGGGGTTCATCGGAAGCCACCTCGTAGACAGACTGCTGAATGACGGTCACGAGGTCCTGGTCATCGACAATGGGATAAGCGGGCAGTGGAACATAGGCTCGAAGGTGAAGGCCCTACGAGCGAGCGTCACCCAATGCGAGGACGAGAGGTTCCCTGGTTTCGATGTTCTCTTCCACATGGCTGCCTACCCCATCCGCATAGACAAGCTCTTCGACTACCACATCTACCTGACGCAGACCGAGGGCGGGACGCTCTCCGCCTTGGAGATAGCACGGAGGAACGGCATCCCCCTGTTCGTCATGCCCGCCTCGACGACCATCTACGGGAGGGCGAAGGTCGTGCCCACGCCTGAGGATTTCATCGGGCCAGACATGAGCTTCTACGGCACATCGAAGTTCAACTCCGAGCGGTGGTGCGAAGCCTACTCGGGCCTGTTCGGGGTGGAGGTCCTCATCGCAAGGTTCGGCAGGATACTCGGCCCCCGCTCGAGGAACGGCTCCGTCTGGGAGCTGGTGAACAAGCTCAAAGCGAGTCCTGGCCTCCTCGAAGTCCTCGGCGACGGCAGCCAGAGGAGGTCGTTCCTCCATGTGGATGACTGCGTGGAAGGGATGATGGTCGCCATGAAGAACCGTAAGGACGCTGTGGAGCGGTTCAACATCGGCAACGAAGACACGGCGTCGGTGAAGGACATGGTGCGAATAATCCTGGAAGAGTCGGGGCTTCGTCCAAACATCGTTTATGGCAAGGAGCCTGTCGGATGGAAAGGAGACAACGAGATCGTGTTTCCTGACATCTCAAAGCTGCGGTCATTGGGATGGAAGCCGGGAAGGAACAGCGAAGAGACAATCCGGGATTGCGTTCAGTGGACGATGCGGGAAGTCTTCAACGAGAAGCCTTGATAGTCGTGGGGGTTCCCGCGTACAACGAGCAAGCGCACATTTCCGGAGTGATACACGGCTGCAAGAAGTACGCCGACAAAATCCTAGTGCACGACGACGGGTCGAGAGACCTGACTGCGGGCATGGCTAGAGACGCGGGCGCACAATTGGTATCGCGCAGACACATGGGTTACGGCGCGCGTGCGCTTGCAGTTTCCACAATAGCCGCAACGAAGCTTCTGAGGGCATCCCATTGAAGCTCTGTTTCGTCAATCCTGCTCTTCAGAAGAGGTCGGAAATCTACAAGGTCGCAGACAGCATTTCACCGAGACACGAGGTAACGATATTGCAGCCAGATACCTCCGAAAAATCACGTGCAAATCCTACGGTGTCGCACTCCAACGTGACGGTGAGACGCCTTCCTGCGAGGTTCATAACCTTCCAAGATTCTGTGTTCGTGCTCCCTTCTCTGGGCGCGTGGTCGGACGCGCTGAAGGGGTTCGACCTCATCCACATCTGCGACTACTTCTACACGACATCGTTCCTTCCTTTCCTTCATAAGACGTGCCCGGTCACTCTGGTCACGAACGCCCTGCCGGGATACAGCTATTCGACGGGTTCTCTTGCGATAGACGGGCTCGCAAGGATAGTCACCGGGACCATCTGTCCGAACCTCCTGCCCAGATACGACCGAGTGAACTCGGTGACTACCAGCCTTGTGGACGACCTGGTCGCTTTCGGGGTGAGGCGAGACAAGATCAGCGTCATCCCTTCGGGGGTGGACTGGCAGCCGTTGGACCGCGACCGCGAAGATGTCAGACGGGAATATGACATCGGAAAGGACGAAACCGTGATGATGGTGATGGGACGGCACGTCCGGGTGAAGAGGTTCGACCTTGCGATAAAGACGGCGAAGCAGCTCGGCGCCAGACTGCTCGTGCTCGGGACCGGCCCGCAGAAGCCTCACCTCGAGTCTTTCGCAAGGAGCATTGGGGCTGACTGCACCTTCTTCGACTTCGCCCCTGAGAAAGTGAAGCTGGACTGCTTCGCAATGTCCGACCTCTTTCTACTGACATCGCTGTCAGAGGGGCTGCCCACGACCGCTCTCGAGGCGATGGCGAACGGACTGCCGGTCGTCTCGAACGACCTGCCTGGGATGAGGGACATGATAACGCAACGGGGCACAGGGATTCTGGTGAGCGATGGGGACTACGCAGGGGCCTGTTCGCGGCTTCTCGCAGATCGGGACCTGCGGGACTCGATCAGCGCCAACGCAGCCAGCCTAATCAGGACGACGCGCTCGTGGAAGGTCATCGGGGGGAGATACGACAGGTTCTTTGAGGATGCGGCACAATGAGCGCGGTCAGACGCATAAGGCGGATGAGGGGGATCGCCTGGGTGAAGCTGTCGATTCTTGACTGCTGGGCGGTCCTCAAGATGACCCTTCGCTCCAAGCTGCTGATAGGGGAGGACTTCCCCGTAGGACTGGGCATTGCGAAAGGGATCACCAAGAATGACGTCGTGCTCGAACTCGGAGCGAACACAGAGGGCACCACGCGGAAGTTGGCGGGCCTGGCGCAGTCCGTCCACTCCTTTGAACCAGTACTGGGCTACTACAAGTGGCTGGTGAGGAACACGAAAGCAGCGCTCAATAGAATTACAATGCGAGTTTGGGCTACGCCTAGGGCGGGCTGGAGCTAAACAGAATGACAAAGACTCGTATTTGCTTCGTGGCGGACCATCCAAAGAACATTCTGGGAGGGGCAGAGCGGCAAAACTTCAAGATTGCAAGCCTAATGGTCGAGAAGGGTTTTGATGTGACAATGATCTCGCAGTCTGGAGGAGGGAGTCCGTCTGAATACTTCGATTCTGGGGTCCGCGTGCGTGAGGTGACCAGAATACGCGAGGGGGGTCCAATGAGAGACCTCGATCTGGTCAGGCTACTTACCGAGATGCAGAAGGCTATCAAAGAAGAGAACGCCCACGTTTACTACCAGAGGATTGGAGGAGTGATGACTGGGCTCGTCGGCTTCGAGTGCCGAACCATGAACAGACCATTCATCTTCGCCAGCGCCAGCTACTGGGACTCGAACGACAATTTGAACGGACGTGCCAAAGAGAGGACCCCGCTCACTTGGCTGAGGATGGCCAGTCCCATCTACCGCTACGGGTTGGACCGCACCACTGCCATTGTCGCTGAAACTGAGGAGATAGCCCTCCAGTTCAAGAAGAGATTTCCAGCCAAGGACGTTCGACAAATTCCACCAATGTCGATCCTTGAACCCAGTTCTCCGAAAAAAAATGACCCGCCGTTCGTGCTCTACGTGAGTAGGCTTGTCTGGTACAGGAGGCCACTTCTGTTTCTGAAGGTCGCCCGAGCCTTGCCGGAGATGAGATTTGTGCTTGCTGGCTTCGGTGCAATGGAGGAAACGGTGAGGGATGAAGCTAAGAAGATTCCCAACCTGACGTATCTGGGACCCGTCACTCCCGTTGAATCGGCGGACCTAATGCGCAGGGCCTCGCTGTTTCTCAACACAAGCCTCGTTGAAGGATTCCCCAACACGTTATTGGAAGCGCTCGCCTGTCGCACACCCTACGTGTCAGTCTTCGACCCAGATGATGTCATTTGCAGATTCGGTCTAGGTGCTCATGCGAGGTCATTTGATGAACTAGTCAGCTCCGTCAGAATTCTACTCAACGACCAGGCTGAAAGAGAGAAGATTGCAAGTGATGGCGACGCTTATCTGAGGAAATTCCATGATCCAGAGGTCATAGCTTCCAAGTACGCGGCGTTGTTCAGGGAAAAAACAATGATGGATATCGGGAGCCCCGCATCTCAAGACAATTAATCGGGTATCATCATTGCTACCAGTGCATCTCAAAGGCCTCAGAAGTGAATTCAGTCAATCCGAATGCGCCTCCAAAACGGAAATAGATTCGTATTGGTGGAGCCTGCTTCGACGAACTTTCTTTACTGCAGGTGTGCGAGGGTTATGAGAATCGCAGTAGTCCTGAACAGTGTGCCTCACACTGACCGAGCTGGTGGCGCAGAACTCTTTGCTTCGATGTTGGCCAGAGGACTGGCAGAAAGAGGGCATCAAGTTTCCCTGCTGTGTTACTCCAGTCGACTTGTTGCTGGGCGCCAGAGGACAGACAAATCCAAGCTCTACGCATCTCCCCTTGGGGGACTGATAGGACAACTCTTCATGGTGGCAAATCTGGTAAGGTCTAAGCCTGACGTGTGCGTCGCCGTGTCTCTGCACTCGTCATTCCCTGTTCTAGCGTATGGCATTCTCGCGCGCGTTCGGTGCTTTGTGTGGTACGCAGGCAGTGACGCATACTCTCTTAGCGGTTTGGTACAGACTCAAGGTGCAAAGGAGCTCTTGACGAGACTTATTCTTTTTCGAGCAGTGAAAACGAGATTCAATCATTTGGTGCTCAGCAGAGATATGTGGAAGGTACTAGCATCTCAGGGCGTCGAGACAGACAGGTTGCTCATAGTTCCTACTCCCGTCGACAATCGGTTCTTTTCCATTGTACGTGACCCTGACGCTCTGGCCATTGGATACGTAGGTCGGTTGGAGTTTGTGAAGGGTTGCGATGTACTGCTTGAGGCATTCTCTCGGTTGTTGCGGGATCATCCGTCAGCCAGACTGACCATAGTGGGAGATGGCAGCTTGAGACAAGAGTTGATCCGACTAGCCGAAACTCTGGGTGTGGAGAATTCGGTCGTATTCACAGGCCCTGTTCCCTTTGCAGAGGTACCGTCTTTTCTGGGCCGGTTTTCAGTCTTTGTGCTCCCTTCTCGATCAGAAGGCCTACCGAATGCCTTGCTGCAGGCAATGGCTGCTGGGCTCCCAGTCGTCGCGACGCGAGTGGGTGGTATCCCTGAGCTTGTGGAGGACCATGTCGAGGGACTGTTGGTCGAGCCAAACAGTCCGAATGACTTGGCTAAAGCCATCGGCGAGCTCATGTCTAATGAAGGCCTGTGTCGCACTCTCGGACAAAACGCCAAGGCTAAGGCAACCAAATATTCATCTGAAGGGGTTATGCGAACCTATGAATCATTGCTGTCGAGGGAAAGGTCCTTTCTCAAGGTCAAGTCATCGGACATTGTTCCCTTGCACTCGATCCAAGTATTGATTGGTGGTGACTGAACATAACAACCGCGAAGACTGGAACCTTCTCTGTCGTAATAACAACCAAAGACAGACCAACCGACCTGTCAGAGCTGCTTGGCACAATTGAGAGACAAACTTCACCCCCTCTAGAAGTCGTTGTTGTGGACAATTCGGCTGACGGCTCTGCTTCGAAAATCGTTTCGAACAGAGAACCCAGCTTCGCACTGGTAGGTTGCCGACTTCTGTATTTGAAAGGACTCGATCAGGATTTGACAGCGGCCAGGAATCTGGGAGTCTCTATCTCGAGAGGGGATGCGATATTCTTCCTGGACGATGACGTTCTCCTTGAACCTGACGTTCTGACAGAATCTGCCATCTTCTTTGCTCGCTTTCCGAACAGTTTGGGATTCTCTCCGACAATAATTCCACGAGGTGGCATCGGCAGTTCAGGGAGCGAAAGGAGCTTCACTAACGCTGCTTACAAGTTGCTGATGCTACCTTATGAGAAAGACGACACCTTGAGTGTGCGGAGGTCCGGAGCAAGCGTCCTTCCGAGGAACCTGTCTCATGTAGTAACGGCGCAGAGATTGTCGGGCGTGTGCTGCTACAGACGTCAGGTGTTCACGGAGTTCCAATTCGACACGCTCCTAAAGCGTTGGTCCTTCATGGAGGATGAAGACTTTTCCTATAGAGTGCACACCAAGTATCCCGGTAGATTGCACATCATACCCTCCATCCGGGTGATCCACAAGAGGTCACTACAGGGGAGGCTGCCCGAGAGGGACGCTGCGTACATGCAAGTAGTGTACTGGTTCTACTTCTTTTTCAAGAATATCTCCTCTACGTCTCGAGTCAATCTCATTGCATTTCTCTGGGCCCTGAACGGAAATATGTTCATGTCAATCCTCAGTGCTCTACCGCTGAGAAGAAGGCATGCAAATGCTCTGGTTCTGGTTCACCTTATTGGCGCATACTCACTTTCTTTCAAGAATCTTAAGAGCATTCTCTGTGGCCGACTCGAATTCTTCAACTCCAGGATCGCATCTACCCCAGAATGGCCACTTCGCGACTAACGATGCCATCTTGTGGAGCGCTAGTTCCAACTTTCTTCTCCAGCCAGATTTTGTCAATCTGGGCGCTGTCCGGGAACGCTGCAGTCTGCCCAGTGGCCATTGACGGTCACCGACGAATCCTTAAGGCAAATGAGGCTCACACCTGTGGGCCAATGGTAACGTAAGTCTGATGGCTTTGTCTCGATTTGCTAGTGGCCGGCTTGTTGCACTGGGCTTGATTTCGACGTTACTAATGGCACTCATCTTCGTCACTGTTTTCCATCTAAACTACACATCACTCGTTGTATACTTTCTACTTGTAGTCTTCACGACACTCGCACTGGCCCGCGACGGTCAGGTCTTGATCAGATTGAATGTGACAAGACTCCATATTCAGATTGGCTTGACGCTAATCAGCGGAGGGCTGTTGTACTCGCACCTCTCAAACATCGAACTGAACGGAATCTGGCTAGCGGTTTTCGTGGTTGTCATGATTCTGCTGCCTGGAGTTTCCGCATTAGAACTAATCCAACCAAATCCCAAGTGTTCAAGATGGGAGGATCTGGGTCTCGCGTATGGACTTGGTTTTTCCTACGATTGTATTGCTGGAATCCTCGTGCTGGGAGTGTCTGCGAGCGCGCGAGGAACATGGTTGCTTTCTAGCACCCTAGCGTTCTCCTTACTGTCTGCTCTCGTCGGAGTTCTACAAAGGAAGCATAGCAATCACACCCGGCAGCCGAGGACAATATCAATTGGGTATGACGACCTGCTCTTGGTTGGGATTCTTGGGGCACTTACGCTCTTCTACATCGGGCTTTATCCTCAACTATCTACTCACGTAAATGACATCTATCGAGGTTATCTTCACGCGAAACTGGTTTCAAGCGGTCTAAGTGCTGGGGCAACAACCGCAGACGGCCCACTCCTGTATGTCTTTCAGTCGCTTCCGTTTTCAGTCGCTAGTCCCTCGGCAGCGACATTTCAGACGACATACATTCTTCTCAACCTATTCATTGTCATATCATTTTACGCCATGGCGAAGGTGGTCCTGAGGGGAAAGCCGCATCAGACCCCTGTCATCGCCACAGCCTTCTGGTCCCTGTTTTCAGGATTCGGCTGGATTGAGTATCTTGTACTGACCATCAATGCTCATTCGGGCACCCTCCTCTCTGCCATAGAGATGGCCGATGCTGTTTCCTATGGAGACTTGACTTGGAGGAGAAACTTCTACTTCCTCTCAATGGAAGCATCACTTGCAATAGCCTTCCTGATAATCTATCTGGCTTTGAGGACCGACACAGGAGCGAAAAGAATCGCTCTGTTGGTGCCCCTAGCGATCCTAATTCCATATCTCCATCCGTATACAATCTATTTCCTCGTCCTTTTCCTGAGCATTCTGGCCATCGTCTTGCTCGAGCAGCAAAGAAACGACTTGCGGCAAGTCGGCTTTTCGGTCCTTCTCGCAGCATTGCCAGGCTTCGCCGCGTCCTACATCCTTGGAATGCGGGGTCTTGAATCATTCCCCAGTTCTTATGAGTTTCTCGTCTGTGTTGGAGTTGCAATTCTGCTTGTATGTTCGCCAAGTCTGGGACACAGAGTGCACATACGTCTTCCAGCGGTACGGCACATAGTGAAACGCGACCACGCAGTTCTATCAATTGCAACCGTCCTCATGGTCGTGTATCTTGGATTCCTTCTAAGCTGGTATGCTGGAGTAGTACCCTTCAGCCTGCAGAGCCTAGACATCTTCGGGTACGTACCGTGGGAACTCTACCCCGTCAGACTTGGAATAGTGGGGGCTCTTGGTATCCTGGGCTTCTTCCTGACATTCAAGAGAAGCAGCGGCATTACGCGCGAGCTAGTGTCTCTGTTCATCCTCACAGTCCTGATGATTGCTGCACTCCGCGCAACATCCGAATTCCAGCTTCTCGCAGCCAATCAGATTCAGCTGTCTGCGCCTGGATCGGTTCTCAATAATATCACCCAGATACTTCTAAACATAAGGGAAGAACGTTTCCTCGACATCCTCATGATTCCGCTTTCTCTAATCGCCGCAGTCGCCGTGACATCTCTGGTTTCCAGCCAGAGCAAGCATACGTTATCTAGGCAAGTCGTAATCCTTGCTCTCGTTTCGATGCTGGTGGTTTCAGGAGTGTCATCGACGGTGATAAACGTCAAGTACGACCAATCCATCGCGAACAACCCCCAGCTGAACTCATTCGAAGTCGACGCACTTCAGACTGTCCAATCCCAAGCACTGAGACAGGGGACCTCTGTGATAACGAGCCCGACGACGGACCCGTCGCTATTGGTCTCGAGCGAATCTACAATTATCGTTACCGAATCACCCGCTATCTGGGCGTCAACGAGTCCTGAATTCCCACTCTTGGTCCTTCGCAATACACAGAGCACGCCCACCTACATTTTCCTAAACAACGGGTCTGATACTGCAGCAACAAGCGAAAACAGCACGTATTTGGATCAGCTAACGAGCCTAGCTGGAACGACTGTCCAGAACCAGGGGGCCAAGGTGAAGCTAGTTCAGAACATGTCCTCCCCTTCATCCTCGTCGAACACTGCCCTCGTAGTCCCCTACGATGCCTCAACCGAGTCAGTAGTACAGCCGGTCAGTTCAAAAGGTGGAGGCCTTGTCCTCGGGTTGTATTTCACTCCAAACTCATCCTCCTATGACTACTCAAGGTCTACCCCCACCTATTCCAACGTGCAGATGAATGGGACTGCGGTTTTCAACGGAACGAAAAGCTACATCTCCATCCCAGACACCAGCAAGTACCCAAGTCTCCAGGTTGAGTTTACGTTCCAACCCCTGAGCGTATCAGGCAACCAAGTGGTCGTCAGCAAGCTAGATTACGGGGGGAATCCGCAGGAAAGCTGGGAAGTTGCACGGTACGGACAAACCCTAGGATTCAAGGTCTCCCCTGACGGCAGCACGGAGTTCTTTGTCCAGACAGGAAACATACTCACCCTGGGAACGACCTATAAGGTCAACTGTATCTATGATCATGGCGCCCTGACCATCTCAGTAGACAATCATGTCGTCGCGTCAAAGCCATACGACATGGGAATCTTCAACGGAACGAGTGACATTCTTGTAGGGGGAGAGCTTTCGTCAGGTCACCCCACCGCGTTCGCCCAGATGCTCCTCGACAACGTGACGGTATCCAATTCCGTGCAGACTCGAGACTCTGCACTCTATGACGCATACGACCTTCTGAGCTCGGCTGAACTGAACTTCACCACCGTGCTTGCTCAGGACAGCCGCCTTTCCGGGTACAACACCCTGGTGCTCCCGTACGACGACGTCAACGACAACGCGACGCTGGAATCAGCACTGGCCCAGACTGCTGGCGCGAGGACGTTTGTCGTCATGAACGGCAACGGTTTCGGGCCTATTCTGGGAGATTTCGGGATGCTCTCGTCTCAGAGTATCGTCGCGGGCAAGGTCGGGAGTCCTGAGGCCACTACTGCACTCGAGCAGCCGGTCAACGTGTCAGTCATCATTCCCAACGACAGGGTCGATGTCGTCGCCTGGTACTCGAGTGGAAAACTGACGGCGCCATTCATCATGTCTCGGTCGTATGGGGATTACACGATGGTCTATGTCGACACACTCCCCCTCGTCCAGAAGGAAGAAATCGTCGGCAGCGGCGCGGCACAACTTGCAGGCACAGCGCTAGAACCCTTCATCGCACCCTCAGATCCTGCTTCAGTTTCGCCGTGGTTCACCTCGCCTAGCATCATCTTCAGCTCCATGAACTCTACTGGATCGATAGTCATGAAGTCGAACAGCATCATCATCGCAGGTCTGAATGAAACGAACGGGTTGGTGTTGGAGTCGGGTGGGACAAAGATCACCGTCGGTCCGACTTCATCTCTCGTCGCCACTGGGTACGATAAGGTGGAGATATCGGCGGCCAGAGCTTCCATTGGCGGCGGATACGGCTTCTACTCCTTCGTCACGCTGTCGAACAGCTCTCTTGTGTTCAGTGGCACGAACCTGGTGAACGTGAACGCTGGGGAGTCCCACCTTAGCGGGCAACAGGTCTCCGTCATCATACCGAAGACCGTGATTCTCCTCGTGCGAGAGCCCATGGTCTCCATCGACGGGTTGACAGACTTCAATGGATTCTACTCCCTTCACCCACCATCGCTATATTCCGACGGAAGGCCGATCCAGCTGAAGGGAAGCATCTCCTTCCAGATGTACAGCGGCGATACGTCGTCGGTGGCCCTCCCAGTCAGCTTCGGCGCAGGCGCCGTCGCCACATACAAGACACCAGTGATGAGCTTCAACGAGTGGTCCGCGTTCCTCGCCTCTGCTCCCTACGTGGCGGCGATAGCGTGCGTGACTATTCTTGGCTGGCTCTTTTTCAAGATGAGGAGTCGAAAGGAGCAGACCCGTGCAGATTCTCCCACGGGCTATCACAAGACAGACACGGTGTCGGAAAACATCTAGGTACGCTAGGGCCCGGCCATCAGAGCGAACAGGGAGGAACCTCACCAAGGCCGACAAACCTTCGATCGGGGGAAGGCTCGTCTAGCCTTGGCCGAGCTGCCGCGGCAACCTGAGACGTGCGCATGAGGAATGCGAGTCCATACTCTGGTGATGACCTCGTCAAGGCGACAGTCTCCACCGACCCAAGTCTCGAGAGGAATCCAGCAGAAACTACCACCCGGATCTTTCTTAAGCGTGGCATCACCAGTTCTATGAGCGATGCCGACATCGAAGAGCAAGGACATAGAAGATGCGTACCGATGGGCGAGCTGTCTCACGAGTGAAGGCAGACCCCCAGGCTGGATTGCTGACCAGTTCCTCTGGACGGACCAGGCCACAGCTGCAAGAACGAAGTTGCAACTCGGAAGCGGTATTCTGCTTGCAGTAGCGGGCGCTATCGGGACTGGAAAGAGCAGCCTCCATCAGGCGTTGACACACTTCACCAGAGGGAGGGCCTCTGGCGGCGCCTATGTTCTGAGCCTGAAGTGGCCTGAGTCAGGCGGCCTGCACGACAATGTGTTCCAGAGACTGCTTGAAAGCTCAGAAAGCTTTCAACGGGTTTACGAAGATGCGCTTCGCTCTAGGCCAGGATTCGACCTGAACAGACCATTTGGGCACCAGCCGAAGATGTCACTTGCTGGAGGCTTCAAGCACCTCGACCACACACTGTCAGTGCTTGCAGCTCAACGACGAAGTCCAGCTGCAGCGTCTGAGATGGCGCTTCCTCCGGAGGAGGTGACCCGGGCTCGGAGAGAAGCGCTTCTAACCTACTTTGCAAACGCCGATGCAATCCTGATCGACTTGCCTGACTACAGTCGATCTGATCTTCGGTCCCTGACGAGGAACCTCCTCGACATGCAGGAGATTTGGAGGGCGACCCTGGATTCGCGGATGGTCAAGAAAGCCGGCCACCGAGCCAACCTAGTCATCTTCATCCAGCGTGAAACGCTGGACCGGAGGGGAGCCCCGACTCACTACTTCCTCGCGAAATTCCATACGATTCGGCTGAAGTCCCTTTCTTCGAGCGACCTGATTCGGATCTACAAGCTGGGACTGTCCGGCACACGGCCGTTCGACGAGCCTCTGCTTGAACGCGTTGCTGCGCTTTCGAGGGGAAACCCTAGGAGATTCCTGAGTTACGTGTGCAGATGCCTAGAATTCCGGCTGGCTCAGGGGAGTTCGGGCGGGGCCTCGCTGACTCTGGAAACGCTGAGAAAGGCAATTCCTGACGAACAGCTGGAGGCAGACCTGGAAAACGAAATGGTGGACCTCTTCCCACGCTCTGCAGAGATGCGCCGAAAGGCCACCTTGCTTGTCCGATTCCTGACTGAACAGGCGCCTGACCAGTTCTCTCAGGCCGAGCTGGCTTCGCATCTGGGGCTGGACGCGGTGGAGGTCAGCAGGTTGCTGCCACCGCTCGAGCTGGGAGGTTTCGTGGAGAGGGGGAAGGGAGTCGGTGCGGCCAAGACGGTGAGCGCCAAGCTGTGATCAAGTGTTAGTGTTGTAATATTGAAATATAGAGAGCCTAGCTGAGCTTCGTCGCGCTTAGCACGTCTGGCTCGCACCCGACAGTCTAGGCGCACGACGCGGTCCACGCTCCGCCTACCTGTGCTCGACCACCAGGCTAAGGGGGTCTTGGGAACGAATGGAGAAGCCGCCCTATCCTGCGATACGACGCGCCATAGACCACGCTCGAGACCGCCATGTAGAACCCGAACCAGAGCACCAGGTCGTGGGAGCCTCCTCCTCCCCACACCAGGGCCTCGCCCGGCGCCCGGGACCAACCCGTGAAGGCCCTGACCAGGTCGCTGAGGGGCATCCCCAGGACGCCGATCACGTACAGCTCGGCGGCCCTTCCGAAGGCCGACACGCTCCTGCGCTCAGAACCCCACCCCGTCCAGAATAGTCTGAGTGATGATTAACTGTTGTTACCAGATAGATTCCAGCGTCTCATCAAGAGCATCCTTCAGCGATGGCTCTGCTTTCACTCTACCCTCTCCATCAGACCGCCTTGGCTTAAGGTCGGATTTGAACCAGTGATTTTGGTAGGTTTGGACAGGAACACATCGTTCAGGAAGAATGGAAATAGAGAGACAAGAACCCAAGGTTTAGTAGTAAATAGCCTGTCTAACTAATAGAATACAGGAGAACGAGGCCATGAAACAGAAATGGGTCGACATTACCTTGGTCGCAACCATTCCGGCCCTCATATTCGCAGTTGTCGGAACGTTGGATGAGGTCGGATGGCTTTCCCTAGATTGCATTTCTTGCGGGTATCCCGGATTCACCCCTTGGGGGTATTTGGAATCCAGTCTGATGCCTTTTTTGATTCTCAGTCCAATCTTTCTCACCTTTCACTTCTGGAATGGACTGAATTGGTCGAAGCGTGGAGTCCTAATCGCTTCTGAGGTCATTTTGTATGGTTACGCCCTCGTCATTTTTGCTGGGAGGCTTTCCACAACCCAGCCCCTCGCGCTTGGATTCTATGCTCAGATTAGTATCCTTCCGGTGGGACTCGTTTGGTTAGTTGGGAATCTACTGGTCAAAACATGAATCTCTTCTAGGGACTGCCCAGCGATTTTGATGCTGTCGGACAACAATCCAAGGTTGTCAGACCTCGACTTCCTGTCAGGTGGGCAAGTTTTGCGGATCTACCTTGAAGCGGGCCGTGACCACCGAATCCCCCATGCTTATTCGCGGCTTGACATTGAATGACTGCTCCACGAACTCTTCAAGATAACTTCTGTCAATGATGCTCCACTTGGGGCCAGAATCATGGCGCATGACGATTGTATACTCGCCCTCTTCTTGCGTCACTCTTATCGTGTTCTTGGGATTGAACCGAGACCGCAGCGCCAAGAAGTTGAGTATCCCCTTCGGAGAGGAGTCTTGAAGAAAGAACTCTGCCATCTCTTTCTGCACAGAGAATATCTCTCGCCCTATTCGAGCCAGCGTCTCGTCATCGCACCCCTCAAGTAGGCTCCTGAATGTCGAATTGGGAATCTGAGCGATTCCAAACTCCCGAAGCTTCCTGTCCCAATCGAAGTGCCGATTGAGGATTGAATTGATTTCCGCGTTGACGGTTGTGCCTTCATCGGCTGCTTCCTTCTGAAGAGAACGTTCCAACGACTCTGAGAGTCTGATTGTCCTGAGACGCGACTTGCGCTCTTTCTTCGAAGGTTCTGACAAGAGAGTGGCCTCTGATAGGCTGGACTGCCCCCTCTACTTAGGTTGAACGATTCCGTGGCAATTCATGCAAGCCCCAAGTCCCTGAGGCTACGTCTAGGTTCACCTAACCCCCTCTGTCAGACAACCTTGCATTTGGAGGTGGGGGCTAATATGCTGGAAGCCAGTTTCGTAGTTCATGAACGATGAGGAACCTGAAGACGAAGAGATGTTCGTAGATTGCGAGGTCGTCCACGACAGCATCGGTGTCACCCACTTCCTTCCCCCGAAGAGGTGCAGGAACTGTGACGACTGAAATGGGAAACTCCGAGTTCTGTTCTAGGCACAACCTCTGGTATTGGAAGGACGAAGGGTGCAGTTGTTGCAAGGCAGGGCTGTCTGGAGAGATAGGCGACTACAAGTCGTGGTAAGATTTGAACCAGCAGTTTTGGTGGGGTTGGACAGAGACCACGTTAACTCGTTGGCTCACTCGTAAGGAACAAGAGCAACGGTCATGTCAGTGATACCTGTCACAGTCACCCCGCTAGGATCGTCAGGGAAGTAGGGACAGAATAGAATTGGAAAGGGATAGGTCAAATGGGTCGGAAGCTTTCCGATGCCGAATGGAATCATGATTTCGACACAAGGGCCACCGAACCAATACACCCCAGTGGCATTCTTGTCCGACTGAACCAGATATGTGACCGTGACATTCTGGCCCGACTGGTGGTAGAACCAAGGTATCGAAGGAGTGAGTTCAATGTCGCAGGAGACCCCGTATTGGTTGTTGGTTTCGTTCTTGGTCATACAGACAGGGCTATGTCCTCCGTAGAGGGTGGTCGAGAAGTTCCCAGTGCTCGAGAATTGGTAGTTGACGCAGATGACTCCAATGGATGCAGGCTTGACCTGGAAGACTTGAATCGTCCCACTGACGTTGGGAGCCTCCACATGAGATGCACAGGCCTCAGGCACGAACGACACCGTTGTCACCGTTGTGCCGTGACCAAATGAACTGCCTACGTAGTACCCTGCCATGCCACTGACAACGACCAGAATAACTCCAATAAATGCGAAGGCCTCATTTCTCATGTCTCTCGATGCCCGTCTGGCTGGATTTACGCCTACCCATGAGAACAGCGATTTTGATGGTCTTGGAAGACTAGTGCTAGCGTGGGAGTGCGAGCGCTTGGACTCTCACCTTTCGTCAGAAGGTCGTGCTGTAATTTTCGTTCCCCGGATTCTTGGCTCAAACGAACCTGGATGCCACCACTGCGGCATCGTGGATGAAGTCTGAAGAGGTCATCACCATGGGAACGGCTATCGATGCGACGAACAAGAGATACAGAAGCCCTCTGGATGCGCGCGCGCGCGCTGCGCGGGCTCAAGACGATGGACTCCCCGATAATCAAGGGGTTCCAAATCTACCATAACTTCATCAGACCGCACGAAGGCTTAGACGGAGACACTCCTGCCGACAGAGCAGGAATCAAAGTCGAGGGCGAGGATAAATGGAAGACGATTATCCAGAACGCGAAGCACAAAGAGATGGAGCGGAAGACTTGAGCGACGAGAGAACCGCCAAGGAACTGTGGAATCGGAGAGTCAGGTCGTTCTACCTCAAGGTCATAGGGTTCCTTGTCATCGCCGTTGTTGTCTATGAATTGGTCAAGCCGTTCGTCAGTAGTCAAATATCTTCTGTCCTATTCCTCGTCCTCGCAGTCAGTTGTGGCCTCTTCGTCAGCGTTGGAGGTCGGAGGGAATGGAGGATTTGGCTTAGGGAAACCCAACACGCGGGGGAGACAGAGGACGCTAAGCGCGAGAGAAGGCGCTTCCGAATCCTAGTCTTTGCCCCTGTGCCTCTGTTGGTCTTGGCCGTCATAATAATCCCTTCATACTATCAATACGCAATGGCTCTCTATGTCATCTGGGGAGTCTATCTCGGTTCGCGGCTACTTGTCTTCGCGAAAAGAGTCAGGGAAGAGACCGAGCACCAGAAGCGCAACAGGGAGGATTCCCAACACCCATGAACGCAACAGAACCCTCGGAAAGGTTCTGTCCCATCAGCGCGGGGTTTCCCCGACTGTCCCGTGTCGGGTGGTTTCTGAGGGTAGCATCACGGCAGGTAGATGCGGATGTGGTCAATGGGACAACCGAGGTGAAACGCCGAACCCCAGTATCCCGTGCCGAAGTCCCGTAAAGCGCAACCGAGAGATTCGTATGCAGGGTAGGTTTGTTGGAGGTGTCCGCACTCCTTTGACACCGCAGGGCATGGTATTGGCGAACTATACACTGGCGCGAAGAAGAAGAACAGAAGGAAGGCACCGAGGCATACGCCGACAATCAAGAGGGGTTTCCTTCTCATACCTGAGACATCGTGTCCGTGTTATTTACAGCCTCGGTGAGCATGGCCAACCATCTGTTCTTCCCGCTCACGCCGATTCCCGCGACCTCTGCGGGAGTCTGTCCCTCTAACGCCATGTGGGTCTTCGGCGTTCTTCTGGTGCAACTCGGGAGACGCAAATGATTCTGTGGTAACTAACCCGAAATGAACGTGCAAGCGGTGCCGTTCCAGAGGGCGATTGGCCCCGACAGAGTGCCCGTATAGGAAACCATGGTGGTGGTTTCAAACCCAACCGTATGCTCTGCCGAAGCCGAGGTCTGGTACGTCTGGACGGGATCGCTCTGTGTCGACGTCCCTCGAATCGTATTGCTATTCGAGACCTCTTCGACCGCCCAAACGGTGTATACGGTGACGACGCACCGTTCGACGTGCGACTCTCCTGCGAGAGTTGTGGTTGCGGTGTACGTCCTGATGACCGTCTCGGTCGTCGTTCTGGGAGCGGCAGTATTCCCGAAGTAGCCAATCCCCGCACCGATTATCAGGGCAACCACTATCAGGAAAGAGGCGACTTGTCCCCTCAATCAGAACCGAAAGAGGGGTCTGTCCCTTAAAGCCTTATCACTCTCTGGATTATGTTAACTTCGTTGCACGGCCCGTCTCATGTGGAATATCCCAATGGAGAGCGCGCGCGCGGAATCATCACTCAGACTGAATGGGAACAGAGAATCAAGAAGAAGTTGAAGACCTAGATGAACCGACCTTTCTTGCTCTTGGTTATCGGCGAAGCCACGCTCGTCCTCGGAGTGTTTCTCTTCCTTATCGCGCTTAACTCGTATCACGCCATTTCTTGCGTACTATTCTGGTTTCTCGATTACGTGCCCTCTCTCACATTCGTGCCCTATTGTTATTTCGACTTCTGGGGGAAGGTCGAAGTTGCAGGGTTTGACCTGGTCATTGTTTCAATGGTCATCATCGGAATTTCGCTCTTCTTCTTGTATCACAGACTGAACATGCTTGAAAAGGGAAGAGTCGATTGAGTTCCCTATTACCATGCAACGAAGTTGACAGAATCCATTCTCTGTTCGGGCTCTGTTCACCCTGCGGCTCGTTTTCTCGCTGTTAAGCGTCGGCTCGTGGGGCGTGTCGGCTAAGTGGCTGGACACAGATTTTGGGTCAACTTCTTTCATTATGCTGAGCGATGGTGGTCAATCTGGGCCCCATCTGTAACTGGATTGGGCTTAACTGGTGCCATTAGCCTTCCTCCAATGACAAAAACCCCCTTCCATAGGAAGACGGGTAGAGCATTCATACTCTCCCGTATCAGATGCTCAGAAACCACGTTTTCTTGACCTTTATAGTGTTGTCAACATTCTTCAAAACCTGCCCTCCCTGAGCCTCGCTATACATTAGATTGAATTCTATACTAGGTGTCTCTTACCACCGAGCCTACACATAGGTCTCTGGATTCGTTTATGGACATAAACTGATGTTTCAGTGATTCTGTAAAGCCTGCGGTTGATTGACCAGATTCAGGACGTTGCAAAGAATCGGTTGGTGGCAAGAACCTCAACGCGACCCCAGCTTTTTGTACGCGAGGCCGTAGACAAAAAGGAATGACGCGACCATCAGCACCAACCAGTTGCTCACCAAGTCGATACCGTACAGTGAAAGCTTCGATACCAACAGCGTCACAGGCGTGGTCATTTCAAGGCTGTCGAACACGAGCACCATCACAGTGAGATACAAGATCGCGGGTAGGCCGAAGGCTTTCAGTGCCCATGTGATGCCTTTACGCGAAGAAAGGGCCAGCATAGCCAAGCCCCACGCTCCGATCGCCATGATGCTTATCGGAGGGCCGATGCCCCACATCGTGTCCCACAAGACGAGGAAGGGCGCGGTGTGCCCGAACGGGGTGTCCCACATAGAGGTGAGTATGATAAGGGGGATATAGATTGAAGCGCCCACCAGAGCGAGAGCGATGGACAGCCACTTCGGAAGCCACGACATCAAAGGTTTGTGCAACCATGAAAAGTCGAGCCTTCTTGCCGTCAGTAGAGAGAACAGCAGGGCCAGCACGGCTGAGCCCTCCGCGACGTCGGCGTAGGTCTGGCGCCACCACGTAGGCCACGGCGACCATGCCGCCAGCGCCGTCCTGTACTCCACGACCTGAGCCTGACAGGCGGGCGTCATCTCAGGGTCGCCATATTGGTTGTTCACGGTAGAACAGAGCGGGACAGACGGCGGAGACTTTACGGGAGACAAGTACGCCATGCCAGCGAAGGCCGCAGAAACGCACAGGAGCAGGGCCACTGCGATGGGCGGAATCTTCAACGGTTCAGGATACCCCTTTCGAGGGTTCCGTGAACTGATTTAGGCTTTCTTTGAGGCGTTCTGGATTATCATTATCCACTTGTTCTCTCCCTTGACCTTGATTCCTGCCGAGACTACTGAGACGAACCCTTCTAGTTACTTGCATTTTGAAGCGCTCGGAAAGGTTCGGTCCCATTAATGGGTGATTCCTGAGGGTGTCCAATGACGGGTGACTTTGTCAAGGGCAGATATCTGAATACATGAACTCGATGTGGTGAGTAAGGAAGGAATGGCACGTCATAGGAAATACGGCATCGGAACCCGTCGGGAGCCAGACGACACCCACCCCGAAAAGAGTGTACGAAATGGATGCGTAACCATGAGCAGGGGGCAGAACCACAAAGCAGACGAAGAAGGGACTGCCACACGCCACGGGAAGAGTGAGAGGTACTACCGGAGCCAGAAAGAAGAACAGAACGACGGCAACACCCGCGAGGGCTACTACAACACCCTCCGTTATTCTCCTCATAGACTCATTCTTAGTCGTTGGACTAATAGTCCTATCGACGAGAACGCCTCCTCCTTCGCCGCGTTCTGAATCAGCGTTACCCACTTGTTCTCCCCCTCAACTCTGATTCCTGCTCTGTCAGCTGGCGTGTCTCCGTTTAATCCTTCGTGCGGTCTAATGGAGTTGTGGTAAATCTGAATCCCCTTCAGAATGGGCGTGTCGGTTCGCTTCAGTCCGCGCATCACCCTCTCCCTGTCTCGAATCTCGCCGTTCATCCGCTCCATCTTGTTGTTGTGAACCACTCCTGTCAGTCGGATTTCATTGATGTGCGCCGTGTGGGGAAACTCGAAGGTCGAGGCCAGCGCGCGCTTGCGTCGACCGTGCACAAGCAATCCGAGACCTAGCGGATAGACTTAATTCAGAACGCAGACGGATACTCCCACTGGGGACGTTGGGCATGAAAGCGGAGGAGCAGTCGGTGATAGGCGTCTTGCTCGTGCTGTTTGGGGTGACCTGGGTCGGTTTCGCTGCCGTTCAGCCGATTCCGGTCTACGCAGTCTGCTACAACGGCTTCCCCGCGCCCTATGGGGGCCCGAGCTGTGGGTTTCCAGGCACGATTGCCGTTCTCTTCTACAGCCTCGGTGTTGCTGGCATTGTGATTGGCGTCGTTCTACTCTTCTTGCGGGTGAAGAAAATGGCTAGCGCTTCAGGTTCTTCTTGACTCTCTGTTCCCATTCTTCCTGAGTGATTACGCCCTTCTCTTCAACAGGCTCCGCTGGTCCTTGAACGCGCAACGAAATTAACAGTGCCGCCCTAGTGTCAATGTGATATACCGACGTCAAAACGAGTAATGGAGCAGCCCATGGCCCTGGACATAGCGAAGCGGTCCGTGCGCGGGAGCCTCATCCTCTTCGCTTCGAACCTGGCTGCTACGGCCATCAACGCCGTGACGATCATCGTGGTGGCGAGGTTGCTGGGGGCCAGCGACTACGGTATCTACTCTCTGGCGCTCGTCATCCCGGGCATCCTGCAGCTCTTCATCGGGTTCGGAGCGCTCCCTGCTGTAGTCAGGTACGCGGCCTACTACACTTCGGTCGGAAGGGAGGACGAAGCGAAGCGGTTCACCATGAACGTCATGATCTTCCTGTTCGTGACCGGAGCGATCCTCACCGTCGTCAGCTTCTTCCTCGCCGGGAGCCTCTGCAACCTCGTCCTCCAGCGCCCGGACCTTACGACGTACGTCCAGCTGACCTCGTTGACGGTGATTGGAACGACGATCCTTCAGACCGCCACGACCGCGGCGATCGGCTGGAACTCGATGGCTCTGTCCGGATCCACATCGGCCGCGCAGGCGCTCATCAAGCTGGCCCTCGCTCCGCTCCTCGTGCTCGCGGGCTTCGGGGTCACCGGGGCCCTGGTCGGTCACTTGGTGTCCTTCTTCCTGGCCGGGACCATCGGGGTGGCGCTTCTCTACCTGAGGAAGCTCAGAGGCTTCGGGAGCCTGAAAGGCTTCGCAGCCGACGTGAAGGAGATGAACGTCTACGGCCTCCCGGTCTACGCGGGTGGTGTCATCGGCGGCCTGGCGACCTACTTCGTCTTCGTGCTCCTCTCCCGCATAGCCAGCTACGAAGTGTACGGCTACTACCAGGCGGCCGCCAACTTCACCGTGCCCATCGCCGTTCTCGCCTCGGCCATGGTCAGCGCTCTCTTCCCGGCCTTCGCCTCGATCGACGGTGTGAAGGCTGACGTCAACTCGGCCTTCAGGCACGCGTACAGGTTCGTGGCCTACCTCCTGACGCCGCTCATCGTCTCCCTGGTCGCAGGCGCGGGCCCTCTCGTGAGGCTGCTCTTGGGCACCGGGTACGACGCGAGCGTGCCCTACCTCCAGCTCCTGGCCCTGGCCATCCTTCCCATCGCGTTCGGGTATTCCGTCCATCCCGCCTTCTTCAACGGCTTCGGGAGGACGAGGCTGACCTTCGTGCTCAATCTCACCGCGGCGGTAACCCTCGTCCTGGCCGCCCCCCTCCTCGCGGAGACCTACGGCCTGGGGGTCGACGGGCTCATCTACGCCACCTTCATCTCCTACTTCGTCGCCTGGGCCGTGGGGACCTACCTCGCCTACAGGTACCTCCATGCGGTGCTCGACATCCAATCGACGGTCAAGATCCTGCTGGTCTCCGCGGTTTGCTACGTCGCGGTCACTTCCCTCCCCGCGACGCCCTACTCGCTCGTGACCCTCGTCGCGGACTTTGTCGTCTTCTTCGGGATCTACATCACCCTGACGCCTCTCGTCAGGGCCGTCACCAAGGGCGACCTGGACCTCGTCGAGCTCACCCTGAACGAACCAGCGTTGCTCGGGAGGATTGCGTCTCTCTTCCTCCGCTACGAGAGGTGGCTCGTGGATCTGACCAGGACAGAGGGCGGGCGATAGAAGGGCGTTTGCGCGTAGGCGGGACTCTCGCCTCGAGAAGACGAATCGTACCCGGCCGGATTGTTATGTTATTCCCATAGTATCCCTATGCGCGCGCGACTCGCACCCAAACAGGTTCTGAATGTGGATTCCGCACTGCTCAGTAGGGAAGGCCCAACTTCCTGAAGATCTCGGGGAAGCGCGGGTCGTCCCTCACCTTATCGAAGCCAACACAGTACCGAAGGTGACTCCCCGAAATCATCTTTACAGACATTGCCTTGTCTATCCATTCGAAGAACTCTTCTCTGTTGCCAAGCATCGCGTAGCACTCGGCGATCCACTCCTCCGTGACCAGTGACTCTCCGACATTCGGAATTAGCTCTTCAATCATCGGTAAGGCCCTCTCTCCTTCTCCAAACAAACAGAATAGGACGGCCAGACCGAACTTGTATGTGCCTTCATCCAGGGAATGTTTCTGAGCGGCTTCCATATCAGCGTAGGCCCTCTCCTTCATGCCCTTCCTCGCGAAGCACCAGGCACGACTGAAGTAGCCGACGAAGGACGTAGGCTCCTTCTCGATCAGCCTGTCATAGGTTGCAATCGCTTCCTCCAGGTTTCCGTTGTATTCGTTCGTGCTTCCGCACGCGCTACGTCATGCCTTGGGTCCAAATCCCCGACTTTTCGGTTCAATGCCCTGCGGGTTTTTCGGTTTTCGGCCCGTCTCATGTCAAAAGTCTGCCCCGGGGGAGCATCTAACTATAGGTTCAAATCCCTCCAATCCCGCAGAAATACTGTCAGAACTGCCCTCTCGCGACCCAAGAAAGCTCTGATCCTTAACATTACGACTTCATCGTCCTCCACGCCCCCGCCTAGTGTGGACGAACTGTGGTTCGTCGTCGCCGCAGTCCTCGACATTTGTGGGTTTGCGCGGTTGAAGATACTTATCTGATTATCACGTTTTACTTATCGACGTACCAAGACGAGGCACGTCCAGCCGCTTGAGAGAGCATAATCCCTCTCATCCATTCCTTTTGCTCCGGACGAGCCGCCAATTCTATTCAAATCTCTATTGATTGTGCACGTTCATTGTTCCTCGCGGCGATGCCGACTTGTACGCATACCATCCGCCCAGGAACATTACGAGTGCCACTATTATCATGCCTACTCCTAATGGGACATCATAGCTTGTCGCAACGAATTTGACAGCTCCTAGTAGAACCGCAATTCCAAGAAGCCCTAACAGAACGGCCAAAATACAGAGCCCTACACCACCAATCCAACTTCCAAAACCCATAACCGTGCACCTATATCTCTGGCTATTTGCTCGCCGGTCTGTCCGCTGGTTGGCCTGTGACTACATTTCTTCCTGTGACTAGTCTGTAGACTATCACGATGACAGCGATAACTAGCAACAGATGGATCAACGCTCCGCCGAATCCAGTGATGAATCCGAATAACCAGAGAACCACGAGAATTATGGCCACGGTCCAAAAAAGGTCCACCGCGGACCTATTCGAGTTTGACATGGCTGCTTGTGCAGGGCAAGATTATTTATGATTTACCGGCGAAGGCTCTGTCAAGTTCTCGTCACGTCGCCCCCTGAATCTTCTCTGTCAAGATTCGTCACGTGGCTCTGAGCCGCGTTCTGAACCAGCGTTAGCCACTTGTTCTCACCCTCGACTTGGATTCCAGCAAGTCAACGTAGAGCTTGCACAAATACTTCGGGAAGCGGAGTGCGAGAGCCTATCAGAGAAACAAATCCAGTTTGCACTGGCCGCCGATCCGATGCAGCACTGTTCTCTGGTAAGACGATTCTCTATTTCTTGGTCCAGTTGTGTTGGCCTATAGCGTCCTTAGGGCAGGCTCCGCCTTCTCTTCTGTCAGGAACTCCGGAGGTCACTTCCACGACCAATTTACAGTTGTTGCACTTGTATTTTTGTCCCATGGACCCAAGTCAGGGTACGTCCTATTTATTCCTAACCTGGCGGAGTCCGATGAAGCCGTTTCTTGGGATAATGATTCCTACGGCGCTGTGACAGTGTTGGCGTCCAATGTGACCTGGGTCTGTGCCAGCGCTCTACCGGTCAGCGTCGCGCCGGTGTTCAGCACGATCTGAGTTTGACACAGTATGATTCCTGAGAAGCTGGACGTCGTTCCAAGGGTCGCTTGGCCGGCGACCTGCCAGAAGATGTTGCTGGCACTGCAGCTGCCGCTCAGAGTAACGATAGCACCGTTGCCTACGGTGAGGTCTTGCGCAACCTGGAATATGAAGACGGCATTCGCGTTGCCCTGGCAGTTGAGAGTGACACCAGTGTTTATCGTGACCCCGGTCGACCATTTGTACAGGCCAGGAGTGAGAGTCATCCCGCTAATGTCTCCGGCGCCCAGTTCAGTAGCAGTAGGATTGGTTCGTCCTGCGGCATCGGTGTAAGCGGTTTGCATGTCACCTACGGCCGTGGTCAGCGTAGATGGAGTGGGAACCGTGTAGTCGGCCGCATATACCTTTCCGGTCACCAGAGATGATGTCGCGAATGTACCTGAGGAGTCCAGTACCAACCCGAACCCAGTGATGGCAGTGCTGGTGATCGGACTTACTCCGATATCCCCTACAATCGAGGTGGCTCCAGTGGTTGAGATTCCTGACTTTGATAGAATCACGAAGCTGCCGGCGGTTCCAAGATTCACTGGTGTCAGAGCTGAACCGCTCGTAGTTGTTGTGCTGGTTGTCGAGGTAGAAGAGCTGCTAGAAGAGGAGTGAGAACTGGAGCTTGTCGATGTGGAAGAGCTGCTAGAAGAGGAGTGAGAACTGGAGCTTGTCGATGTGGAAGAGCTGCTAGAAGAGGAGTGAGAACTGGAGCTTGTCGAGCTCGAACTTGATGAGGTTGTCGTAGTCGGAGTCGTTATTGATGAGTGGTTCTGCGAAACCCATATCCCCCCTATCAACAGTGCTAGAATAATAGCAGCAATAACTGGAATCAGACCAGTACCTCTCATCTTCACTGTGCGTCTTACCTAATCCGGAAATGAGCAATCGTGTTATATATGCCTTCAGCGCCCATGGAGAACGAAATCCGGATTCCCAAGAGAAAGCCCATCAGATTCATCCAGTATTAAGCGCACAAGTATGGCCAGGCATCGAGGAAGAAGTATCTGCAGAGGTTCAACGAAGTGGCCTCCGAGTATAGGACGATGACCAGTGCCACTAGGACTACTAGACCATAAGCTAGGCGAACAGCTCTCCTTCTATTGCTGAAGCGCGCGCGAGAGACGTAGCGGACCAGGTGGGGCCCGCACCCATACCAGTTCTGAAAGTGGATTCCTAGGCGTGGAAGCAGTCTGCCTGACTTCCCAGTTTCAGGTCTTCTGCTCCCCTTCAAGAAAGAAGAGGATAATGCGGTTCACCAAGTCAGGCTTCTCGGCAGTCAAGCCCAGACCCGCACCTGGAATCACGCAGAGCTGTGAACCTGGGATTTTCCGACTCATCGCAGTGGCATCTTCGATGGAAACGACATCACGATCCCCAAGCATGATCAGGGTCGACGCAGCAATTGACCCCAGTTCCTTGTCCGGAATCCTCCAATCCGTAATCGCCAACGCCCTGATCTTCTCGAAGAAGTGGGGAAACTGCGTTCTGCCGTTCGGAGCGACCCTCTCGTACATCTCGACGATGGTGGGGAACCTCCTGCGGAAGTCCTCAGGCGTGACCGAACGCGCGTACTTCTTCTGTTGGTCGGTCAACTCGTGTCCTGATTGTCCGCTGATTGCAATCAGCTTGGAGACCAAGTCTGGCCTCGAGACAGCAATCAGGAGTGCTATGTTGGCGCCGCCATGGTCGCCCAGAAGGTTCGCGTGTCTTAGTCCGAGTGAGTCCATGAAGGCGATCGTGTCCTTTGCGAAGAGTTGGTACGTGTAATCACCGGGAAGATCAGGGGTTCTTCCGTGCCCCCTCCGTTCAGGTATGATCACCCTGAATCTTGCGGCGAAGGCAGGAATCTGGCAGGAGAAACTCTCGGCGTTGGTGATGTCTCCATGCAGCATGACAAGGGGTTCCCCTGACCCGTGCTCCTCATAGTACGTTTTCAATCCTCCAGCACTGATGAATCCACTCAAACCGAACAGATTCCAGAGGGGGCCTAAATCAATATTCACGCCCTTGTTAGATTATGGGTCACGCCCGTGCGAGGGGAGAGAGGCGCGGCCCTCAACAAGATACAGGCCCGGTGGGGCTCGCACACAAACAAGTCCTGAATGTGGATTCCGCACTGCTCAGTAGGGAAGGCCCAACTTCTTGAAGATCCCGGGGAAGCGCGGGTCGTCCCTCACCTTGTCGTAGACGGGAGAATACCGAAGGTCTGCGGGACCAATCCTCTTCGAAGATATGGCCCTGTCAATCCAATTGAAGAACTCTTCTCTGTCGCCAAGAGCCGCATAGCACGCGGCGATACCCCCCTCCCCAAGTGATGACTTGCCGGCATTCGGAATGAGCTCTTCGATGACCGGCAGAGCCTTCTCCCTTTCTCCAAACCATCCGCCTAGCACGACGGTATGGAGCTTGTATTCGTCTTCATCTCGGTAAAGTCTGTGCCACGCTTCCAAATCGGCGTAGGCCCTTTCTTTCATGCCCTTCTTCATGTAACAGTAGGCGCGCCCGAAGTAGCCAAGTGCAAAGGTGGGCTCGTCCTCAATCAGTTTGTCACTTAATGCGAGCGCTTCGTCCATCCTTCCAGCATAGAATCGTGCGGCTGCCACATTGAACGCGATCACTGGAGACAGCGGGTCTAGGGCATGGGCCGTCTCGATCTCTTTCGTCGCTTCCTCTGCCCTTCCCAGGTCCTGGAGACATAGACCGTACCAGTGATGAGCTGAGGCGTAGCTGGGGTTCAGCTCGATGGCCCTTCGGAACTCTCGTAGAGCATCTTCGTACATCAAATCATCTAACAGGCTGAGCCCCAGCGAAGCATGAGCTTCGGCCAGGTTGTCATCCAGTTCCAACGCCTTCATCGCCGCCTCCTTCGATCTGGCCAGTCCGTCAGCCAGATCCATG
>Ga0187865_1000887_pt1 | contig 38572 bp, 27 predicted proteins | sample June2016WEW_11_1_2_FD_132989 | JGI IMG/M metagenome (GOLD analysis project Ga0187865, IMG submission 132989) | Peatland microbial communities from SPRUCE experiment site at the Marcell Experimental Forest, Minnesota, USA - June2016WEW_11_100 | ecosystem: Environmental > Terrestrial > Soil >...
GGAATGGGAAATGGAAGCGGCCATGGTGCTGATCGAAACGCGAAGGCCGGTGGTCGACTTCGCGGACGTGTATGTAGAGAGCGTGCGGCGATTTCTGGAGTCGCAAGTTGAGAGCGAGCCGCGGAGTTCAGACTAACAATCGGAATTGCGTTGGGAGGGAATATGCGAAAGGGGCGCCGCTCGGCAGAGCGGCTTTCTTATTGGCCCGAATTGGGGTTGCGTGCGCTCATGAGGAGAGAACAAGAGATGCCCAGATCGTTCGCGGTGAATAACAAGTGTTTCCCGATGGCAGCGGAGGTGGTGATTTCGCTGGTGCTGGTGCTGCTGATGGCGTTGGCGTTGTCGCCCAGGTTGCAGGCACAAGGGCCAGCGCTTACAACAATCAGCGACACGGTATATCGAGCTGACGGAACCGCCGCATCGGGTACGGTGTTGATTTCATGGCCGTCGTTCCAGACCGCAGAGGGAGACGCGGTGGCGGCGGGTGATCTGAGTGTGACGATAGGACCGCTAGGCGCGTTTACCGCGCAACTGGTTCCCAACGTGGGTGCGTCGCCGGCGGGCACTTACTACGTCGTGGTTTTCCAACTGGATGATGGAGCCGTGCGCACGGAATATTGGGCGGTTCCGGCGACATCGCCAACGACGATTGCCGCGGTGCTGACGACACCGGGTACAGGACTCGGCAACCTCGCCGCAACGCAGCAGTACGTGAATACGGCAGTGGCGAATCGCGCCATCGATACCACGGTGGTGCACGTGGCGGGATCGGAGACGATCACCGGCACCAAGCAGTTTGCTGTGCCTCCGGAGCTTCCAGCGCCGGCCGGAGCCAATGACGCTGCGAACAAGGGTTATGTGGATGCGGCGGTGGCGAACGTGGGCGCGGGAGCGTATGTCTCCAAGGCGGGCGACACTATGACTGGTCCATTAACCCTACCCGCAGATCCGACCGCACCTAACCAAGCTGCGGACCGGCACTATGTGGACAGTGGGCTTTCGGTAAAAGCGGACCTGGTGAATGGGACTGTTCCGCCCAGCGAATTGGGAGCGGGAGTCGCCAGCGCGGCTACTTGTTTAAACGGCAACTCCACGTGGGGATCTTGCGGCAGTGGCGCGCCAGCCGGCATTACTTATGCCACGACGGCGCTGAATTGGACACAAACCATTTCCAGCTCACTAACAGGCGGGTCGCAGGCAACAGTTACGCTAACTCCCTGTCCGGTCGGCATTGACACCACGAGCGGAGTCGGGTATCAGGTTCTTCTTTCTGGCGGAGGAAACAGTGAAGCTGTCAGCGTAGTTACTGCCTCCGGTGGATGCACTTCGGGCGCGGCGTCGGGAACGATTACTTTTACCCCGTTTTATTCCTATGCGGGTGGGTACGCAATTGGTTCCGCCTCTTCTGGCATTCAGGAGACGTTGAATGCAGGCTGCGGAGTTAATACGACCACCTACAAGAACAGCCAGTGCAACGTAACCATTCCGGCAAATGGGCCTAACAGCTCTGTCAATATTTACAACGTTTCCGGGACGATCTATTTACATTCCAACCAATCTGTTTTGAGCGGCTACGGAACATCGCTGAACTGCCTTGGCCGCGGCGCCTGCTTACAGGTTGGCGATCTGAAGACTTCCAACGACTTCACAAACAACACCGTCGCCGGGCTGAGCTTTCGCACGCCGGTGAGCCTTGTGGGCAACGCGGCATTTGCTGGAGTCGCGATCACACAAACGCAAAGGACTTCCCAAGTTGCGACCATCACGACGGCCAGTGCACACGGCTTTAGGGTCGGGGATATGGTAACGATCCTGTTCACCGACAGCAGTAGCTACTGGGGCGATGCGATAATCACGGCGGTGCCGAGCTTAACAACGTTCCAGTATGCCCACTCTGGCGCTGACATCGCCGCGCAGGCAAGTCCCGGCGTGGTGGTACTGGCGTACGTGGCGGTGTTAGATAACGCTGAGAATACCCACCTGATCGACATTTCCTACGATAAGGTGGGAGAAAACGGACAGTTTAATAACTTTTTCGATTTATGGGACGACGAGAACGTCACCATTGACCATTTCAACAATCAGGGCATATCCCTGAACAACAATGCGAACTGGACGGGATCGTTTGTGTTTTCGGCAGGGAACCAGAGCATGCAGATTGCTCCGGTTATCACGCTTCGCGACTCAAGCATCACGGCGAATTATTCGAACGGAGTGACTGACTACAACTCAAATGGACTCTATATCGAAAACACCATACTTCAAGCGACTGGTCCCTGGCAGGTGTATTCATCGAACTCCACCGGAAACTATCAGGGAGCCTACCTGAAGAACATTTATTCCGAGAGCAGTAATAGCCTCAATCCACAAACTCCGGCACACTCTCCCTTTCCGGGCCTTGGAATTGCGGGGCTGATTGCCGGAATATCGACCGGGGCCGCGAAGTTCCAGATCTCCGGTAGTGGCACCTTGGGGGCGTTTGCAACAGGTGGAACGGGTTCCACACCCTACTCCTACTTCATCGTAGCTAATGACACGACTGCCGGTACGCAAACCTCTCCGATGCAAATTCTCAATTGGCTTTCTACCGGAAACGATTCAATTCCGATTCGTTGGCCCAGGGTGGCAAACGGAAACGATGTTATTACCTATGACGTGATCCGCATAACAACTCCTGCGGGAGTCGGAGCAGTCTATCCCTACAATGGCGGATGCCTCGGTGGATCGGGTGGAACGTGCGGATACGTGGCAAAGGGACTTCTCCAATCTGCTGCGTGTTCTGGTAGTTTGGTGTGCACTTACACAGATAACGGATCGTCATCCACTTCCGCATACACGATTAAACAAGCCAACTACGGCGGAAACCTGAACTTCTGGCCCGGTTCGCTGGTATCAGTCAACAAGAGCGTTACGGTAGATGTGGAGGAGTTGGGCATCGTAGGAGTGGGACTGAACGGAAATCCGCTTCAGATTGCGAATCAGTGCTCGAACTACGGAACAGCGTCGCCGGGAGGCTATACCGCATGTCTAGCGAGCGTAACATCCTCCAATAATAGTGTTCCGAATCAGACAGCCACGATAGTGACTGATGGGACAGAGGCAGGCGGTGGCATGTCTTTGTCCAAGGGCCGATTGAATTTCTCCAGCGCGCCCGCCATTGCTATTAACGCGCATCACATCATCACGCTGATTGATTCCCAACCGGCCCTGACTCAATCAACGTGGGGGTATCGTCCGGCAGCGAGTGCGAATGATACGTGGATCGGAACGGATGTGCCGAACAGTGGAGTGGGAGTGGGTTTGGGGCAGCTTGCGTTTGGTTCCCCGGTTTCGATTACAAATTACATCGCCCAGACCGGCGATGGCATACACGCAAACTGGTTGGAAAGGTTGAGCGCATCGCTGAAAGAGTTCAACGTCCCGGCAAAGTTCGATCAGAGCGTTACATTCACGGGAAATAACACCCATAGCGGGAGTGAGACGTTCACGGGAACGACGAGCGTTTCCAGTCTAAACAAAACCATATTCGCGGACCAGCAAGCGGGAGCGACCATAGATGCGAAGGTAAACGCCTGCATTGCGGCGGTTATTGCCGGCGGCGGCGAGATTTGCGATGCCACTGGACTGACCAGTAGTGGAACCGTCGCTGCACAAATCTCCGTAGGGAACAGCTCCTCCTACCCGGTGACGCTGCTTTTGCCTCCTTCCGCGTCGTGGATCGTCTCGATCACCGATGGAGTGTCCTGCGGCATCAAACAGTACAGCAAGACACGCATCATTGGAGCCGGACTGGGTAACAATGGTTCTACTTTCCGACTCATACCGGCTTCCACATCGACCAGCGTTCGCGCTCTTTATTGCACCGACCCGGCCAGCACAGGCTCCTACATTCAGGCGGACAATTTCTTAGTAGACAACTACAACGTCGTTGGAACGATGGCGGTGGCCGCGCTGGAATTTGCCCATCTTTTCGATAATTCCACGGTACGGAATGTTTCGGCCATCACCGGCGGCGGTATAGGCGCGCAGATATACGACATCTGCTGCGGAACCAGCTTCGATCACTTAAACGTGGACGGCTCCAGTTCGTCCGGGGTGACACCCCTGGTGGTGGGAAACTCAACTCTTGGCGGCCCGGTAGTATCTGGAGGAGTGTTCAGGGCAGCTTTTAACGACGCCTCGGTTACCCACCCCGGCGCAGGGATGCCCGACATCAGCATTGCCGCCAGCGTATATAACGATGGCATCACGTTCAACAATCTTTACATGGAGCCGAACGGCACCGACACCTCTACCGCCTTGGTGCAGATCGGGGCACAGGCTCACGAAGTGGGATTCAACGGATTTGCGTTAGCCGCTACTGCCGGCGGATCAACTGCCTACGCGGTGGACGTGGCGACGTGGGCTGGGCCAACCGACGATTACTTCATCGGCTGCAAATCTCAAACGCGTAACTGCGTAAACGATCACGTAACCGGCGTAACCCTCGTGGGGGCTGCCGCCTATGGACAGGCTGCGCCGTATTTCTCGGGGAGCTTGAATCTCGGTCTGGCAAACGGTTGTCTCAACATTGCGTCCGGCGTGATTGGTTCCACGGGGAGCGCCTGCGGATCTGGCGGTGGTGGAGGAACTGTCAGTTCGGTGTTTGGGCGCTCGGGAGCGATTGTAGCGGCCAGTGGTGACTACACGGTATCTCAAGTTACAGGAGCGGCCGCGGATGCATCGGTGGTTCATAACACGGGGGCCGAGACGATTGCCGGAGCGAAGACTTTCACAAGCAATGTCACAATGAGCGGAAACTTGTTATTGCCGCAGGGGAATGCCTATGTTCCCGCGGCTGGCGGCATTGGGTTGGATACAGCTGCTGGGTTGCCGGTGGTGAACATTGGCGGCACAACGCACCAGGTTGCATTTACGAGTTCGAATATCAGCGGACAGGCGGGAACGGCCCTTGCCCTGGCGGCCGTTCCGACGCAGTGCAGCGGATCGTTTGCCACGGGCATTGCGGCGAATGGGAATGCGAATTGCACCACGCCCAATGTGATCCAGCTGTCTGAAACCACTCCGCCGGCAGGGATCCCTAACTGGGGCGTTTTCTGGTTTGATTCAGCAACCCATACTCCGAGGGTCATTGAGAACAACGGGCAAGTCACGCAGTTGGGGCTGACTAATCTGTTTAACTCGGATCCGGGTGGCGACACTGCTGACAACCTGGAGGAGCGCAATGGCAGCGCGGCGCAAAGCCTGCGGGTTTATTCCAACTACGTGAATAATACGACGTGGACGCGGATGTCGCTGGGCTCGGAAACGATCGGCGCCACCAATTACAACGTCCTGCGCAGCGAGGACGCGACCAGCGGGAATGCCCTGAGTTTGGGCATGCATATTGGCTCAGCCATTAAATGGTTTTTCTCCTCCGATGGAACCTTCAAGCCAAATTCTGACAACAGTTACGACATCGGGACCGACACTGGCCAAGCGATGCGAAGCGTCTTCGCGAAGACTTCATTCAATATGTACAGCACTGGTCGTCAGGATTTTGAGTTTCTAAACGACGCCACGAACGGTACGACGCCAAACCAGCTCGCGATCTACAACAGCGGCGCGACGGGGGTTCAGACAGCGGCGACTTCAAGCACGGATGGCGTGGTTGGCATCGTAAGCGGCGGGGCGGGCACGTCTAACAAAGCCGTGATCACGTGGGCTGGGTTCGCAGCATGCAACTTCGATGCTGCCAACCCGATTGCGGGAGACTATGTGATTGCCAGTACCACGCAGGCTGGGAAGTGCCACGACACCGGATCAACAACTCGCCCGACTGGGATGCAGGTGATCGGACAGATTGAGAGTGGCGGGGTGCGAGTGAACCTTGGACCTCCGAGCGGGAGCAGCGGGGGTGGGGCGGTCAGCTCGGTATTCGGCCGGACGGGCGCAGTCACGGCAGCGACTGGCGACTATTCTGTTTCGCAAGTTACGGGGGCGGCGGCGGACACTGCTGTGGTTCACCTGGCGGGCACGGAGACCATCACCGGGGCGAAGACATTTTCCAGCGACGTAACGCTCAGCGGAAATTTGAACGTGGCGGGAAATATCAACCAGACGGGCACCGGGCTAACGCAGTGGTCAGGGCAGGAGTGGACAGGAACGACTGTTACGGTGCCGAGCGGGATGGCTTTTTCGCTTGGCGTGGGGTCGGACAACACGTTCAGGTGCCAGTTGACAAGCGGGGCGTCGTGTATGCCTCCGGGCGCAGTCACGAGCGTGTTCGGGCGGACGGGCGCGGTCGTTGCGACCAGCGGCGATTACTCCGTGAGCCAGATCACAGGGGCAGCACCGTTGGCAAGCCCGACGTTTACCGGAACGCCGTTGGCACCGACGCCATCGACTTCCGATAGCTCCACGAAACTGGCGACGACGGCCTATGTGCAAGCCCAATCCTATGCAACTACCGGAACGCTGGTCACTGGGGATTATGCCAAGGCGAGCGGAGCGGGCGCGATTGCCGATTCGGGTGTCGTGGCCGGGCCGTACGGGACTGAATGGGTCACTTCTGCACGCGCCGGCACGGCGACGGCTTTTGATACCACGGGCACGAAGATCAAGCTCTGGGGCATCACGCTCAGTTTCCCCCTGAGTACAAGCAATCTCAGCTACAACGTTAGCGGCGCCGACGGCAGCAGCAGTGTGTATGATCTCGGCATCTATAACAGCTCGGGCACGCTAAAGGCGCACACCGGGCCGATCGTGGCGACCACTTCCATGACCAGCGGCGCGCACAGCGTCGGCTGGACCGGGACGACCCCGATAACGCTGCAGCCGGGGAAGTATTACCTCGCGATCACTACCAACTGCACCACTTCCTGCGCCACGCTCTCGGGCGATGGCAGTTCGGCCGTGGTCACTTTCCTGAGTGCGGGGACGGTCACTACGAGCGGCACGCAAGGCACGCTCGACGCGACCATTACGCCTCCCGCCGACAGCTACACGTGGAGCGGGAGCATGATGGCTTTCATCGTGCGCTGATGATTGAAAACTAAGAACGTGTACGGCGCAACAAGCCTCGCTCCGGCGGGGCTTTCTTATTGAAGTCTGAGGGCAAATGAACGGCCATGATGCTTCTACAACGTCATCTACGATTTGGCACAGCGCTCTTCGGGCTGCTACTGGTTTGCGCCAGCTTTGCGCAGGCCACTAGTTACTATGTGGACTGCAACTACGGGTCGAATGGAAATTTGGGCACGAGTCCGCAGCAGGCGTGGCGCACGCTGCTGGAAGTTGGAATCTCCAGCTTTCAGCCGGGCGACACGATCAATCTGCTTCGGGACTGTACCTGGCACGAAACGCTGACTCCGCCCTCGAGCGGGACGAATCCGGCGACGGGCGGCGCGCTCATCAAGATTGACAGCTATGGCAATGGGAAGCCTCCGCATCTTACTGGTTATTTGCCGATCGCGGCGCAGTGGTGGACGCAGGTGAACGGGACGAACGTCTGGTCGGCAACGCTGTATTCGACCACGAGCGGGATTGCAAATGTAGTGCAGTGCGGCATTCGGGGCTTCTACTGTCTGACACAGCCGCCGTCGCAGTTACCTTATGTGCGGTTCGGCACGACGTGGGGAACGACGCAGGGAAGCCAGACGGCCCTTAGTCACGATCGGGACTTCTGGTACGACTCGACTAACTACATCTTGTATGTGTACAGCGCTAGTGGCAATCCGACGTCGCATTACTCTACGGTTGCGCCCATCGTGCTTAGCGGCGGCACCGTGCTGAACATGAATAACGTGTCGTGGCTGGAAATTCAACACCTGCAAATCGATTGGTTCGACGGATACGGGGTGCAGGTGCAGGGCGCGAGCGACCATCTACGGCTGGCGAACATGGTTGCGAACAGCGAAGTGGAGAACGCAACGACACCGATTGGGTTTTACGTGCATCCGAGCGGGACGCCGGTGGACATCCTAATTTATAACACCGATGCCAATATGAATTATGTGGGTTACCGCTTCGATGGATGCGGCAGCGGCGGGTGCGCGTTTGAGCTCAAGAACTGCCGCGCGTATGGGAACCGGACTTACGGGATCATGGACAACACGCTGGGTGTGGACAACCAGCACGGCGGGGTGAATTACGACTACTGCCATCTGTATGGGAACTATCTGGCAACGGCGCTGGAGGTGGATGTGGCGGGAACGCCGGGACCGGTGGCAGGGACGAACGGCGTTGTGCACAACATAGCGGCGGAAACGCCGCCGTGGATACGGGAGTGGCGCCGGTGGCCGGCATATACGACGGTGACTTATGACGATCCCGGACTGGTGCAGTACAGCGACAGCTACGTTAACGCGCTGCTGCCGATTATGACCGCAAAAGGGATACCGCTCTCGATTGCGGTGGTTACTGGCGGGACTTATTCGCAGTCGATTATCGGTGAAGTGCAGGGCTGGATCAATGCGGGATGGGACATCAACACGCACTCGGTCTCGCATCAATACTGGAATCCGCCTTCGACGACACCATGCGACGATGTCAACGGCCCTATTCCCTGTGATGCTTTTCTGTTGGCCTACGTCGGCCCGGGCACCTACACCATGAGCATCACGCACAGCGGCGGGGGCGGGAATCTCACGCTTACCACGTCGCCGTACAACGCGACGTGCTATCACTCCTGGGACCTGACTCCCGTGCCGCCAGGGGGAACGCCTGGGGCGGGGCAGATCGACACGCTCGCTAATATCGTCCCGACGCTGCAGGGAGAGCCGACTTGCTATGCCGTGGGCGCGGCCGCATACAACAATCAGTTCGCGAAAGGGCGCGCACACGCCTTTTCGCTTGCGAACACGTTCTCGAGCCCCGGCGTACCCGGGCCGATGACGCTGCCCAGCGCCTTGCCTGCAGCTTCGAGTTGTACCGCAGTTCCTTCGACACCTGGCTGCGTGCTCTTCGACGAAACGAACCTCGAAACCGACGAGATGACCTGGGCGTTGACCTGGTTTAACCAAAACCTCTCCGGGCTTTCCGGCCTGAACCTGAGCAACCTGCTCTACATCATGCCCGGCACGTATGGGGACGCGCTGACGGAAAACATCGCCAGCAGTCTTGGATTTAAGGGCGTGAGAGGCACGGGTTCCTTGAGCTCCACTTGGGTACGAGGGGGCGCCGACGCGACACTCGCGAAGGGCTATGACGTGTTCAACATTCTAAGTCAGGGTGTAGTGCCTAACTACCAGGGCCTTAGTTATCAGGCGATGCGGAATCGGGTCGGTCAGGATTTGTTCAAGAACGCGCTGTGGGGAAGACCGATTGGGTACTTCTGGCATGTGAACGAGTTGCGGCCGGATGAAGTCGCGAACTTCATGGACGCGCTGGTTCAAGGGGGCGCGACGCTGGAATCGAACACGCAGATGGTGAATCTTCTGTTGTCGTGCCAGGCGAACGATGTGGTGCCGTCGGGCTATGTGGCGGGCAGTTATTACGTTTGTCCGTCGAGTGGTACGGAGGCGGATTTTCGGCCGACGGTGAATTCACCGGTGAGGGATAAGGGCTTGAACCTGGATGCAGAGTATCAATACGACCTGCTGGGAATCAATCAGAACTCGTATGGGACGCGGTGGGAGATTGGAGCGTACGCGTATGTGCCGGAGAATTTCAGCGCCACGCATTGAGATGGCCCTCTACAGAGGATGGCGGTTGTGACGTTTGATTTGTCTCCCAAGTCTTTGGAGTGGTTAGGCCAACACCTGAATGACCGCGCAGAAGTTCAACGAGCGCTGCAGGAAGAAATAGCGCCGGGGAGGATATGGGAGCGGACCAACCGGGATGGTCTCATCGAAAGTTTGCTGAAGATCCGAACGAAGACGTCAAACCAGACCATATTCAGATTAAACCGCGCGCAGCAAGAGTATTCCTTTCGTTGTTCGAATCAGAATGTAGTGCTGAAGGCACGTCAGGTAGGCATCACGACGTACATCGCGGCGAGATTTTTCGTGCAGACGATCACGCAGCGGGGCACGATGAGCATGCAGGTGACGCAGGACCGGGAATCGGCGGAGGACATTTTCCGGATCGTGCGGCGGTTCTGGGAGAACTTGCCGGATGAAGCGCGGGAAGGCTTTCTGCGAACTTCGCACCGCAACGCACGGCAGTTGGTGTTTCCGGGTTTGGACAGCGAGTATTGTCTGGCTTCGGCGGCAGAGAATGCGGGACGAGGGCGGACGATCCAGAATCTGCATTGCTCAGAGGTTTCGCGCTGGGGCCGAGAAGGCGACGAAGCGCTGGCGTCGCTGCGGGCGGCGGTAGTGCCGGGAGGCGAGATTGTGCTGGAGTCCACGCCGAACGGGGCGGGTGGACTTTTCTACGAGGAGTGGCAACGGGCTGAGGATACGGGATATACGCGTCACTTTTTCCCCTGGTGGTATGAGGCAGGCTACGCTCTTGAACCGGGCGCGAATTTCCCGCCACTCACGCAAGAGGAGTTGGATCTGGCGGCGATTCATGGGCTGAAAACGGAACAGATCGCATGGCGGCGGAAACAATGGGCGTCACTGCGGGGACTTGCGGTGCAGGAATTTGCCGAGGACCCAGTGTCGTGTTTCCGGGCATCGGGAGAATGCGTCTTCGACCTTGGGGCAGTGGAGCAGGCGCTGCGTGGTTCGGTCGAAGTGTTGGAGGTGCGCGACAACCAGCGGCTGATGATCTGGCTGCCGGTGCAGCCGGGGCGGGAGTATGTGATCGGCGTCGATCCGGCGGGGGGCGGGGTTGAAGGCGACTACTCGTGCGCGGAAGTGATTGATCGTCCGCTGGGAACGCAGTGTGCGGAGTTGCATGGACACTATCCTCCGCGGGAACTGGCGCAGAAGTTGGTGGAACTGGGGAAGGAATACAACACGGCGCTGCTGGCGGTGGAGAGGAATAATCACGGGCACGGTGTGCTGGCGTGTCTTCGTAATCTGGAATATCCGCGGGTGTTCATGCAGAAGGGGCAGGATGGGTGGTTGACGTCAGCGGTGAGCCGTCCGGCGATGATTGAGAACCTGGCGTCGGCGTTGATCGAGGAGCCGGGGCTGTTCCGAAGTCCGCAGTTGCTGAATGAGTGCCGGACGTTCGTAAGGGATGCGGACGGGAATACGGGGGCGGCTCCGGGAACGCATGACGATTGCGTGATGGCGCTGGCGATTGCGTGGGCGGTGCGGATGGCGGAGGCGGGGCGGGGAGTGAAGCGTCAGATGGAATTCGACAGCTTGGAAAAGTGAACATTTCCGATGTGGTGGCGGTCACAGGCAGGGGAATCGGGCGGAGGGTAGAGTGCTTAAGGCGGTTTCCCGGGAAGTGTAGCCCGAAGTGCCTCAGTGGGGTTGCGATAAAGGGCAAAAGCTTGAACCACAGGGGACACAGAGGAGCACAGGGGAAACCTGTCGGGACTTATGCCGACTACCGCGGTCCAACACGTAAAGAGGATGCGGGGCGGAGCGCAGAGCCACTTGATGCGCTGCGACGACGGGCACTACTACGTGGTGAAGTTTCGAAATAATCCGCAGCATGAGCGAGTGCTGGCGAATGAGTTTCTGGCGACGCGACTGGCGGAGCGAGTGGGACTGCCGGTGCCAGCGGCGGAGGTGGTGGAGGTTCAGTCGTGGTTGGTGGAGCACACGGCGGAACTGACGATTGTTTTGGGGAGCCACGCGATTCAGGTGGAAGCGGGACTGCAGTTCGGGTCGCGCTATGTGGTGAGCCCGGTGGAAGGGCAGGTGCTTGATTACTTGCCTCCGGAGATGCTGGACCGGGTACGGAACCTGGATACATTTGCGGGAATCCTGGCACTGGATAAATGGACGTGCAATGCCGATGGACGGCAGGCGGCGTTCTGGCGGAAGATGCGGGAGAAGAAGTACTCGGCGTCATTCATCGATCAGGGGTATTGCTTTAATGCGGGAGAGTGGACGTTTCCGGATTTTCCGCTGCGAGGTGTGTATCCGAGGAATGAAGTTTACGCGCGAGTGAATGGATGGGAGTCGTTCGAGCCCTGGCTGTCGCGGATCGAGAAGCTGGATGAAGATGCGATCTGGAGAGTGGCGGGAGAGATTCCTCCGGCTTGGTACGGCGGGTCCTGGGATGAGCTGGAGGCGCTGGTGCAGCGGCTGATCGAGAGGAAGACGATTGTGCGGGAGTTGATTCTGGCGTTTCGAGGGTCACCGCGGAGGCCGTTTCCGGAGTGGATGAATGAGGCTTGAGGAGCGCTGTTCGCTGTTCGCCGTTCGCTTTTGGCCTGTTGCTACTAACAAGAGCTAAAGGCTAACGGCTAAGTGCTGATCTCGATGGCTGAGAAGCGACAACTCGAACTTTACCTGCTGCGATTCTTGCCGCATGCTTTGCGGGACGATTTCGTTACGGTCGGACTGTTGCTGCTGGAGAGCGATGGCGGGTTTGCCGAGGTTCGGTTTACACGCGACTGGAGGATGCTGCAATGCGTGGCTCCGGATGTGGAATTGGAGTGGTTCGAGATGGTGGAGCGCGAGATCCGAGGAAAGCTGGGAAGCTTGCGGCGGCGCGAAGATCTGATGCAGCTGATGAGCGAGAGATTCGGGACGATGATCGATGTGGCGCCGACGAAGGCGGTGCTGACGGAGGATCCCGCGAAAGAGATGGAAGTGCTGACTTCGATGTACCTGGTTCCAATGGAAGGAAAGCTGAAGCAGTTGATGGCGGTGAACACGGCGGTGGTGGTGCCGCTGGTGGGTAGGATTGCGGCGGGGCGTCCGATTGAGGCGGTGCAGAATAACGAGACGATTTCGCTGGCGGATTTTGTGCGCTCGAAAGAAGTGTTCGCGCTCGAAGTGCGCGGCGAATCCATGCAGGACGAAGCGATTCTTGATGGCGACTACGTGCTGGTCGAGAAAAAGAAAACGGCGCACGACGGGGATATTGTGGTGGCGCTGATCGAGTCGACGGACGCGACGCTGAAGCGCTTCTTTCGCGAGGGAGAGAACATTCGCCTGCAGCCTTCGAACGCCGCCATGAAGCCAATCATTGTGCCCGCGGCGTCGGTCGCGATTCAGGGACGGGTGATTGGCGTGTTGCGGAAGTACTGAAGAGCAGTTGCCAGTGGTCAGTTGCCAGTGTCGGGTAAAATCAAGCTTCCGCACGGCAAAAGGCGCAGGGTGCGCCCGGACCTTTTGCTTGTTCGAGAGCTGATAGCCGATGGCTGAGAAGCGACAACTCGAACTTTACCTGCTGCGATTTTTGCCGCATGCTTTGCGGGACGATTTCGTTACGGTTGGACTGTTGCTGCTGGAGAGCGATGCCGGGTTTGCCGAGGTTCGATTTACGCGGGACTGGAGGATGCTACAGTGCGTGGCTCCGGATGTGGAGTTGGAGTGGTTCGAGATGGTGGAGAGCGAGATCCGAGGCAGGCTGGGGAGTTTGCGGCGGCGCGAAGATTTGATGCAGCTTATGAACGAACGATTCGGGACGATGATCGATGTGGCTCCGGCTAAGGCGGTGTTGACGGAGGATCCAGCCAAGGAAATGGAAGTGCTTACTTCGATGTACCTGGTGCCAATGGAGCGCGGTGACCGTGCACAGCAGCGCACGGGCCGGGTGGCGATTGTGAACATAATGAAAGACGCGTTCACCAATGCCGGCGTTTTGGAGCTGATCCAAAGAGACTTGGATGTGGTGAAGTACACGGGAGAGGGAGATCCGTTCCGGATTGATTTTGGATATCGGGTTGGGAGCGCGGTGAAGATGTTCCATGCGGTTTCGTTGGCAGCGAACGCGGACCAGGCGCTGGCGTTGGCTTATCGTTACTCGCGGGTTGAGGCAGGGATGCGCCAGGAGCAACTGCAGGCTTCCCTGACGGCGGTGGTGGACCAGGGGATGGCGTTGCAGGAAGAGAAGACGCGGTTCGCGATTGGGATGCTGGAGCAGAATTCGGTGCGGGTGAGAACGGTGGGGGAGATGGCGGAGATCGCGGGCGAGGCGCGTCGGGACCTGCGGGCGTAAGACTGGAGAGATCCGAAGTCAGATTGCAAAAGTGATATCCGCTGAGAAGTGAGCACACGGCACGGCGAAAGCTGTGCCGTTTTGTTTTGGCAAACACCGTTACCGCAGAGGCGCTGAGCAAAGCGCGAGGCCGGAGCAACCGCGTTACACGGACGAGGAGATCATGAACATTCGAGAGAGGGTGCGCGGCGCGATGCGCCGGGTGGGAGAAGTGTCTTTGCGGGAATGGCTTTCCACGAACTTGTTTGCCGGGCGCGATGGACGGCGGACGGCGGGAGCGGGGTCGAACCTGGCTCCGTTCTCTTCGCCGAGTTTTTCGCGGACAGGAATGCCCGCACCACACAGTCTGGTGCCGAAGCCGACGCCGGCGAATCTGCGGCGGTTCGCGGAGACGCCGGTGGCGCGGCGGGCGATCAACGTGATTAAGGATCGGATTGTGGGAATGCGATGGCGCATCCAGCCGCGGCGTGGGCGGGCGCTGGAGCAGATTCCGGATGGAGCGCGGCGGGCGCAAGTGCTAACCGAAAATTTCGAGGCGCCAAATCCAGATGATTCGTTCCGCTCGCTACTGGAGCAGGTGCTGGAGGATGTGATTGTTGGGGGATTTGGCGCGATCGAACTCGATTTGGTTGAGGGGTGGACTGCGGATTCTGCTGACAAGCTGCCTCTACTGATGTGGCCGGTGGACGGGGCGACGATCCGGATCATGACGGATTGGGATGGGCATCCCGACTCGCCGCGGTATGCGCAGGTGACCGGGTTGTATGGGACGGATGGACAGATCGTCCTAAACGATGACGAGCTGAGTTACATCCGGCTGAATCCGCGGACGCACACGCCGTTCGGGCTGGGGCGGGTAGAGGTGGCGTTCGAAACGATCAATGCATTCTTGAGCGCGCACCGGTATGCGGGGCGGCTGGCTTCGAATTCGGTGGTGCAGTACGCGCTGTGGCTGCAGGGTCTGACGCCGGCACATCATGAGCGGCTGATCCGGTGGTGGCAGGACGAGATTGAGGGCACGGGGCGGGTGCCGATTATTTCGGCGGAGTCGAAGCCGGAGGTGCTGCGGTTCGGGGCAGGGACGGACGCAGACCTCAGGCTGGCGTGGCAGGAGTTTCTGCTGCGGGTGATCGCGGATGCGTTCGATCTGCCGGCGCAGTTTCTGGGAGTAGAACGGGATGTGAACCGGTCGACGGCAGCGGAGATGAGTGAGTTGGCGTTCCGGTCGGCGATTGTTCCGACGGCGCGCCTGGTGGCCGAGTATCTGACGCGGGATGCGATTGCGAAGAAGCTCGGGTGGACGGACCTGGAATTTGTATTCACCGACGTCGATGCCCGAGACGAGATGGAGCAGGCGCAGATTGACGAGATCCTGCTGCGCAATAGGGTGGTCACGGTGAACGAAGTAAGGCGGGCGAGAGGGTTGGCCGAGATTATTTGATTGCAGGAATCAAACCGGAGTTGAAGCAGTGAGAGGCGCAGGTCTGAGGAGACTAGAGATGGGATTGTCAGTGGAGTCGATGGCGATTGAGATGCCCACGGTACATGGTCATCCGAACCGGGTAAGTTTCCGGGGAGTATTGACGATTGTCGATGTTGCATCGGACAAGTCACCGTCGGGCGCGCGGGGGCATCGAGTGCTGCTGACGCGGCGGGCGGCGGAGGCGGCGATGCCGTCCCTGATGGGAATGGGGCTGGATTACTCGCCAGCGCTAGATCGTCACGATGCGCGGCGGAAGATTGGGGTGATCACACGAGCTGAAATTGTAGGACGCGTCATTGAAGTCGGTGGATTTTTATATGCGCGGGATTTTCCGGAGATCGTGAAGGAGATCGGCAGCCCGGGGCGGACGGGAGCAGCGGTCTCCGCGGGATTGGAGAGCGCGGAAAGGAATGTCCGCACCACTCGCTCGGGGCTTGGCATGTCGTATGAGATCACAGATGCGCTGGTGGAAGACATCACGGCCAGTGTGTGGGTGCTGAATAAGGTGACCTTTACGGGGGCAGCGGTGCTGCGCCGGGACAAGGCGGCGTATTGCTCGACGTGGATCGAGCTAGGGAAACTCTGATTAAGTTGGTTCCCGGATAGCTTTGAAGGGGCATGGCTTCAGCCACGCCGTCAAAACCCGCCACACAAGCGGCTTTAGCCGCCGAGGGGCACCCCTTCATCGCAGCCAGTCTTGCCAGCGAAGACTTAATCAGACACTCCCTAGGGTAAGGAGTGGCAGTCCGGAGACGTGGGTGAGACGGGGTCTTTGCTCGGTCGATCCTCGGCTCAGCGTCACAAATTGAAATGCATGGCAAACCATGGAGGTTAGACGAAATGAACGAGGAGATGGTGCAGCAGATGATGGCGGCGGCGGAGCGACTGGCGGCCGCCACTGAGACCCTTGATCGCGTATTGGGAAAACTGGACGCGCAGCAAGAGATGCTGAACGCGAAAGTGGACCGGATCGTGGCAGCGATCGAGGAGAGCATTACACAAACAACCGAGCGGCACCAGGCTGAAGGAACTGGAACCGACTTGCAGCAGCGCGTTGTGCAGTTGGAGAAGTCGAATGCAGATCTGAAAGCACAGGCGTCGCGGATGGCTCGGAAGACGCTGTCACCAGTGGTGTCGGCGCTGATCGGAAAGAACGAGATCGAAGGCGAACGGCTGGACCCGGCGGTGCTGAATAAGACGCTTGCGGCACTGAGCGTGGAACAGCGGATCGCCGTGAAAGCGGAGTTGGCGCGGGCGGGGATGATCGAGTAAGTCGTGTTGGTCGTTCGTCGTTGGTCGTGGGGGCGTTGGTCGTCGGGGCGCGAGTGAGATCGCGCCCTTCTTATTGCGGGAGAGAACGAGCAACGGCAGATCCTGCGCTTCGCTCAGGATGGCAAGTTGGAAAAGGTGCGGGTAAGAGAACGGCAATGAAACTTAATTGAGGAGAAGACATGAAAGCGAATTTTCTGGATTTGCATGCAGCGGCGGACTTTCTGGGGCCGGGCGCGATCGAGATTGACCGGTATCAGACCGAGATCACGGACATTGTGCGGCGGCGGGGCGTGTTCGGACAACGGATGAAGCAGGTGCCGGCGACGGGACATCCATCGCGGTTTTTCGAGGAAACGGCGATTGCTTCGCCAACGGCGGCCCAGGCGTTCGTCGATCCGCGCAACATTCAGCCGACGCTGCAAGCGCCGACACGAGTGGAGCGCAGCGTTCCGCTGAAGGCGCTGGTCTCGCAGATCAACTACAACCTGTTTGACATGGAGGTGGGAACACAGCAGAGCCAGTTCGCGTATCTGCAAGCCAAAGACCTGGCCGATGCGGTGGATGGGATTTTGCGCACGCACGACGTGGCGCTGTGGAACGGCAACGACACTTCGCTGAGCACTCCAACGACGCCGCAGTATTTCGGCGCCATCGGACAGATCGAGGCGGGAGGCAACAGCACCACCATCGCAACCACGGCCAGCATCGTGGACGGGCTGAAGAGCACCATCGCGCAGATGGTCTCAAGTTCGTCATACGAGGTACGGCCGACGGCGATCTATGCGAATCCGGTGCTGCTCGACCTGATCGACCGCGAGATGAAGGCGGAGTTCAACGTCGTACTTTCGACGGCGCAGATCACGGGCGGGCTAACGGTGAAGACCTTGAGCACGCAAGCCGGCGATTTGCCGCTGATTCCGGAATGGGCCCTTCCCTATACGGGCACACCGGGAAGTGGCAGCGCGGTGCTGCCGGCCTACATCGTGAGCGAGGACATGATCGAGTACCACTGGCTGACGGACCCGAATCCACGGGTGTTCAAGCTGGGACTGCCGAACTCGCTGATAACGGAAAGCGTTGTGGTGAAGTTCGGCGGCGTGGTGGTGAAGGGCGCGTCCTATGCGCACTACGAAGTGAAAGTGAACCGGTAGTTGGACGCTGGGGAAGGTCCCACTCATCGCAAAGTGCGCGATGAGTGGGGCACCCGGCTTGTGACTATCGAGAACTGGAAACCCATCATGAATTATTTGCAACCATCGGAATATGAGGCGTATGGGCTGGAAACGACGACTGCTCTGTCGTGGGTGACGGCGGCATCGGCGATTGTAGATGCGCATTGCCGAAGGGTCACGCTGGCGATCGCTCAGTACACGGAGCGGTTGCGAACGGAAAACGAACAAAGGCCGGTGCGGCTTACGTATCTGCCGCTGTCTGCGGTGGCGCCGGCAACATCGCCAATTGTGTCGGCGCGGGCTCGCTACGCGACGCCGCGGCGGGGCGAGTTGGTGTACGAGGAGATGGTGTGGGATGCAGCTCTCGCGTTCGGAATTCCGGGAACGTGGGTGGACTTGAACGTGCCGGACCTGGACGTGTTTCTGGAGACAGGAGAGGTCACGCTTCCGGTGAATGTGCTGGGGTGGACGTTCACCGAACTGGAGATTGTGTATACGGCTGGGCTTGATCCGTTTCCTGACGCGGTCAAGGTGGCGTGCGCGCAATTGGTAAAGAATGCGCAGGCGACCCCAGCGCTGAATGTGAAGAGGAATGTACTCCCCGACAGAATGCAACTGATGTACTTCTCCAATTCGCTGCTGGATGAAACGGTGCAAGCGCTGCTGGCGCCCTATGTGGCGCAGAAAGTTGGATGACGATGACTGGGATTTGTGGAGCAGCGGCAGCACGGGCAACGGATGCCATGTTACGGACCATGGGCGGCGAGGAAGTGATCCTGCTGTTTGCAGCAGCGGGAATGCCGGCCGATGCCGTGGCGGAACTCGGCTTGGTGGATCCGGGAGTTGAGCAGGCATTGATTGCGCCGGTGATTGTCCGGGAGGTCACCGCGGACAACAGCGGTCCGCGGCGGCGAATCGAGTTGCTGGCAGGCTATTCGGCGATAGCGGAGCAGGTGAGTCAGCGGAACGTGGCTTCGGCGGAGGTGTTGTTCGAGACGGCGCTGGGTTTGGTGTACTGCGGAGAAGTATTCCACATCCAAGGGTTTGTCGTCGAACGGCTTGCGGGGGTGGCGTATCTGTACCGAGTGGCGGCGGTGTCTTAGGAAGCTGTCTGCTACGGGGGTCCGAAGACACACCACGGACTAAGAGGAGAAATATGCAAGCAGCGAAAGACAGTTTTTACATGGCGCTACGGGAACGGCTGACAGCGTTGAATCCGGCGCGAACGATGGTGATCGACGGAGTGCCGGTGCCGGCGATTGTGGTCCGCGAAAACATGGAACCGCGGTTTGGGGAAGCGCAGCCGGGAGCATTTTACGTGGACTTTGGCGAAATGTTGATTGCGGAGAGCACGCGTCCGATGCTGGGACTGGATTGCCACATCTGGTACGCGAGCGAAGGCAGCGGCGGCACGGGAGTGGATCGAGGGCGCGTGCTGGCGGAGATGGATAACGAGTTGGTCAGAATGTGCGATCCGCCGCATACCGAAATGCGCGATTACAGCCAGACTCCGAGCGCTGATTTGGGATCGGGAATTTTCTGGACGGTGCCGGAGATGGGGAATGCGCCGGGAGACGTCTCGATCCAGAAAGAGCAGTGGAGTGCTGGCACAGCGCGGGTGGAACGCTATGCGCAGCTCAGGGTTTATTTCTTTCTGCCAGAGGTAGAAGCATGACGCGGGCGGGGTTACGGCCAGTAGCACGGCAGACGCGCGCTTATTTCGCACCGATGGACAGAGTGAACGGGCCGACGGCGATTTTTGATCCATCGAAAGATAACGGCTTCCAGTTGGATGCCCCACTGGCGCCGTGGATTGACCTGGGATGGATTGAAAACTTTCAGCGCACGAGCACATCGCAGATCGAGGCCTTGATTGGAGGGACAGCGGGTGCGGTGTCGGCACAAGCTCGGCACGCTTTGGGAGCGCGAATTGATTTCGAATTTCGCGACTGGGGAAAGCTGCAAATGGCTCTGGCGGGAGGCGCAGAGCACATGAATGTGCTGGCAACGGATCCGAGCGCATCGCGAGCAGGATCAGGTGGAATTCCGCTGGCTGCCGTGCCTTTGCTGGGAGGCTCAACCGCTGGGGAACTGGTGTTGGGAGCAGGCGCCATCGCGGGATTCCAGGCTGGCGACCTGGTGGCATGCGATGTGGATTATGCGCAGCAAGTTGGCTATGTGGGTACCGGCATCACGGCCGCGTATGTGAAGAATCCAGGGGACGTGCGGCAGGATGCCAACTATGTGCGGCGGGTTACGTTCAACGTGGGCCGCGTCGCACAGGTGACGGCGACGTCGTTGCTGCTGACGCAGGCATTGCCGGGGGGAGCGCCTGAGGCTGGGGCTGCGGTGCAGAAGGTGATGGCTTTTGTGGACCGCGAAGGCGGCGCGTTTCTGCAACAGTGGTCGGGATTATTCGTGGCGGAAGAGGAATCGGGTGGACGCGTGTGTTTCTTCTATCCGAGTTTGAGTCCGTGCACGGTGAAGTCGGAATGGGAACGGGAGAGTCTGATCGAGATTCAAAAGCCGATCGGAGAATTGGCGTTGCGGGCGTCGTTTACCGCACTGCCAACCCTGGACGGCAACGATGGAGCGGTGGTGCTTTGTTACCGGAGTTATTTCCCGGCGAGTGGAGCAGCGGTTTACTAGATTTCGTTTCTAGTTACTGATCCTCGATTCCGCGGATGCACTTATAAATCGACCCGGAGCAAGAGCTTTAACCACAGAGGGCACAGGGGACAGCGGAGTTTTCCGATAAGCCATGAAATTACTGATTGATAACCTCGACGGTCTCGGGCCGCAGGACTACACGGCATTCTTGAATTCGAGCAAGAGTCCGTGTGTGGTGCGCAAGCTGAACAGCCCGGCCGAATTGAAATTTGGCCTGGTCGCCGGAGAGGGAGGTTTGGTGGTGCCGGTAATCAGTGCTCGCGTAACGCTGACCTTTAGCAATGGCAATGATCTGTTCACGGGTTACGTTGTCCAGACGCCGACATATCAGTTCCTGGGCTGGGCAGATCGCGGGTTAGTGTACCGGTACGAGATAGTCGCACTGAGCGACGTGATGCTGATGAATCAGAAGGCACCTCCCCCGCATCCCCCGTTTGTGGACCGGAACGCTGGTGACGCGTTCCGGCAGTTGACGGCGGAGGCGCTGCCGGGATGGTTTGATGTAAGCGGAGTTGAGGCAGGGGATCTGATTCCGTATTACAGCGTGAACCCGGCGAACAAATGGACCGCATCAGCGGCGGAGATTGCGCTCGCAGCGCGCTGCTTCTATCAGGATGACAACAGCAAGCTGTTCTTCGCGCCGCTGGCGGCAAACACATACGCGCTCGCGGAGAATACAGTTGCGTTTTCTTCGGGTGATCTCCAATTGCAGAGCGTGAACCGGCTGGTCAATGACTTGACGATCCTCGGGCAACTGGAGCCGAGTGCGCATGTGAAGGATTACTTCGTCGGCGATGGGTTCACGACCAAGTTCTACCTTTCGCAGAAGCCGTTCACGCGCAGCAATCAGATCCCACTGTATAACCGCACGATTCTTGATGAGCTGTATGCGGAACTGGATCCGACGCATTGGACCATCACGGATCCGCAGCATGCAATTACGGTCAGCAACGGCCAGTTGCAGGTTGGGGGAGGAACAGGGACAGATGGTCAAACGCTCCTGGACTTCATCGAAAAGATCGAGTTAGGCGGCGCCACGGTGCTGGAGCACGGCGACGTCGTGTTCAATGCGGCGTCGGATGGGGTGATCGGCGGGCTGTATGCCGGAGCGGTTTCAATCGCAGGCTGCCTGGCAGGCTTTCGCGTAACGCCCGTGGGCGCCAACTGCAACATCCAGGCGCTGGTCGGAGGCTCCGTCACGGGCACAGCGCTCGCCACACAGGCCGGGCACCATTACGTGTTCACTACGCAGCTGTATCCGACAGAGGTGTATCGAATGCAGCAAGTGTTTCATTCTTCGCTGCATCCGAGCGGAGCGGCGCGAGGCGGCGGCGCAATCGCCTGCAATGTACGAGTCGTACTGGAAGTGCACGATATTGATCCGACGAATCCAGCGACGCAGATCGCACCGGCCACCGTGCTGTACGACGGCGTCATTGCGGACGCGCCTGGGTTTTGCACGTATGCGCTCATCAACGCCGGCAGCATTCAGTGTTCGGTGGCGTTCACCTACATATGGCTGGCAGTCGATGCACTGGTGCGCAGCACACCGTATGAGGAAAACACGGTGACTGTGCTGACCGGATCGTTGCGGGACGGCGCCGAGTGCTATGTGACGACTGAGCCCGCGTTGCAATTTTATCCGGAGTACATACCGGCGGCGAACGAGACCATCGAGGTTAGTTATCGCGGCCAAGGCCACGCGATGGCGCGAGTGACAAACTCGGCGAGCATTGCGGCTCATCAGCGCGGCGACGACGACGGGGTGCGCGGGAGCGTACGGGAGATTGGGATGCCCGTTCCGCGCACTTCAGCGGATTGCGAAACGGCGGCGCTGGCCCTGCTGGATGACTCCGGGCAGGGATGGGCTGGGGAGTACCAGGCGTGGAGCCGGTTCCTGCCTGGCGGAGCGGCGGACATTTTTCCGGGAGATGGGCTGGTGGTGAATGTTCCATCGCGGATGGCGTCGTTCGCGGCGATCGTGCGCGAAGTGGACGTAGAGATCGCGGACATTGCCAGCGAAAACAGCCGCTACACCCTGCGGTTTGTGGATGCGGGCGATCCCTCGCTGGATTTTGCTTTTGTGACGGCCCTGGTGAAGCAGACACAGGTGCTGACGCCGATCGATGTGAGCGCGGTGGGGAATGTTTATCTTGCCGATCTCACCGACGCGGAGGTCACGAATGTGACCTCGACGACGGTGACGATTGACGCGGGATTCACTCCCCCGGCCGGAGGCGGTATCGAAGTGCGGTACTCAGACGCCGGGTGGGGAGTCGACAACAATCGTAACCTGGTGGGCCGTTTCACGAGCAGCAGCTTTACGCTCACGCGGTACGCGCGGGCTCAAACCTATTTCTTGAGGAGCTATGACGGCAGCGGGCCGCCGAAATATTCGCGGTATTCGACGGCGCTGTATGTTGACTATCCACTATGAAAACTTCAACTGTTGCGCGCTAGCCGACTTCTTCACCCCAGTTTTCGAGAGTCTTCTTTACGACAACCATGAACTGGTCGGCCAGGGCGCCGTCGATAATGCGATGGTCGTAGCCCAGCGTGAGGTGAACAACGGAACGGATTGCGATGGAATCCGCGCCGTCTTTGTCGGTGATCACCATGGGCTGTTTGGTGATACCGCCTACGCCCATGATGGCCACGTTCGGCTGGTTGATGATGGGCAAGCCGAAGACTGCGCCAAACTGGCCGGGGTTGGTGATGGTGAAAGTTGCACCTTCCACGTCCGCCGGCATGAGTTTTTTGGAACGGGCGCGCTCGCCAAGGTCGGTGATGCCGCGCTGCAGTCCGAGGAAGTTAAGTTCGCCGGCGTTCTTGAGAACGGGGACGATGAGTCCCCAATCGAGCGCGACGGCGATGCCAACGTTAACGTGCTTGTGGTAGCGGATGCTGTCGCCTTCGAGCGAGCTGTTGACGATCGGATATTGCTGCAGAGCGATGATGGCAGCGCGCACAAAGAACGGCATGAAGGTGAGCCGCGCGCCATGGCGCTGCTCGAAGCCGTTCTTGAGCTTGTTGCGCAAATTGACGATGCGAGTCATATCCACCTCGAACATGCAGTGGACGTGAGCGCTGGTGCGGCGCGATTCGATCATGCGTTGCGCGATGATCTTGCGCATTTGGGACATGGGCACGAGGTCGCCTGGAATGACAGCCGGCGCGGGTGAGGCTTGCCGGGGCGCGATGGCCGCAACTGGAGCAGATGTGCGGTGCTCGACGAAATCCAGGACATCCTGTTTGGTGACGCGGCCGCCGGCGCCGGTGCCGCTCACTTTGCTGAGATCCACATTGTGCTCGCGGGCGAGCTTGCGTACGAGCGGGGAAGAGCGGACGTCGGAATCTTCTTCTTCGTCGGGAACGTTGGCGGCAGCCGCAGGCGGCGCCGCCGGAGCCTCTTTCTTAGCGGATGGCGGGGCGACCGGAGCAGGGGCAGAGGCCTTGGCGAGGGCGGAAGCACCAGCGCTCTCGCCGATCACACCGACGACGGTGTTGACCTGAACGGTGTTGCCTTCGGAGACCTTAATCTCCTGAAGGATGCCGCTGGCGGGCGCGGGGATTTCGGCGTCGACCTTGTCGGTGGAAATCTCGAACAAAGGTTCGTCGCGCTGGACCTTGTCACCGGGCTTTTTCAGCCACTTGGTGATGGTTCCTTCGAAAATTGATTCGCCCATCTGGGGCATAACTACGTCAGTCGGCATAGTTCCCTTTCCATGAAGCCCTGCGCAAATGGCGGGGGAAGAGCAAACAAACATTATAGCGAAGCCGGGAGTGACTCCGGGCGCAGAGCGCACGGGTCTGCGCGGACCCTTGCGTTGTGTAAAGGCCTCGCCCCCGTTTAACGAAAGATGCGATTTCTTCTGGAGCAAAGAGTGATGAAGAAGTTCCTGGCGGTTGTAGTATTTTGCCTTCCTGCCTTCGGGCAAGTGGCGTACTCGGGTTCCACGCTGTACCAAGGGACGGCCGTATATGGCACAGCGGGTGCTCCGTTTGGATTCGCCGAACTTCCCCAGAAGTGGGTCGATCCGACAATCTGCAATCCTCCAGGCGGTGTGTTCGACACTACGATCATTTTGGGAACAACGCTCAACGGTGGCCCGAACAATGCTGGAGAAGCAATTGGAGCGGCTTATGCTGTCACTCCACTTGGCCTGCGTGATGCGATGGACAACTGGCGGGATAACGCTGATGGCTTGAGCCAAACTCCACATTTCGCCGATAAGTGGTGGCTGATCGAGGTGCCGGATCAGCGTACAGCGGTGCTTGAGAGTTCCACCTATGACCACACAAACTTCGCCCTAATTTCGCTGCCCGGAAAATTGAACCCTATAGACAACAGTGAACCAACGAAGTGTCTGGTCGTGGATTCGCAGTCGGTGGTGGCTGTTCCCAGCCTGCTTCCCGCTGGACAGATGGTGTGCGGGCATGGCCTGCCGGGTTTTGGTGGTACTAGAGATCCTGGTTGCGCTTCGTCAAACGACAAGCAGTATATGTGGAAATTGCAACTCGATGGCAGCCCATACATGTCAAGCAGCGGAGATGCAGGAATCTGGGCCGGACAGGACATTGCAAATCCTCTTGGAATTACTGGAAGCTGCCGAGGTTCTGAAAACCCCGCATGGGCTAGTCCGACTGTCTGCGTGCCTTATGCAAATCATATTTTAATAAAACACGTGGAGATTGCGCTGCAACCGGGCGTGGCACAAAGCGGAGCAGGACATACAGCAGGGCGGCTATTCGGTGCGGTTGGAGGCGGAGGGTATTACCCGCCACGCTTCTGGCCGACGAATATAGGATTGGTTGGCTCTTACATGCACGGCAATGACCCCGGCGATCCGGGACAACCTTCCGGAGCGTGCAGTGCATGGACCAACGAAGGATATGTCATCGTTGCACCCGATTCCGGTAACCCCGGTACGAGCCTAGTAACTTGGCAGGCACAGTATTCGAGCAGCATCAATACATACTTCGGGATGACGTTCACGGTTGGCTCGGCGATCACGATTGGGGGCACCGGCTACACCATCGCCAACACGTCGTACACGCTAGGAGTTCTGACGGGAATCCAGAATACCCAGCTTTCGATCACGGGCAACTTGACGATCAACAGTAACACTCTCTACACGCAATCCAACCCACCGTTGCAATATGCCAATGGCTGTGGAGACGATGTATTCGATGCCGTCACTTGGCACGTAAACAATGGGTGGCTGGAAGACAATTACATCGAGAAGATTCATTGGTGGGGAAGTGAGTCCCATGCTGTTCTCTGGGGAAATGGCACCGGACCTGTAAAAATGGACAATAATTGGGTTGAAGGTGGGTCTGTTTCCATGTTCAGTGGGGGGTCGGCCGCGGATTCAAACGGCGGCCCAAGCAGTGACAACGAAATTCGGCGCGATTACATCGGTAAGGACATCAACTACCGTATGCTTACAGGCAGCCCAGGGCACGCTCCCCATCCGCCATTTGGTTGTGGTCCGTCAGACCTAATTACCGCGCACAATACATGCCCTTTTCTATGGGTCATTAAGAACGATTTCGAGTTGAAGGTCGGTCATCGCACTATAATCGATGGAAATCTTATTGAGAACTCTTGGCAAGATGGGCAAGGTGGGTACTGTATTCTCATCAATATCGATACTTGTTCCGGTGGACAGGTATGCGGCATTTACGACCAATCTACAGGACTCCCCACCACTTCTACCGACAACGTCCGGTTCAGCAATAATTGGGTTCGCAATTGTCCGGGACCAATTGAGCTTAGGAATCGTTCTGGTGGACAGTTTCGCAGCGGCGGCGATGGCGGTGGCGTAAGCCTGCCTGGTAATAATGACGATTACATCAACAATCTGTTCTCCAATGTCGCCGATGCTAAGCAGTTCGGCGACCCTGGGGAGAGCACAAACGGTACTGAAGACATTTATTGGGTTGCGGGCCAAAATAGTTATGTGTGTAACATGGCTGGTAGTACGCCGAGTGTCGGTTACGCAACTGCTGCTTGCCTCCCGGAACAGTCTGATGTATCCGTACACATTACGAAGGTGGTCAGCACGCAAACAACCGGCCCAAGTCCAACACTCGATCCTCTCAGCCTGTGTCTCACTGGCACTTGTAACTATGTGACTATCACGGATTCCAATAGGCTTGATCCCTACCTCTGCCAGCTCTCGACAGCAGCAGCCTGTGTTACGGCAGGGCGGTCGGTGACGTTGACTGGCACGGGGTTGTGCAGCGGCAGCGGCTGTTCCTCGTCGCCAACGGCCCCTGGTGCGGGCACTTTTGCTATGGTCAGTACGACTTTGCCGAATACGTGGACGGCGGGAAGCTATACGGCTAAGGGCACGGGCGGCCAAGGGTTTACTTATCTCGATACCGCCAACACCTATCCGTCAGGAACAACGACATTATGTACGGGATGCCAGGTTGGCTTGTTCAATTCTGGCACGACCGGTGATCTTACCTTTGCCTCGCTTGGCTTCAAGATGACGGATATCAGCCCAGGGGACGGGGTTTACGCCTACAACAATGGCGCTGACACAAGCTGCACAACACAAGGCTATGCAGTGGGTGCATCTCCTCCCGCCGTCTATGCGAGCGCGGGCACAACGCCAACTGGCTTGACAGTTGTATACCCTAACTCCGGTTCTGGAGCGGCTACCTGCCTCATTAGCAACCGCGCCGGAACCCCCCACAATGTGACGGTGCAAAACAATACTTTTCTTGCCGTCAATAACATGGCTATTTACAATGCCGATCAGACTTACCAGCCGATTTCAAACTACTTCTGGAACAACGTGTTCGCGGACAACGATACGAAAGGTAACGGCCACATCGATTTCTATAGTGCTGTCTCCGGCGGCGAAGGAGCGGGAGCATTCCCGTTCTGGGATACCAACACATTAAGGTATTACCAGAATGTAATGGCTGGGCGACCGTCGGCGAACTATAGCGTACTCAATTGTCCAGGCGGTACCTGCGCGAACGACTTCCCGCCGAACGGGGCTGGCGGCACCATCGGAGGCTCTGGCGGAGGGGTGAACTGCCCAACCTCATCGCCCACGGCGAATTGCATGGGTTACGCCGGGTTCATGGGCAGCAGTCCTACCGTGACCTATCCGTCCGGAGCCTGTGTTTATGATGGCAGCGACCCGACCGACTGCCCACTCATGGCCCTTCCGTGGAGCACAAATTTCAGTCTTGCCGATCTGGCGTATGTCGGCGGGAGTTCATACGCCGGGTTTGGGGTTGACACTTCGCAGCTTTCCACGGCCATGACTGCGAACATCTATACCTGTGGAACGTATTGCGGAACGCACGGACCCTACGCAGATTACTAAGCAGGTGAAGCGATGAAACATTTCTTAATTGTCCTCATTTTGGCTCTCGCAGTTCATGCGCAAGCTCCCGCTCCGGTCAATGGCGGCTACGGCTTTGCGAATAACGGCCCATGCGATTCATCGACTCCGAACTCCTTGTCTCGGCGCATTGAAAGTGGCTCAAGGACGAAGCCGGCAGTAGTTGCTCGGGAACGTGAGCAATTACCGCTCGGACATTCTGATCGTAAAACTCTACGGTAGCTAAAACCAGAATCCCCATGAAAATTTCAGAGCATTTCACGCTGGAGGAATTTTCTTTCTCCGAAGCGGCGGCGCGGCTCGGACTCGACAACACTCCGATCCCGATCGTCATTACAAACCTGGGCCTGGTGGCTGCGGTCATGGAAAGAATTAGAACGCTGCTCGGGGACAGGCGCATCGTCGTGCACAGCGGCTACCGTTCCGCCGAGGTAAACCAGGCGGTGGGCGGAGTGGTGACGAGCGCCCATTGCCACGGCCTGGCGTGCGACTTCGTTTGCCCCGCCTTCGGCACACCGGTGGAAGTGGCGCTAGCCATCCTGAAGTCCGACCTCGAATACGACCAACTTATTCTCGAGTATGGGTGGGTCCACGTTGGCCTCGCGCAAGAGGGATTGTTATCTCGCCAGGAAGCTCTGACGAAGCGCTCGCCATGGGCGGCGTATGAGTCCGGCATCAGAGCTTGACCGATTTCACCGCATTACCCAATCGACATAGTGTAACGCCATCATAAGGAGATACTATCTTGAAAAAGTACGCCGCTTATCTGCCCACCGTTGTATTACTGCTTACCGCGATCGCGAACGCCGCCACGCCGGTGATTGCTGCATTCTGGGCGAACCATGCCTCAGCCGCGGCGATCTTCGCGCCGCTGGCTGTCATCGTGGCGCATTGGCTACCTTCGCCGTATGCCGGCGTCAACTCGAATGAAGCCGCGAAGCCATGATGATGCTAACGCAGGTCGCACCCACTTTCTGGAGCAGCTATGGCGCCGTCACGGTTGCCTTCGCCGGCTTCCTGGTCAATGGCGTCCTGGCATATGGGGCGGCGCAGAAGCTGGTCGGCCAGCGCGAGCAGCAGAGAATCGAGGATCAGGCGTGGAAGAAGGAGCACATCGCGCAGGCCAATGTGCGCGATATTGCTATCGCGGCGCTGCAGGCCATGGGAAGCAGTAATGAGGCGACGGTGAAAGGCATTCAAGGGCAACTGCTGCTCATCCAGACCGAGCTGCAGGAACTCCGCAATCGCGCCACCGCGCCGCGCCAAAAGTAAGTAACTCAATTCCGAAAAATCAAAAGGAGAACTGTTTATGAGGAAAGTTCTTGTCGTTGCGCTGTCTCTTGCCATGTTCTGCACTGCATGTTCGACCGCATGGGTGGCGACGCTCGATTCCATTCTGGCCGCGGCGGCGCCGGCACTGATCAACATTCTGCAAATCGTCAGCGTGGCCAACGGTCAGCCGGTGAACGGCAACCTGGCAGCAAAGATTAATGCCGATGCTGCGGTCATCAAGGCGCTGGCCGCTGACTTCGCCAAGGCCTCGTCGGGATCCGCGCCGGGCGTTTGCCAGCAGTTGCAAGCGGCTGTGAGTGCCTACCAGGCGGATCAGCAACTTGTGCTTCAGGTCGCACAGGTGAGCGATCCAAACACGCAGACGAAAATTACGCTGCTTGCCGACTTGGTGGCGGGCACGGTGAATGCAATCACCGCAGTGATTCCATCCTGTCAGAACGCGACTACGATCCGAAGCACGAAGATCACGCTGCCCTACAGCGTTTCCACCTTTGCGGATCATTACAACAGCATCCTGGTGGCGAAGACTGGCAACGCTGCCGTAGATGCGGTGACTCCGAAACTGAAAATTCACCAGCACTCGAAACTTGTGCGGTCGGTGACTTTCGGACGGCTCCAGTGACAAACCGCAAGTTCGGCGCGCTCCGCGACGTTCACGATGTGCGGGATCGGCTGTACCGGGCTCCGCCGCGATCGGAGCCGGTCCCGCAACATGTGGATCTGCGGGAGTGGGGCGGACCGATTAAGGACCAGGGCGAGGAAGGAAGTTGTACGGGGCATGCCTTCTCTTCCGCGCGCGAGTGGATAGCGCGGAAGTACGAGAAGTCGTCTCCGATCCTGAGCCCGCAGTGCCTGTACGTCGAGGAATTGATTGCCGATGGTTCCTTCCCGAAAGACGAGGGCGCGATGCCGCGCACTGGCTGCCAGGTCCTCACGGCGAAAGGTTGCTGTGAAACGTCGCTCTATCCCTACGTCGCAGGCAAGTTCACCGCCCCGACGCCGAGGCAAGCGCAGAACGCGTTCAAGTACAAGACGGGCGCTTATCACCGCATCGGAACTTTGTCGGACTTTCTCCGGTGCTTGGCCGATTCAACACCGTGGCTGATTACGGTCGGATTCGCAGTCTACGAATCGTTCATGTCTCAACAGGTGGCGGACACTGGCATTATGCCTATCCCGCAACCAGGCGAGCAGCTACAGGGCGGCCACGAAGTCCTCTGTCTAGGCTACGACTTCCAGAAACAACTGGCGCTTATCCAGAACAGTTGGGGCGTCGGTTGGGGACAGCGAGGATACTTCTGGATGCCGTTTGGCGTGATCAAAGCGCCAGACACCGACCTGTGGATGGTGCACACCGGTGGACCCTGGAAATAATTAAGCGGTGGACACGCTGCGGGCTGCCTGCCCATTTGCGGGAGTAGCCACAGCAAGCTGCGTCTCCACCGTAACCTCTACGATGCCGATTTTTTCTCAATCTTGGCCCAGGTATCTTTCAGCGCCACGGTGCGGTTGAACACAAGATGTCCGGGCCTGGAATCCGGATCCACGCAAAAATACCCAAGGCGTTCGAACTGATAGCGGCCTTCGATCGGGGCGTTCGCCAGCGAGGGCTCTAACTTGGCCTGCGCGATCACTTCCAGCGAGTTCGGATCCAAGTTCGCAGTGAACTCCTGGCCTTCTTCAACCTGATTCGGGTCTTCCTTGGTGAAGAGCTTGTCGTAGATACGCACTTCGGCGTCGAGGGCATGCGCGGCTGAGACCCAGTGGATGGTCGACTTCACCTTGCGTCCATCCGGAGCATTGCCACCGCGCGTGGCCGGGTCGTACGTGCAGTGCACCTCGACCACTTCTCCCCGATCGTTCTTCACCACCGTCTTCGCCGTAATGAAATAGCCATAACGCAGCCGCACCTCGCGCCCGGGCGACAGACGGTAATACTGCTTGGGCGGGTCTTCGCGGAAATCGTCCTGCTCGATATAGAGCACCTTGGAAAATGGCACTTTGCGCTTCCCGGCGCTTTCGTCCTCGGGATTATTGACCGCCTCAACCTCGTCAACCTGACCTTCCGGGTAGTTATCGATCACGACCTTCAATGGCCGCAGCACAGCCATCACGCGCGGCGCGCGCTTGTTCAGGTCTTCGCGGACGAAGTGTTCGAGCATCGCAAGTTCCAGCGTGCCATTCGTCTTCGAAACCCCGATGGCCGCGCAGAAATTGCGGATCGCCTCCGGCGTGTAGCCGCGGCGCCGGATGCCGGAGAGCGTGGGCATGCGCGGATCGTCCCAACCGGTGACGCGTTTTTCCTGCACCAGAGTGAGCAGTTTGCGCTTGCTGAGCAGCGTGTGGGTAAGGCTGAGGCGATCGAACTCCATCTGCTGGGACGGAAAAATACCGAGTTGCTGGATGAACCAGTTGTAAAGCGGGCGATGATCTTCAAATTCGAGCGTGCAGATGGAGTGGGTCACGTGCTCGATGGAATCGGACTGGCCGTGCGCGTAGTCGTACATGGGATAGATGCACCACTTGCCGCCGGTGCGGTGATGCTCGGCGCGGAGAATGCGGTACATCACCGGATCGCGCATGTTCAGGTTCGGCGACGCCATGTCGATCTTGGCGCGCAGCACGCGCGATCCGTCAGGAAACTCGCCTTTGCGCATGCGCTCAAAAAGGTCAAGGTTCTCCTTCACCCCGCGATTGCGGTGCGGACTTTCCTTGCCGGGCTCCGTCAGCGTGCCCCGATACTTGCGAATTTCTTCCGCGCTTAGATCATCAACGTACGCTTTGCCATCGTTGATCAGCTTGATCGCCCACTCGTAAAGCTGATCGAAGTAATCGGAAGCATAGTAGAGACCGTCCCACTCGAAACCCAGCCAGCGGACGTCCTTCATGATTGAATCCACGTACTCCTGCTCTTCCTTCTCCGGGTTGGTATCGTCGAAGCGCAGGTTCGTCTTGCCGCCGAACTCGTCGGCCAGGCCGAAGTTGAGGCAGATGGACTTGGCATGGCCAATGTGCAGGTAACCGTTGGGCTCAGGAGGAAAGCGGGTCTGTACCTGGCCGTCGTATTTTTTCGTCTCCAGGTCCTTGATGACCTGGTCGCGGACAAAGTTCGAGGGGCGGGACTCGGAAGGCGAGTTCGTGCCAGCTTCGTTAGATTTAGATGAAGATGAATTCACAGCGCTCATGCTCTTTGTATTTTATATGGGAAGAGTGGATTCGCGGCTGCTGACCGCCTCCTCGGTTATACCGCGGCCTCAATGATGTCCTAGCCGAATGCAGCCCCCACCGCCGGTGAAGGAATCCACGTGATAATCTGCGTCGAGAGGGACCGCGACCTCCCGACATCACCGGTGACGGCGGAATTCAATCTTTCATGGCAAATTGCGTGCAATGCGGTCGTCAGCTTCCCGCCCTCACCTTCGGCAGGAAGCTTTGCCAGTGGTGCGTGCAGCACGAAGCTGCGCAGCGCGGCGAGGATTCCCCCATCCAGCGAGTCGAACCCGCACCCTGGACGCGGCAACAGTCCAGTTCGATGGCGGTCACTCAAGTCATTTTCGGCATCAACGTAGCGGTGTTCGTCGCCATGGCGTTGGCTGGCGTTTCGCCCATGGCGCCGACTAATCCCCAACTGGTGCACTGGGGGGCGAGTTTTGGACCTTACACCATGGCAGGGCAGTGGTGGCGGTTGTTGAGCTGTGTTTTCGTACACATAGGCATCATCCACATCGCGCTCAACATGTGGTGCCTGTGGGGCTTGGGCAGGATAGCCGAGGCGATTTACGACCATTGGACGTTTGGCGCGGTTTACTTGATCACTGGCGTATCGGCAAGTGTAGCCAGCCTTGCCTGGAACGCTGATCGCGTAAGCGCGGGAGCTTCGGGAGCGATCTTCGGAATTGCCGGAGCGCTGATCGCGTCGTTCTACTTGGGCGAATTCTCCCTGCCGAAAGCGGCGGTGGCGGGCCTGCTTCGAAGTGTGGTTATGTTTGCAGGGTACAACCTCGTGTTTGGAGCAATGTCGGGCGTCACCGACAACGCGGCTCACGTTGGCGGGCTGGTATCGGGACTGATTCTCGGCGCGCTCATCGCCAAGGTCGCTCCACAACACGATGACGTGGTTCGGCGCGTGGGCGTGCTTTTCGTTGGGATCGTGCTGGTTTATGGCGGCGCGGCGTGGTTGCATCATTCGCACGCGTATGTTTTGCATGCAGCAGCCGGGCAGAGGCTGCTAACCGAAAACAAGACCGACCAGGCAATTAAGGAGCTACAGACTGCGGTCCGCCAACGGCCAGGTTACGTCCCGGCTCACTACGAGCTTGCACGCGCTTATTGGGTCAAGGGCGACTTCGCGAGCGCGGAAGGCGAATTCAAGCGCGTCATTGAGCTCAAACCGAAGGATGAACGGGCGTACTTCTACTTGGGTATGACTTATTTGGAAGAGAAGCGTCCACAACCGGCGCGAGAGATTTTTGTGCAACAGCTCAGGGTGAATCCAAATAGCGCCGACGCCCACTTTGGACTGGCAGAAGTTTCGTCGACCGAGCAGAAATATCCCGAGGCCATCGAGGAGTACAAGCTGACGGCGAAGCTCGACCCAGACTACGATGGCGTTTATCAAGAGATGGGCTTGGCGCAGGCCAGGCTCAAGCTCTATGACGATGCGATTGCGTCCTTTCTGAAGCAGCAGAAGATTGGGGACAATCCCGAAACCGAAAACGCCCTAGCCAGCGCCTACGAAGCGAAAGGAATGCATCGCGAAGCTGAGCAAGCGAAACAGAGGGCCGCGCAGTTTCAGGATCACTGACGGGTCGGTTCCTTGCGCTGAAGATACTCGACAATCTCGAACAGATTCCTCGGCCGGGATACTCATCCAAGCCATTTCGTGAATTTTGACCGCGGCCAAGGGGCAGTCTTCATCCATGACGTATCCGGGAGTGGCAGCTTCATTGCGTCTTGGACCGTCAGCCAACCTTTTGGAAGAGCAAGATCGCTGGCCTTTCCACTCTGGGTAATCCAAGAAAAGCTGCGCCGCTGTTCGCTTTTTTCCGCAACTCCCAGGGCAATTCTGCAATCCTGGCCTACATAGTTCAGGACAGCCTCATATTTGCCGTCTTTCCATAGCTGCGGCGCTTTCCAACCCTCTATCCCATCTGGCTTACTGGTCCCGATCGCTTTCCCCGCCGCATCAAGCCCGACACCAAATCCTTTACAGCAAAAAACATGAAACATCATGTCAACGTGACCAATGGCAAGTTTCCGGCAGTCGTTCAGGCGTCCGGACTCTTCCGCCAGGACATCGAAGTCGAATCCCTGCCCGTTATGCGTCAGTATCGTGTAACCGTTCTTGACTTGATCTGAAAGAAAATCCACAAGACATGACAGGTCGTCCTTGCGCATTTGGGCAGAAGGGGTGCCACTGGCATCTCTCGAACAGAACAATTGCGGTACCTTCTCATCGGTCGCCAGTGCAGCCGCGCAGCAAATCCCCAATGGCCGGTGTGCCAAAATATCTCCATCCGGTACATCACGGGGAAGAACCTTCGCTGTTTCGATGTCAAACGCGAGGTATTTTCGTTTCATGGGGCAGCTCCGCGCTCTTTTTCGCGCCATCTTACCACCGCCGCCCGATTCCCACGTGTCCCTGCGTGGCTACGAAACTTCGCCCCGCTTGACGGGCGAGGACGCCGGTCTCTCCATTGCTTTCTGCGGAATCCTATGCGGTCTTCTGAATTGCCTGCTCGATCCTCTTCAGCGTTATTCCCCTTCCCAGCACTTCCAGCGTCTCGAATAATGGCGGCGCGTTCTTTCTTCCGCAGACGGCGACTCGGATGGGTTGGAACATTTGTCCGGCTTTCACGCCCATCTCCTGCGCTGCGGCGCGGAGGGTTTGGTGCAAGGGATCGTGTTTGAATTCCGTTTGCGCCAGGACTTCTCGCGCGCGGGTCAAAACTTTGAGCGCCATAGCGGCGTCGCCTTTCTGCGGGATGAGCTCGGCTGGGTCGTAGGGCGGGAGTTGGTCCACAAAGAAAAAGTCGGCGGCCGTGAGGACGTCGCGCAGCAGTTTGATGCGCTCGCGGATGAGCGGGGTGATGGCGTGCATTTTCTCCGGCGCAATTGGGAATCCGGCGGCGTGGACAATGGGAAGCAGGCGCCCGCTGAGGTCGTCGATCGAAAGCCCGCGGATGTGTTCGGCGTTCAGCCAGACGGCCTTGGGGTCGAAGGTTTCGTCCGGTGTCGCGGCGGGCTCCTTGAAATTCACCACGGCGTTAGCGCGATTGATGCCTTCGAGGGAGAACGCGTCGGTCAGTTCCTGGCGGGTCATCTTTTCGCGATCGTCTTTTGGCGACCAGCCAAGCAGGCACAGAAAATTGATGAAGGCTTCCGGAAGGAATCCGGCGTCGCGGTAGGTGGTGACGCTGACCACCGGACCGTGGCGGCGCTTGGAGAGCTTCGATCCGTCGGGGGCGACGAGCAGCGGGAGATGCGCGAACTGCGGCGCCTTACCGCCAGCCGCCTCGAAGATCAGCACGTGTTTGTAGGTGTTCGACAGATGGTCCTGGCCGCGGATGATGTGGCTGATCTTGAGATCCACGTCATCGGCACACGATGCGAGGTGATACATCGGCATTCCGTCGCTGCGGAGGAGCGCGAAGTCTTCGATGTCATCGGCGGCTTTGACTTGCTCGCCGTACACGGCGTCGGTGAAACGGACCTCTTCTCCCAGGCCGCGGGGAACACGGAAACGGAGGGCGAAGGACTCTCCGGCCGCAGCTCGCCGGTCGCTTTCGGCGCGGGAAAGTTCGCGCATGCCCGGGTTGAAGAGCCAAGTGCCGCGCGCTCCCTCGCTTAGGCGCTCGCGCAGCATGAGCAGGGCTTTTTCGCGGTTCTTCGCCTCTGATTTTTCGTCCTTCGAGACTACGACCGTGTCGGTCGGAATATGCGTGATTCGAACTCCGACTGACGGCGGCGAGGAGAACGTATCCACGCGCAAGTCCTTGGGATCGACCTTAACCGGACCGGATTTTTCGCTGTCGCCGGCGTGGGCAGGGGTGAAGTCGCGGTAAGCCAGGCCCTTCTGAAAGATGGCGTCGGCGATCTGGCGATGCAGGGCCAGGCGTTCGGATTGCTTGTATTCCTCGTCCCAACCAAGGTCGAGCCAGCGCAGCCCTTCGAAGATGGAGTTGACGGAGGCTTCGGTGTTGCGCTCGACATCGGTGTCATCGAGGCGCAGGACCAGGGTTCCACCGTTGCGACGGGCGTAGAGCCAGTTGAAGATGAAGGTGCGGGCACTGCCGACGTGCAGAAAACCAGTGGGGGACGGCGCGAATCGAACGCGAAGCATAACTTTTGAGTATAGCGGGATTGGGGTTGCGGCTCTAGGCTCTGGGCAGTCCCGCGCGGGGGCAACGGGTTACTGACGGGTTACGAAGGTAACTCTTCTGGAGAAGATCGCTATAGCGGCATCGCATCTCATAAGAAGATACTCTTGGAAACGCCGTGCCCAGGGCGGAACCTGCCGGAAGACACCTGTTGTTTCGATCTGTCTGGTGTGACAGGATTAGGCCAGCATTAGGCCAAAGACAGTTCCATCCGGGCCTCAATTACGAGTGCTGAGGAAGCGTTAGTCAATGAATAGCGTTGCCACAGGTCTGGTGCTGATTCCTGGGGCCGTGGCCCTGCTGGTGCTTTTTGTCTTCACCTACCTGCACGAGCAAAACCGTCACAACTATTTTCGCGCGTGGCAACTGGCATGGGCGGCATACACGCTGCACTACGCGCTGAAGGCGGTGGAATATTTTTTGGGCTCTTCCGCGTTATTGTTTTTGCTGAGCTCGCTGCTGCTGGTGGCCATGGCGATTTGCATCTTCGTCTCGACCCGGCTGATGAAGGAACCGTTCCAGGTGAAGTGGTATGACGTTGCGCTGACGGTAACCGGGGTCCTGCTGGCGGGTGTGAGCTTGCGGGCGCAAATGGTGAGCGGAGTATTCCGCGAGAGAGCGACTCCGGTACCGATCTATTTGCGGCTGGAAGTGGGGCTGGCGGCGACGCTGCTCTATTGCTCGTTCCATTTTTACCGTTACGCTTTTCGCAGGAATTCCGTGGCCTTCCGGACGCTCGCGTTTTCGCTGGCGCTGTGGGCGGCGCTGATGTACGCGGGCCAGTTCCACCAACCTTTCCTCGATATTGTTGGGCAGCTGGGAGGCTTCCTGGGGCCGATTCCGCAGATGCTGCTGGCCATCGCGATGGTCATGGTGCTGTTTGAAAACGAGCGCAATGCGGTGCAGGAAAACGCGTTGGCGTTCTCCACCCTGGGCGTCGATCCGCGCCGATTGCTTTCCGCATCGGACCTGGTCCCCAGCATGCAGAATTTTGTCGAGAGGTTAGTGGCGCCCCTGCCTTCGCGCCGCGCCGTCTTTTTTGTTACCCAGCAGTGGCGCGGCACCGTGCCCTCGGTACAAAAAGGCTTTTCCGCGGAATTCCTCGAAAAGCTGCAAAAGACGCAGGCCGGAGATTACATCGCCGAGCTTGCCTACAGGCGTGGTGGAGTAGTTACCTTCCGGAATCTCGCGGAACTGGAAGAGCCTTTGCCGGCGCTTTCGGGAGGAAAGTTCCAGGCCTGCAAGCAGACGCTCCTGGCGGAGGGAATCACCGACCTGATGGCGGTGAGCTTGCAGACGCGGGAGCACAACTTCGGGTTCCTTCTGTTTCCGCACGCGGAAGGGCGCATGTTCGGCTCTTCGAATTTGCGGCTGCTCATCGGGCTGGCGTTGCAGATCGCGCTGACCCTGGAAAACTATGTCGTAATGCATGAAGCACAGCGGCGAACCAAGGAATACGAGCTGCTCACCGAGATCGGGCAGGCCATCAGTTCTCATCTCAACCAGGACGAGGTCCTGCGCACGGTGCAGGTCGAGCTGGGCCAGATTTTCGACACCGGCAATTTCTACATCGCGTTTCAGGAAGAAGATGAGATCCTCTTCGAGCTGGAGATCGAAGGCGGCATCGTTCTTCCCAAGCGTTCGCACAAGGTCGGCAATGGATTTACCGAGTACATCATCAGGACGGGGGAGCCGCTGCTGATCGAGTCCGATCTTGAACAGGTGCGGTCAAAACTGGGAGTCGATTTCGTGCCTCCGCAGCCGGCCCGGTCGTTCTGCGCCGTGCCTATTTTTCTCGGCGGCAAACCGGCGGGAGTGATGGCGGCGCGGAGTACGGAGCGCGAAATGCAGTTCCTGGCCAGGGACCTCGAGGTCATGCAAACCGCCGCCGGTCAACTGGGGGTGGCGATCGAGAATGCGCGCCTGTTTACC